>PVMK01125687.1_pt1 | contig 12839 bp, 12 predicted proteins | sample 1853481 | NCBI WGS metagenome assembly PVMK01 (sample SAMN08533507, study PRJNA380276) | Marine sediment metagenome, whole genome shotgun sequencing project.
GGAGAAAAACTCACCTATACAAACTTTATCGCTCCGGCACTGGTTTCGGTGGCGATCATGCACAATGCTTTTTTCGAGACCACCTATAATAGCTTCGTGCGCATGTATTATCAAAAGACCTTCGATGCCCTGCTGGCCACGCCACTCAACCTCGAGGAGATCATCCTTGGCGAGATGCTCTGGGCGGCGACCAAATCGGTTATCGCTGCAACCCTGATGACCTGCGTGATCTCTCTCTTCGGCTTCTTCTCGTTCCCAGGCTCATTACTCCTGATCCCGCTGGCGCTGCTCGGTGGCCTCTTTTTCGCCGCACTGGGGATGATCTGTACCGCCCTGGTGCGGGGAATCGAAATGTTTAACCTGCCGATCTTTCTCGGCATCACGCCGATGTTCCTTTTCAGCGGCACCTTCTTCCCACTACAGAACCTGCCGGGTTGGGCCCAGACACTGGCGCAGTTCCTGCCACTGACTCACCTGGTTACATTGGCGCGTGGTTGCAGCCTGCACGTCTGGTCGGGGGAACTCTGGTTCAGTCTGCTGTACCTGCTGGTCGTCACACTCCTGCTCGTTCCTCTGGCGATTGCCCTGATGGTACGACGGATTGTCGTCTGATAGAGGGGACAGGCTTGAATGGCGCTAGTTTAAGCATTCAAAACAAGAGGTCTCTGCGGTTGAGCGTCGGGGCTTGCGATATTGCAATTTGGAGCTCAATTGACACCTAAATCAATCCACACAAACAAAAAAACCGCCCAACCACACAAAGCGGCCCAGACGGCTTCTAAAACTTAAAACGCTCCCAATGGACACAACCCCTAAGTTTTGAAAATGGTCTGATTGATCGGGTGTGTGCGTTGTTTGTCGGGGAGAGGTGGCCTTCATGACGAAGGTGATGCCAACATCGCGTTCTTTCATTTTGAAAATTCGGGGCTTTCACATGTGTGATTGTTAGTTCTACTTATAGTGGATGCGTAAGCGTTCAATCCACCTACACACAGCGCACTACCACCACCGTCAAATCATCCGGCATTGTGCCTTTATCTGGCACTAAGCCGGTCAGGCCTTCGACCATCTCCTCAGCACTTTTCGCACCATTCAGGACACCCGCCAAGACTTCATTATTGAGATCCTGCTCCGGCAACGCATCGATCAGGCCATCACTGTACAGAACCAGGGCATCCCCTTGCTCAAAAGTGATGTCACCTTCCTGATAGGTCTCGTCCGACAACACTCCCAGTGGCAGACCCCGCGGCAGCAGCTCTTCCACCCTTCCGCCTGCTCGGCGCAAAAAAGCGAACCCGTGTCCGCAATCCACATATACCAGTTTGCGTGACGACATGTTGAGTTGGCCATGAAAAAGAGTGATAAAGCTGTCGGAACTGGCCAGATCATGAATCAAGGCACAGTGCGTCAATTGCAGAGCCGCTGCTGGACTGTTCTTCTGATCTACGGCGCGCAGAGCCGCCCTGACTGTCGCCATCATCATGGCCGCCGCCATTCCCTTGCCCATGGCATCCCCGAGGGTCAGGGTCACAGTTCCAGGGGACATCTCATGCCAGTCATAGAAATCGCCACCAATCTGATGGGCTGGAATACAGCGGGCAGCGAATTCGAAGCCGGGATCGGCAGGAGCACTATCGGGGAGAAACTGCTGTTGAACCTGGGCAGCACAGGCCAATTCAGTGCGCAGCCTCAGGCGACGCTCTTCACTATCGCGCAGGGCCTCTTCCGCTTGCTTGCGCGCGCGACGCTCCTCTGTTTCGCGCAATTCTCGTTCAATGGCGGTAACCAGTCGCGACAGGTTGTCTTTACGGACAAAGTCCTGAGCTCCGGCTTTGAGCAGGGCCACGGCTTCCTCTTCTCCAATCGCCCCAGAGGCAACGATCAGGGGCTGATCCTGCCCGACCTCTTGCCAGATGGCGAGGGCGCCCTCGGGGGTAAACGCGGGCATGTGACAATCGGATATCGCAACATCCCAGCGCTGATCCGCTATCGCCTCGCGCATGGCTTCAGCGGTCTCAACCCGCGTTGACTCCACCTCAAACCCGCCCTTGCGCAGGGCCCGTTGCAGCAACAAGGCATCGGCTTCTGAGTCATCGATGATCAGTACGCGCAAGAGCTCGCCCATGGTTGTCAACCTCCCCCGGTCGGCGGGGGTTCGTTGGTCAGCAACCAGTAGCGTCCCAGGTCGGCGACCGCCCGGCTGAAATCGGCGAAGGCAACCGGCTTGCGCACATAGCTGTTGGCGCCCAGTTCATAGCCGGCCAGGATATCCCGCTCCTCGTCGGATGAGGTCAGGATCACCACCGGCAGGAACCTGTAGCGCTCATCGGCCCGGATGCGACGTAAGACTTCGAGTCCGTCGATCTTGGGCAGTTTGAGATCGAGCAGGATCACTGTGGGCAGATCGCTTAAGTCCCGTTCGACATATTCACCGGTGGCGAACAGGTAATCGAGAGCCTCTGCTCCGTCACGAACAACCACGACCTGGTTGGCAACATGGCATTTCTTCAGCGAGCGCAGGGTGAGCATCTCATCCTTTGGATTGTCTTCGACCAGCAAGATAGTTCGGTTATCCATGATCAGGCTCCTTCTCCCCCAAGGTGAAATAGAAACTGGCCCCCTCCCCTACGGCCGCCTCTGCCCAAATTCTACCACCATGTCGGAGGATTATCCGTTCCACCGTCGCTAGGCCGATGCCGGTACCAGAGAACTCATCGGCGCGGTGCAGCCGCTGGAAGGGCAGAAAGAGTTTATCGACAAAAGCCATATCGAAACCGACACCGTTGTCTTTGACAAAGTAGACGGTCTCACCCTTCTGCTCTACGACGCCGACCTCGATGCGGGCACCGTCCTCCTGACTCGAATATTTCCAGGCATTGCCGAGCAGGTTTCCCAGCACCACTTTGAGCAGGCGGGGGTCGGCATCGCCCTGCATATCCGCTGCAACCTGGACAGTCACAAGTTGTTCTGGTTCTGCCTGACGCAGTTCTGAAACCACGGTTTTGACCAAACCACTCAAGTCGATCTGCTCCTTGTGCAGCTCACCCCGAGTGGAGCGGGAGAGCTTCAGCAGTCCCTCGATCAACTCATTCATGTCGCGGCTACCGTCCTGCAGGTAGCGCAGGTAAGTTTTCCCCTCCTCGTCAAGCGTGTCCGAATAATCTTCCAGCAGCGCCTCGCTGAATCCATCGATAGCACGTAGAGGAGCCCTAAGGTCATGGGAAACCGAGTAGGTGAAGGCTTCCATCTCTTTGTTGGCCAGTTCCAGCTCTCTAGTACGCTCGAGCACCCGCGCCTCCAAGTCCCGATTAAGCTCGAGAATCTCCCTTTCTGCCTGCCTGCGTGCGGCGATCTCCTGCTTCAACTGTTCATTTGCCGTTTTGAGTTCCGAGGTCCGATGTTCCACCAGTTCCTCCAGGTGCTCCTGTTGCGTGGCCAGGCTCTCTTTTGCAACTTGCAGCTCCAGGTTCTTGCTTTCGAGTTTGGCGGGGCTGGGTAGGGAGATAATCTTTGGCATAAGATACCAAAGGCCCGCAGCGGTGATGAAGGAGAAGGAAGCCGTTACTGCTTTGATTACTCCCTCAACACCGTAATCCGGATTCCAGAACGTCCAGGCGGCCATGAAGTGAGTCGTTCCGCAGGAGAGGAAAATGAGGGTTCCAAAGGGGATGAAAAACCATTTAAAGGGGATGTCACCCCGCTTCAGGACGAAGTAGACCAGCGCGGCACCGACGCAGTAGTAGGCGATTCCTGTAAGAACATCCGAAATGACATGAAGAAAGAGAAGGTCCTGTTGCCACAAGATGCACACCCCGTGGGGCATGAAATCTTCGGTATTGAAAAAGGAAAACATCGATGTTCCTCCCTGTTGGGTTCAGCTCAAAAGGGGTCAGCGATTTACTCAGGGTATCGGTACCCTGAAAGAAGGGAAAAGGTCCACTACGGCAGATCTTTCCATCAATACATATAATAACCTACCTCTTATTTTTTTCCACATCAGCTGAGTGAATCGCCCTGATTCACTAGACACTCATGACTCACAAAAAACACTAATCAGCTACGGGGACACTTAAAAGGGACACTTATTTTTAAGTGTCCCCAAGTCCTAGAGCTTGTTCAGCTTCATGGCTTGCGAAATATATATGCAGTATGATTGTGCCTGTCTGATATATTTGAATCCTGCAAAGGCAAGCAGGCAATAAAATGAAATCATTTCGAAAAGAGCTCTGGTTTGAAATTTCAACCCGGAGAGGTTTTATTAATATCACACCGCAGGTCGATGCCTGCTTGCGCGAAAGTGGTATCGAAGAAGGCCTGGTCCTTTGCAATTCTATGCACATCACATCGTCTGTGTTCATCAATGACGATGAACGCGGCCTGCACCAAGACTTTGAGCGATGGCTGGAACAGTTGGCACCACATGAACCGCTGACGCTCTACCAGCATAACAATACTGGTGAGGACAATGGTGATGGCCATCTGAAACGAACCATCATGGGACGAGAGGTGGTTGTCGCTGTTACGGCAGGGCAACTGGACTTTGGCCCATGGGAACAGATTTTCTACGGGGAGTTTGATGGACGCAGGCGAAAAAGGGTGCTGGTTAAAATTATTGGTGAATAATGATTGGGGACAATTCCGAAAGTATCCCCGAACTCCAGGTGAAATTCAATGGGTACAGTGAAAGAACAAATCAAAACTGTAAAAAAAGAGATGGGGATAACTCACAAAGACTTCTATGCCGAGCTCCCTGATTTACTTAATGGCCTTCCATATCATCAGAGCGAAGACACCATCAAGTTTCAGCTTAACCACAAAAACGTTGAAATCACTCTTGGCCCAGAGGGTGTTCGTAAGCTCGGTCTATCAATGAGGTTGCCTGTAACCTTTGTGACCTTGCGTTTCTTTAATTTTTCAGAAGAGGAGGTTAGCGGTTTTATCAAGCATTTCAATCTGCGGTTTATGAAGGGCGGGGGTTAATCGTCTAAAGCTGCAATGCGTCAACAACCGTTCGTGCCATCCGTCCACTGCAGGCATTCGACTTCCAATGGCCTGGGCTCCACCCTTTCAGGAACCGGTGAAAATCGGTCCAGGCCAGTGGGAAAAGATTTCGCCACTCCTCTTCCACCACGACAGGAAAGGGGTCTCCGTTTGACTCTTTTACCTGTCACACCCCCAGGTAGGATGCCTTTAACTCTTCGTTGTCGGCAATCTCGGACGTGGTGCCTGTCCAGACAACGGCCCCTTTTTCCATGATGTAGTGCCGATCAGCCAACGTCATCAACGCTCGAAGGTTCTTGTCGATCACTAGGATGGACTGGCCACGAGCCTTAAGCACTCTGAGCCCGTGCCAGATTTCCTTTCGTACCAGCGGCGCCAAACCTTCGGTTGCTTCATCCAGGATCAGCAATTTGGGTGTGGTCATCAAGGCCCGTACAACTGCGAGCATCTGCTGCTCACCACCAGAAAGCTGGTTACCGTAATTATTGAGGCGTTCGCCAAGACGGGGGAAAATCTCCAGAGCCTCTGCGAGGGTATAGGGCTCTTTGCGACCGCCATAGTGGGCCGCACCAACCATAATGTTTTCACGAACCGTCAGGTTGGGAAATATCTGCCGTCCTTCGGGAACCAGACCGAGCCCCTGTCGGGCCACCCGGTAGCTCGGCAGGGCGTGGATCTCCTTGTCGTTGAAGGTAATCCGTCCGCTGGTAACGGGGGTCAGCCCCATGATCGACTTGATGGTCGTGCTTTTGCCCATACCGTTACGTCCGAGCAGGGTGACGACTTCGCCTTCACGGACCTCGAGACTGACACCAAACAGAGCCTGACTGCTACCGTAGAAGGTTTCGATCTGCTCTACCTTCAACATGGCTCATCCTCCTCACCAAGATAAGCCTGACGCACAATCGGATTATTGCGAATTTCGTCGACAGTGCCGGAAGCGGCCACCTCGCCATAGATCAGTACGGTAATACGATCTGCGAGGGCAAAGATTGCATCCATGTCGTGTTCTACCAGCAGGACCGTCATCTGCCGCTTGAGCTGGAGGATCAGCTTGTGCATCTCAACAGTCCCCCCCGGGCCCATGCCAGCCATAGGTTCGTCTAGCAACAGCAACTTCGGTTTACAGGCAAGCGCCATACCAACCTCAAGCTGTTTTTTCTCGCCGTGCGAGAGGTTTCCGGCGAGGTCATCGGCCCTCTTGATCAGCCCGACCCGCTCAAGGGACAGCTCAAGCTCGGCGCACAGCTGCGGATCACTCAGCCCGCGCCGCCAGAAACGGAAGCTGTGGCCCTGGTGAGCCTGAATGGCGAGCTGTAGATTCTCGGCAACGCTCAGGTTGGGAAACACCGAGGTGATCTGGTAGGAACGGGCCAAACCGAGATGCGCCCTTCGATGCAACGGCAGGTGAGTTATCTCCTGACCATTAAAATAAATGCGTCCGCTGTCGGGGGCCAAGTCTCCGGCGATCTGGTTGAGCAAGGTGGTCTTGCCAGCGCCGTTCGGTCCAATCAGGGCATGCACCTCCCCTTCGACGACCTCGAGTGAAAGATCACGGCAAGCGACCACGGCTCCAAAACTTTTACATAGATTCTCGATACGCAGCAGCGGCTCAGCCATGACGCTTATCCTTGCCGACCAAGACACCGTATAAACCATGACGGGCAAAAAGCACCACCAGAATCAGGGCGGGGCCAAAGTAGAGCATCCAGTGCTCTGTGTAAATCGAGAGCACCTCTTCGAGCAGCAAAAAGGCCGCCGCACCGAGCACCGGTCCGTAGAGGGTGCCGCTGCCACCGAGTATCACCATGATCAGGATGATTCCAGAGCGGGTCCAGTGCATCAGCCCCGGGCTGACGTACTCAACCTGATTGGCATTCAGGGCACCAGCCAGGCCTGCGGCAGCACCGGCAATGACGAAGCAGAGCAACTTGTAACGAAAGGTTGGAAAACCGAGCGACTGCATGCGCTTTTCGTTTTCGCGGCAGCCGCGTATGACCATGCCAAAGGGCGACGCCACCAACCGTGCAGACAGGTAGAGGAATGCAAACAACAGCGCCAGGCAAACATAGTAAAACTGAGTGTCGTCGCCAAGATCGAGCGCAGGCAGGGTGTTACGCGAAAAGAGGCTAAGCCCATCATCGCCACCGTATCCTTCGAGGGCGACGAAAAAGAAATAGAGCATCTGCGCAAAAGCCAGGGTGATCATAATGAAATGCATACCGCTGGTGCGCAGGCTCAAGGCACCGACAAACACCGCAAGCAAGGCTGCAATAAAGACCGCAGCGGGCCATGCGACCAGCGCGCTGTCGCTCCCCGGGATCAAAAACGGCCAAGCAAGCAATGCGCTCTCTTCGAAATCGTGGAAAGAGAGAATACCGACCACATAGGCACCAATGCCGAAGAACGCTGCGTGCCCCAGACTGACCAGGCCGCCGTAACCGAGGATCAGGTCGAGACTGGCGGCAGCTAGAGCATAGATCAGGATACGGGAAAAGAGCGAGACCAGGTAGGGTTCCCCAGCCAGTGACGCCAACAAGGGCAGCAGCACCAGCAGCAGGGCACCAATGGTAAGACAGCTTTTTTGTCGATCAAATTGAAACATGCGTTCTCTCGTGGAAACCTACTCAGGTATGGGCTGGCAACAGCCCTTTGGGACGCCAGACAAGAATAATGGCCATCAAAATATAGATCGACATTGAGGCAACCGAGGCGGCCACGCCATCAGCATGCGCCGTGGCAAGAAAGAGACGAAAAAAGGCAGGTAGAAACGCCCGCCCAAGAGTATCGATCATGCCGACCAGCAGCGCACCGATAAAGGCACCACGCACTGAGCCGATGCCCCCGATCACGATCACCACGAAGGTCAGAATCAGGATGCTCTCACCCATTCCGGCTTCGACGGCCAGAATCGGCCCGGCCATAACTCCGGCGAGCCCGGCCAGCATGGTGCCGAGGCCGAACACCAGGGTATAGAGCAGTTTGATATTAATCCCCAGCGCACCCGCCATGGCGCGATTGCTCGCTCCGGCGCGAATCTGCATACCGATGCGGGTGCGGGTAAACATCAGGTAGAGAAAGACTGCCACCAGCAGTCCAACACCGATCACCGCGATGCGGTAGCTCGGGTAAGGGATGCCTGGAATCAACTCGACGCTGCCGGAGAGCCAGGACGGCACGTCCATAAAGAGCGGCTGACGCCCCCAGACGACGCGCGTCAACTCGTTGAAGAACATAATCAGACCAAACGTGGCGAGCACCTGGTCGACGTGATCTTTTTCATAGAGTCTTCGCAGCACGACTATCTCGACCAGCATACCGACCAGCGCTGCGGCTGGCAGTGCCGCCAACAGCCCAAGCAGAAACGAGCCGCTTCGTGCAGCAACCGTCGCAGCGACATAAGCGCCGATCATGTAGAAGGAGCCGTGCGCAAGGTTGATTACCCGCATGATGCCGAAAATCAGCGTTAAGCCGGCCGACATCAGAAACAGGGTCACCCCGAGCTGCAGACCATTGAGAAGCTGCTCGATAACCAGAAGCATGCAAACACCAAACCCGCCCTGTTACAGGGAAGATAATATAAGGCACGGCTCTCCGGGTTGAGTTCACCTCCACCCGGAGAGACGTGCCGTTAACATCAAGAAAGCTGATTCAACCTAGGAGCCTGTCCGACAATGATCGACCAGCTGCAAACCCAGCTGTCTGGCCCATATTTCAGCTCCTTTTCAACCCATAGCTACTGCTATGAGCTATCAAATGAGCTAAATTCTGTTCTCAAACTTCTGGCTTTTCGCTTTGGTCCCTATTCTCGGACAGGCTCCTAGCGACTTCTACTTCATTGAGCAGGCATCAATATAGGCGTTACCGTGATCAGTAAAGACCGCCTTGAGCGTCTGGTTGGTGTATCCGCCCTTGCCGTCTTCTACCACCTCGCGGATGTAAATGTTTTGGATCGGGTGCTGATTAGAAGCGAAGGAGAATTTTCCGCGTACCGACTCAAAATCGGCCTTGCGCACGGCAGAGCGCAGCTGATCGAGCTTGTCGACATCGCCACCGACGCTCTTAAGAGCGCTACCGATCAAACGGGCCGCTTCGTAGCCTTGGCTGGCATAGAGGGTCGGAGTGCGGTCATAAGCCTCTTTGAAGGCGGCGACGAACTGCTTGTTGGCCGGATTGTCGAGGTCATGAGACCATTGGGAGCCGTTCTTCACGCCAAGGGCCGCAGCGCCGACAGCACCGAGGATACGCTCGTCGAAGGAGAAGGCAGGCCCGAAGACCGGAATGGTCTTACTCAGCCCGGCTTGAGAGAATTGCTTGAGAAAGTTGATCCCCATGCCTCCGGGGAGGAAGAAGAAAACCGCATCCGGCTTGGCAGCACGCAGCGTGGCGATTTCCGCAGCGTAGTCCGACTGGCCAAGCTTGGTGTAGACCTCACCGGAGATCTTGCCGGTGTAGTAGCGCTTGAAACCGGCCAGATGATCCTTGCCGGCCGGGTAGTTGGGTGCCAGCAGGTAAACATTCTTGAAACCAGCTTCACTGACGTACTTGCCAACCACCTCGTCAAGATTATCGTTCTGGTAGGCAACATTGAAGTAGTTCTCGTTGCAGCCCTTGCCGGCAAGTGCCGACGGTCCGGCATTGGGACTGATATAGAGGACCTCGCTGCGCACCACCTTCGGCACGACCGCAAGGGCAACGTTGGAGAAGATGATGCCGGTCATGATCTTGACGTCGTCACGCTTCATAAAACGGTTCGCAATCTGTTTTGCCTTGCCAGGATCACGACCATCGTCCTCGACCATCAGCTCAACCGGAATACCACCAAGCTTGCCTTGCTCCTGGGCGATGGCCAGTTTGAAACCGTCACGGACTTCTTCACCGAGGTAGCCGGCCTTGGTCGAGAGCGTCGTGACCATGCCTATTTTGACGGGTTCAACCGAGAGCGCCAGATTCGGCACTAACAAACAGCAGACGACCAGCAACACACACAACTTTTTCATACGAACCCCCTTTAGAGTCTTGATCTTTCTTCAATTAATTGTCATCAAATCTAAGGAATTGGCGGAACGGCATTCCATAACTGCCACAAATTGTTGGCTATCTTCGCACAAACGCCGCAGCTATGCCAGTCGGCTGTGAATTAATTCTAACCGCGACACAGATATCTATTCCAATTAAAGACAAAGGAGGAGCAGCCCAGCTTTGCAGGGAACTCAATTTGAGTGTCCCAAATTCTATGTTGTTTTGGGAGTTATTCTGCGAGCAGGCAGGAAAGGGGCTCGTGGTGATAGAGAGCTAACCGGTCGCTGGCACGAGTGATGGCCACATAAAGCAAATTCTTCCCGAGTTCGGTTGCCGGATAAGCCTTCTGCGTTGGGTTCCAGAGGATCACCCCTGAGAACTCCAAAGCCTTTCACCTGGTGAACATTGGTGATAAGCAGGCCCGGTTCAAAGGAAAGGTCACCGGTTTGCAGACGGACCCCTGGCAATTCTTTTAAGGCCTCGTAAACGGCTTGGGCTTCATGCTTGAACCGACAGATGATCGCTGTCAGGCTTTTCTTCTCGCGGGTCAGAAGCACCCTTATCGATCGGCGTAAGTGGCTCAGCGCATCAACCTGACTGGCGAAATCGTGAAAGCGCGGGTCCGGTCCTTCGTTGACAACCTTGCCTACCGCACGTCCTGAGACCCGGGAAGCCAACGCCATGATCTTGTTCGTCGAGCGATAGCTGACATCCAGCTGACCGGAAGAGAGTCCCGCGTTCTTGAGCTCGAGCTGGAACGCGGAGAATCCTGTCGAGTCAACAAAGTCGAGGATCTTCTGTTTCTCATCGGCGCAGATCGTAAGACTCCGCCTGGGGATGCTAGCAAACATCAGGGCCTTGAGTTCCACCAGGGAGAGATCTTGCGCCTCATCGACCAGGACATGCTCGTACCAGCCGAGGGCATCGGCGATCTCCTGCCCCGGTTTACGCAGTTGGGCCAGGTGGATCAACACCCCGGCATCATCAAAGGCGATTTCATTGCTCGCCCCGGCCAGTAGCCTTTGCCCCTGCCTGGCCAGCTTATCGATGTACGGTGAGTTGCCAAGATGGCGGCGCCATAATGCCGAATCGGCATAAAAGGCACCAAGGTCGGCGAGCAGTGAACCCTGGCTTTCGGTGGCGACATACTCAAGCAGGGCCGCGTAGATGACTGCGCTTTTCTTGAGAACGGTGAGCCCCCCACCCTGCGTGCTAAAGGTAACAGTAATCCCCAACGAGCGCATGGCCTTGACCGCCCAGGAATGAAAGGTCTCGACCGGCAGCTGATTGGTCAAAAGGTCGACCGAGGTCTTTTTGACGTAGTTGCGCAGCGACTTGTTGAACATCACCACCAGGCAGCGTTGGGGACGAAAACGTTCCGGCTGGTTGAAGATCAGGTATGAAAGCCGGTGCAGGGCAACCGTGGTTTTGCCGCAGCCGGCGCCACCAGTCAGGTAGAGGCAACCGTCACTATTGCGGGTGATCAGGCCGAACTGTTCCCGCGAAATCAGGGAGACGATATCGACCATGCGGTGATCGCCGCTGGCTTCCTTTTTATGCACACTTGAGTTCTGTTGTTCCGGTTCGCCCCAGATGCCGTTTTGTTTTTCGAAACTGCCGCTACCGCTTTTGAGGGAGTGCAGTTCGCGCCTTGATATGCCGTAGACAATTTTCTTTTCGATCGTGCCGCTGCGTTCCCGGTCGCCGATATCGTCTTCGTACTCCTCGCCCTCATCCCATTCGTAATAGAGCGTGGAGACCTGGGCTTTGCGCCAATCGGTGACCACAACCCGGTTGCCGTCCATCAGGCTCTGCTTGCCGAACAGGATATGCTTGCGTCCAATCGCGGGATCGTCGTCGCAGATAGCGATACCTGCCAGATAGGGAGTTGCCTTCTGCTCAAAGGGGGGCAGGTATCTGTACGGGTCGTACTGGGACAAGTGTTCGATCTCAGTGGTCAGCCGGTCTATTTCTCGGGGATCGTTGGCGTGGATGCGATCTGCCTTTAAGACGCGGATTTTTTGATCATGACTACGCAACTTCTCCTTGCGGTCATGGTTGTAGCGATCTGCCGCCTGGCAGATGTCTGCAAGCCGCTGCTCTTCTGCGGAGATATAGTCTGTTATTGAGGGATCAAGGGTGTCGTGCATGCGGTTCTCGACGAGCTTAAGTCTGAAACAGTGAAGTTAACGGCCGCGGAGGGCCGCTAGCAAGAGAAGAAACGGCAGAGTAGCCGTTTCGAAGCGGAACATCAAGCCCTTGTTGATCAGTTTTTTAAAAGACTTAAGTCTTAAAAGTTCCAACCATCCTTACCCACATCCAGCCACAGATAATCGGCGATTTCTTTCGTCACATTCCGTCGATCGACACGACCGTAAATTTCAGGCAACAGGACCCGGTAGCTGATTTCTGCTTCTTCAAGCATCTGCCGGGGAATGCCGAACTTCCAGGCGTGACCGCTGCCGGCCAGCACCACCACCCGGTAATCGGGGTTCTCCCGCAGGAACTCAACCAGGTTGTGCGCCATCATGGTATCCCAGAGCAGTTGTGCTTCGCAGAAGTGGAGAAACTGCTCGCCGTGCCCGCCATAACCGACCAGCGCCTCGCGGATATAGCTGCTGTAAGTCGGGCTAACCACGCACTGGACGTTGCCGAGCAGCTGTCGTTCCTCTGCGGAAAGTGATTTGAAACCATTGCGGACCACCTTGTTGGTGATGCTGTGCGGGATATTGAGCCCGATCAGCTTCAATTCTTCGTAGCGGGCGTGGAGGAAAATCTCCCGGTACTCCGGCCACAGGCTACAGTTGTCGTTGTAA
>PVMK01187906.1_pt1 | contig 12838 bp, 8 predicted proteins | sample 1853481 | NCBI WGS metagenome assembly PVMK01 (sample SAMN08533507, study PRJNA380276) | Marine sediment metagenome, whole genome shotgun sequencing project.
ATAGGATTTATATTTCCCAATGCATCAGCCTCAGAATTATGATAACTCAATACCACATTGATAAGTGTATTGATAATCTCCGATTCCTTCGAAGTCAAATCAAATACCTCAACTCCATCTCCATCATTGTCGCAAATAAAATAGGGCGAAATCGGATCTGTGATCGAAGGAGCCTGATCAACCTGGAGGACAAGGGGAACTATATCAAAACACTCAAAAGTTAATTCTTCTAAGCGTGCAAAGATTATTTGGAAACCAGGAACGGTATTGGTAAAAGCAGTAGGGGTGAAAATCGGAAAAGCTCCCAATTCAGCAGCTGCCAGAGTGGTGTAGTATTCTACAAATGTATTAGGTTGTCCGTTTATTATTTGTGTGTCTCGAATGGTTAAATCAAATTCAGCAAAACCATCATTTGGCATCTCATCACATTGTACAATATCGTCGGGAACAACAGCAATGGGTTGGGGTGCAAATTCAACAACAATTTCATCTAAAGCAATACAACCCCCAGCCACACTAGCTTCAATTTGATTGGTTCCTGACTGTGTAATTATCAAAGTATTATTTACTTCACCAGGAATAACATCAAACATCAAGGTTCCTGTATTCCACTTAAACCAACGATAAGTAGTCTGTCCTGAAACATCAGGATCCACACCTATTTCAAAATCCTGTCCTTCGCAAGGGGCTGTTCCGGCAGCAATTGTGACATCATCCCCTAAATTTATACCTATATTAAAGCTTCCTGCTCTAAAAAATACAGCGGAGTCAAAAGAAGTATCTCCACGGTCAGCAATAACCATTTTAAGAGTATATGTCTCCCCAGGGGTCAGGTTTGCCTGTGCAGTTAATGAAGAAGTATATCCATCAAATTGAATTTCGTTTGCATTATTAGCCCCTGAATTACTAATATAAAGTTCTGGAAAAAAATTAACACCTGGAATTTCGGTGCCACACATAAAAGTGTCTGCATGTATAGAAAGTGTACTTACTGTAATATTTAAAGAACCTGGAACAGATGCTATATTAGTTCCTCCAAAAGGAGTTCCAGAATCATTAATAATACCTGGTCCTCTAATTAAAAATGCAAATCCATCACGAAAATCACTGGTACATTCCCATTGGTCTTCATACTCTTCAGAAGCAAAAATAAAATCAAAACTTACCTGACTGATAACAGGAACAAAATCGAATTGAAAAACGGTTGCATTATTTGTAGGATGGTTATCGCCACTTTGATTATCGAGAATAATTTTAAGATCATTATCTCCATCCCATCCAACACCGGTATCTGAAGTGCCTCCAGAATCATTAGGACCTTCTGCACTAACAGCATAACCTGTGGATAAAATAACACCTTCTTGAAACGGGAAACTTGTCCCTGTAGCATCAAAATAACCCCAACTTCTCCTTGTCAGATCTCCAACTCCTTCCGGATTTTCTTGTAAAAACTGAAAATTTACCTCTCCGCAACCAAACCCTCCCATTAAAACCTCAGTTACCATTTCTTCAGGAGTAAACGAAGTTTCAGGGTCTCCAGGGTCATTAACAATTATAGTTTGCGAATGCCCAAAAACATAGAAAAAAAATAGAATTGGGAGTAATATTTTCTTCATAGCAAGCGGTTAAGGACTCAAATATATTGAATACATTGGTTTTCTTTTCATATTTTTACAAAAAAAACACGAAAATGCAAAAATTTAATATATCTGTACAACCCACTAACAATGAAAATATTGTAAAGTTTGTTGCAAACTCTTTTTTAACACAGGCTAAAAGTTATGAATTTGTCAATATTGATACAGCAAAACCCAGTCCCTTAGCCCAACAATTATTTTATCTTCCTTTTGTTAAGACAATTTATATCACACAAAATTTTATAGCCATTGAAAAATTTGATTTTCAGGCCACAGAAGTAAACTGGAATGAGGTTCAAGATGACGTTGCAACCACTATTTCTAATTACCTTAACTCTGGGAAATCTGTAATAATTGATGATAGTATTGAAAACGGGGGAAAAATTCAAAAAAAGATTCCAATCACAATCTATGCTGAAAGTACTCCAAATCCAACGGTAATGAAGTTTGTGGCTAATATCACACTATCAAATAATTCTTATGAGTTTAAAAATAATAATGAGACTGTACATGCACCCATAGCAAATTCTTTATTTAATTTTCCTTTTGTAAAAGAAGTATTTATCAATACGAATTATATTTCTATTACAAAATACGAAGACTTTGATTGGCAAGACATTGCAAATGAGCTTCGAGAATATATTAGATCATATATTGAAAACGGCAAAAAAATATTAAATGATGAAATTCTACAACAAAAAAACGATAATACTCCATTAGCTTCAGAGGTTAAAGAATATACCGATATCGATAAAGAAATCATATCAATCTTAGATGAATACGTAAAGCCTGCTGTTGCTGGTGATGGAGGAAATATTGCTTTTAAATCTTATGATGAAAAAACTAAAACTGTGAATGTGATTTTACAAGGCGCTTGCAGTGGTTGTCCTTCTTCTACTATTACATTAAAAAATGGTATTGAAGAAATGTTAAGAGAAATGCTCAAGGGGAAAGTAACAACTGTTGTAGCTATTAATGGGTGATCTTAATAAAAAATTTATATGGATTTTAACTTTATTGAAAAAATCAAAAGTGTATTTTTGTTTTTATATATAGTTACAATGAAATATTATTTATTAATACTGCTTATTCCTTTACTTTTTTCGTGTAACTCATCAAAAAAAGAAATTTTGGAAACACATCCTTTTACAAACGAATTAATAAACGAGTCCAGCCCTTATTTACGTCAACATGCACATAATCCGGTAAATTGGAAATCTTGGAATGATGAATCACTACAACAGGCAAAAGATGAAAACAAATTAATTATTGTTAGTATAGGATATGCAGCCTGTCATTGGTGCCATGTGATGGAAAAAGAAAGTTTTGAAGACACAACTGTAGCTGCGGTAATGAATAAAAACTTTATCTCTATAAAAGTAGATCGAGAAGAACGCCCAGATGTAGATCAAATATATATTAACGCAGTTCAATTAATGACTGGAAGTGCTGGTTGGCCTCTTAATGTTGTAACGCTTCCAGATGGCAGACCTGTTTGGGGGGGAACGTACTTCAAAAAAAATCAATGGATAAATGCTCTTGAAAAAATGCAAAAGCTTTATGAGGAAAACCCACAAAAGCTTATGGATTATGCCGATAGACTTGAAGAGGGTATAAAAAGTATGGATTTAATTTCGTTAAATACAAATGAAATTAATTTTAAAGATTTTCCTACTGATTCTCTAATAGATAAATGGCAACAAAACTTTGATAATAAGTATGGTGGAAATAATAGAGCACCAAAGTTTATGATGCCAAACAACTTAGAGTTTTTATTGAGATATGGTGTTCAATATAATAGTGAAAAAGTATTAAATCACGTTTTTTTAACATTAGATAAAATGGCTTATGGTGGAGTTTTTGACCATATTGGCGGTGGATTCTCAAGATACAGCACAGACATTAGATGGCATGTTCCTCATTTTGAAAAAATGCTTTATGACAATGCACAACTTGTAAGTCTCTATAGTCATGCTTATTCAATTACACAAAAGCAACTTTATAAAGAAGTGGTTTCAGAAACATTAGAATATATTGCTAGAGAAATGACCAACAATGAAGGAGCTTTTTATTCATCTTTAGATGCAGATAGCGAATTGGAAAATGGTGAATTGGAAGAGGGTGCTTATTATATATATACAAAAAAAGAGCTTAAAGGAATTCTCCTTGAAGATTTTGATCTTTTTGCAGACTATTATAATATAAATAGTTTCGGGAAGTGGGAAAAAGATAGTTATATTCTAATAAGAGATAAAAGTGATGAAGAAATTATAGAAAAGTTTTCAATTACTCTTGAAGAAATTCAAAAGAAAAAGAAAAACTGGAAACAACAATTAAGTAATTTTAGAAATAAACGACTAAAACCTCGTCTTGATGATAAGACTTTAACATCATGGAATGCGTTGATGATAAAAGGATATGTTGATGCTTATAAAGTTTTTCAAAAAAAAGAATATTTAGATGCAGCACTTAAAAACGCATCTTTTATACTTGAAAAGCAATGGCAGGAAAATGGGGCTCTAAATCACAGTTATAAAGATGGAAAAAGTACAATTAATGGTTATTTAGAAGATTATGCATCTGTTATTGATGCATTTATTGCTTTATACGAAGTGACCCTTGATGAAAATTGGATAAATCAAGCTAAAGAATTGGTAAATTATTCGTTTACAAACTTCTTTGATGAAGAAAAAAGTATGTTTTATTTTACTTCGAAAGAAGATAGAATGTTGGTCACAAGAAATTTTGAGTACAGGGATAATGTAATTCCTGCTTCTAATTCCATTATGGCAAAGAATCTTTTTGTGCTTTCTCATCACTTTGATGATGAAAGGTTTAAAAAAACTGCACAACAAATGCTAAATAACGTTCAACCGGAAATAATAGGATATCCAAGCGGATTTTCAAATTGGTTAGATTTATTGGTGAATTATCAAAACAATTATTATGAAATTGTTGTTGTTGGTAAACAAGCCGAGGAAAAAGTATCGGAACTAAACAAAAAATATCTGCCAAATAAACTTATTGCAGGAAGTACTACTGCAAAAAAAAGTCCTTTACTTGATCTTCGTTATATTGAGGAAGAAACTTTAATTTATGTTTGTGTTAATAATGCCTGTAAACTCCCTGTTAGTGAAACTAAAAGAGCACTTGATTTGTTAAAATAAATCTGGTGTTTGATTTATTAACTGAAAAAATAAACTATTATGAAAAATAAAATTCTAATATTAATTGTAACTCTAAGTATTTCGCATTTTAACGCTCAAAACAATCAACTTTCCAGTCAAGATCCACAAAATAGTTATAAAAGTAGCACCTTAACATTGAATGATTACCTAATAAATGAAAACAAAGACTTCGATGTAAAAAATACAGATAATTATAAGGGATCTCCTTACTGGAACCCGTCTTATCTTCTTGGAAATATATATAATAAAAGCGAGTTGCTTTCTGGAAACGTAGCTTTGCGTTATAATGTAATAGCTGATGAAATAGAAGTTAAAGAAACTTTAGCAACGACTGATGAGAATGCACAAGCACTTACCAAATCTGTAGATATTTATGTTAAAATTAAAAATGAAACTTTTATTTTTATTCCATATCAGGGAAGTATTGAAAAAGGGGGTTATTTTCAAGTTGTATTTGATGGAAGTAATTATGACCTTTTAAAAAAAGTTTACAAAAAAGTTTAGACCTGCTGTAAAAGCTGCAACTTCAATGACTAAAGATGTTCCAGCTAGTTTTGAAGAAAATTCAGTTTATTTTATTGTCTCCAAAGATGGAAAATTTTACGAGCTCCCTAAATCAAAAAGTAAAAAAGTGAAAGTATTTGGGAACAAACAAGATGTTGTTAAAAAATATATTAAAAAAAATAAATTAAACATTAATAAAGAAAAGGACCTTAAAAAACTACTCATTTATTTTGATAACCTTGATAGTGCAAAATTAGAATAGTAGATTATTCTTTTTATACATTTTAACTAACCTGCAATAAAATCTTTTAAGTAATAAGGTTCAAAATAAGCGAGATCTTCGAAGTCTCTTTTATTATACTTACCCTCTGCCAATATCCCCATTTCTGCAGCAGATGGTAATTTGTCTTCTATAAAAACTGCATTTTTATGAGTACAAATATCTTTAAATTTATCTACACCATTTCCTATAAAGTAGACTAGTCCTTTATTTAAATATTCTAAAAATGAATCCTTGAATAAAACTTCTGCCTTTGTATCTCTTATTTGTATTTTATTTGCATCAAATACAGCCGAATAAACTTCCATTCGTCTAGCATCTAGCATTGAAACGATAATACCATTATTATTTTTAACTTGATTTGCAAGGGATTCTAGTGTAGGAATTGAAATTAATGGAATGTCTAATGCAAAACATAATCCTTTTGCTGCAGACACTCCTATACGAAGTCCCGTATAAGATCCAGGACCTTTGCTAACCGCAATTGCTTGTAATTGGGTTTTATTTAAGTTGCTGCTTTTAAGTATTTCTTCAATATAGATATGTAGTCTCTCCGCATGTGAATACTGATTGTTATTATCTTCTTGTAAAGAAATAACGCTTCCGTTAACCGAAATTGATACGGAGCAATTTGTAGTGGCTGTTTCAATACATAATAGTGTTGCCATTAGTCACTTTCATTTTCTTCGTTTTCACTTTTATCTTTCAAAGGCTTAATTTCTACTTTATCTCCAGACTTTAGAGATTTAGTAACTGTATTATAAGGTCCTGTAATTACTTCATCATTTTCACTTAAGCCAGAAGTAATTTCAATATTGGTGTCGTCTTGTATTCCTGTGGTTATTACACGCAATTTTGCTTCATCTCCATTTTTTACAAAAACACACTCAAATTTTTCTAACTTTTCTGAAATTGTTTCCTTAATAACATTTTTATTCTTAGTGGTGGTAGTATCTGTTTTAATAACAATAGCACTAATAGGAACTCCTATAATATTTTCTCTATTATCTGTAATAATATCTACAGTAGCTGTCATACCCGGACGAAAAGGGGAATAATTTTCAGATTTGTTCTCGGTTAAATCTCTATAAGATTCTGGAATTATTCGCACTTTTACCTTAAAATTAGTGACCTGATCTACAGATAATGCATTTTCAGCAGTGTTTGCAATTTCGGTCACAATTCCTTTAAATTCACGTTTTATATAAGCATCTACTTCAACTATTGTAGAGTCTCCGACAGTTACTTTAACAATATCTGTTTCGTTTACATCTACTTCAACTTCCATATTGTTAAGGTTTGCAACTCGAACTATTTCAGTACCTGCCATTTGTGCGGTACCTACAACACGTTCCCCCAACTCAACTGAAAGTTTTGAAATTGTTCCATCTCTTGGAGAATAAATAGATGTTCGCGCTAAATTATCTATAGACTGTTTTACTGAGGCCTCTGCACTTTTTACGTTGTAATAAGCAGATTTTGCACTAGCTTGTGACATCTCATAATCTGAAACAGATTTATCCCAATCCGATTTAGAAATTACCCCTTTTTCAAAGAGTAATTTGTTTCTGTCATAATTTAATTTTGAGTTTTTTAAACTTGCTTCAGCTAGTGTTAGTTGAGCCCGAACGTTTTGTAATCCCGCTTGAGATTGAGTTACCATTGCCTGAGCTAAGTCTGGATTAATCCTAACTAATAAATCTCCTTTTTTAACTTGTTGCCCTTCTTTTATAGGAAGCTCAATAATTTCGCCAGAAACTTCGGATGAAAGTTTTACTTCTACTTCGGGTTGTATTTTTCCGGTAGCAGCTACTGTTTCAATAATATTAATAAACTCAATTTTAGTAACTTCTACTTCTTTATAGTTACCACCTTTTCCAAACCATCCTGCTTTTTTACCTCCAATTAGTACAATAATCAGTACAATAACAATAGCAATAATCCAAATGAGTTTTTTTTTCTTCATAACCAAAAATATGTGTTCCCCTCAGCTCCGCTCAATGAACTTTATGTGCTCTTAGCGGAGAAAAAGAGTACTTAGTTTTTATTTTATTTATTAAAATTTAAGCTCTGTAGCTGGAATTCCAAAAAATAATTCCAATACTTTTAATTTAAAAATATAATTAAATTTAGAACGATTTAATTCTATAAGTGCTGTGTTATATCTAAGTTTTGATTGGCTGAATTCGAATGAATTAGTTAATCCTACATCATATTTTGTTTTGGCATACTCGTAAGCTAACTCTTGAGATTCTAAGGCAACTAATGCAGCATCATACGATTTCTGAGATCCTTCAGTATCTACATATGCTTGATAAACACTAGACTCCAGATCTAATTTGGACTGCTCTAATTGATATTCTCTCCTTTTAACATTAATTATATTCCGCTTCACATTATTTCTGGTGGAGAACCCATTAAAAACAGGAACACTCAACTGTACGCCATAGGAAATCCCATCATTATTAGAAAGTTGGTCGCCATATGGAAGTGCAGGCACCTGAATCAAAGTTGTGTTTGGAATCTCAGCTATAACTGCTTCTCCAGTAGTTTCAACCACACCTATTTGTGTAGTGATTGTAGGATTATCTGGATCTGTAAATTGTGATATTCTTTGTATATCCGTTTCTCTTGTATTATAATTAAAAAAGGCACTAATTGTTGGCCAATAAAAACTTTTAGATATTTCCAGATCCTTTAGAGCAACACCCATATTTTGTTCAGCAATTTTTACCTCGAACCTATTCTCTTTTGCTGAATTGATTACCTCATTTACATTCTTACTGGTAATTTCAGATAGAATCACATTAAATTCTTCATCAGCTATATCAAAATTCTCATAATCTTTGATTAATAATAATTGTGCTAAACTTATTAATGAAATTTCTACATTGCTTTCACTGATTACAATTGCTTGTTTTTCGTTTGCACTAACAGCCCTTATTTCTAATAAATCACCTTCAGGTAGAACACCTGAATTTACAAGCTCTTGAGTTCGGTTTATTTGATCTAAAGTAACACCGTTTTGTTCTATAGCAACATCAAGATTAGCTTTATTTAACAATACCAGCAGATAGCCATTAGCTACAAATAAAGCAATATCATCTTTTATTTTACTTAAGTTATATTGAGAAGAAAGCTGTTGCATTTTCGCTTTTTGCATTTCTCTATGATTCCGCAATCCACTAAATACAGTTACTCCAGCAGAGATGTTATAAGATGAACTTCTAGAAGTAATGCTTCGTAAAACTCCAGTAGTAACATCTTGAGTTAAACCAGTATTCCAGCTATTCCCAGCAGAAGCATTTAATGTGGGCAAATAATTACCCAATGCATCACTTTTCGATATATCTGAATTTTCTACATCTAAAGCAGATTGTTTAACCGTTATATTATTCTCTATGGCATAAGCAATGCACTCCTGTAAAGTCCATTTTTTATTTTGAGCATTTAATTGAAGACTCATCCCGAAAGTTAACGGGAGAAAAAATAACATAATAATAAATTTCTTCATAATGATAATGGTTGTTGGATTTGTCTTTATAATGTTAAAATTGTTACAAGAATGAAAAATATATTTGTTTTATCTTCCTCTGTTTAAGTTGCCACCAGGTTTTAATTGGTTCCATACCTTAATTTTATCCGCTTCTTTTATGCCTCCTTTTATTTCTACATTGATCCCATCGCTTATCCCTAAGTCAACCTCTTTTCTTTCAAATTTTTGGTCACCCACTTCAACCTCAACAAATGGATCTTGTGTCTTGGGGTCATATTGAACTAATGCTTCTTTAATACTTAATACACTGTCTGCTCTAGCCAAAATAATAGATGCGTTGGCACTTAAACCCGCACGAATAAAAGTTGTGTCTCCTCCTTTTAGGGTTCCCTTAATTTCAAATTGAATCGCTCCATTTTCCTCAATTCCTTTTGGAGCAATATAATCTAAAATAGCATCAAATTTTTTGTTTTTTATGGCTCCAACCGTAATTTCTAGCGGAAGATTTTCTTTTATTTTACCCACCTCACTTTCATCTATTTTTCCTTCAAAAATCATATTTCCTACATCAGCGATGGTTGCAATGGTGGTTCCATCGTTAAAGTTATTAGCCTCAATAACTTGATTACCTGCTTTAACAGGTACGTCTAATACCATCCCAGAAACTGTAGCTCTAATTTCAGTATTTGCAGATATTCCCATTCCGCTTGTAGTTCCTGTTTTAATGATATCGTAATTTTGTTGAGCATTAACTAGTGTGATTTGTTCTTGTTTAAAACGTTGTTTTGCCTGATCGTAGAATAACTGTGCTGTGTCAAACTCGTTTGCTGAAATCACCCCCTTTTCAAACAACCCTTTTTGTCTTAAATAAATACTCTCCTGATTTTCAAAAGCTAACCGAGCAGTTTCTACTTGAGTACGAACACTATTTATGTTGTTTTTAGCACTATTCAATGAAGACACATTCGGTACTACTCTTACTTTAGCTAACAAATCTCCAGATTCAACAAGATCTCCTGCTTCAACAAATATTTCATCTATGATACCTGAAATATTTGGTTTTATTAATACCTCTTCTTTTGGCACTATACTTCCAGTTGCAACAGTCTTTCTTATAATGGTAAATGTATATGGACTTTCAACCTTATAAACTACAGGATCTTTTTTATCCTTTATATAAATGTATCTAATTCCTAAAACAAATAAAACTACTATTATTACTAAAGTGATGATGGTTCCTATTCTTTTCATAATGGGTATTTCAAGTTATTTTTGATATTCTTAATATTTATTCTGTTCGTAATGCATCTACAGGTTTCATTCTAGTAGCTCTAATTGCTGGTATTAGCCCTGCCAAAACTCCAAAAATTATTAGAATAGTTAATGCGATAATAATTACATTTATATCTACAGATGGATTGGCAAAATTTTCAACATAACCAACACTATCAATTACCGAATTCATAATCCAAATGACTCCAGATGCAAATGCAATTCCTGCCATTCCTGAAATTATCGTTAACATTAGAGATTCCTGTAGAATTTGCATTCTAATATTCCAAGGACTGGCACCCAAAGCTCTGCGTATACCAATTTCATTAGTCCGTTCTTTTACAACAATAAGCATAATATTGCTAATTCCTATCGTGCCTGATAATAAGACCAAGGCTCCAACAAAATAACCCACAAATGTTAATATGCTAAATAAACCCATGATTTTCGCAAATTGTTCTGCTAGATCATGATTGCCAATTGCACGTTCATCATCTGGGTGGATAATGTGTTGCTTTCGCATTATTGAAAGTATTTTAGGTTTTAATGTTGTAATACTTGTTTCATCGTGTGCAGTTATCGCCATCCAACCCACATTATCGGCATAATTAAAAACTTGTGAAAAAGTTGAAAAGGGAATAAAAATAGTATTGGCATCTTCCTCTTCATCTCCATTACTATTACTAGCTTTAAAAACTCCTATTACCATAAAATTAACTCCATTAATTTTAATAAAAGTTTCCATTGGATCTTCGCCTAAGTCATATAATGATTTTACAACATCAATACCTATGATGGCTACTTTTCTTTTTTCCTTTATATCTGAATAACTTATAAACCTACCCTGAACTATATCCATAGGTTGTTGGTTAATAAATTCGGGATAATCTCCAGAAACACTAAAAGCTCCTGTTTTTTCTTTTCTTGTAACGTTATTTGCTCCTCTGTGACCTCCTAATTGATTTCGAGGTGAAACATATTTTAACTCTGGCATTTGATCTTTAAGTATAGCTACATCTTGAATTTTAAACCGAAAACGACGTCCTTTTGGCATTCCTTTATAAGAAATAGAAGTTCCCCGAGCCCATATAAAAATTGAGTTAGTAGCAAAATTTCCAAAATCAGCAGAAACACCATTTTTTAATCCATTGGTTAAAGCCAACAATAATACTAATATCATTATCCCCCAAAAAACACCAAAAGCCGTCATTAAAGTTCTAAACCGATTTGCATTTAATGCTTCTAAAATTTCATCCCAACGATCTTTATTGAACATGATTTCTAATTTCTTTATTCATCTCTTAACGCTTCAATTGGTCTAATATTTGCGGCTCTTCGTGCTGGAACAAACCCTGCTAAGCCTCCTGCAATTATTAATATTACTACTGTTATTATTGCCGTTTTAAAATCTACTTGTGGTGCTTTTATAAAATCACTATCTACTAAAGGGCTTATTAATTCAAGCAATCCAACTCCTGCAAATAATCCTAAAAATCCAGCAAAAGCAGTTATAAATACTGCTTCTTGTAGAATCATTCCAATAATAGAATTCGGTAATGCTCCCAGTGCTTTTCTAATGCCAATCTCTTTGGTCCGTTCTTTTACTACAATAAGCATAATATTACTTACTCCTACAACTCCAGCTATAATTGTGCCAATTCCCACAAACCAAAAAACATAGCTAATAGTCGCAATTAGGCTATAAATCTTTTTTGCTTCCTCTAAAGTATTATTAACTCTTACCGCACTTTGATCGTTTGGAGCAATAATATGCTTGGATTTTATATCATTTTCAATACTTTCTGTCATCGCTATTGAAAGTGCTACTGCCTCATCAAAATTATCAGACATTTTAACCGTGTAGGCTAAGGATCTAACCTTGTCTCCAGCATTAAAAGCTTGTTGTGCTGTAGTTAATGGAATAAACACTCTACTTTCTTCTCTTCTTCCTCCAGGGTCAGTATAAACTCCAACCACTTTAAAATTAATTCCTGAAATTTCTATATATTCTCCTATTGGATCTTTCTTTTTAAAAATATCTTCTTTTATTTGATTCCCAATAATGGCAACTTTTTTTATTTCATCTATATCCTTGTTATTTATGAATCTCCCAGAAACCATACTTTCATTTTCAATAAATTGTTGGTGTGGGTAAGCCCCTTCTACACGATAATTTCCGATTTCACCCTTATAAACTATTTGACCACTCCAAATACTAAATAGAGATGTCTTATATTCTATGTTCTCTTCGTATTTATTATTAATTTCTTCAAAATCATTATTTCTTAATTGAATCAATCTTCCTGGATTTAATCCTTTATACCCTTTTGTAGTTCTTCTGGTACGCACAGAAATTCTATTGGTAGCATCTTCTTCAAACTGTGATTTCACTCCTTTTTCAATACCACTACTGAAGCCGACTAATATTACAAGTATAAAAATTCCGAAAAAAACGGATACC
>PVMK01114181.1_pt1 | contig 12836 bp, 12 predicted proteins | sample 1853481 | NCBI WGS metagenome assembly PVMK01 (sample SAMN08533507, study PRJNA380276) | Marine sediment metagenome, whole genome shotgun sequencing project.
ACGACCCGGATCACTCCGACGAGATGCTCCTGGAGATCGAAAAGCAGAGCCGGGAACGGTTCCCGGCATCTTTCCTGGCGAGGGAAGGCCAGGTGGTCGATCTTTAGCCTATCCTTCCTTCTGGAGCGCTTTCCTGACGGTTCTCCCTATCTGATCGAGGGTGTATGGTTTGCCGAGGAAGCGCTTGACCCCCGCGTCCCGCATTTTCTGCAGATCTTCGTGGGCGGAGTATCCACTGCAGATCACCACTCTTTGCTCCGGCTTCATGGCGGCGACGGCGATGTACGTCTCGTAGCCGCCCATGCCGGCGGGCATCACCATGTCGAGGAGGACAAGGTCGACGTCGTTCCGGCGGAGGTGCTCGACCGCCTCTTCTCCCGAGGAGACGGTGTCGACACGGTACCCGAGCTGGGTCAGCATGTGTGAGGCGATCGTGCGCAGTTGAGGTTCATCGTCCACCACCAGCACGGTACCCGATCCCTCGAGACTGACGGGAGGCGGGGCGGCGGCCTTCTCGGGCATCTCGGCGATCACCGCCGGCAGGTAGAAGAAGAAGGAGTTGCCTTCAGGGCCGCTCTCGGCCGTCACGGCTCCCTTGTGCTCCTCGGCGGTGTGCCAGACCACCGCCAGGTCGAGGCCGGAGCCGCCGCGCCCCAGGATTCTCTTCGCGAAGAAGGGCTCGAAAATCCGATCAAGATATTCGCTGGTAATGGAGGGAGCGTTGTCGGTGACTTTGAGGACGACGTAATCCCCGGGGTCGAGGGGGGGGTGAGTTCTTCCCCCCTTTTCAATCGTTTTGTTTTCCGTCGAAAAGACGACCCGGCCGCCGCCGTGTATGGCGCCGAAGGCATTCGTCGCCAGGCTCAGAATGACCTTCTCTATGTGCCCCGGTGAACATTTTGCGTGCCACAGGTCCGGAGCGAGCCGGCAGTCGGTGTCGACCTCCGGATGCCGCCGCTTCAGGTGGGCTATCTCTTCGGACTGGAGGGACTTTTCCACCAGGAGGTTGAGGTCGAAGATGACGGTGTTGTAGGAGGCTCCCCGGGACAGGGTGAGGAGGTCGGTGACCACCGCCGCGGCCCGCAGTCCCGATTCCCTGATGACCTTGATGCTTTCCCGCAGGCCGCTTCCTTTCGGGAGCTGCGTGAGGAGGAGGTCGGGGTAGCTGACGATTCCCGAGAGAATGTTGTTGAGGTCGTGCGCCACCCCCCCCGCCATCGTCCCCATGGCGGCCATCTTTTCGGCCTGCACGAGCTTTTTCTGGGCGTACCGCAGCTGGTCGAGTGTTTCTTCCAGTTCATGGTTCTTCTTTTCGAGGAGGGTGAGGAGTTCGGCCTTCGCCCGGTCGGCCGCTTCGGCGCGCTCGCGCTCCCTTTCGGCCTCTTCCCGCCTCTTCCTCTCCGAGATGTCGATGATAACTCCCTCGAAAGAGCCGATTTCTCCCCGGCTGTTTCTCTCCGCATGACCTGTGATCGCGGCCCAGAAGAGGGAGCCGTCCCGGCGACGGAGCTGAACCTCGACATCCTCGACGCGTCCTTTTTCTTCGAGGCGATCGATGATGGCCGCCCGGGCGGAGGCGTCGGCGTACCCCTCGGCGGCTATGTCCCTGATGCCCGCCATCAACTCCGCGGGGGTATCGTAGCCCATCATCCTCGCCATCGAAGGGTTGGCCTCTTCGATCCGGCCGGTGAGGCTGCTCCTGAAGATTCCTTCCACGGCGTTGGTGAAGAGCTCGCGGTAGCCTTTCTCCGCCGCCTCCTTCTCGGCCAGGGCTTCGAGTCTTTTGACGGCGGTGGCCGTCAACCTGCTCAGGGTCCGTATGAAGACTTCATTGCACTCGTCGAAATGCTCGCCCGCCGTTTTCATGGCCAGGCAGATCACCTCGTCGACGGAATCGCTATTGATCCTGGGAATTTAGCGCAACCCCCCCCGGCCGCTCTTCCGCTCTCCCCGAGGAGCGGTCGGTTGGTTGGCGGAGCCGGCCGCACAGAGTATTTCCCCGCTCAGGATGATCTTCCTTTTCAGGGGATCGAGGCGGACGAGTTCCCGGCAGCCGGATTCCTGCCCCGGACTCTCTTCAGCGGCCGCCGGGCAGACGGCCTCGGTCATCACCGGAAACCGCCCCGTGATAATCGAGACAACGGTTTTGTATATCTCGCCGGCGTCTCCGGCAGCGGCAAGATCTTCTCCCGCCTGCGTGAGTGCCTGGAGATTCATCGTGTGCATTTCGATCTGCTCGATCATTGAGTTGACGCTCTTCACCACCATGCCGATCTGGTCTTGGGCGCCGGCATCGAAAACCCTGGCGGTGTAGTCTCCTTCCGCGACGCTCCGCAGGGTGGTCACGGTCTTCTTGATCCGCGGAACGAAGAGACGATGCACGAAGAACGCCTCGATCAGGGTGGTCAGGGCGATCGTGACGATCGATCCGAACAGGAATACGAGAATGATCGAATCCTTGACCTCCTTGATCCGGTCCGCCTGTATGCGAATGTAAAGAAATCCGAGCAGATCGCCTTCTTTTTTCAGGGGCGAGAGGATGGAAAGGTAACGTCCGCCGCTGTCGGATCGGTAGGGAACGATCTGTTCGTCCGCCGGAGTACCTGAGGCCAGGATCGACTCCCCGGGGGCGAGGTAACCGGAGAAGTGCTCGCCGATTCTCGTCCGGGTGGGGGAATAGAAGATCGTGCCGTCACCTTTGGTGATGAACGCCTCGATGACGTGCTCCTCGATGATATCCTCCAGGGCGTGGTAGTCGGTGACGGCCTCGAAGTTCAGGGCCATCTGGGACATCAGCGCCCCCGGGAGTCTCATCTTCTCGGCAAGGCGTGAGTCGATTTCGTGGCTGAAGGTCTTGTAGTAGTAGACACCCATGATGGCGAGAAAGGTGCTCTCGATGAGGAGGATAACCAGGCTGATCTTGACGATGATGCTTTTTCTGACCAGCCGAAGGGGGTTATGACTGCCCATGCCTCAGTCTTCCGGGTTTGTGCGGAGAACCGCCACGAAGGCCTCCTGGGGGATCTGGACGGTGCCTACCAGCTTCATCCTCTTCTTCCCTTCCTTCTGCTTCTCCAGGAGCTTCCGCTTGCGGGTGACGTCGCCGCCGTAGCACTTGGCGGTCACGTTCTTCCGCATGGGACGCACGTTGGAGCGGGCGATGATGTGACCGCCGATCGCACCCTGGATCGCGACCTTGAAAAGGTGCCGCGGAATCGTGTCGGCGAGACGGTCGCAGTAGTGGAGGGCCCGCTCTCTGGCTTTTTCGCGGTGCACGAGGTAGGAGAGGGCGTCGACCTTTTCACCGTTGACGAGGATGTCGACCTTGGCGATGTCGCTCGGGCGGTAGTCGAGTTCCTCGTAGTCGAAGGAGCCGTAGCCGCGGGTGATGGTCTTGAGCCGGTCGTAGAAGTCGAAGAGCACCTCGTTCAGGGGCATCTCGCTGGCGATCTCGACCCGGTTGGCGGCGAGGTAGCTGGTAGACATCTTCCCGGCGCGGCGCTCCCGGCAGAGGTCCATGACGCCGCTCATGTAGGTTGTCGGCACCATGATCGTGGCCCTGATGAAGGGTTCCGCCACCGCCCTGATGCGGGCCGGGTCGGGCCAGTAGACGGGGTTGTCGACCTCCACTTCCTCTCCGTCGTCGAGGGTGACGCGGTAAAGCACGGAGGGCGCTGAAAGAATAAGGGAAATGCCGAACTCCCTCTGCAGGCGCTCCTGGATGACGTCGAGGTGGAGAAGGCCGAGGAAGCCGCAGCGGTATCCGTAGCCGAGGGCGGCGGAGGAGTCCTTCTGGTAAATGAGGGCCCTGTCATTGAGGGCGAGCTTCTCGAGGGCGCGGGTGAGATTCTCGTACTCGTCGTTCCCCATCGGGTAGAGGGAGGAGAAGACCACCGCCCGGGCGGGTTTGTACCCGGGGATCGGCTCGGCGGCGGGACGGGCGGCGTCGGTTATCGTGTCACCGACGTCGATGTCGCGGATCGTCTTGATGCCGGCGATGACATAGCCGACGGCGCCGGCGGAGAGCTCCTTCCCCTTGACCCGCCCGAGGCGGTTCAAGCCCAGTTCTTCCACCTGGACAGCGGTGCCGGTGTGCATGAAGCGGATCCGCTGTCTCGCTTTCATGGTTCCCTCCTTGACCCGGACCAGGAGGACCACGCCGCGGAAGGGGTCGTAGTAGGCGTCGAAGATCAGGGCGCGCAGCGGGGCCGACCGATCGCCGGTCGGCGGCGGCAGCTTGGTGACGATCCCCTCCAGGACATCCTCGATGCCGATCCCCTGTCGGGCCGAGATCGGGATCGCGTCGAAGGGGTCGAGGTCGAGGTCGGATTCGATCTCCTCCTGCACCCGCTCGACGTCGGCGGAGGGCAGGTCTATTTTGTTGATCACGGGGAGGAGAGCGACCTCGTGCTCCAGGGCGAGATAGAGGTTGGCCACGGTCTGGGCCTCCACTCCCTGGCTCGCGTCGACGACGATGAGGGCGCCGTCGCAGGCGAGGAGGGAGCGCCGGACCTCGTGGGAAAAATCCACGTGCCCGGGCGTGTCGATGAGATTGAGGAGATAGTCCTTTCCGTCCCTGGCGTGGTAAGTCATCGATATCGTGTTGCTCTTGATGGTGATCCCGCGCTCGCGCTCGATATCCATGGTGTCGAGAAGCTGGTCGTGAAATTGACGATCCTCCACGGCGCCGCAGGCCTGGATCAGCCGGTCGGCGAGGGTGGACTTGCCGTGGTCGATGTGGGCGACTATGCAGAAGTTTCGTATCTCATCCATGAACCGCGTCACCCGCTCCCGCTGAATGAATTCTTCCTGCAACACCGCCTTCCGCTGCCTTTCTCATCAATATACGATACCACATTCGGGAGGGTCTCCGGCAGGGGAGGAGAGCGGGGGGCGGCACTTGACAGGGGCTGTGTTTCAAGGAATCCTTGGCGGGAGATGGCGAAATCAGGTGACAGGGATCAACGTCCGTCGGAAAAGGGGCCCGCGATCGTCAGGCTGGCAGGCTGGATCATCCTCGCCATCAGCCTGATCGGTCGGAATCTCATCGGCGTCGTCGCCGGCGTTCTGATGCTCAGGTATGCCGACCGGATTGCCGGCAAGATCGCCGCAACTCCGAAATTGTCGGTGATCGGCCGTGACGCCGGGGCGCCGGTCGAGGGCGGGATGCCCGGGCGGGACGCCGCGGAAAAGGTTCGCGGGGAGGAAGAGTTCCTGATCGCCTGTCCCTTCTGCCGGAAGATGAACAAGCCCAATACCGGCAAGTGCCGGTCTTGCGGATATGCGATGTAGGAGGACGGGGGGTGGACATGGAGAAACTGACGCGAAATAATCTCTACCGCTATCTCCTGACGGTCCAGGAGGCGGCCAGGATTCAGGGCGCCGATGTCGATCCGAAGAAGATAAGCGAGGAGGAGTGGGCGGTCTTCTGTATGCGGGAGGGAGCTTCCCGACTCGCTCAGGAGATCATCAGTCGTTACGGAATGGCGGCTTCGGAAAACTGAAAGAGGGAGGGTCAGCGACCATGCTGTGCATTGACTACAAGAGCCGAAGAGTCTTCTCCCGGGAAAAGGCCGCCAAGATCACTCTCTCCGAAACGGGCCATTCGCGATCGACACTCTGGTGTCTCCTGCCGGGACAGACCATTGCCCCGCACGTGCACGCCGGGGATCACATCTGGACGGTATTCGAAGGGGAGGGGAATTATCTTTCGGCGGGGATGCCGCCGCAGCCGATCCGCCCCGGAACCGTGCTCGTCGCCCCGGCGGGTGAATCACACGGGGTGGAGAACACCGGGCCGGAGGGGCTGGTTTTTCTCAGCGTCTCGGCCGGGTAAATCCGGACGGTCTCGAAAAAGGTCCGGAGGCAGCGCAACGCCGCCGATGGGCCTTTTTCGAGACCGTCATAAAGGGGTGTTATGAGACTGCGGTTGCTGGTGAACCCCGCTGCCGGAAAGGGGAAGGCGCGTCGGCGCCTCACGAAGCTCCTCCGTTATCTCGAAGCGCGCCGGCTGGACTTCGACTGTCGGCTTTCCGAGGGTCCCGGGCACCTCACCGATCTCGCCCGGGAGCTTTCTCTTCGCCGGGGGGGGCAGGACATCCCCGTCGTCTGCGGCGGCGACGGGAGCGTGAACGAGGTCATCAACGGTCTCGACGCCTCCTCACCCCCTCTCGGGATACTGCCCTGCGGCAGCGGCGACGACATCGCGCGGAATCTCGGCATTCCGCGGGGCATACCCGAAGCGTGTGATGTTATTCTCAACGGCCGGGTTCGTACCCTCGACCTCGTGCGGGCGGGGAACCGCCGTTTTCTCTCCATCGGTGGAGCCGGCATCGACTCGGAGGTTACCCGGAGGGCCAACAGCAGTCGTCTCGCCCTCCCCGGTCCGGCTCTCTATTCCTGGGCGGTTATCCTCGCGCTCCTCTCATTTCGGCCGCGCCACTTCACCATTACCGCCGATGACTGGAAGTACGAAGGGCGCCTCATGTTCGCCGCCGTCGCCAATGCCCCGGTCTACGGAGGCGGCATGCGCCTCAGTCCCGAGTCGGTGATGGACGACGGCCGAATGGAAATCTGCATCGTGGAGGCGATGGGAAAGCTGGAGCTTCTCGGCAACTTTCCGAAGATATTCCGCGGCACGCACCTCGCGCACCCGAAGTTCCGCGTTCTTCAGGCGCGGCGGGCGTTGATTGAGTCCTCCGAGGCGGCGGATTTCTACGCTGACGGCGAGTTTCACCAGAGACTGCCGGTCGAGGTCGTCCTCGAACCGGCGGCCCTGTCCGTCATGACGCCGACGGCCAGATGCGCCGCCGACATTCCGCTCCTGGTGAACGCTGCCGCCACCTGATCGCATCTTCTATCCCCCCGTTTCCCTCTCCGGGGACGGTCGCCGGCCCGATACCCTGTCGAGGGGATAGGCGCTCGCCGCTCCCGGAGGCGGGACCGCGGCGGGCGCAAAGTATTCATTTGACAAGGATCGAGGCAGCGGGAAATACTTGCCCGTCAGTTATGTGAAAGGGTATAGGCAGTGGCGGACGAAAGATATTCACGGCAGCCGGTGGTCGGCGAGAGTCACGTCGGCGGGGAAAGGACGCGCCCGCTGATTCTCCTCGTCGACGACGACCCGGTGCTCCTCGAAGTGCTCGCGGATTGTCTCCGGGAGGATTATGAAGTGGCGACGGCCTCCAACGGACAGTCGGCGGTCGAGTACATGGAACGGGAAGTTCCCGACCTGGTGCTCCTCGATGTCGTCATGCCGGAAATGAGCGGCTACGACGTCTGCGGTTGGATGAAGACCGACGACAGGACGAAGGGTGTCCCCGCCATCATCATTACCTCGCTCGAGGACCCGCGGGAAAAGAAGAAGGCCTTCGCGGCGGGGGCGGTGGATTTTATCGACAAGCCCGTCCAGGTGGAGGAACTGAGGGCGAGGGTCGGCCTCCACCTCTCCTTGAGAAGCGCCCGCGAGTCCCTGAAGAACAAGAACCTTCTCCTCGAGGAGGTGGTGCGGGCGCGGACCGAGAAGCTGCAGCACATTCTGGATATGGCGGTGCTTCTCAACAGCGAGCGGGACCTCAACCAGATGTTCCACCTCGTCGTCACCCAGGTCAGCAGGATTCTCGATTGTGACCGGTCCAGCCTCTTTCTCCTCGACAGCACGAAGGGCGAGCTCTGGACGAAAGCCGCCGAGGGCATCGAAGACACCATATCCATTCCCCTGGGAAAAGGCCTCGTCGGGAGGGCCGCCGAGAGCAACGAGCCGCTCCTGATCCGCGATGCCTGGGACGAGCCGGACTTCGACACCAGCTGGGACAGAAAGTTCAACTATCGCACCCGCAGCGTCATCTGTTATCCCATCCGGAGCCGGGACGGCAAGCTCCGAGGCGTCCTCGAGGTGATAAACAGGAAAGACGGCTTCTTCGACGAAGGGGACCTGGACATGACGGCCGCTCTGGCGGCGCAGCTCGGAGTGTCGCTGGAGACCTATGATCTTCTCGGTGAGCTGCAGGGCGCCTTCGAGAGCTTTGCCCGGACGCTCGCCCGCGCCGTCGAAGCAAAGCACCCCCTCACGGCCGGGCACTCCACCCGCGTCACCGAGTACAGTCTCATCCTGGGCCGTCGGATCGGCCTCACGGAAAGAGAACTCGACGTCCTCAAGTACGCCTGTCTCCTTCACGACATCGGCAAGATAGGCGTTCCCGACCGGGTTCTCACCAAGGACGGGCGGTTTAATGCCGAGGAGCGGTGCCTCATGAATGGGCACGCCCGGTGGACGAACCTCATTCTCAGTGAAATCCACCTCCCCAGGAGGCTGCACCAGGTGCCGTGGATCGCCTCCTGTCATCACGAGAAGGTGGACGGCACCGGGTATCCCTTCGGTCTGAAGGGCGACAAGATCCCCTTCTTTTCCAGGATCATGGCGGCGGCGGACGTGTTCGACGCCCTCACCTACCGGCGCGACTATCCCAAGTACGACGGTGACAAGGTCTTCGGTCTCGCGCCTTTCCCCGTCGCAAAGGCCTTCGAGATCCTGGAGCGCGACCGGGGTTCCCACTTCGATCCCACTGTCATTGCGGCTGCCATAGAGGCGAGAGAGGAATTGTCTGTTTTCTGCCGCCAGGCGGCCGACAGCGTCTCGGCGGCGAAGCCGAAGGGAGAGGGGTAGGGTAGGGGAAAGAAACATGCCCCGCTCGGAAGCGGGGCATGGGTGCGACGGTTTGACTGTTCCTGCTAGATCTTGACTACGTTGCTCGCCGCCGGACCCTTGGGGGTGTCGACGATTTCGAACGAGACGCGGGCGCCCTCATCGAGAGACTTGAAGCCCTCGGCCATGATGGCGCTGTGGTGAACGAAGACATCGTTCCCGTCCTCCTGCTCGATGAACCCAAAACCCTTGGCGTCGTTGAACCACTTCACTGTTCCTTCTTTCACTTCTCACTACTCCTCTGTCTTCGGTCCGCTCATGGGACCATTTGATTGAAAGACCCGTCTCTTGCTGAAAAGCCGGGTCGGCAGCCTGTCTGCCCGGACAAAAAAACCGCACAATCATTTCTTTCAGATTGTGCGGCTTGCTTTTTGCGGTATTCCGAGACAAACAGTTACTGCACAACTTCCTGATATGGTAATACCTTTTTCCAGGAAAGCAACCTATTTTTTGGTCAGGCGAGCTCCTTCATGATGGCGTCGCTCACCTCCTGGATCGAAGGCTCTCCATCGATGGAGACGACCGCCGTCCCCTCCAGACCCTTGAAATAGTTCACGGCCGCCATGGTGCCGGTCTCTTCGTCGTAGTAGATGTCGTGCCGCTTGTCGATGGCGCCGTCGTCCTGGTCGTCGGGGCGCGTATTCAGGTCGCCGCCGCAGACCCGGCAGATGATCTTCCCGTCCTTCTCCACCGGCTTGATGGCGTCGAAGGCGACGTGATTGGGGTGGTTGTTGTCGTTGACGCAGAGGCGGCGCCCGGTGATGCGCAGCTTGGCCACTTCGCGCTTGAGTACGATTTCGATGACGTAGTCGAGGGTGATGCCGGCGTCCCTGAGGGCCTTGTCGAGGGTCTCGGCCTGGACCTTGTTCCGGGGGAAGCCGTCGAGAATCCAGCCTTCCTTGCAGTCATCTTCCTTCAGGCGGTCGAGAATCATGGGGATGGTGATGTCGTCGGGGACCAGGTCGCCCCGGTCGATGTATTCCTTGGCCTTCTTCCCGAGTTCGGTGCCGCCGCCGATGTTCTTTCTGAAAATCGCCCCGGACTCGATGTGGGACACGTTGTACTTCTTCTGCACAATTGCGCCCTGGGTGCCCTTGCCGCTTCCATTCGGTCCAAAAACCAGGATGTTCATTCTTCTCTCCTTTTCTGCTGCGATGTCCTCTGAGATTCTTCCGGATGAAATGCCGCCCGCCCGGCGCATTTCCGGGAAAGGAACGGTAGGCACGTTATTTACCACCGATCCCCGAAAAAATCCAGTCTTCGCCTCGTCGAGAGCTCCGAAATCTCCTCCTTGACAGGGGCCTTTTCACCTCTCGCTTGACAGCCGGGCCTCACTGCGGAGAATAGTGTCCATGGAGAGAAGGCGACCCGAGGTGACAACGGTGGGGGCCTCGTCGTGAGCACTTCCAGCCTCGAGCGGCGGGTGGAGCTCCTGCGGGCGACCAGTTTCTTTCGCGACGCCTCCAACGAACTGCTGCGTGAACTGGCCGAAGGGTGCGTCGACCTCGAACTCGAAGCGGGCGGAGTGCTCTGCCGTGCCGGCGACGTCGGCGATTCCCTTTACATCATCGATTCCGGCACTCTCGAAATATACCTCGACGACGCGCCTCTCGACAAGGCCGGGCGCGGCGCCTGTCTCGGCGAGATGGCGCTCATCACGGAGCAGACCCGTTCGGCTTCCATCCGCGCCATCGAGCCGGCGCGGGTCCTGTCGCTGGACCGCCGGATATTCGGCCGGATCCTCCACGCCCACCCCGATCTGGCCTGGGGCATATTCCGAGAGCTCTCCGAGAAGATCCGCAGCAGTATCGATGTCAGGGTCAAGCAGCACCACACGAACAAGGTGCTGACCGACGCCTTCGAGCGCTCGGTCTCGCGGGCCGTCATGGATGAGATACTGAAGCGGCGCGACCCCGCCAACCTCCTCGAGGGATCGACGCAGCAGGCGACCGTCCTCTTTGCCGACGTGCGGTCCTTCACCGCCCTCTCCGAGACGATGGAGCCGAAGGAGATCATCGGCATCCTCAACGAGTATCTCTCGGCGATGGTCGACGTCATCCTCGACCTGGGGGGCACCCTCGACAAGTTCATGGGTGACGGGATTCTCGCTCACTTCGGCGTGCCCCTGCCGGGAGAGGATGATGCCGCATCCGCCCTGCGCTGCGCCGGTCAGATGCACGACCGTCTCCGTGAACTGAACGTCCACGGAGTCCTGCTGCGCGCCCACCCCCTGAAGATCGGCGTCGGTCTGGCCACCGGCATGGTCGTCGCCGGCTGCGTCGGCAGCGCCCGGCGCATGGAATACACCGTCATCGGGGACATCGTCAACCTCGCCTCGCGCATGGAAGGGCTGACGAAGATCTACGGCGTCGACGTGCTCTCCTGCGCCGAAACCGCCCGGCAGACCCGCGACGCCATCCCCCAGCGGCGCATCGACGTGGTCAGGGTGAAGGGCAAGGCTAAGGCTACCGAGCTTTGGTCTCCGGCCGGGGTGTCGGTCCCGGTTCCGGTGTGGAAGACGCTGGAGAAAGCCTACAATGACGCCTTCGACCTCTACGAGGGCGGGGATTTCGTCCGGGCCGGGGAAGCCTTCGACGCCCTGCTGCGCGAGTATCCGGAGGACGGACCCTCGATCGCCCTGCAGGCGCGGTGCCGCGCTTTCTCCCAGGAGCCGCCGGAAGAGTGGGACGGAGTCTACATAATTACGAGCAAGTGACCGGGCCGTCGTCGTCGGTTTGACAATCTGCTCCCGGTGGGATAGATATGGCGTCCCGAAAACATGACATCCCGACAACAACTTAAGGAGTAGAATAATGGCAAATCCTGTCGCGACCTGCGAGACATCGCTCGGCACTTTCAAGGTGGAACTTTTCACGGACAAGATGCCGGTGACGGCCGGCAATATTGTCAGCCTCGCCCGAGACGGTTTTTATGACGGCCTGCATTTCCACCGGGTGATCGATAACTTCATGTGCCAGTTCGGCTGCCCCCACAGCAAGGATCCCGAGAGCCCGAACGCCGGGACCGGCGGTCCCCCCCACGGGACCATCAAGGACGAGCACCCCGAGGACGCCAAGTTCTCCAACGAGCCGGGCACCCTCTCGATGGCGAATACCGGACAGCCGAACAGCGGCGGGTCGCAGTTTTTCATCAACACCGGGCACAACGACTTTCTCGACTGGTTCACGCCGGGGCAGTCGAAGCATCCCGTTTTCGGCAAGGTGATCGTGGGGATGGAGGTCGTGAAGAAGATCGAGACCTGCCCCAAGGGAGCCGGGGACCGGCCGAACCCTCCGGTCAAGATGATCCGGGTCACCGTCGAAGAGTAGCGGCCTTCCGCCCGGCAGCTTCCTGATTGCAGTGACGGCAGCACGAGAGGATCGGCTGGAAGAGCGCTTCATGCGTGAAGCCATCGGCCTGGCGCGAGAGGGGATGCGTGCCGGGCGCGGCGGACCTTTCGGCGCCGTGGTCGTGAAAGAGGGCAGGATAGTCGGCCGCGGCGCCAACCGCGTTCTCTCCGACCGGGATCCGACGGCCCACGCCGAGATCGTCGCCCTCCGCGATGCCTGCCGCTCCCTCGGCAGCCACGAGCTGTCGGGGTGCGAGATCTACAGCAGCTGCGAGCCCTGTCCCATGTGTCTCGCGGCCCTCTACTGGGCCCGTGTCGATCGCCTCTGGTACGCCGCCACGCAGGAGGATGCCGCCGCCGCGGGTTTCGACGACTCGCTGATCTACCGCGAGGTCAGGGAGCTTCCCCACCGCCGCCGGCTGGCCATGCGACCGCTCCTCCGCGACGAGGCCGTCGGACTCTTCAAGGAGTGGTCGGAACTACCGGGAAAGATTTCCTACTGACGATCCCGCAAAAGTCCCTTACTCGGACGGGTTCGTAAAAGGTCCAGATGCAAGGCGCGCAAGTCCTGAGGAGTGAGGCGTACGAATGTACGTCGCAGCGACGAAGGATGCAGCGCAACGCCGCAGATGGGCTTTTTCCGAGACCGTCATAAAGGGGCGTTATGAGGCTGCGATTGCTGGTCAACCCCGCTGCCGGAAAGGGGAAGGCGCGTCGGCGCCTCACGAAGCTCCTCCGTTATCTCGAAGCGCGCCGGCTGGACTTCGACTGTCGGCTTTCCGA
>PVMK01122060.1_pt1 | contig 12836 bp, 11 predicted proteins | sample 1853481 | NCBI WGS metagenome assembly PVMK01 (sample SAMN08533507, study PRJNA380276) | Marine sediment metagenome, whole genome shotgun sequencing project.
GACGCTCCACCTCCGTCCAGGCAGTGCCGCCGTGGGTCTTGCGCCGTTCGACCGCGGCGCGTGGATCGAGCCACGGGCTGAGGTCGTCGGGCAGCAAGGGGTGGAACTGACGCGCCGCGCCACTGTCGGCCGCCGTCAAGTTGCTGCCCTGCTCCTCGCACCAACGGACCAGCCGCGCCACCGCCTCGTGCGCCTCACGGAAGGGAACCCCCTGCTCGGCCAGGTGATCGGCGAGCTCGGTGGCGAGGCTGAGGTCGGCTCGCAGCTCGTCCTCGAAGCGGTCGGAGTCGACCTCGAGCGCGCGCCACATCGCGGCCATGAGGCGGACGCTACCTATGGTCTGGAAGATCGCGTGATAGAGCGGCGGGCGGTCCTCCTGGAGGTCGTGGTTGTAGGCTAACGGTAGGCCCTTGGTCAGGACGAGGAGCGTCTGCAGGTCGGCAAAAACGCCGCCGGCCTTGCCGCGCACGAGCTCGGCGCCGTCGGGGTTTGCCTTCTGCGGCATGATGCTCGACGAGGTGGCGAAGCCCTCGCCCATTCGCACCAGCCGGAACTCCGCCGACGACCACAGCACCAGCTCCTCCGCCATCTGCGACAGACGCGCCATGCAGATTGCACAGCAGGAGACTGCTTCCTGCAGATGGTCGCGGGCCGCGACCGCGTCCATCGCGTTCTCCACCACGCCATCGAAACCCAGTCGCTCGGCAGTGGCCGTGCGGTCCACGGGGTGTGGGGTGCCGGCCAGCGCGCAAGCGCCGAGCGGGGAGCGGTCCGCGTGGCGGGCGGCCCCGGCGAAACGCTCGAGGTCGCGCGACAGGGCCCAGGCGTGCGCCAATAGGTGGTGACCGAGGAGAATGGGCTGCGCCCGCTGGAGGTGGGTGTAACCGGGGATCAGGGTCCGGCCATCGCTCGAAACGCGGTCGAGCAGGACCCCGATGAGCTCGCTCAGGGACTCCTCGATTTCGGCCAGCCGCCGTTTGAGCCACAGGCGTACGTCGGTGGCGACCTGATCGTTGCGCGATCGCGCGGTGTGCAACCGCCGCCCGGCATCACCCACCAGCTCGACGAGGCGCGCCTCCACCGCCATGTGGATGTCCTCGTGTTCCGGTCCGGGTTGCCAGGCGCCTCCGGCCAGTTCTTTCCGGATTTGCTGGAGCCCGCGCGCGAGCGCCTCGCCGTCCTCGGACGTGATGATCCCGGTCTCGGCGAGCATCGCGGCGTGGGCCAGGGAGGCCTCGAAGTCCTCATCGGCGATCTCGAGGTCGAGTTCGAGCGACGAGGCGAAGTCGTGGAGCAGCCGATCGACCTCCGAGCCGAAGCGTTCTCGCAGCCGGCTCATTCGCCCTCCTCGATCCGGCGGCCAGCGAGGGTGCGGAGCCGCAACGCGTTGAGGCGGATAAAACCGGTGGCATCCGACTGGTCGTAGACGTCGTCCGCCTCGAAGGTCGCGACTGCTTCGTCATACAGGGTGTGGCTTTCAGACCGTCGTCCCTCGACCTGGACTCCTCGCTTGTAAAGCCTGAGCCGAGCCTCGCCGTTGACCCGCTCCTGGACCGTGTCCATGAACGACTGCAGGGCGTCCCGCTCGGGGCTGAACCAGAGCCCGTTGTAGACCATCTCGGCGTAGCGCGGCACCAGCTCGTCGCGCAGGTGGTGGACCTCGCGGTCGAGGGTGATCGACTCGACCGCGCGGTGGGCGTGGTGGAGGAGGGTGACGCCGGGAGTCTCGTAGACGCCGCGGCTCTTCATGCCCAGGAAGCGGTTCTCGACGATGTCGACTCGCCCGACGCCGTGGTGGCCGCCGATCGCGTTGAGCTTGGTGAGAAGGGTAACCCCGTCCATCGCCTCGCCGTTGACCTCGATCGGCCGCCCGGTCTCGAAGCGCACGGTGATGACTTCCGGCTGGTCGGGCGCGTCTTCCGGGTCGGTGGTCATCCGGAACATCCCCTCCGGTGGCGAGGACCACGGGTCTTCGAGGATGCCTCCCTAATAGGAGACGTGCATCAAATTGGCGTCCATCGAGTAGGCGGGCTTTGGCGCCGCCGGGATTGGCACGTGGTTCGCCTCGGCGTAGGCCACCAGATCAGACCGGCCCTTGAGGTCCCACTCGCGCCAGGGTGCAATGACCTGGATGTCGGGTTTGAGAGCGTAGGCGGCGAGCTCGAATCGGACTTGGTCGTTGCCCTTTCCAGTCGCGCCGTGGGCGATGGCGTCGGCGCCAAATCGTTCGGCCGCCTGCACCAGGCCGCGCGCGATCACCGGGCGGGCGAGCGAGGTGCCCATAAGGTAGTACCACTCGTAAACCGCGTTTGCGCGCAGGGCAGGGAAGATGCACTCCTCCACGAAGGCCTCGCGCAGGTCCTCCACCACCGCCTCGCTGGCGCCGGTCTCGAGCGCCGCCGCCCGGACCGCGTCTAGATCCTCATCCATCTGACCGACATCGCCGGTGTAGGCCACGACCTCGGCGTCGTATGTTTTCTTGATCCAGTGCAGGATTACCGATGTGTCAAGGCCTCCAGAATACGCTAAAACCACCTTCATCTCAGCATCTCCTCCAGGCGCCGCCGCAAGGCGCTCGCACCGTCTTTTCTTTTGGCGATCACGAGGACCGTGTCGTCGCCGGCCACCGTACCCAGCACCCCTGCGAGCCCGGCCCCATCGAGCGCCGCCGCTACCGGGCCCGCGCCGGCGGGCAGGGTGCGCACGACCAGCAGATTGCCGGACGGAGCCAATGACACAAGGTAGTTCTGAAGCACGGACGCCAACATCGGCTGCCGAAGCCTCGCCGACGCTTCACCGCCGCCCACACCGTACCGTTCGCGACCGTCCGGCATGACGGTCTTCTCGGCGCCGATGGCGGCCAGGTCGCGAGAGATCGTCGCCTGGGTCGCGCGATATCCGGCGCGATCGAGGATTGCGACCAGCTCCCCTTGTTTTTCGATGCGTTGGCGGCTCAGGATCTCCCGCAGGAGCCGCCGCCGCGCCGCCGTGTGCTCACCCCGCATGGGCCCTCCATCTATGCGTATATTCGTATACTACATCTCCAAGCCTCAGGTCAAGCATGAGGTCATTGTAGAGGTGTCCCTCTCTATATCCGGAATGCCTTGTTCCGGGAATGGACTGTTCGATGAACGTCGGAATGTGCAGGCGGGACGCCCGCACCATGGGACTTCGCCCTGCGGGCTACGCCCTCACAAGCAAGTGATCATTGCCTGTCACGGCGTAGCGCGCAGCTGGATGGTGCAGCCGTCCCGGCTGCGCAGTTACATGAACAGCATTGGGACAATCCGAAAACGCGATGGGTCGGAAACGGTCTGATAATCAGGCTGACATCACCCGGCCCAGCCGTCGGCAACCTTCGTCGATGGCGTTATCGTCGGCGAAGGTGAAGCAGAGGCGGGCGAAGGCGTCGCCCGAGAGGACGTCTCCGACCTGCTCGTCGGGATCAGGGTAGAACGCGCCGCCCGGAACAAAGGCAACCCCGGCTTCGACCGCACGTTCGAAGAGCGAGCGGCTGTCGCCATTGGCGAGCTCGAGCCAGAAGAAGAACCCTCCCTCGGGCTCGCGCCACGAGGCGGCGCCGTCAGGGAGGTGACTTACCAGTGCCACCTGCATCGCCCGGCTCTTGCGAGCGTAGGTGGTGACGATGTGCTGCAAATGTTCCTCGAGCAGACCGCGGTGGCAGTACTCGGCCACCAGCGCCTGGGTGACTGTCGAGGTGCAGAGATCTTCGCCCTGCCGCATCAGCACCATGGCGCGAATCAGCTCCGGCGCAGCGACGGTCCACGCCACTCGAACCCCCGGGGCCAGCACCTTGGAGAACGACGAGACGTAGATCACCACCGGTGCGCTGCCGGCCAGGGACTTGAGGGACGGGACCGGCTGGCCAGAATATCGCAGCCGCCCGTAGGGGTCGTCCTCGAAGACCGGGATTACGAACTCGGCGGCGAGCTCGATCAGATGATGCCGGCGTTCGAGGCTCATGCACGCGCCAGAGGGGTTGGAGAAGTCGGGAACGGTGTAGATGAGCTTGGGGCGGCTGCCGGTAGCTTCCTCGGCGGCGGCGATCACGCCGGGCAGGAGATCGACGCGCATCCCGTCGCGGTCGGTCGGGACGGTAGTGAAGCGGGCGCCGGCGTTACGCAGGCAGTGCAGAGTGCCGGGGTAGGTGGGCGCCTCGACCACGACCACGTCGCCGGGGTCGAGGAGAGCGCGGGCGATGAGGTCCACCGCTTGCTGCGAACCCGAGGTCACGAGCAGCTCCTCGGGTTGCGGGCGATACCCGAGGCGCCCGGCCATCATCTCGACGATCGCCTCGCGCAACGGTGGATAGCCTTCCGACGCGCCGTACTGCAGCACTGTCCGACCGTCACGTTCGAGCACGTCAGCGCAGGAGGCGAAGGCCTCGACGGGGAAGGTGTCGGGGTCGGGCAGCCCGCCGGCGAAGGAGATCATCCCCGGCTGCTGGATCATCCGGAAAAGCTCACGGATCGGCGATGGCTGCATCTTCTCGGCGAGCGCGGAGAATCGGAATATTGAGTCCAATCGAACCTCCATGTCGGCGGGATTGTACTCCTCTTCCAGAGTCCGCGCCCGCGTCCGCGTCCGCGTCCGACAACGCCATCAAGAATCCATCGGGCACGGACGCGGACTCGGACACGGACGCGGGTATAAAGTGGAACGATGACGACATGGGTGATCGGCGATATCCACGGATGCTGGGAAACGTTACAGCGTCTGCTCGGGCGAATCGAGTGGGCGCCCGAACAGGATAAGCTGTGGCTGGTGGGCGATCTCGTCAACCGGGGGCCCCGCTCGCTCGAGGTGCTGCGTTGGGCCCACGAACACAGCGAGCGACTGGTCGCAGTGCTGGGCAACCATGATCTTCACCTGCTGGCGCGCGCGGCCGGTGTCGCCGAGGCCAAGGAGGAGGACACGCTTGACGGGATCCTGGCCGCTCCTGACCGCGACGAGCTCCTCGGGTGGTTGCGGAGGCGGCCACTGGTTCATCATGTCGGGCCGTTCGTCATGGTTCACGGGGGGTTCATGCCGGAGTGGAACATCGAGGTGGCCTGCGGTCTCGCCGAAGCGGTGGCGGCGCGCCTGTCAGGTCCGGAAAACGAGACATTCATGGGGCGATTGGTCGGAAATCGTAAGACGGCATGGCGCCCGGACCTCGAGGGTGACGAGCGGCTGTCCGCCGCCGCCGCGGTCTTCACCAGGATGCGCGTGATCGGACCGGACGGTCAGGCACGCCTCGCCTTCAACGGATCGCCCGACGACGCACCGGAGGGTTGGCGGCCGTGGTTTGCAACGTCGGCTGTGCCGCGCCAGGGCTGCACGCTGATGTTTGGCCACTGGGCCCAACTCGGCTTCCACCGCGCCCACGATGTCACATGCCTCGACTCGGGTTGCGTCTACGGGGGCAGCCTCACGGCCCTTCGACTCGCGGATGGCTACGTGGTCCATGAGCCCGTCGCCGACGCTGTTGTCGGGTTGGGTTGATACGATAGTGCCGATGAAGACGCTGCTCGTGATGCGACACGCCAAGTCCGACTGGGGCGCCGCGTTCGGTGACGACCACGAACGCCCGCTCTCCCGCCGCGGCGTGAAAGCTGCCCGTCGCATGGGACGATTCCTCGCAGATGTGGGGGCCGCACCGCAGCTCGTCCTCAGCTCGACCGCAGTCCGCGCGCTGACTACCGCCGAGCTGGCCGTGGAGGCGGGCGATTGGGGCTGTCCGATCATCACTACCCGAGATCTCTACGCCAGCGATGCGGAGAGCGTCCTCGAGAGGGTGGGCGAGACCGAGGCCGGCGTCGAGCGCCTGCTGATCGCAGGTCACGAACCCACCTGGTCGACGCTGGTCACCTGGCTCATCGGCGGCGGTCGGGTGCGCATGCCGACGGCCGCAGTGGCCTGCCTTGATCTGCCCCACGGTGAGTGGGTCGATCTCGCACCGGGAACCTGTGAGCTGCGCTGGCTGATGACGCCGAGAATGCTGAAACGATGACGAACTCGAAAGGCAAAAAGAAGGGGCGGGAAGCGGAGGCGGCGAGCTTCCCGCTTCGCGTGGCCTGTATCGACATGGGGTCGAACGCGATCCGGTTTCTCGCCGCCGAGTTCAGTGACGAGACCGAGTACGTCACGCTGGTTGCTGAAAGGTCTCCGGTACGACTGGGACACAGCGTATTCCTGTCGGGAGTTCTCGATACTCGGGCGACGGATGCCGCGGTCGAGGCTATGGCGGACTTCGGGCGGCAGATGAAAGAGCTTGATGTCGAGCACTATCGGGCAGTGGCCACCAGCGCGGTGCGAGAGGCGAAGAACGGTGACCAGTTTGTCAAGAGGATCAAGAAAGAGGCCGGGCTGAAGCTCGAGGCCATCAGCGGTTCTGAGGAGGCTCGTCTCGTCCACACCGCGGTCGCCACCCGGATGCCGTTGGGCAGTCGCAAGTGGTTGCTGGTCGATCTCGGCGGCGGTAGCGTCGAGGTGTCGCTGGTCGATCAGACCGGGTCGTACTGGAGCGAGTCCCACACCATGGGCTCGGTACGTCTGCTCGAGGAGCTCACCGAGGCGGGGGCCGATCCGGGCCGTTTCCATCGCCTCCTCGCCGAGTACATCTCGGTGCTCAAGGTGCCCGCGATGGCCGACGGCCAGCCACTTGCCGGTTACATAGCCACCGGCGGCAACATCGAGGCGCTGGCGAAGCTCGCAGGCTTCCCCGACGAGGTCGGCGTGACCCATCTGCCGGTGGAGACCCTGCGGTCGGTGATCGATCAGCTCGTGCGGCTCTCCTATCGCCAGCGGGTAGACGACCTCGGGCTGCGGGAGGACCGCGCCGATGTGATTCTGCCGGCGGCCATGGTGTACGAGCGATTGGCCGGGCTTTGCGATGCGGATGAAATCCTGGTGCCGCACGTGGGCATCAAGGAGGGTGTCCTTTACGACCTCGTCGACCAACTCGTGAGCCGTCAGGATCACGAGGACCGCCGGGAGCGCGAGGTGCTTCAGAGCGCGGTCACAGTCGGCCGCAAGTACCTCTTTGACGAGGCCCACGCCCGCCACGTCGCGATGCTCGCGACGTCCCTCTTCGATCAATTGAAATCACTTCACGGGCTGTCCGCCGAAGACCGCAAGATTCTGCAGGCAGCCGCCTTGTTGCACGACGTGGGCCAGTTCGTGAGCTTCAAGGGTCACCACAAGCACTCGCTCTACCTGATCTCCCACTCCGAGCTTCCGACCTTCAGTCAGAGGGAGATGCAGATGGTCGCCAACGTCGCCCGCTACCATCGCAGGGCACACCCCGCGGAGCACCACGTCTCCTTCACAACCCTGTCGGAGGCGGAACGCGAGCGGGTGACGAAGCTGGCCGCGATCCTGCGTGTCGCAGACTCCCTCGATCGCGAGCATGCTCAACGGGTAACCGGCGTGACGGCCAAGACGACCGACGCCGAGGTCGTTCTGTGGTTGGACGGAACCGCGGGAGTGCTCCTCGAGAGCTGGACCTTGAAGCAGAAGGCGAACCTCTTCAGCAAGCTCTTCGACCGCAAGATCAGCCTGCGGTTCCTCGGTGAGGAGCAGCCGATCGAGAAAGGGAGCGATGATGGCGACTGAAAGGTGTAGTTGGTGCGGAGGCGACCCCCTCTACGTTGCCTACCACGACGAGGAGTGGGGGGTGCCGGTCTACGACGACCGCACGCTCTTCGAGTTTCTGATCCTCGAGGGCGCCCAGGCTGGGCTGAGCTGGTCGACCATCCTCAAGAAGCGCGAGGGTTACCGGGCGGCGTTCGACGGGTTCGACCCCACGATTGTGGCCCGCTACGACGAGCGCAAGACGGCCGAGCTCCTCGCCGACGCGGGCATCGTGCGCAACCGATTGAAGGTCGCGTCCGCGGTGAGCAACGCACAGGCGTTTCTTGCCGCGCAGGAGGAATACGGCAGCTTTTCGAACTACATCTGGGCCTTCGTCGAAGGGGCGCCCATTCAGAATGAGTGGCGCACCCTCGCGGAGATCCCCGCCAAGACCCCGCTCGCCGAGGCGATTTCGAAGGACCTCAAGAAACGCGGCTTCCGATTCGCCGGCCCGACCATCGTCTACGCCCACATGCAGGCGACGGGGATGGTGAACGACCACCTGGTGGGCTGCTTCCGTTACCCGGAAATCGTGGCGATGTCTCGGAAGAAGTGATCAGTGATCGAGTCATCAGTGATCAGTCTGGACCGCCCTCACTGATCACTGATCACTTGATTACTGATTACTTCGTGGGATGGGTGGGCGGCAGGTGCCCCAGCGCGACCATCTTGTTGACGTACGCCCGCTCGCGTCGCTTGGCGAGCGTCCGCCACTCCTCGCGCAGCTCTTCGAGCTCAGCCTCGAGACGGGCGCGATCCTCGAGATCGGCACCTCCCATCTCCCGCCGCAGCTCCTTTGATCTCTCGTGCAGCCGGCGCATCGAAGCGAGAAGGGAGGCCTCTTCGTTCGACACGTAATTCGTGGGCGAACAGGCCGGAGCCTCGTCGTCCAGGCCGTCCTCGATCACAGGCAGATGCCGATCGTCGCTGTCCACGATCAAATTGTACCCCCGATACCCTCATCTTCCGTCGTGCAGCATAAGCACTGTGGCTTCCGGCGGATCGCGGAGAGCCGCGAAGCGGCGTCAGATCCATAGCCTGGGGCGTCAGCCCCAGGAACACGGCACGGAAAGAAACAACAAGCCGCGAAGCGGCGGCAGACCTAACGCTGGGTCTGTCGCCCCTCAGGGCTCCTCGAAAGGTCTCATCTCGATTCCTGGGGCTGACGCCCCAGGCTATGGGTCTTTCGCTCCTTCGGAGCTTGACCGTTTCGAGAAATGGGTCTTCCTGGCTTGACCGCATGCCTAATTCTCAATTCTTATCTCTCAACTCTCAACTCTCAACTCCTTTCTCCCCCGGGCCCGCGTGCCCCGTGCATCCTGTGTCTGCTACCCTTCGCCGGTGGCCGAGGCCGACAATCCGATTTCAGTCGAGGGGGTTCATTTCAGTCGACAGCGGCTGACGGTCGAGGAGGGAGTCTGCCTCGAGGTCTATCGTTGGAGGCCTGAACAGGAGACGGGCACCGATCCGATCTTCTTTGTGGCGGGCTGGATCTCGCTGGTGAGCGGATGGATACCGCTGCTCGAGCGATTGGTGACGACCCACCCCGTTTACTATTTGGAGACCCGCGAGAAACGGTCGGCCGAGATTGATCCACATCTGATGCGGCCCGAGAGCTTTTCGATCCCGCGTCTCGCCGACGATCTGATTGTCGCCTCGGAACAGCTCGGCCTCGCCGGGGGGAACGCAGTCCTCTTCGGCAGCTCGATGGGGTCCAACGCCATCCTCGAGGCGCTCAAGGGCGGCCGGTTGTCCGCGAAAGCCGCCTTTCTCGTGGGTCCCAACGCGGAGTTCGTCTTTCCGTGGTGGGGCCCGGCGGCGGTTAGAATCCTCCCGCCCGCGGTGATCCAGGGGTTGAAAAAATTCGTGATCTGGTACCTGCGCCGCTTCCGGGTCAACGCGCGCGACGACCCGGCGCAAATGGCGCGGTACGTTCGCACGATTCGCGAAGCCGATCCGGAGCGTCTCAAGCTTTCGGCCCTCGCGGTGGTGGGATACTCGGTGATGCAGGGGCTGGAGACGATCTCGACACCGGTGGCAGTGGCCTGCGCGGCATCCGACTCGCTGCACAGCGAGGACGAGGTGCGGCGGATCGTCGATGCCATGCCGCGTGGAACCGCGGTGGCCTGTCCGTCCAACACGTACATGCACACTGCGGCGGTGGCCGAGGATTTGGAGAGCTACCTGGCTGGGCTTGATCAGATTTCGGAGACCACATGAAGAAAGTTCACATTCCCCGGTGGTTCAAGATCGTCAGCATCGCGCTGGCGATCCTCCTGGTGGGGATCCTCGCGGGGCTGATCGCGCTGGGTTGGTATGTCAAGAACCAGATGCTTGACTCGGGAGGAAAGCTCCCGGAACCAATGGCGACCTATGACATCCGGCATTTCGACCTGGCGGTAGAGGTGTTCCCGGCCGACAAACGGATCGAAGGGCGCAACATAGTCACTGTCGCGACGCTCGATGACCTGAGCCGGTTCGAGATCAATCTCGACGATCGGCTCGAGGTGGAGTCGGTGACGGCGGACGGTGTCGCCTGCTCGTTTGATCATCGAGACGGTGTTATCGCTGCGGAGCTGCCCGCACCGTGGGCGGCCGGCGAGCGGCACGAGGTGAGCATTGTCTACGGCGGCAAGCCGAAGATCGCGCTGAGGGCGCCGTGGATCGACGGCTTTGTGTGGTCGGAGACACCGGACCATCAGCCATGGATCGGGGTCACCGGTCAGGGCGACGGGGGCGACAACTGGTGGCCGTGCAAGGACCACCCGTCTGACGAACCCGACGAGGGCATGAATATCACGCTCACCGTGCCGGCCGGCTTGGTGGGCCTGTCAAACGGCCGTCTGCTCGGTGAGACCGAAAACGACGACGGCACCGTGACCAGCCGTTGGCGGGTGAGCTATCCGATCAACAACTACCTGGTGACCGTCAACATCGCGCCCTATGTTCCAATCGAGGAGCGCTACCACGGCGTGGACGGAAACCTGGACGTGCCGCTCGTCTTCTGGTCGGTGCCGGAGTACGAGGTGCACGCGCGCGCCATGTGGCCCCAGATGCCGGGCATCCTCGAGGTCCTCGGCCGCCGGTTCGGCGAGTACCCATTCCTCGACGACAAGTTCGCGGTGGCACACGCGCCGTACCTCGGGATGGAGCACCAAACCCTCGTCGCGTACGGCGCGATGTTTACAGACAACGACTACGGCTTCGACGAGCTCCTGCTGCACGAGGTCGCCCACGAGTGGTGGGGCAACAAAATCACCGTCTCCGACTGGGCGGATTTCTGGATCCAGGAGGGTTTCGCGACGTACGCCGAGGCTCTCTATGTGGATGACACGCTTGGCGAGGAACGGTACCTCGATTACATGCGCCGTATTCGCCAAGGCGTTCGCAACCGCAAACCCATCGTCCTCGGCGAAAACCTGACGTCGGCCCAGGCCTACTCGGGCGATATTTACATGAAGGGCGCATGGGTGCTCCACACCCTGCGCTGGCTGCTGGGCGACGAGGACTTCTTCGAGGTGATATGGCGCTTTGCAGACGGCGATCACCCGGACGCCTGCCGTCTCGTTTCCACCGAAGACCTCGAGGTTCTGGTGGGCGAGGTCAGCGGGCGCGATCTCGGCTGGTTTTGGGAGCGCTACCTCCACCGTGCGAAGGAACCACGGTGGCGAGTGAAGCGGCGATCCGAGGGCGATCGTGAAAGGGTGGAGATTCGATGGGACGACTCGGACTTCTCGCTGCCACTGCCTTTGGTTGTGGGCGGCAAGGAGCGTCGGCTCGAGATGCCGGGCGGAAGCGCTTCGTTCCTGGTTGAGCGGGACACCATCATCGAGATCGACCCCGACGGCCGAATCCTCGCCAAAGCGAGGGATTAGAACCCAACCGACGGTGCCGTCTCAGTGCCCGCCCACCGTCCGCGGTCTTCGACCGCGGCCACGCGTTCTCGGACAGCGTGCCCTCCGAGCGCGAGCGCTCGTCGGTCCCGCCATCCTCCAACGCTGCGCGCCTGCGGCGCGCCGGCGGGCTACATTCGAGCACGGGGACGCCATCTGCCTCCATTTTTCCCGCCCCCACCCCCCGCCCACCCGCCCTCGGAAAGCCACGTTGGGCTTCGCCCACCGCGACTTTCCGAGGGGAGGGAGTGATTACTTGATTCGAGGCTGATTGTGGTGAGTCGACGGTGCTGGAAGCACTCCGCGTGGCGAGCACAGTCGGGCTTACCGTGTTTGAGAGGTCTCGCGGCCCTTGCGACGAGGCCCTCCCCGACAGCACCACGCCGACCGGGGGCTCCGGGAGGAGGATGCAGATTGGGGACGGCAAATCCGAAATCCGAAATCCGAAATCCGAAATTTATTCTGGCTTCGCCCGCCTCGAGAACGTCACAACGAAGACGCACAGCGCGATCAAGGTGACTGTTCCGATGAGCTCGCCTGGGATGCCCTCGAAGGCTTGATCCGACAACAGGTGTACCGTGTCCTTGAGAGCGGTGCTGCCGGTCGTGACCTTGATGATTGCGCTGACTATCGCGTCGACCGCGCCGATGATCGCGCCTCCCGCTATCAGCCCGGAGGCGATGAGGATTCCGCGATCGTTCCTCGCCTTGACGTCGGCGTCCGAATCGGCCTTCCCCTTTCTGGCGACAAACCACGAAAGAATGCCGCCGAGAAGGACCGGGGTGTTGAGCTCCATCGGTAGGTACATGCCGAGGGCGAAGGCCAGCGGCGGCACGCCCGCCATGCGCAGGATCAGCGACAACAGGACGCCGAGGCTGAAGAGATACCACTGGAGCGGCGCCGCAACGGTGCCGAAGATCCCTACCAGGATCTCCTTCATGGCCGAAGCCTGGGGCGCGGGAATCGCGGAGGTCCCGAAGCCCTGGCCGGGGTCGGCCTGAGCCATCACCCACATCATGATGCCGCAGAAGATCGCCGCGACCAGGGTACCGAGGAACTTGAGGCCGAGCTGGCGCGCGGGGGTGGCGCCGATCCAGTAGCCCACCTTGAGGTCCGAGGCCAGCGCCCCCGAGGCTGCCAGTGCAGTGCAGACCACGCCGCCGGCCATCATGGTGATGAACATCCCGTTGCCGCCGGTGAGGCCCATCTTGAGCAACACGAAGCCGACGATGATGAGGGTGAGCATCGTCATGCCGGAGACCGGGTTCGTGCCGACGATGGCGATGGCGCGGGCCGCCACCGGCGCGA
>PVMK01155549.1_pt1 | contig 12835 bp, 12 predicted proteins | sample 1853481 | NCBI WGS metagenome assembly PVMK01 (sample SAMN08533507, study PRJNA380276) | Marine sediment metagenome, whole genome shotgun sequencing project.
GCGGCGGTCCCGAACACGAGGTGTTTTGACCGGGACCGGACCGATTCCGGACTGGATCTCGCGCTGCGGCCGATAACCGTTTCGCACGACGCGTTGTCTGCCGATCTCGTCCTTATAAATCGGCATATTGGTTGGTAAAAAGCTCGATCTCGGCCTCCAATGCCTGGGCTAACAATTTGCGGGCTCCCTGACGAATGATGGTTGTGATCTGATCATCGATAAATTGCTCTGGCTTTTTTAAATCGATTACATTATCTTTGCTCATGGATGGTGTATCCTTTCCATTTTGAAGTGGCCGGTTGACTGCTGTGAACAATCTACCGGTGGATACACCGCCTTTTCCTCTAAACACAACTTTTAATTATAACTCCTTTCTCATTTATACAATTTTCACAACTTGTTTCATCTAAAAAAGCATAAAAACATGACCGTCCCCATCTCCATGACCTTCTTAATATTGTGGAATATGAGCCACACGATTTTTTGAAAGAGGGTGGATGGGTTGGGCGGTCCTCTCAATTCCTGGCTCAAGTCCGTCTGGGGCAAGAGGGTAAAGACCCTTCTCCTGCACTATCTATAGACGCTGCCTCCATACACTCCTTTGGATCGCAGCAAGTGTAGCATACCCGCTTGAACGCGCGAACCCCCAGAAGTTTGATATGAGGCGCAAGGAAGCTATCCTTTATCGGTTCTTCTCGCAAGAGATCCGTGCTGAGATACTTCTTGTTGTCGTCTGGAAAAACGGTAACTACAACCGCATCCCGACCTATCTCCTCCTGAACCAACAAGGCCCCCAGGAAGTTGGCCCCCGACGAGATACCAACCCCTATCCCAAGTTCCTCGGCAAGTTTTTGTGCCATCAGGATGGCATCGCCGTCATCTACACTAACGATTTTATCTAGACCTTCCAAGTCTAAGATAGGCGGGACAAAGTCGTCAGATATCCCTTGGATGCGGTGCTTGCCCACCTTGTGACCCGTCGACAGTGTCGGAGAGTTGGCCGGTTCCAAAGGACGAACCTCTATGGAAGGATACTTCTCCCTGAGAAAACGTCCCGTTCCCATTATAGTGCCTCCCGTCCCCACACCAGCAACAAAGGCATTGGGATAAAGAGAGCGAAATCTCAACTGCCACCAGATTTCGGGCCCTGTTGTCCGGTAATGAGCTTCTATATTGTCTTCATTTGAGAACTGCCGGGGAAGAAAAGCTCCTTCCGTCGTCTCAGCCAACTCTTCAGCGTGGCGGATGCTGCCGAGAAACCCTCCTCCCTCCTTGCTCACAAGGACTATCTCTGCACCCAGACTGCGGATAAGATTGATTCGCTCCTCACTCATCCAGCTCGGCATAAATATGGTTACCGGATGACCCAGTGCCCGACCGATTGCAGCAAAGGCTATACCTGTGTTACCGCTTGTAGCCTCAATAACAAGATTGCCCGGTTTCAAAACACCTCGTGCGTAACCCTGCTCCAAGATATGGAAAGCCATTCGATCCTTGATGCTCCCGGTCATGTTCAAGTTCTCAGCTTTGGCGTAGAGCGTGCGTTTCTTCCCTCCAAACATGAATTCGATTGCCAGAAGAGGTGTGTTACTAATTAGACTCGATAATCCATGTATCCGACTTTGGTTACCATTCTCCGCCATTAGTCCTCCGTAATCACTGACCTCCGGCAAAGCCAGAGGAATGTTTTGTAAACCGCTCAACGGGGTAATCAAAACCATTAGCCACATAAAGGTGGCTGACTCTAATCTTAAAATCTTAGGCTTTCATTAATTTATTTAATTAGTCAACAGATGAAGCAGTTGACATCGTTCTACTGTACCGCTTTCATTCTATTTTAAGATCTTTTAAGAATCCGCAATTAATCATAATAGCCAAAGTCCCTGATTGCCTTTGTCATCATCCAAACGTTGTGGGAGGGTGCCCTCGGTGGCAAATCACAACCAGGAGCGAAAATAAATCCTCCGGGTATCCTTTTGCCTTTCTCGATACAAGCTCTACTCTTTTCATAGATCTCTTGAGGAGTACCAAATTGTATGACCGTAGGATTGATATTACCTTGTATTATGTCTTCTGGGAAATATTTGCTAGCCTCATTTAAATCGGCTTCATGACCGAAGCTCAAGATACTAGGATGCGGCCAACTGTCAGAGCTATCAGCGAATTTGGAAAGATTTGGAAGGTTGAGGTTTTGGTCTCCACAAATGTGGAAGATGAATTTTCGGATACCCAATGATCGCAATCTTCTATGATATTCCCTGTGATATGGAATGGCATATTTTTCAATTAGCTTCGGAGAAAAAAGTTGGTTGGATTCACTCGGAGAACTCAGGCCTACACGGATCTTTTCGGCGCCAAATGTTTCCACAAAGTACCTTAAAACATTAAAGGTATGAACCAAAGCTATCTCCATAAGTCTCTCGCATAGTGCAGGCTTCTTCAGTAACCATCTGGCAAATTTCTCTATGGGACATATATCTGCAGCCATATTGAAAGGTGAACGCGAATTAAATCCAATCGGAAGTCCTAACTCGATTAAAAGTCTTGCATATTCAACACGCTTTGGAATCGCACCAGCTGTTATAGGATCTGGTAGCTGGAGTGTCTGAACGTCTTCCTCATTGTTTGCGCCGAAGGAGATAGGGATGATGGAAAAGGAGTACTCGTCCTCAGGCATCTTCATTTTAGCCCCGAAGTCCCAACTACCATATACAGTGTGATTCGGCTCTAAACTGAAAATATCCCATTCATACTGCTCATGTGTCCAAAGTTCTGCTTGGAAGGCTTTCTTTGGATTGGTTTGTAGCTCTGGGAGTGTGAAACCACAATTGACTATACTGAATCCCCCCCCAGCAACAACAAGACCCACCAGCGGAACTCTGTCTGGTCTCAGACCGTCGAACAGTGCATCAATGCGCCTGGTTGTGCATACAAAATTATCTTGTATTTTCATTAGATGCACACTTCATTTCATGTCAATTATTATCAAGTTGAATAACCGACTGATTTTAGAATCGTTGGTTACCCGGTCCTGATTCGGTGTATCTTACCCAATAACCGAAAAACTAGAATCTGGATTGATCTCTCGCTTGCGGGAGTAAAATCCTACATTGCAGATTCGCTTGGTGTACTTCATTTTGAACTGGTAGGGCTGATTGTCGTGGTTATACCCTTTCTCGCAGGCTTCGATCAGCTCGGCCATCATGACGCCGACCACCGGAGCGTTTTTGTACTGGTTACCGGATGTCCCCACCGCCATGTAGAAGCCAGGAAGGTCGGACTTGTCGTAGATAGGGATCCAATCGTCGGAGACATCGTAGAGGTCCACCAGGCCCTTGCGTTGGTTGGGGATTGGAAGTCCCTTCACGCGCTGGGCCTCTCGCATCGCTTGGGTGGTCCACTGCCCGCTGAAGCTCTGGTTGTAGTTGTCGGGATCTTCCACCCACTCACGTTCGTCGCACTTCGGATCTTCACTACCGATGAGGAAGTGATTACCCACCTCGGGCCTCGAGTAGCATCCAATGTCGCCATCGGAGAGAATGAACCCTTCACGCTCCCAGTCCAACCCTTCCGGAGATGGTACGTGGCAAACCTCCTGCAGGAGCGCTCGGGTCTTGATATTCATTTCCTTTTCAACATCTGCCATGCGGTTGATTATGAAGGAGTGAGGGCCGGCCACGTTGACCACAACAGAAGCTTGAAACTCAGTGCCGTCCGCCAGCTTGACGCCTGCGACCCCGTCATCGTCTTTAAGTATTTCAATCACCGCGGCATTGAACAGGAACTCTCCGCCCTTGGCCTCGGTAGCTATCTGAACGTTGTGCGTCGAGAGTTGGGGGTCTGAGATATAACCGGACTCGGGCACCCAGATGGCCCCAGGTATGCTGTCGCCAGTGGGCTTGCCGAAGTCCGGGTCATCCATCGTCTTACATGGGAAAAAGGAGCGTGTATCTGCGCAGGGCAGGTAATCTTTCAGCTCCTCCGGGCTGACTTCAACATAGCCGACACCGAGATCATCCAAAGCCGCCATAACGTTCTTCAGGTTCTTATTTATCTCAGTCTTGGTTACTAACGCGCCAGTGTTGCGGTAAAAGGCCAAGCCCTTGGGGTCGCGCACTTGCAGGTATTTCGGCCAGTCCAGCCAGTAATAGTAGCCTTCCCGAGCCATGGCCACACCATCAGGCGTGGAGTAGTGCAGCCGGACTATGGCGCAGGAGTTGGAAGTGGCGCCGTAACCCGCTGTGGCCAGCTTGTCCACGTTCAGGGTTTTATAACCCTTTTTAGCCAGCTCATATGCGATACAGCAGCCGATGATGCCGGCGCCAATTATTATGGCATCATATTGTTTACTCATTTGCGTTTCCTTTCCTTATAAATATAGATGGGCACCCCATCACCTCCGCACAAAACCTCCAAGCTTGCTCTGACGTTTCGGCCAAGCCCTAATCAGCCGTTAAACTTCTTCAACCGGCCCACGGCTTCGGGTAGATGTTCAATTGGATAGGTCAAGACGATGCGGGGGTATTCCTTGCCATACTGCCCGCGCAAGGATCAATCGGCCGGCCCAACTTCGAATTCACACCGATCATCGCCTTTAGCGAGGCAGTTTATCTCCCGGCCTGCCAATTTTTTTGGGCGCCCAGCTCTTTCCAAGATGGCGTGGAAAGCGCCCGCAATTGATCCTGGTAGGTGATCGCATACGGCCTGGCCTGTTTGACCGATCTCCTCGGCCACAGCAGAGTTGTCAAGTGTAACCACCACACGCGCCGCGTCCTCATCGTATTCGGTAATCTTCAGTCTGCCCCAGCCCCGCAAGCTTGCGCTGTTCATGTACTGCTCAAGGACTGCTCTGCCGCTGAGACCGGCTTGGTCCATCTGCACGTGGACCCATTTGGTCGCTCCTTCCCAACCGGCCCGGTAATAGACTTGGCGGGCAGTCTCCGGATCGCAGAGTTCTTCAATCTGCCGTTTAATGGCCACGAAGAACCATCGTGGCAGCAGAACCATGGGGACGCTGTCCAGCATCAGCCTTTGCTCCGGCGTCAGGTTCAGGCGCGATTTAAGATTCTGATAAGTGGTTTGCGGAATTCCTTCCGGCTCCGGTTCTCTCCAAACCTGGGTGAAAAGGCGCATCATGTTCTCTCCCAAAATTTTCCGGACGTTTAATTCGCTGTAACCACGTTTAAGCAAAGCGGTTGTTAGATTGGGAAAATCGGCCGTACCCTGAATGCCCTCCGGGTTTTTCAGAGGATGATTCAGCTCAAGGGCAGGGCCTTTTTTAGACTTGCCGGTCAGAATCCAATCAAACCATTCCTTAGGCTGCCCTTCTGTGAAATCGGTTCCCACGGCGATGTGGTCGATACCTATCATGCCGACCAAGTAATCTATGACGTCTATGAAATCGTTAAGGGTCGAGTTGTTTCCGGCCGGCAGAAAGAGAGGGAAGATTGTCGCACCCACCACACCGCCCTTGGCCGCCACGGCCTTTATGGCCTCGTCTGGTTTGTTGCGGGGATGATTGCAAAGGCTTTTGGGATTGGCGTGGGTGAAGGCAACCGGCTTATGAGAGGCTTCAATCGCCTCCATGGTGGTGCGATGCCCGACGTGCGACAGGTCGATGAGGATCCCGAGTCGGTTCATCTCCTCTATCACCTCTAGGCCGAAGGAGGTAAGTCCTGCGTCAATCCGCTCCAGGCAGCCATGGCCGACCAGATTACCTTCCATGTAGGTCAACTGAATCACCCGGACGCCTAAATCGTGAAAGATCGTTAGTAGATCAAGATCCTCCTCGATGGCGGAAGTATTTTGAAAGCCCAGGATGATACCTGTCTTACCCGCTTGCTTGGCTGCCTTTATGTCGGACGTTCTTTGTACGGGCATAATGAGATTCGAATACTTGTTAAAAGCCTTCCGCCACCAGACGATGTTTTTCACTGTTTGGCGGAAGTCTTCCAAGATGGAGCAGGTGCAGTTGACAGCTGTCAGGCCCCCGCGGCGCATGTTTTGAAAAACTGTTTCACTCCAGTTACTGATCTCCAAACAATCGATTACAGTTGCCGTCTCATGCACGGCTCTGGCTTTTTCGTTCACTCTTGGGATAGCTCCTTTTCAATCACAGGCCCAGGTAGGCCCTCTGGACTTCCTGATTGTTTATAAGGTTGCAGGCCTTGTCGCTGAACGTAATGTTTCCCGTCTCGAGGACGTAGCCATGGTCGGATATAGATAGGGCCAACTCGGCGTTCTGCTCGACCAAAAGAATAGTCATGCCCTGGTCCCTTACCTTGACGATGAATCGGGCTACTTCCTCGACCAGCTTTGGCGCCAGACCCATGGAAGGCTCGTCCAATAGTAGGAGCTTTGGCCTTGCTACGAGGGCGCGGCCAAAAGCGAGCATCTGCTGTTCTCCTCCGCTCAGGGTACCGGCAAGCTGTTTTCGCCGCTCACCCAGGCGGGGAAACATCTCGTATATACTCTCGATATCAGCATGGACCTCTTTTTTGTTTTTGCAAACCAGACCTCCCATCAACAGGCACTCGTAAACCGTCAGGTTGCTGAAGACTTTCCTGCCCTCGGGAACCTGAGCGATGCCCAGTCGAATGACCTGCTCCGGCTTCAATCCTGCGATGTTCTGGTCTTGAAACGCTATGGAGCCTGTAGTGGGTGTTAACAGTCCGGAAATAGTATTCAGGATGGTCGTTTTGCCAGCACCGTTGGCACCAATTAGGGATACGATCGACTCCTTGGACACCTCCAGAGAAACGCCCTTAAGCACCTCTATGGGACCGTACGCTACATGGATATTGTCTACTTTCAGCATCTGGTGTGCTCCCCACCTAAATAGGCCTTGATCACCTGTTCATCGCTTTGGATCTGGTTCGGTGTCCCTTCGGCGATAACCTGGCCGTAGTTAAGTACAGTGATGTACTCACATATTTCCATGATCATTTTCATGTTATGTTCCACCAAAAAAACGGTCACTCCCAGATCCCTGATGTTGGAAATGTGGGTCATCAACTCCCGGGTTTCGGCCTGATTCATGCCGGCAGAAGGCTCATCAAGCAGCAAGAGGTTCGGATCGCCGGCCAGAGCCCGGGCCACCTCCAGCAATCGCTGATGTCCATACGGGATTTTTCGGGCCAGCTCTCCGGCAGTCTGAGCCAAGCCCACAAACTTGAGGGCTGCCATGGCTTTTTTTACTATGAAAGCCTCCTCTTTACCTACCCAGCTTGGCCTGATAAAGGCGGCGATCGCCCCGGCCTTGGTCAGCCGGTGGCAACCCAACATGGCATTCTCCAGGACGGTCATGTCATAAAAAAGCTGGATCTCCTGGAAAGTTCTAGCCAGACCTAGCCGGTTAACCGCGTAGGCCGGACGTTCGGTAATATCGTGACCGTTGAATTTGATTGTTCCCTTGCTAAGCGGATAGATGCCGGAAATGAGGTTGAACAGCGTGGTTTTCCCGGAGCCGTTAGGGCCGATTAGGCCGAAGATTTTACCCGCCTTTACGGACAAACTGGCTTCATTGACAGCTACCAAACCACCGAAAGTCTTTGTAACATTATCCACCTGTAGCAGAGACATTAGCTTCTCCCTTCCCGGATCGGCCTTGCATGCGTTCGGCCAAGGCCCGGCCCGGACGCCTTGCGAGATCCGCCAGGCCACCAGGCAGATACATCATGAAGATGATCAACAAACTCCCGTACACAACCAACCGGTAATCAGCCAATGCCCTGAGATATTCGGGCAGCAGGACGATCACCAGAGCACCGATCACGGCACCGGGCATAGATCCTAGACCCCCGATAACGACCATGGTCACCATTTCCACCGAGACGTGAAATTTAAATGATTCCGGACTTATATAGGATACATAGTGGGCGTATAGCGCCCCGGCCAGCCCGGCACAGGCGGTGCCGATGACAAAAGCTTTTATCTTCTGAGAGTTGGCCTTTACTCCAGTGACCATAGCGGCCAACTCGTTTTCCCGAACAGCAATAAGCCCCCGGCCAAAGCGTGATGCGGTCAGGCGGGTGAGAAAAAAATAGACCAATCCCAGAACCACTGTTATTAGGAAGTAATAAGCCCCGTCTGATTCCAACTCAAAAGCGCCAAGTTTTGGAAATGGAATGCCGTAGAGTCCGTAAGCCCCTTTAGTCAGCCATTTCCAGTTAATCATCAGGAGAAAAATGATCTCTCCCGTGGCTAGGGTGCCGATGGCCAGAAAATGTCCGCTAAGACGCAGCAAAGGCGCCACCATCCAGCCGGCCAAACCGGCGGCCACAGCGGCCATAGGCATGGTCAAGTAAAAGGGCAGATTGAAGTGGAAGGTCAACAGGGCCGAGGCGTAGGCCCCTATTCCGAAAAAAGCGGCATGGCCGAAGGAGAATTGGCCGGTGTATCCCACAATAAGCTGTAACCCCAAAGCCGCCACGGCGAAAATTAAAGCCAAGTTGAGGATACGCATTGTGTAGACGTCAAAAACCAAGGGAACCAGCAGCCAGACAGCAGCGCCGGCAACACAGAGGCCCGGTTTGAGCCAGGCGGGCGATGCGGTTGTAAATAGATCCACAGCTTGGCCGGTGACCACTTTGGAACCCTCGGTTATCGATCTCCCCGCCGGCACCTGGGGCCGGAAGAAGAACATCAAAATGCCCAGCAGAATCGAGTACATTATGACGTTCTTGTACGCCGAGGATATCAGTCCCGCAGCAAGGGTCTCGATGACCCCCAAAGCCAACCCTCCGAACATGGTGCCCACTACTCCGAAACCTCCCATGGCCGCGGCAGCAAAAGACTTGACCAGCACGGAGTGGCCCAAGCCGAAGGAAGCGAAAAACAGCGGGGCAATCAGCACGCCGGCTCCACCGCCCAGGGCCGCGCTGAGGGCGAATGTCAGGGAAACGTTGCGTCGGCGGTTTACACCGTATAGAGCGGCTGTGGATGGATCGAGGCTGGCTGCTCGCCAAGAGATTCCTGTCATAGTTTTTTGAAAAAAGAAATGCAAAGCAACCATGGATGCTAGACCGAGGAACAGTATCCGGAGGTTCAGATGCTGTAGCCTGATACCCAGAAGAATCACTGGTTGTTCGCTAAAGATGTCCGGATAGGGCATCGGCTCACGGCCCCAAAGGATGATTGCCAGAGCCTGGAGCGCGATGGAGATACCCAAGGTGGCGATCAACAAGTTAAGCAGTGGGGACTTGTTGTCCAAGATGCGTCGTAGCATAAAACGCTCCATGAACACGCCGAAGAGCCCGGTAAGAACAATCGAGAGAACAAAGACTGCGATATAGGGTAAGTGAAAACTATTCAGCAGCGTCAGTCCTATGAAGGCTCCCAGCATGACCATTTCGCCTTGGGCGAAGTTGATCAGCTCTGTGGCTTTCAAGGTTAGGGCAAAGCCAAGGCCTACAAGGCTGTAAACACAGCCGATAGTAAGACCACTAAAAGCCAATTGGGGTACCGTAACTAAATCCATTTCGGTCCTCGTTTATCGCAGGCCGGCCAGACAAATTGACCGGCCGGCCGTCTGCCAAACTAGGTTTAGCGTTCCAAAATGGTCTTCTTGCCATCTATGATCTGGACTTTGTAGAGGTCGAAGTTGGCGTTGCCCTCAGGGCCGAAGTACCACTCGCCCAAGATTCCTTTGTACCCCGAGCCAGGCTTGAAGCCAGCTACGTAATCACGGATGGCTTTGCGATCGACCTTACCAGTCTTAACCACGGCATCATGGATCATGCCAACCGTATCGTACATCTCAGCCACCCAGCCGTCAGGGTTCCGGCCATACTGCTTCTTGTACTTCTTGACGAAAGCCTGGACTTTGGGATCGGGGTCAACCGGAGTAAAGGGTTCGACGATCACCGAGCCGTTCACAGCCGCGCCACCCAGTTCTATATATTTGGGCGTGGCATTACCGGTGTCTCCCACAAACTGTAGTTCCAGGCCGAGTTGTTTGGCCTGTTTGGCGATGAGAGCCGATGCGGCGTAACTGCCTGTTGCATAAAGACAGGTTGCGCCGGATTTCTTGACTTTAGTCAACTGCCCGGAAAAATCCTTGTCCGCGCGGGGATAGCTCTCGTAGGCTACAGGCTGCATTTTCATGTCCTTCAGTGCCGCCTTGAAACCTTCGGCCATGGAGGCTCCATACTCGTCGTCAGAATAAAGAACGGCGATTTTCTTATGTCCCAATTTCTTGACCGCGTACTCTGCCAGAACCTTGGTCTGGCCCGGGGCGCCGACAGCCACTCTAAATACCCACTCGGAGCCCTGCTTGGTGATGGATGTGCCCACACCAAAGGTAAACTGAGGGGTCTTATAGCGCTTCGTCATTGGAACCATGGCCAGGGCGCATGGACTGTTGCAAGCGCCTAAAATGGCCGCAACACGGTCCTTAGTAATCAGCTTTACCGTGGCGTTGACCGACTGATCGCAATTGCTGGCGTCATCCTCGCTTATCAGTTCAATCTTGTACTCGCCACCGGCAGCGTTTATTTCTTTTGCCTTCATCTCAGCGCCGTTGATCTGGCTTTGGCCCACTGCAGCAAACTGGCCCGTCAAAGGGCCGACAACACCAATTTTTATTACCTTGTCCACGGCCGGTGCTTGTCCGGCCAATCCAATTGAAAGACAAACAATTGTTGCATAAATTAATGCCTTTTTTTTGATTCTGCTAGATTCCATAATTCCTCCTTGTTGCTTAAGGGTTTCCAAGCATTGTAGCTATAGCCAAACTCAGTATATAGCATACGGAATAAATCGCTTTTCCAGTGCAATTATAGCTTTATTAACGTTCCTCTGTTCCTTACTTTGGACTATTTTCAAACGATATAACCCCTTTTATCTTGGGGAATACCCAAGGAGTCGGGAAAACCTTGTTGTTATTTTGGTGATGATGCCCTCGAACAGTTTTTCTTTTTTGGGTGTAAGGCGTAAAGTAAGAGCTGAAATTGATATTGAGGCAACGACGCGTCCATTGTGGTTAAAAACGGGTGCGGCAATAGCGGTGATACCTTCCCTGTAGCCCTCACGATTATAGGCCAAGGCACCGTTTCGTATCGCTTTGAGCTCAGATAAGAGTTGCTCCGGGTCGGTAACAGTATGCTTTGTAATTGCGGCAAGCTCAACAGAGCTTAGGTATTGGCGAATTTCCCGATCTGAGTAATGGGCTAAAATTGCCTTACCTACTGCCGAGGCAAAAAAAGGAAAGCGCGTGCCGATCTGAATCGACGGTAGAATAGGTTGGAGGCAATCCTCTTTATAAACAAGAAGAGCATCCCAGCCAACAGGGATCGCTAAGGCTCCTGACTCGCCGGTTTCTCGGCTGAGTTTACTGACCAGCGGCCGCCCTTGTCCCACCACATCTTGGTTGTTCAAATACCCCCCGGCAAGAATTAGCAATTGTGGTCCTAAGACAAAACGCTTTGTCAGTTGGTCCTGCACCAAATATTCTCGATCGGTCATGTTGGTAAGAATCGCTGAGAGACTGCTCTTGGGAATTTGGAGATGTTCGGATATGTCCTTTTGGGTAAGCCCATCCTTGTTGTAACAAACCGTTTCGAGAATTCTCATCACTCTTTCGGCTGACTTGACCATTAGAGCCCTCAGTTCATATATACAAACTTAGTTCACATTCGTGTTAAATACCAGGGGCCTGGTAAATGTCAAGAATTAATTTAAACTCTAATTGTTTGGCTATTACAAATTAATTAACATTTTAATATTATTACATAAATAAATTGTGTGCCTGAAATCTTTTATAATCAGTATTTCAGGGGAGGGCCTGTATTCAGGTAGCAGATGACGACTCATTCCCTTGATATTATCTTGCTTCGAAAACGTATGCGTATTGTAGATCAACGATCAGTTTGAAAAATTGTGAAAATCGGGTGTAATGAAGAAGGCAGCTTTGATAATCATAATCATCATCATATTAATCCTTCCGGCGTCTCTTTTGGCAAAACGAGAGCATCCGGAAAAATGGTATCAGCAGAAATGGTGCGAAGTGCATAAAGGGCTGGTTGAAGTGGTATTGCCGGATGGTACTCGTTGCGATTGCGTGACGGATACCCATGCTATTGAATTTGATTTTGGAAATAATTGGGCCGAGGCGGTGGGGCAAAGCGCATATTATGCTCTGCAAACTGGAAAGAAAGCGGGGATTGTTCTTATACTGGAAACAATGAAAGACAGAAAATATTGGATTCGGTTGAAAACCACCATTGAACACTTTAATTTACCGATCGATACCTGGATTATAGAAAATACAGCATATTAGCGATATGTCGTTTTCCGGCCTGAATCGCCTGCTGGGGCGTAGCTCGTCAGAGCGAAGACTGGTCCTCCTGGGGCCTTGAATTGCGTGCCGAGGCGAAGCTTGCCAAAGCGAAGACTGGTCGTTTTCCGGCTTAGTCTGGCAAAGGTTTCTTTTAAAGCTTTAGTAGTAGGGATTCAGAAGATATTTATATATTTATAGAATGTCCCCCTTTCCCATGAGCTGTCAAGAATATAGGCGCGATCTATTCTTTTCCGCAACTCTGAGGATGCTTCCGAGCCTTTTTATTGACAAAAGGTATAAAATAGATATATTTAATATACTAATATGGAATTTGAATTCGATAACGGTAAAAGCGACAAAAATAGGGAAAAGCATGCTATCGATTTCATTGAAGCCCAGCTTTTATGGGAAGATCCGGATCGAATAGTAATTCCGGCCAGAACTGTGGATGAACCAAGGTATCTTCTGATTGGAAAGATTGCTGAGAAACTTTGGTCTGCAGTTTTTACTCATCGCCATGAAAAAATAAGAATCATTTCGGTTCGCCGATCAAGAAGT
>PVMK01169365.1_pt1 | contig 12835 bp, 10 predicted proteins | sample 1853481 | NCBI WGS metagenome assembly PVMK01 (sample SAMN08533507, study PRJNA380276) | Marine sediment metagenome, whole genome shotgun sequencing project.
ATATGCCATTTATTATCAAGCCTAATGCCGGGTGGCCGGAACAAGTTGGTGGGCGGGTGATGTATTCCGCCGGTCCGGATTATTTTGCCGATTATGCAAAAGCTTTCACTGAAGTTGGGGTTAGTATTGTGGGAGGGTGCTGTGGTACACCACCGCAGCATATCGCCAACATGAGCACAGCCATCGACTCTGCTATGCTTGATCGTACACAACTGGTAGCAACAACTTCATCGAAGCAAATTGAAGAGCGCGAGATCGTCCCCGAGCAGCCCACAAAATTGTCGCAGAAATTAAGCACTGGGCAATTTGTCGTTGCGGTTGAGATGTCGCCGCCGCGTGGTTTGGCTGCCCATAAAGTACTGGCAGGTGCCAGTTTGCTTGCCGAAGCTGGCGCGGATGTGATCGATGTCGCCGACAGTCCCATGGCGCGCATGCGCATGAGTCCTTGGGCAGTTTGTAAGTTGATTCAACGCAGCGCTGGCATTGAAACTACCCTACATTTCCCCACACGTGGACGTAATTTGCTGCGCGTGCAAGGTGACTTGCTTGCCGCACACGCCCTCGATATCCGCAATGTTTTTGTCGTTATGGGAGATCCAACCGCTATTGGCGATTATCCCGATGCCATGGATGATTATGATTTGGTGCCCTCCGGATTAATCAAACTTATCAAACAAGGATTCAACGCCGGGGTCGATCATGCCGGTGCAGACATAGGGCAGCCAACCTCCTTCTTTGTGGCCTGCGCGCTAAATTTGATGCCATCCGACCGTGAAAGGGAATTGAAAATTTTCCGTCGTAAGCTGCAGAACGGTGCCGATTTTGCCCTCAGCCAACCTGTTTATCAACCCAAAAAGGCGTTAGAATTTTTGGATTATTATCAGCAGCGCCATGGAAAACTAGAGATCCCGATATTGGTGGGCATATTACCATTGTTCAGCCCTCGCCACGCCGCTTTCCTGCATAACGAAGTACCGGGGATTATTATTCCAAAAGAAACCCGCACTCGGCTAGAAGCAGCCGGTGAGAATGCCCCACGAGAGGGCGTGCGTATTGCCATCGAATTGGCGCAAGAGATCAAAAATTGGGGCAACGGCATTTACCTGATGCCCTCCTTTGGACGTTATGATTTGGCTGCTGACGTGATTGAAGCCATCAAGGTTTAATGTCATCTTGACGATTAAAAAACATGATGGTACATTTGCAAACAATATGAAATTCATCATCACGCACAGCATTCCCAATACCATTAATGATACTAATCGTTGTATAAAAAACGAATGGGCTTTCGTGCGCATGTGGTAACTTTGGTTGAGAATACAATAATTTGCCTACAAACGAACGCCCCAGATCGGGGCATTTTTTTTGACTTATCCGTGTGCTATTAATCCGCCAGTTGATAATCCTGGCTGTCCGATATTATCAGTAGTGAATCAAATTCAGGAGACTAATTATGCGATCAATGCCCTCCCAAGATACCCCGGTTTATGCGCTGCCTGACGAGCATTTAATCCCGATTAGCCGGCATCTTGCTCAAATGAAACCCATTCCGCCTTCGCGTATGTTTCTGATAAAAAAGTCATTGCAAGTTTATCAAGAAAAATATCCTGATCGCCCAGTTTACGATGCATCACAAGGCGATGGCGGGGCTAGTTTGCCTGGGACACCGCGCACTATTTTAGAGCGAGCAGCCCAAATTCAATTTGATCAAGGCACGGGATATAACTCGCCATATGGCACCGATATCTTCCGCCGCAGCGTTGTTGAGCACTATTGGGGTTTTGATTCCGATCTGGGTTTAGGGCCAGCAAATGTCCTGGCAGCAACAGGTGGCCGTGATGCCCTCCAAAAAGCTTATCAAGCCATGTTGACCTTGGGTCATGGTCGTCAAGGAGACGCCTTGATCGTTTCCCGCGTTCCTTGGATTTCATATAACTGGGGTCCTTATGGTGTCGGCGCCAATGTTATCTGGGCGCCCGGTCGCGCAGATAACGGCTGGACCTATTCTGAGCAGGGCATTCAGGCGAGTGTAGATTTTGCCGCTCGCTCAGGTCGAAAAGTTGCCGGAATCATTATTACCAATCCCGATAACCCTACCGGATGTACCATTTCACCTGCGCAGCAAGCAGCATTGGGGCGCGCCGCTATAAAGGCAGGTGTAGCCTTTGTGCTTTACGACTGGATTTATCACTATGTCACGGATGGTGCACCAATGGACTTGAACGCTTTCTTGCGTCTTTTTTCTTCTGAAGAGCGTAAACACCTGATCTTCCTTGATGGCCTGACCAAAAGTTTGGGTGGTTCAAATATCCGTAACGCCCATTTGATCGCTTCCGAAGAAGTGATTCAGTTTATAGTAGCACGGGCATCACATAGCGTCATCCCGGCATTTTTCGGACAAGCAGTAGCGATGGCAGCCTATGAGATGGGTTATTCCGAAGCCAGTCGCACGATTAACGAGCCCACCAACGCCAGCCGTAAAGTGCTGCACGCATTTTTGGATCAAAACCAATTCAACTATGTATTGGGAAAAGGCTATTACGCCTTTATTGATGTTAGCCCATGGTTGCAGCATCGCACTTGGAGTGATACCGGACCAATGGGGCAGTATCTTGCTGAAGAGCACGGCCTGGCGGTTGTGCCAGGCGCTTTTTTCTCACCTTATGGGGGTGAGTGGATTCGTTTCTCTTATGCCACGCCGCCTGAACGCACGCAGAGTGCGGCCGAGAGGCTCTTATCAGGCTTGCAGGCCTTGGAATAGTTTCAAAAGGAAAAAATGACCAAAATTTCTGATAATAAAACAAGAGAAATTGTTGAATTGTCCCAAAACTTGATGCGCTTTCACTCCGTAACGGTTGGCAAAATTGAACGATTAGACCAAGTTCGCCTGGCCGCAGCCTTTATTGATGATTATTTTGGCAAGAGTGGATTAGACGTACGTTTTTTTGATGACGCTAAATTTCCGGCTATTTTGATCGGTTTCCCGGGGCAGTTATTGGCACCAGTCATGTTTTCCGGGCATTTTGATGTTGTTGCGCCGGAGCCGGATGATAGCCAGTTCGACCCGCGCATAGATAATGACTATCTATGGGGGCGTGGCGCCAGCGATATGAAAACGGTTGTTGCCACCTATATGGTTTGGATGAAGGACCGTCTGTTGGCTGGTCCGCCCTATCCTCCTGTAAATCTGATGCTGATTGGCAACGAAGAAACTGGCGAAGGCCAGCCGATGGGGACGCCTCATATATTAGAGATTTTAGCGCACGAATCGGGTTATTCCCCAGATTTTTTCATTGCCGGGGAGCGCACGGAAGAGAGCGGCAAGCAGCTTTGGGGGCAAGTATGTATTCAAAACCGCGGCATTATGCGATTCGATATTGTTGTCCACGGCGAGCGGGGGCATACAGGGGTGGCTGGAGCGCAGCGCGACTTAAGCGCCCGCCTCTTGACTGCCTACGCCGAACTTCAAAAAATCATGGCGCGCTGCCTGACCCTTGAAGCAGATGATGGCTGGCAATCTCAGGTGCGATTTCCTTTTGTTAGGGTTGGCACACCTGGGATTTACAATATTAACGCCGATTATGGGATTCTAGGGGTGGAGGCGCGCCTGATCCCACAAGATGATATTGAATCACTATATCAAGTTGTAGTAAATTATTGCGCGGCGCATGATTTTACCTTGGAGAATGTGCTGATGGAAAAAGGGATTGCCTGCGATCCAGATAATCCTTTCTTGCAGGCATTGATATCTGCCGTAGAAACGGCTTCAGGTCAATCAGTGCAGATTGGTCGCAAGATGGCAGCTACAAGCGCTCGTTTCGCGCCCGGGGGACAGGGCGTTGTCTGGGGGCAAAGTGGCATCGGCCCACACGCCGCGCATGAACGCCATTATATCCCCAGCATTTGGCCATATTATCAGGCCTTAGAAGCTTTTGATGATATTCTTTTACGATTGAAATTTGCGTAGCAAGTTTGACATTGGCACATATTTACATATCGATAGCGCACTAGCTGATTGAATGCTTTGTATACACTTGCACATGTGGTTAAACCATCTCGCCCGGATGGTCTCTTGGTCTGAACGGTGTCCAAGCATAACCTCTCGATTCGGTTAGACTTAAATTTGACGGTGCAAAATTGAACAATGGGGTGTTGAATTTTCGGCTGGTTGTACCTGACAGGCCGAGAGTGCTGCTATCGCGCCTATAAAGCCAGATAATTTTAAAAATTCACACCAGTCCATGATTTGCATTTTGGTCTCCTCTATGCAGCCATATGATTTTTATGGATTATCAGAAACGGACTGTATGAGCCGTAGGTAATACGGTTGTAAAAAGACTGCAAATTCTCTGAATATACTTTATAAGTAGGTAAGAAGTATCACTGACAAAAAATAGGTAGATGGCTTTTCTTCGATAGGCATGGATTAAATCCTGCGTGCCTGATCGCAATCCTGTCATCATGTTCAAAAACGGCAGCTTGCTCCAGATGCAGTATAATTTTACTCGTGTCAACCCAAAACGAAATCCTATACCGAGAACTTTATCGCATCCGCCGTTTTGAAGAGATTGTCTTGGAGAATTTCTCGAAAGGTGTGTTTTCTGGCACGACGCATACCTATTTGGGGCAAGAAGCCAATGCTGTCGGCGTGCTTTCTCACTTAGAAGATAACGATATCGTTTTTAGCAACCATCGCTGTCACGGACATTTCATCGCTTATGGCGGTGACATGCGCGCCCTCTTTGCCGAATTGATGGGCAAACCCACCGGCGTTTGTGGTGGACGGGGCGGTTCCCAGCACTTGCAATGGCGTAATTTTTACTCAAATGGAATTCAAGGCGGCATCGTTCCCGTTGCGACCGGTATGGCCCTGGCCGAGAAATACAAAAATAGCGGCGCACTGTCGGTGATTTTTCTTGGCGACGGCACCTTGGGGCAGGGCGTGGTTTATGAAACTCTCAATATGGCCTCGCTTTGGGATGCACCCACGCTCTACGTTGTTGAGAACAATCATATTGCACAAACCACGCCGGTTGCCTCTGCAATGGCTGGGGAGATACAGACTCGTTTTACGGCTTTTAATATCGCTGTGGTCGAGATGGATACCAGCGATGTTGTGGATATTTCCGAAATGGCACAGCGTTTATTGGACAATATCCGTAGAGACTCAAAACCGCGCGCTTTGATCCTGAACACCGCACGATTTGGCCCGCACTCTAAGGGGGATGATACGCGTGATCCTCAGAGGGTTGCCGCGTTAAGAAATGAGCGTGATCCCGTTGAGATTTGTGCATCCCGCCTTGACTTAGCCCAGCGCGCGGCTATCGAAACCGATCTCAACGAAGAGATTCAAAACGCATTTGAAGGTGCCCTCAGCGACCCGTCATCACGAAGCAGTGCTGAGTCGTTGCCTGTTCGTGCGCAGCCAATTGCAGGTAATATTGAATCTTCTAGCCGAATTCGTCAAACTGTCCTCGCTGCTCTCAATGCCGCTTTACACCAATCTATGGAGGGTGATGAACGCGTTATTTTGCTTGGTGAAGACCTGCTCGATCCTTATGGCGGAGCCTTCAAAGTTACGCAAGGTTTATCAACCGCTTACCCAGATCAAGTTTTCACCACCCCAATTTCTGAGGCTGGTATAGTTGGTATTGCTGCCGGAATGGCCTTGCGCGGTCTGCACCCTGTTGTCGAGTTGATGTTTGGTGATTTCATTACCTTGGCCGCCGATCAATTGATCAATCATATCGCTAAGTTTCGCTGGATGTATAATGAGGGCGTTCGAGTACCGTTGGTGATCCGTACCCCAATGGGGGGTCGGCGCGGTTATGGCCCAACGCACAGTCAAACATTGGAGAAAATTTTCTTAGGTGCGCCCGGTTTACGTGTGCTGGCACCCAGCGCTTTAGCAAGCCCAGGGGCATTGTTAACGAGTGCCATTCAGGATGAAGAACCGGTGTTATTCATTGAGAACAAGCTGCTTTATTCAATGCCCATACATGATAAAGAATCGTTAGCTGAGTTCGATGCAAAGCAGATAAAATTACCCCATATCTACGCGCCGAGTTTCAGCCTGACTGTGACCGGCGCACCCGCGCCGGAACTGACCATTGCCACCTACGGCTATATGGCCGAATTAGCTCGCCAGGCCGTGCAGCAGTTAGCCTATGACGATGAAATCTTCGCTGAATTAATTGTCATGACCCAGCTGTCGCCTTTTGATCTCACGCCAATTTTGACCTCGGTGCGCTGTACGGGGCGTTTACTGACTGTTGAAGAAGGTACTTTTACCCTCGGTTGGGGCGCTGAGGTGTTAGCCCGATGTATTGAAGCCCTGGGCTCGCACCTGCAGGGTGCCCGCCGTATTGCGGCCCAAGATTTACCAATTCCCGCCTCGACGGTATTAGAAGAAGAAATATTACCCGGTGTAGATGACATTATTTCGTCTGCCCGTTTAATGATTATGGACGGGTAAATTTATGAACCCCATCACAGTACCTTTGCTTAACCCCAATGAACCTGAAGCCTTATTGGCGGCGATTCATGTAAAAGATGGTCAGCATGTTTCCGCTGGTGTTGTGCTCTTTACATTAGAGACGACCAAATCCACGGCCGATGTAGAAGCCGAAGGCGATGGTTATCTTATTGGTATGCACTTTGTTGCTGGTGACACCGTCTGTGCAGGCGATATCTTTTGTTATTTGTCTGATTCACCCAGATGCGAAAGTGCCAGCAATGCAGCTCGCAGAATCTAACGCGGATTTGGAATTTTCCGTACCGGATAGCTTGCGGATATCGAAACCAGCACGAGAACTAGCCCAAAAATTAGGACTTGATCTTAGCAAATTTCCTGTTGGCCCGTTAGTTACGAAAGCAATGGTACGCTCTCAATCCCAAGGTGCTGCCAACAAATCGGTTGTTGCTAACGGTGTCTCCGATCCTACCGCGATCGTAATTTACGGCGGCGGTGGGCACGGGAAATCCGTTTTAGATTTACTGCGGTTATTGGGTACATATCATGTAGTTGGCTTCCTTGATGATGGTGTCTCTGCGGGGGAAGAGATTATGAACTTGCCAATTTTGGGGGGTGGCGAGATGCTCGATGAACTACATCAACAAGGGGTGCGTCTGGCCGTCAATGCTGTAGGTGGCATCGGAAATGTCAAAGTTCGAATTCAAGTATTTCAGCGCTTGGTCGCAGCAAGCTTTGTGTTGCCGCCCATTGTACATCCAACCGCATTCGTTGAGCCTAGTGCAGCACTTTCACAGGGGGTACAGGTGTTTCCGCATGCTTATATTGGTAGCGACGTTACTGTGGGGTTCGGTAGCATTATTAACACCAGCGCGATTGTCTCACATGATTGCCAGTTAGCCGATTTCACCAATATATCCCCTGGTGCTATTTTGGCTGGCGATGTTAAGGTTGGTCAAAGAGCATTGATTGGCATGGGTGTGACCGTAAATCTCAGTGTTGAAATTGGTGCTCACGCGCGCATTGGCAACAGCGCAACCATTAAAGAAGATTTACCAGAGAATGGCATAGTTCGTGCTGGTACGATTTGGCCTCGTACCTAGAATGGAGCAGCATGCTGCGCGCTTTAAGTTACTGAGCTTTTTTTGGACCTTGATTGATTTTGCGGCTGTTCTTCTGATGCTAAGCACCGTGCTGGGCTTTTTAGGGCGCCAGTGGTGGTTTTTTGATTGGTTTAGTCATTTTCGTGTGCAATACCTTTTTGTATCTTGCGCACTAATTTTGATCTATCTAGTCCGCAACCAGCGCTGGATGGTTACAGCGATGGGCATTTTCTTCTTGCTCAATTTTTGCCTGATTTTACCGTTGTATATTTCTCCACCGGATGTTCAATCCAAGGGGCAAGTTTATCGAGTTTTGCTGGCTAATGTGCTGACACAGAACCTTAACCACGAGTTGTTGTCCAACTTGATTGCCGAGTCCGACCCAGATTTTGTGATGCTCTTAGAAGTCAATCAAACATAGTTAGATGACTTAGGTTTGATTGCTTTGGGATATCCGTATGTTATTGCACAGCCTCGAGAAGACAATTTTGGTATTGCCATTCACAGTCGTTATCCCTTTGAATGGAGCGAGTTTCATCGTTTTGGGAGCTTAGATCTACCATCCATAGTGGCTCTTGTAAAATTAGATGCTCAGCCTCTTATTTTTGTCCTCTCTCATCCTGCTCCACCAATAAGTGAGACGCTAACCATACATCGTAATAACCAAATGCAAGATTTGACCACCTTTATTGCTGAACAAAATGCGATGGTCATAGTGGCGGGTGATTTTAATGTCACATCCTGGTCGCCATTTTTCAAGGATTGGCTCCAAACTGCCAACCTGTGGGATAGCCGACATGGGTTTGGTGTTCAGCCAACTTGGCCGACTCGAAACTGGTGGATACGTGTGCCGATTGACCACATTTTAGTTTCGCCTGGCATTATCGTGCATTTTCGAGCCATTGGCCCCGATATAGGATCAGATCACTTCCCTGTGATACTGGATTATTCTATGGCTGAATAAGCTTACTTCGGATAGTACTAAACCTCATTGAAATTCATGTTTCTTAATATACGGGGGTTTCTAATATGCCAAACAAGATTATAATTCTGCGTATTATTGTCTGTTTACGTTATTATATTGTGAAACTCCTCGCTGGAGAAAAAACTGTCCCAGCGAGCAAAATTCTGGAATATGTTTATCGTACTGCGAGAATAGAAAATATGAAGGGTTTGTTGATCATATCTAAGAAAATACCCACGATAATTCGTCTCATCATGTTGTTGACCCTGATCATTAACTTTCTTCCACATGGGAAGACAGCCCTAGCGCAATCGGTGATTGAATTTCAAAATCAGCCCTTTGTCAATAACTTTCCTGATCAATTGATCTTCCGCACCACGGTTTCTAGCAGCACAGCAGAAATTACTGGCGCAAAATTGGTTTATACAACCGATAACCGTTATTCATCGGATAGTTATACGAAAGTTAATATAGAATTATTTCCAGCGGTGCAGCTAGACCTTGAATATGCCTGGGATACCAGCGGGATCACAATGCCTCCTTCAGCCCCTATCGCCTATTACTGGGAAGTAGTCGATTCTACGGGCAATGTGTCACGAAGTGATGAAATTTCTATAAGGTACAATGATATTCGTTACGATTGGCAGATTTTGGAGAATGAAAATATTGCTGTTTGGTGGCATGCTAAGCCTGCGGCGTTTGGTGTATCTGTATTTGATATTGCTAATCGAGCGCTCGACGCCCAATATCCTCTCTTCCAAACCGATTTAGATTATCAAATTCGCATCATTATCTATAATAATTTTGATGAATTTGCGGCTTGGCATGGCGTGTCGTATGAGTGGGTGGGTGGTGAAGCTTTTACCAACTATGGCATTACAACCCAAATTGTGCGCGGCTCTGCCTTTCAGGAAACATGGCTGAATGGTGTTGTGCCGCACGAAATATCACACCTGTATTTTGCTCAAGTTACATATAATCCCACTACCTCAATTCCGGTCTGGCTCAATGAAGGTCTGGCTCAATATAATGAATTTATATCCCATGGCTGGGAGTTAAGCCAGGTTGACGCGGCTGTTAGCGATGGTTCCTTGATCCACCTTTCTGCACTAAATAATGGTTTTGGAAGTTACAATGAAAACCGCATTGTCCTGGCCTACGCCGAGGGTCTCAGTGCGGTCACCTTTTTTGTAGAAGCTCATGGTGAAGATGATTTGGCGGCATTATTGGCGGCTTACAAACAAGGGTTGTCCACCGACGATGCGCTGCAGCTTGTGATAGGTCAAGATATGGAAGATTTTGAACGTGCTTGGGCTGCTTGGTTAGGGGTCCCTGAGGGCATGTATATTATCCCTACGAAAATCCCTTTACCTACGTTTTTCCCATCGCCAACCATGATGACTTTTAGCACCCCGGACCCAAATAAGCCAACCGCAACGCCTACACCAACATCTACCGCCGCGTTATTGTCTTCGCCTACTCCCCTTGGATCAGTTGCCACCGGCACATCAGCAATCGATAGTGGCAAGGGATCCAGGGGACCTTGTTTGGCGGCTTTTCCTGTACTGTTGATTGGCGTGGGCACCGTCTTGCAGTTATCGCGCCGCAAGAAGAAAGGAAACAGATAGGTTGGAACGCTACAATCGCTTTTCGGTTAGTGAATTCTTAGACGATTTTATCGTTTATCGCAACTTGATCCCCACGCAAACGCTTGCTAAACTTGGCCATTTGCCCTTGCATCAAATCAAAACCGATGTTGTCGGGGAAGGAGCATAAAATGACCTATGCGAGTTGGTATCAGTGTGTACGCGGCTGTGATCGCCGTTACTCGATTTTCGATGTTGTTTATCGTTGTGAAGATTGTGGTGGTCTGTTGGAAGTGGAGCACGACATGGAGGCGCTAAGAAATCGCAGCGCAGCTCAATGGAAATTGCTTTTCGACCAGCGCAGTCGCACGAACGATTTTCCTTACGGCAGCGGTGTGTGGGGGAAAAAAGAGTGGGTATGTCCACAATTAACCAATGACAATGTGGTCTCGATGTATGAAGGTCATTCCAATCTTTTTCGGCTCGATCGTTTAGGGGCTGAAATTGGTCTGCCCGATTTGTGGATCAAGTTATGCGGCAACAGCCACACCGGATCGTTTAAAGATTTAGGGATGACCGTGCTGGTTTCGGTAGTTAAACAAATGATTGCCGGTGGGGTACCGATTACAGCCGTTGCAGCCGCCTCTACCGGAGACACCTCTGCAGCTTTGGCGGCTTATGCCGCCGCTGCCAGTATCCCCGCGATTGTATTGCTGCCTCGTGGAAAAGTGTCGGTGGAGCAATTAATTCAGCCGATTTCGAATGGTGCCACGGTACTTTCTTTGGATACAGATTTCGATGGCTGTATGACCATTGTGCAGCAGCTGACCTATGACTCGACCATTTATCTGGCCAACTCGATGAATTCGCTGCGCTTGGAGGGACAAAAAACTGTTGGCATTGAGATTGTGCAGCAATTTAATTGGCAAGTTCCCGATTGGATCATTATCCCTTCTGGTAACTTGGGCAATATCAGCGCATTGGGAAAAGGGTTGCTCATGATGAAAGAACTTGGTTTGATCAATCGTTTGCCGCGCTTGGTCGCAGCCCAAGCCGAAAACGCTAACCCGCTTTATTTGAGTTATCGTACAAAATTTGAGACATTTGTTCCGGTAACGGCCAAGAAAACCCTGGCCAGCGCAATTCAGATTGGTAACCCGGTCAGTTATGAACGAGCGGTCAAAATACTTCGAGCTTTTGATGGTATTGTCGAGCAGGTTAGCGAAAATGACTTGGCCAATGCCGCAGTGCGAGCAGACCGCACGGGATTGTATACTTGCCCCCATACCGGTGTCGCCCTAGGAGCGTTTATTAAACTTTTCGAGGCTGGCGTGATTCAGGCTCACGAACGCGTAATTATCATCTCCACAGCGCACGGCCTGAAATTTTCCCAATTCAAAACAGATTATCACCAACAGCAATTGGCTCATGTAGTTGAGCAATATGCCAATCCGCCCATTGAATTGGCAGCCGATTATGGCGCTGTTGTCGATGCTATTAAAAACAGCGTTCGCTCATAAAGCGTAATCAGTTGTTGGGCATCTCCGTGAAGTCCGGCGTATAGTAGAGCTTTGTACGTGATACACTAACATACTTGCACTTGGCCCTGGCAATTCATAGAAAACTATAATCATGACAGAATACAAGAGAATTGTTATTAAACTCGGCACCAGTGTGCTGACCGGCGGCACGCAGCAGCTTGATCGCTCACGTATGATGCATTTGGTTACGCAATGCGCCGACTTGCACCGTCTGGAGTATGAACTTATTATCGTAAGTTCAGGCGCAATTGCTGCGGGTAAACAACGCTTGGGCATCGAAGATTTACCAGTCGTTATGGCCAGGAAACAAATGCTGGCGGCAGTAGGGCAAAGCCATTTGATGCATGTTTGGGGGCAGCTCTTTGATATTTATGACCTGCACGTTGGTCAAATTTTGCTGACCCGCGGTGACATTGAAAATCGAAAACGTTATTTAAATGCCCGTGATACCTTGGATGCAATGCTTGCACAGCGAGCTATTCCAATTATTAATGAAAATGACGCTATCGCCACTGCCGAGATTAAACTGGGTGATAATGACAATCTTTCCGCCTTGGTTTCCATGTTGGTTGATGCAGATTTGCTGATTCTACTTACCGATCAACCCGGTCTTTTTACAGCAGATCCCCGCTTTAATCCCGATGCCAAACTCATTCCTGAGGTCCATCGTTTTGAAGAAATTGCTGATTTACAAGTTGGTCAAAGCCGTAGCGGATTGGGTGTCGGAGGTATGACCACCAAAATGCAGGCCGCCGATTACGCACGCCGCGCCGGCGCCGATGTGATTATTGCCTCCGGCATGACCAAAAATGTGATCACGAAAATTGTTCAGGGGCAGACCATCGGCACCCGCTTCCCGGCTACCACAACATCGCTTGATAGCCGTCAACGTTGGATTTTGGCCGGGCCATCGCCGGCTGGAAATTTGACCATCGATCAAGGTGCCGCTGTGGCATTGCAGGCTGGTGGGCACAGTCTCTTACCTGCGGGCATCGTCGCCGTTGCAGGAGAATTCAATCGCGGCGCGACGGTCCTGATGATTGATTCTACGCATAAAGAATTGGCCCGTGGCATAGTGCGTTATTCCAGCGACGATTTGCGCCAAATTAAAGGTCGTCAATCATCGCAAATTACGGAGCAGTTAGGATATTTCTATGGCCCTGTTATCG
>PVMK01137773.1_pt1 | contig 12834 bp, 15 predicted proteins | sample 1853481 | NCBI WGS metagenome assembly PVMK01 (sample SAMN08533507, study PRJNA380276) | Marine sediment metagenome, whole genome shotgun sequencing project.
CTTTCGCGTCAACTGGCTTCGATGAAAGCTCGGAAGGGCGCATGAACGGTCGCTTCTTGATCTCGACCTTCCGGTCGACGAAGAAGTCGTCGAAGCACAACTTGCTCGTCGTCCGCAACTGTTCGGCAACGACCTCGGCAGCTATCGTATCGAGCTGAATGCCGTGCTCGGCCATGTCACCTCGCAGTCGATGGCAAAGTTGGTCGATGCGTTGGAGGGCGGAAAGATAAGACCCTTTCCAGATCTCCAGGTACGGGCGGTGGTCCATCGGATTTGCGGACAGCAGCTGACGGAGCGTATTCGAGGGCAGGAACGTGTAGGAGCTGACCTCGGGGATGCTTGCGAAGGACCGAGTTGCGCGCTCGCTCGAATCGAGTGAACGAGATCGTTCGAATGTCCTGATCGATGTTGTAAAGGACGCCTCGCCGATGGGCGACCCCAGGCACCTTGGACACGTAGGGCACGAACGGATCCATCGTGAAGACTAGCGTTGCGTCTCGCTTGATGGCCTCGGCAAAATTCGACGTTCGTGTGATCGCGCCATCCTCGTAGTAACGCCCGTCTATCGGTACCGACGAAAACGCGGGATTCACGCTGAGCGAGGCGCGCACCGCCGTGCTGATGGGAACATGGTCATACCCCTCGGATCCGAACAGGACGTGATGACGGGCATCCTGATCCGATGCCCCGATGTAGAGCTCCCCGGGAAGCTCGCGAAAGTCATCCGTGCTTCCACTCGCCCCGAGGATCTCGCGTAGCATCTCTTCGAACCCTGCCGAGTGAAAGGGCGCGCCGATGAGGCTGGTGTACTCGAGGAACAAGCTCTCGGCGGTGTCGCGCCCGCGTCCGCGGAGCGTGTCCCAAAAGGCTCGAAGACCCGTCTTCGTGGCACTCATCAGTCGCCAGCGAAGATCTTCGTGGTTGATGTGAGAGAGCCTCAGGAGACTAAAAGTGAGCGGCTGGATCCGGCCTCCTGGGGCGCCATCAATCGCGGCCATCACTTCATCGACCGTGTAACCCACCGACAGCATGCTGGTGATGACTGCGCCCGCGCTGATCCCGAACAGCATATCGAAGTCGTTGACGCTGCAGTTCATCAGGCAGTCGTCGAGACACTTGAGGACGCCCATCTCGAAGTAGATGCCGGTGATCCCGCCACCGGATGCGCAGATCGCGGTCTTGCCGATCTTGCGAGCTCGAGTGAGCTCGGCAGCTTGCCGGAGCACGCGCTCCCCGAACGGGACGTCGCTCGACGACGCGGGCACATCGGCCGCAAAATCCTGTCGAATGACGTGACGAACCCCCACGCCGCCGAGCTCGCCGATCAGCTGGTCGATGCGATGGGAGTCCGGCCCGGACGTGAGCACGACGATGCGATGAAAGCCGTAGCGCTGCTCGACGTCTTCGGGGTGGTCGAGCTCTTTCAGCAGTCCCCGGATCTCTTGGAGGCGTGCGTCGAAGTCTTCGCACCACCGAAGGTCGATCAACAACAGGTTCACGTACGCCGAACGCAACGCATCGGTTGCACCATGGGTGTCCCAGACCGGCACCCATTCGATCTCCGCTCCGTCAAATCGAAGCACCGGATAGAGCTCCGCGGGCAGTCGCTCAGCCCCGGGAACACGCCCCATGTCGGAAACGAGCGACTCGAAACAGTCGAGCCCGGAACTAACGCAGAGGACGCGCTTGCGCTTACTGCCGGATACGTATTGGCTAGGGATATCACCAGTCATGACGCTCAGCCCACGCCTTCAAGCTAGGGGCGCGGTCATAGCATAGCGCTCAGAAGAATTTGATGCTGAGGTCGATGAGCATCTGCTTGAACTTGTTGTAGGGCGCGGTCATCAGATCGATCGCGCTGAAGGGCAGCACCTGCTTGAAGACGCCACGTGCGTTCGAGAACGCCTCGAAGCCGAAGAAGCCGTGGCCTTGCCGATGCCGCTGTTGTTCGACCCGCCAAACGGCAAGTTGTTGTTGAAGAAGTACACCGCGCTATGGTTGATGGAGGTGCCACCAGCCCGCGTGTTCTGAATGATGCGCTCGATGTTCTGGTTGCTCTTGCTGTAGATGTAGAGCGCGAGGGGCTTTTCCTTCGAGTTGATCATTGCGATCGGCTCATCGAGCGACTTGAAGCTGTACACGGGAAGGATCGGACCAAAGATTTCCTCGGTCATGACGGCAGAGCTCGGATCGACATCGGTCAACACCGTTGGCTCGATGTAATCCTCATTGCCTTCGGTCCTACCCCCAAACGCGACGGTCGCGCCTTTCTCCTTGGCGTCGTCGATGTAGCTAGAAAGCCGTTGGAAGTGCCGGTTGTTGACGATCCTCGCGTAGTCGTCGGACTTCTGAGAATCCTGCCCATAGAACGACTCGATGTTCTCCCGGAACTTGTCGAGAAATTCGTCCTTCTTGTTCTCGTGCACGAAGAGATAGTCCGGCGCGATGCAGATCTGGCCGTTGTTGGTGAACTTCGCCCAGGCGATACGCTTCGCAGCTGCACTGACGTTCGCCGTTTCGTCGACGATGGTCGGCGACTTTCCTCCGAGCTCTAATGTCACTGAGGCCAGGTGTTTCGACGCTGCCTCCATCACGACTTTGCCGATCGCGGGAGCGCCGGTGAAGAAGATATGGTTGAAGGGTAGTGCCAAGGCGGCCTGAGACGTCGCGATGCCACCCTCCACCACGGCCACCTCGTTCTCGTCGAAGATGTCCTCGATGATGCTCTTCATCGCTGCCGAGGTGTGCGGGGTGTGCTCCGAGGGCTTGACCATGACGCAGTTGCCCGCCGCGACTGCGGCCACCAGAGGCCCGAGCGTGAGATTGATGGGGAAATTCCAGGGAGCGATGATCAATACCACACCCTTCGGCTCGTAGTGGATGTGTGAGCTCGAGCCTAGAAGCGCAAGTGGCGTCTTCACGCGATGAGGCCTCATCCACTTCGAGAGGTGGCGAACCGCGTGTTTGATCTCGCTCGTGACGGGATAGATCTCGGTGAGGTCCACCTCGGAAGCATGCTTTCGGAAGTCCGCATACATTGCGTCACGGAGATCCTGTTTGCGGGCCAGCACAGCCTTGTGAAGCCTCTTGAGCTTCTCCTTGCGCTCCTGTGCATTGGTCTTCGCGACCGTGAATTGATGCGCCTGCTGGAGATCAAAGATACGCGCCACTTCTTCCGTGCTCGCGTCGATACCGGGAGCCGGCGTCGGAGACGCTTGTGAAGAGCCGTTGGTGTGCTCTTCCGGGGTTGCTTGGGCCGTGGACTGGGACATGGATTACTTCCTTCCGCTCTTTGTGTTCTCAAGCCGTGACTTCGGTGACGATCCGCTCCGACACTTCCCACAGCTTTTCCGCCATCGCAGGGTCGCGCCCGCGACGACCAGGACGCGATTCGTTGCAGTCCACGAGGTACTTGCCGGAGACGCCTTCCATGCTCGGATGCGTCGCGGCATAGCACTGAGTCGCGGCACCCTCAGCGGTGCTCTTGAGGACGAGCGGAGCTGCGATCGACATCGCGATACCCGCGATCGGGTTCATGTTCCGTGTAAGATTGGTGTGGATCACGCCTGGATGGAGGCTGTTGGCCGTCTTGCCAGTACCTTCGAGGCGCTTCGCTAACTGGTTTGCAAAGAGCAGGTTCGCGAGCTTGGCTTGGCCATAGTTGCGGATCCCGTTGTATCCGCGCTCGCCCGAAAGATTGTCGAATTGAATACCCTCGGGTGGCGCACGGTGATGCGCGTCGCTACTCACGATCACGACGCGACCCTTGTCCGCAAGGCTGTCGACTAACGATGTCACCAAAATGAAGTGGCCGATGTGATTCGTGAAAAACTGGAGCTCGTAGCCGTACTTCTGGTTGAGCTTCGGGAGCGCCATGATCCCCGCATTGCAGATGATGGCATCGAGCGGCCGCCCTAGCGCTTTGACTTGTGCTGCGCACGCAAGAACCGACGTGGGTTCCGAGAGCTCGCATGCGACGGCCGAAATCTGGCCACCGACCCGATCACCGGCCGCCTGGGCTTTTTCCACGGTACGCGCGGCTGCGACCACGTGCGCCCCTCGCTTCGTCAGCACACGAAGGGTCTCTAGGCCTATCCCGGAATTGCACCCCGTGAGCAGAATTGTCTGCCCCCCAAGGTCGAGGCCTTCGGTCACCTCTTCAGCGGTCGTCCCGTAACCGAACCCGCTCGGACCTTTTCCTTTGAACATCGACAGCAGGGACATCGTTTCTTCTCACAGGCCGAGGCAAGCACCCAAATCGGTGCACCCAAGGGAGCACTCAGCACACTCGGGCGACCCCTGATTGGGTGGAAGGCACAGGTCGTAGCAGACCCCCGCACCGCAAGCCACGGTCAACCCGTAGCAGCCCGCGCACCCCGCAGAAAGCCCCGTCGCATCGGAGATGCAGAGCGCCACGCAATCAGCGACGGCACGGAGCGCCGCATCCGAGGTGTCTCCCCCGATAAGCGGGAGCGTCTCGACGATACAGGACTCGAGTGTGCACGGTTCGACCAGCTGGCCAACCACGTCGAGGCCCGTTTGCTCCTCGGTGGCGATCGCATCGAGCGCGGCGAGATCGGCCTCATTCGTGCACTGGTCGATCGGCATAGGCAGACCTATGTTGCCCGAACCGCCGGAACCGCCCTCGCCCCCTCCTCCGCCTTCACGCGCAATGAAGGCCTGAACCCCGCTAAACGTGAACATCGTCGTGAAGGACGTACAAATCTCCGCGTCGGAGTCGTAGTCTCCATCGGCGTACAGCGCCATCGCCGCTTCGAATTGGTCGATGGTGAAGTTGGCCGCGTTGCCGTTGTCGGTCGTGGGTTTGCCGATGATGTCGCGGATGTTGCTCACGTCCCAAAAGCCCGCGATGAGCCCTTGAAAACTGTCATCGCCTAGCTCGATGCGAAGCCAACTGTCGTGGACGACAAACTCGCCTTCGACGATCTGAATGTTGATCGGAAAAATCAGGTCGAACGGCCCGGCCGTGAGAACCCCATCGACGATCGACCCGGTGACCAGTTCGGTGTGAAACCGCAGGTCCGGATGTACGCTGAGCGTTGCGTAGGGGAGCACCTCGTCGTCAGTGCCCTTCATCGGCGAGTCTTCACTCCCGAAAACCCGAACGGTTACCTCATCGTCGTTTTGCGGATCGTCGACCTCTTGGATGTCGAGCAGAATCGTCATCGAACCGTTCTTGACCGCGCCGTTGATCACCCCGTCGACGAGCTGACCCTCATGGAAGCCGCCAAAAACGTATTCTCCGTCTTCTCTCTTCTCATCGTCGAAGATGATTCGAAGAAAATTGTAGTCGATGCCCAGCTCGCCGATGGGCCCCGCGAAGTCATCGTGCGCGCACTCGTTTGTGCCGGGTGACTCGGCGCTTGACACGCGCTGGTCGAGGTCGAAGCCCGGAAACTCGCTTTCGAGGCTTTCCGGATAGAAGAACCCAAAGGTCGAAGCCACGTAGCCGGACGTGACGAGGACGTTCTCGGCGTTACCGCCCGATACGCCCCCAGCCCCGCCGCCCGCTCCGGCCGCGCCTTCACTGTTGGCGGTCGCGCACCCAAGCAGGGCTACCCCTAGGGTGGCGCAAAGAATTGCAGCGAAATTCGAGGCACTCGTGCTCATCGGTCCGCAAGGCTACGACAATCGCACTATCGGCACAAACCGCCATGGGAAAGCCATGGTTCCGGGGGGTTCGGCTAGTTGAGGGGCACGGACGACTGCGTGATGAAGCCGTTGTTCAGCGCTTCGACATCGTCCACCGGATTCGGTGCGCAAGGGGCTTGCCCAAAACCCTCGGCGGCCGGGAGTATCGGGGCATGGCGGAACCGATCATCGACGCGTGGATCCAACATCCCACCGGGCAATTCCTCGGCCACGAGATGTTTGCCTCGCTACGACGCTGGATGAAGCTCGACACCATTCCGGAGGAGATTCCGATCGAGTTCACCATGGCAGCTCTCGATGCCGCAGGCGTGACACGTGCGCTCGTATCGGCCTGGTGGAGTCCCACGGGCCCGCTTCTATCGAACGACGAAGTCGCAAAGGCGGTCAAGACTCACCCCGACCGACTGAGCGGGATCGGCTCTGTCGATCTATACCGACCGATGGATGCAGTACGCGAGCTACGTCGCTGCGTGAAAGATCTCGGCTTCGTCGGGGTCCGACTTCTACCGTGGCTCTGGGGCCTCCCGCCGAACGACCGCCGCTACTATCCGATCTACGCAGAGTGCGTGGAGCTCGACGTGCCGTTCTGTCTCCAAGTCGGCCATGCAGGCCCGCTCCGACCGAGCGATCCGGGGCGCCCCATCCCCTACTTGGACGAAGTTGCCTGCGACTTTCCCGAGCTCCGCATCGTCGGTGGTCACATCGGCTATCCATGGACCGACGAGATGATCGCCCTCGCAACCAAATACGAAAACGTCTACATCGACACCTCGGCATACACTCCGGAACGTTACCCAGAGGCGCTCGTTCGCTTCATGCGGGGCCCCGGTCGACGCAAGGTTCTCTTCGGGAGCAACTGGCCGATGATCCCCCCCGACAAGTGCATCGGCCAGCTCGACATGCTCGACCTGTCGGACGAGGGTCGCCGTGCCTTTCTGCACGAAAACGCGGTCCAGGTGTTCAAACTGGGATAGAGGAGTCGTCATTGCCAGCCTCTCTCGCGCGGGCTAGAACCACTCCAAATGGATAAGAAAGCGACTCTACAGTACGACGACACCAGTTACGAGATGCCGATAGTCAAAGGCTCTTACGAAGAGCGCGGCGTCGACATTCGGAACCTCCGCAAGGACACCGGGCTGATCACCCTCGACTCGGGTTACATGAACACCGGGGCGACGACGAGCGAGATCACCTACATCAGCGGCGAAGAAGGGGTGTTGCTGTACCGAGGCTATCCCATCGAGCAGCTTGCCGAACAATCAACGTTCGTAGAGACAGCCTACCTGCTGATCTACGGCAATTTGCCGACGGAGACCGAGCTCGCGGCTTTCTCGAAGTCGCTCACGTATCACAGCATGTTGCACGAAGACATGCGCCACTTCTTCGATGGGTATCCTTCGCAGGCTCACCCGATGGCGATCTTGTCGTCGATGGTGTGCTCACTATCGGCCTATTATCCGGACAGCCTCGAGCCCGACGTCACCAACCGCGAACACATCGCGCGCCTGATGTCGAAGCTCCGCACGATCGCCGCCTTCAGCTATCAGAAGCAGCTGGGGACGCCCTGTCGCCTATCCGCGCAACGAGCTGAGCTACTGCGCGAACTTCATCCACATGATGTTCTCGCACCCTGCGGAGCCTGAAACCGACCCCGACCCGGAGCTCGTCAGAGCGCTGGACGTCCTGCTGATCCTCCACGCAGACCACGAACAGAACTGCTCTACCTCGACCGTGCGCCTCGTCGGGTCGAGCCAAGCGAGCCTGTACGCGGCCATCAGTGCAGGCATCTGCGCGCTATGGGGGCCACTCCACGGCGGAGCGAACCAAGCCGTCATCGACATGCTCGAAGAGATCCGGAACGAAGGTGGCGACTCCAGCGCTTTCATGCGGCAAGTCAAAGACCGCCAACGTCGCCTGATGGGGTTCGGCCACCGCGTCTACAAGAACTTCGACCCGCGCGCGATGATTCTCAAGAGGTACGCCGACCGGCTCCTCAAGCACCTCGAGATCGACGACCCGCTCTTCGACATTGCCCAACAGCTCGAGGAAGTCGCGCTCTCCGACCCGTTCTTCATCGAGCGAAAGCTCTACCCGAACGTCGACTTCTACAGCGGGATCATCTATCGAGCTATGGGCATCCCGACCGATATGTTCACGGTGCTGTTCGCGCTCGGCCGCATCCCCGGTTGGATCGCGCACTGGAAAGAGATGATGGAGGACCCCGACGTTCGCATCGGACGCCCCCGCCAGATCTACACCGGCGCCACCAAACGCGACTACGTCCCCGTCGGCAACCGCGGCTCATAAGAGGTGGACGATACGTCCGAGGTCATCTGCCCCTATTGCTTCGAGCGCGTCGAGATCTACGTGGACCCCGAAACGCGGGGCGAGCTCGTTCAGGACTGCGACGTGTGCTGCCGACCGTTGGCATTGTTCATAGCCCGAACCGAGGACGGAGAGCTCTCGATTCGAGCGGTTCGCGCCCAATAAATGCACCCAAATCGGGTGCTGCAAGTGAAAAAGCCCACGGAGATCGCCCAACAAAGGATAGACTCCCCGCAAATTCATTGGGGAGAGGTATGCCGCGTATTGCTCTAGTGTGTGGATTGGTTTGTTCACTGGCCCCAGTCGGACTTGCGTACGCCGACGACGAAGAGGTCGTGAAGGAAGCCGAAGAGGTCGAGGAGGATGCAATCGCCGAATCCGGCGAGCCTCCTGTTACGGAGGACGAGGTAAAGGTCGCCACGTTTCACGAGTACCCCACGCGTTTCGCACGACGCCCTCTCGTCTTGGATAAGGGAATGGTCCGGGCCGACAGCCGGTTGACGGTTGGTGGCGTGTCTGGCTCCGGGGTATTCTCATCGCTCGACATCGGTGGCGCCGTGAGTCCGATCGAGAACCTCGAGCTCGGTCTCAGCACGGAGCTCACCGGCGCGGTACCAGCACCGGGTGGCATCGGGCTGATCTCCATCATCTTTTCGCCCAAGGCGAGCTACGGCGACATCCCCGTATACGCTCGCTACCAGTTCCACGAAGGGGAGAGGGCGTTTCTCGCAGCCGTGGATCTGGTGTTGGTCCTGCCGAGCAATACCGACTTCACGCTCACCGCAGGGCTTCCCATGCGGATCCTCGAACTGTTCGCCTCTTCACGGTCGACATGAACGTCAACTTTCGGTACCGCAACGACAAGTACGCCGCTTGAACGTCAACTTTCGTTACCGCAACGGGGACAAGTACGCTGCTTTGGTGCCGAACCCGTCCAAGAACACGATGGACTTCGAGTTCGGGGGCGCAGCTATAATCAACCTGACCGACTACGGCTTCCTCGAGATTGGTGGTGGCCTCACGGTGGCGAATATCGGCGGCGCACCGGATGCCAAGAGCGTGATCGAGATCCCCTTCTTCCTCGGCGGGGGGTACACCCTGCAGCGGAAGGATCTCGTCGACATCTTCGCACAGTTCGGATGGATGCCCCTGATGACGGGCAACGCGCCACCCGGACGCGATACGTTCAATGTAGGCGATGACTGGTTCGTGACGATCGGCGCCACGGTGCACACGAAGCCCCTATTCGGGGCGAACAAGAAGTAGCTCCGGTGGGCCAGGAGATCGAGCGAAAGTTTCTCGTGAGGAACGATACTTGGCGGCGAAACGCCACTGGGACCCACTATCGTCAGGGCTACTCTGTCCACCGAGCCCGAACGGACCGTGCGCGTTCGGATCGCCGGCGACCGGGGCACCCTGACCATCAAGGGAAAGACCGTCGGCGCCACGCGCGCCGAGTTCGAGTACGACATCCCTCGCGAGGAAGCCGAGCAGTTGCTCGATACGCTTTGCCAGCGCCCACTCATCGAGAAAGTGCGCTACGTGCTCCGCGATGGGTCCCACACATGGGAGATAGACGTCTTCGAGGGCGACAATGCCGGCCTCGTGGTCGCCGAGATCGAGCTCCAAGCGAAGACGAAGCCTTCGAGAGGCCGCACTGGCTCGGCGAGGAAGTCACGCACGACGCGCACTACTTCAACGCGAGCTTGGTCCAGAACCCCTATAGACCGCTGGTAGAAAGTCTAAGGTTAGCCGTCGTTAATATTCAGCGATACAGGCAGCCGTGCACCCGGATTGCCCACGATGAGGCATTGAGATACGTGCTCTTTCGTGGATCTTCCGCCATGTGGCCTCTACCGCACGACATCGAGCTTCGGATCGATTGCGGCGGGGCGCCTGGTGTACTTCCACAACCATGGCGACCCGGGCCCAGGCATCTACCTGCCGAAAGAATGGCGTTACAACCGCGCCGCGTTTCAAGACAAAGGGCACGTCCTCGACGACCTCGACCTCGTGAGATTTCTCGAGCCGCTGCCCCCTGAAGGCTTCTATCGCGTGGCTGAGTCGTTTCACTGCTGTGAGAAGCAGTGCCGCCTATTCGAGCAAGAGTCCTGCTTCAACTCGGCTACGACGCCAACGCCGAACCGATCCTCTTCACCCCAGAGCTCGTCGACTCGATGCTCGCAGTCCCCGCAAAGGGTTGGAAGACGACTCTCACAACGACGAAGAACCTCCGCCAACTGCGCGTGCCGACGTCGAAACGCGACAATCTGCCACCGCAGTGAAGGGGAAGCCTTACGCGAGATCTCGAAGGTACGCGGGGATCTCGATTTCTTCTCGTAAGTCGGCGGCGGGAACGGGGCATGCGGACCGCAGGCTGAGGGGGACGACGCCAGCCCAGTGCGGGAGGGCATGGTCGGCTTCGTCATCGACGGGGTCGCCAGTGCGTACTTTCGCCGATGCTTCGTCGATCGGAAGGTGGATGACCGTCGTGGCTTGCATTTCCTCTGGCGTCGGTTGGCGCGTGTCGCTCCATCGCCCAGGCATCAGGCGCTCGACCAGCGCCTCGAACGCGCGGAGCTTCTCGCTCGAATCTTCGACCGCGCTGGCGCGACCGAACACCGTCACCGAGCGATAGTTCATCGAATGGTGAAACGCGGAACGAGCTAGAACCAGTCCATCGATCAACGTGACCGTGACGCAGGCGGGCGCCCCTTCCGAGAGCGCTTCGAGCATCCGGTTCGCAGTGGACCCGTGCAGGTAGAGGCTATCGTCGATGCGGGCGTGAATCGTCGGGATCGCAAACGGTTGATCGTTCACCTGGAAGGCCACGTGGCAGATCAGCCCTTCGTCCAGGATGGAGTACACGGTCGCCCGGTCATAACGGCCGCGCTGGGAGCGCCGCCGCACACGATTGCGCTCGGTCACTAAAAATGAGTCGCCCATGCCCGGAGCATGGGGCAAACCGATAGAGGGGCAATAGTGGCCTCAACCCGTTGCCGGCCATGGTCAACGAGCACCCCTTCCCAATTTCCTTCCCCTCAGGCAGCATCGTTGATCCGGAAAGGGGGCTGCTCATGGCCAAGTATCTCATCAAATCTTCCTACACCGCGGAAGGGACAAAGGGTTTACTGAAAGAGGGAGGCACCAGTCGAAAAGCCATCGTGGAAGAGATGGTGCAGCGATTGGACGGACGGCTGGAAGCTTTTTACTTCGGGCTCGGGGAGGCGGACGTGTACGCGATCGTCGATGTTCCCGATGTCACGTCAGTGGTGGCGGTCAGCATGATCGTCAACGCAAGCGGAGCGGTGACGCTTTCGACGATCCCACTTCTCACGCCGGAGGAGATCGACCAGGCGTGCAAGCGTTCGATCGATTACCGGCCGCCCGGCGCCTGAAGAATGCAAGCATCTAGTGCGCTACTCCACCGCGTTGTCGACGCCTATGGCGGTGCGGCGCGGTGGAGCGCGATCCGGCGGATCGCTCTGCGGGTTTCGGCGCATGGGCTCGCGTTTCGAATGAAGTGGCGGGCGCCGATGGTTCGCGTGCGCGCCGAAATCGACGTACACCAGCCGCTCGTTCGGTTTTTTCCGGAGAAGGGTGACGGGCTGGTCGAAGTCTTCGCGGGTAACGAGGTGCGTCTCGAGGATCGTGACGGCGGGGTTGTTGAGACGCGATCGAACCCTGGACACTTTTTCCCCGGTGGCAGGCGCCTCTTCTGGTGGGACCGCTTGGATCAGATCTACTTCGCCGGGTACGCATTGTGGAACTACGTCACCTTCCCGGCACTGCTCGCGCGAGAGGATATCGATTGGAAAGACAACGGCGCTTCGACGCTGCTGGCCCATTTTCCTACCGGCTTTCCAACGCACAGCCCGGTTCAGGAGTTCCACGTCGACCCGAAAACGGCACTGCTGACTCAACATGACTACACGGCAGGCGTGTTTGGCGGCTGGGCCAAGGGAGCACATCGCGTTCTCGCCCACGAGCGAGTCGATGGCGTTGCTTTCGGCACACGCCGACGAGTTACGCCTCGCCGGAAGGACGGAAAGCCTACGCCCTTTCCGTTACTCGTCGGGATCGAGTTCGACGAGATCGTCCTCGATCCGTGACCGGGCGGGCCCGATCAGCGAGGGCGCGTGCCAAACAGGTAGTAAATTCGCACGCCCACGTAAAGAACCGAGGTCCAGATCGCGGCATGGACGGCTAGCCCAAAGGCACTGGCCGCCAAACCGAGGCGGATCGAGACGGCGATCTGGAGCCCATCCCCCACCAGGTACGCACCGATGACGGGTCGCAGAAATCGGTCACTCCCTTCGCGCAGCGCGGCCAACAAGACCAAAGACAGGACGACCAGAAGGACCGCGTACCAACGCCCAAACTCAACCGCGGCGACCGGGAGCGGCTCAGAAACGAACTGTGCAAGAAACGCACCCGGCAGGAGCAGCGCGAACGCCGCGCCCACCAGATTCGTGATCGCCTCGAGATAGAAGATTGCCCGTACTACCCGCATACCGCGGGCAGCCTACTACGACCGCTTAGAGCTGGCGATCGGCTGGCGGAGAGCCTAAGAACACCGTCATGGCCTCCCGTTTCCAACACCTGCGCGCGCGCGCGCTCAAGGCGATGTTCAAGACACACACGGCGATTTACGAGGTCAGCGACGGACGCATCGGCGCCTGGGCGGGCCTGCCCACGTTGCTGTTATCGGTCACCGGCCGTAAGTCGGGCGAAACCCGCTCGACACCACTCGTGTACTTTCAGGACGGCGACAGCTACGTCGTGGTCGGGTCCGACGGCGCCGCAAAACACGACCCCCAATGGTGGAAGAACCTC
>PVMK01128395.1_pt1 | contig 12833 bp, 11 predicted proteins | sample 1853481 | NCBI WGS metagenome assembly PVMK01 (sample SAMN08533507, study PRJNA380276) | Marine sediment metagenome, whole genome shotgun sequencing project.
GCCACCAATCAAAAATAATCAAATCGGCTTTTTCCTGTATAATTCGTTTTGAAACTTTGTACCAGTTTAATGGTGAGATAGAATTTACTAACCTTTCATTTGGAACTTTAAACACTTGCTTTTCGCTTTTATCAAACTGAGTTGTGCCCGGGAATAAAAGGGAAGGGTAGAGTAGCTTGTAATTAAATATTTTTACATCGAAATCATTCTTCAACACATTAAAAGTTTGTGTTACAAACAGAGCATTTCCGCCTCTGTACGGATATGCCGGTCCGATGATGATTATCTTTTTTTTTGTTTCAGGTTTCAAGTTGAAAATATTTTACTAATGTTAATTTTGTTTTTCAACAACAGCTAAAATACTAAATGGTGTGAAAGTATAAAAACAGGATATCTGATTTACTCTATCATTCTTTAAACGGTGATGAATCGTCAATACCCGGATCATCATCGGATGACATTGAAAACATTGAGCTGAGCATATCTTTAAATTGGATCCCATTCTCAAGTCTTGATCTGCTTAGCAGTGAATGTTCGGATAAACCAAAAAGAATAAATTCCATCAATAAATACTTTGTATCATCATCTTCTTTGGGATGATATTTCTCAACAACTTTATTAACACCCGGGACAGATTTTAATTTCTTTTTGTAATCCTCGTTTGAGAGCTCAGAAAGTAAATCAAATTTATTCCCTTTCTGAAACCACTGAATAATTGGCAGGTAAGGACTTTCAGTCCCTGTTTTTTTGAGATTATCGGGTGAAGGAAAAAGTTTTCCAAAATAATTTCGTATTGCTTTACCTATTAAAATTTGTGCTACTTTATATGGCCCTTCCTGTTCACCCTCATAAACTAATTCTATTTTTCCTGTTATGGATGGAAAGACACCGAAAAGATCGCTAACTCGCAATTGAGTTTCTTTTTCATTGTTAAGAAGATTTCGTCTCTCTGCCGTACTTATAAGATTTTCGTATGCCGAGATAGTTAACCTTGCAGATACACCGCTCTTCTCATCGATGTATTCACTTTCTCTTGCTTCAAATGAAATCAGTTCTATCAACTCTTTCATCAAATCGCCAGCTATAATCTGTTTCTTCTGATCGTTAGATAGATTTGCTTCCTGCGCAGTAATTAATCGCGAGTGTTCAACATTTTTTGGATAGTGTGTTAATATCTGGCTGTCAATCCTATCTTTCAAGGGTGTAACAATTGATCCACGATTAGTGTAATCTTCCGGGTTAGCAGTAAATACAAATTGAATATCAAGAGGCATCCTAACTTTAAAGCCGCGAATTTGTATATCTCTTTCTTCAAGAATGTTGAACAACGCAACCTGGATCCTTGCCTGAAGATCAGGCAGCTCGTTAATGACAAAAATTGATCGATGTGATCTTGGAATTAATCCAAAATGAATTACTCTTTCATCCGAATAAGGTAGTTTTAGTGAAGCAGCTTTTATCGGATCAACATCACCAATCAGATCTGCGACTGAAACATCCGGTGTTGCTAATTTTTCTGTATATCTATCTTCCCGGCGGAGCCATTCTATTTTTGTATTATCACCATCTTCACTTATTTTTTGTTTTGCAATAACAGAAAGCGGATTGAACGGATCATCATTTAGTTCCGAGCCATCAACTACCGGAATATATTCATCTAATAGGTTTATCATTAATCTTGCTATCTTAGTTTTTGCCTGCCCGCGTAATCCAAGTAAGATTAAATTATGACGTGATAAAATTGCTGTCTGTAGTTCCGGAATAACCGTATTATCGAAACCAATTATACCATCAAAGGGATTCTCACCTTTCTTAAGAAAACTTATGAGGTTTTCACGCATTTCATCTTTAATCGATTTGGTTTTATAACCGCTCGATTTAAGTTCGCCTAATGTTTTTATTGATTTTAAGTTCATTAAATTCCTAATTTGTTTTAGTGTACACGCTTTCTTCTGTTTCTAATGTAATCTTCAAAAATAAAATCGCCCAGCCCGTTTAAGCTGCTGTAATAAGCTCTCCCGTTGTTTGTCTTTGTAAATTCGCGTACAAATTCCTGCAAAAAAGGATCGCGGGCAATCATAAATGTTGTAACAGTAATGCCCATCTTTCTGCATCTTGCTGCCTGGTCTAAAGTTTTATTTATAATTCTTCTATCTAAACCGAAACTGTTTTTGTAGTATTTTATTCCTACTTTTAAACAAGTTGGTTTGCCGTCTGTTATCATAAATATTTGTTTATTATTTGTCTTCCTTTTTCTTAAAATATTATTAGCAAGATCTAATCCTGCAACAGTGTTTGTATGGAAAGGACCAACCTGAAGATAAGGAATGTCTTTCATTTTAATTTCCCACGCGTCATTACCGAAGACAATTATATCGAGAGTATCTTTAGGATATTTTGTTGTGATAAGTTCCGACAGTGCCATAGCAACTTTTTTTGCAGGTGTTATTCTGTCTTCACCGTATAATATCATCGAGTGAGAAATGTCTATCATCAAAACTGTTGAGTTGAGCGCCTTGTAATCAAGCTCTTCAATTTCAAGATCTCGTTCAGTTAATTTGAAATCATCAATACCATGATTTATTTGGGCATTCTTAATTGAGTTTGTAATATCAATTTGATCGAGTTTATCGCCAAAATTATATTCACGTCGTTCCGATGTTAATTCATCTCCGTGTCCGGAATAAGGTGTTGTGTGATTTCCGCGTGTAGATTTTTTTAATTTGTTGAAAATTTCTTCCAATGATCTGGCGTCTGATAGTTCGTTCACTTTTAACGGTAAGATTAAGTACTCTGCCGGAATCATCCTCTTTTATGAAATCCCTCTTTTTCAAATCATCAATAAAATCGCCCATACCATAATTTTCATCAGTGAGATTATATCTCCTATCCAATTCATTCATCCAATTAAGTGCTTCGGATACATCACCCGAAGTAACAACAATAAGCTGCATAAAGATTTTTAGAAGATTCTCAAACCCTCCGTTATTGGAATCATCGGGTATATATTGTGTAAATCTGTGACCGATCATTTTTCTTTATACTGTTCTTTTTTTATAGGATTTAATATTATGGTTAATAATAATGCTGTTTATGAAGATATATTTTATTTCTTCATAACACAAGTTAATTTTTTGGGAACATTGATTTGAAATGTTTTATAGGGTGCTTTTGGTAAGCTAAAAATTTCGACTAAATAAATGTGGCTGAATTAAAAATGCAATTATTAAGACAGCCACAAAAGAAAATTATTTCTTATCCGGTGTTGCACGGGTTTCTAATATATTATCTATAAGATGATATTCTTTTGCTTCTTCCGATGTAAGAAAATAATCACGATCGCAATCTTTAGTAATCTGCTCCATTGTTTTACCGGTATGCTTTACAAGAATATTATATAATGTATCCCTTGTCCTCAGCATTTCTTTAGCATGAATTTCAATATCAGTAGTTTGTCCCTGCAGCCCGCCAACCCAAGGTTGATGAATCATAATTTTTGCGTTTGGTAGGGCAGACCTTTTTCCCTCCGAACCGCCTGCAAGAAGAATCGCGCCCATACTTGCAGCCATTCCGACACAGATTGTAGAAACATCTGGTTTTATGTAGCGCATTGTATCATAAATTGCTAAGCCGGCAGTAACGCTTCCGCCGGGAGAATTTACATAAAGGTTTATATCCTTTTCAGAATCTTCTGCTTCTAAAAATATTAATTGTGCAATTATTAAACTTGCAATGTGGTCGTCAATTGGTGTCCCGATAAAGATTATTCTTTCGCGCAGCAATCTTGAAAAAATATCCATTCCGCGTTCGCCACGCCCTGTTTGCTCGATTACATACGGTACCAACTGATTAAATATTTCAGGATGATTTTCCATTATTTTTCCTTTTTTTCGCTTTTATTAAATTTTTCAGGGTCAAGTTTTACAATATTGTTTTTTTCTTTTAGAAACTTGAATAATTTTTGATCTAATATTTTATCATTCTGACCGGAACTTTTATAGTAAGTCAGTAATTTTTCTACAGGAATTCCTGTTTTTTCAGCATCTTTCTCTGCAAGTTCTTTTATCTCATCATCGGTTATAGAAATATTTTCTTTTTTGAGCAGCTCAGATTTTATGAGAAACCATTTTACATCATTTTCTGCGTTTGTTTTAAGACGTTCTTTCAACTCACTTATGTTCACATTCAGATGTCCCTGCTTCTTAAGATTTTCCTCCTCATTTTTTACGAGTTCCTCTAGAATATTATTTACTAAAGTTGATGGGGGAGTGAAATCATTATTTCTAATAATAGTAGTTATCAATGTACCTATTAGAATTTCTTCCATCTTTCCGCTGTAATAGTTTTCAATATCATCTCTAATCTGCTTCTTAAATTCTACTTCATTTGAGACTTTGTCTTTAGTTACTTTTTTAATGAATTCTTCATTTAATTCAGGAAGGGTTATTTTTTTAATACCATTTATTTCAACTTTATAATCAAAATGTTCCTTAACTTTTTCTTCCTCTCCTTTATCATTTTTTACGGTTCTTTCGTCATCAAAACTGAAATTGAATGTATCACCAACCTTTTTCCCTTGTGCTTTTTCCAATAGTTCCTTGTTTACACCTTTGCTGGAAAGATCAATCTCAATTTTCTCACCCTTCTCCATTTCAGGATCCCCCTTATCATTTAAGCGAAAGATTTGAGCATCCAATAGGTAATTTTTATTATTATCACCAATACTTTTGGCATCTTCTAATGATTTATTGGAACGAATAATATAATCAATTTCGTTTTTCACTTCTGAATCTTTTACCTGGAAATTAGGTATCTCAATTTTCTGATCGGTATAATTTTTTAATTCAATCTGCGGAAGAACTTCGTATTTAACTTTGAAGTTCAGGTCCTCACCCGGTTTGAAATCGAAATCTGTCATAGTTGGCTGTCCAATGGGGTTTAGATCTTTTTCTTTTGCAATTTCCCAGAAATGTTTATTGGCTATTTTTTCAGAAGCTTCAAATTCTAGCGAATCACCGAATCGCTGCTTTAAAATGTTCTTTGGTACTTTACCTTTTCGAAAGCCCGGCACTTGAATATTTTTTGTCTGTTTTTTTACTTCTGCTTCAATATCGTTTTTGACATCATCAAATTTCAGCGATATCTCAATTTCATTCTCGGATGCAGAAAGTTCTTTTACATTTGATTCCAAAACAACCTCAACTTATCTTTTTGTTTAAAATAATCATTTGGAAATGAATATCGTGCGAGAACGGGGACTCGAACCCCGACACCTCTCGGTACTAGATCCTAAATCTAGCGCGTCTACCAAATTCCGCCATTCTCGCAGTTTTTACATTATTCTAAATAATTAAAATGCCTTCTCCGAATCTCAAAAAAGGCAATAATTTATAGTTCTATAAAAAAGAATAACAAATATACTGTCTGCAACTGTGTATATCAATTCCTTTATTCGAAGAAGTTTTGATTAAGTAGCGATGTATACAATAATAAATTTAAATATGAAATGAGAATGTGTAAAACATGGAATTACTAAAAAATTGGTTTATATTTAATCAATAAATTATTCTGAGATTATTATTAACATTACAATTTAAGTTTTACGTTCTAAATGGGTTACAAGTACGTTTCAGTTACAAAAAAGGGCAGCGAAAAGGACCGTAATGAAGATTCAATAGGTATTCTGGAATTGGAAGACGGAATTTTATGTATCGTTTGTGATGGACTGGGTGGCGGACTTGCTGCAGGAAAAGCTTCCAAAATGTGTGTTAAAACCATTCAAACTTATTTCTTAGAATCAAATAAAAAAAACCATCTTAGTAAAATAAGAGAATCGATTATCTCAGCTAATGCAGAATTATTCGGAATCTCGATTTCCAGTAAAAAGTTTAACGGCATGGCAACTACAACCGATGTGTTTTTTTTCAACAATCATACAATTTTATGGGGGCATATCGGCGATTCAAGAATTTACCATCTTAAAAACGGCAAACTGTATCAACTTACTAAAGACCATTCGCTTGTTCAACAGATGGTGGACAAAGGTTACATCTCAATGAAAGCCGCTTCAAAACATCCTAATAAAAATGTTATAATGAGTGCTCTTGGTGAAAGTCTTGATATTGAAATCGATTCGAGTAAACTCATATTAGATACAAAAGCTAATCATCGATTTATGATTTGTTCTGATGGTGTAACTGCTGTAATAGGTAAAGAGGAATTAGAAATATTACTTAATGAAAATGATTTAGATAAATGTATAGATACGCTTGATAAGAAAATACAATCCTCTGGTGCCCCCGATGATTATTCTATCATAATAATTGATCGAACTTAACAAGTTTAGATAATCCAAAATTAAAATTTTCCTTAAAATAATCTTTCAAATTTCTTCAGCCAAATTGATTTTGCCCCTCCGTATCCATAATTTGAAATACAGTAAAACAAAATATTTAAACTCAAAATTGTAAAAGATAGTTGGATAAATTTATTATTAAAGGAGGTAAAACCCTTCACGGTAAATTGGAAGTGAGCGGTGCAAAGAATGCAACACTAGCATTAATGCCTGCGGCAATTTTAGCTCCCGGTAAATCCGTATTGATGAATACTCCCGAATTGAATGATGTATTTACGATGATCAAATTGCTTAATCATTTAGGTGCGGATATTATTTTTAGCAATCATATTCTAACTATCGATACAAGCAAAATTACAGAATTCATAGCTCCTTACGAACATGTAAAAAAGATGAGAGCATCAGTCTATGTTTTGGGTCCTCTTTTAAGTAGATACGGGAAAGGCAAAAGTATCACTGCCAGGAGGATGTGCATGGGGTCCCTCGCCCGATTAATCTTCATCTTGAAGCATTAAAAAAAATGGGTGCTGAAATTAATTTAGTGGATGGGTATATCGAAGCAAAAGCCAAAAAGCTTAATGGCGCAAACATATCTTTCGATATTTCTTCAGTAGGGGCAACCGGCAATACTATTATGGCTGCTGTTCTTGCAAAAGGTACTACAGTAATAAACAATGCAGCGACCGAACCTGAGATAACAAACCTGGTAGAATTTCTAATAGAAATGGGTGCAAAGATTGAAGGCAAAGGAACTAAAACCATTACCATAGAAGGAGTGGATGAACTGAATGCTGTTGAGATAAGACAATTGCTGATAGAATTGAAGCAGGAACATTACTTATTGCTGCGGCGATGACCAGGGGAAAAATAACTCTTAACAAATGTTGATGCTGGTTTGATTCAGGCAGTATTATTAAAATTAGAATCAGCGGGATGTAGGATTGAAATTTCTGATAAAAAAATTGAGCTCGATGCATCTGATTTAGATATTAGACCTACTAATATTTCAACATCTATTTTCCCGGGATTTCCCACAGACATGCAGGCACAATGGACTACATTTATGTCTCTTGCTGAAGGAGCATCAACTGTGTGCGACACAATATATTTTGACAGGTTTAAACATGTTCCTGAACTTGTTAGATTAGGAGCAAATATTTTAGTAACTGAAAACATTGCAATGATTAAAGGTGTGAAAGAATTAAGCGGTGCAAAGGTCATGTCAACCGATTTGAGAGCCAGTGCATCATTAGTACTTGCAGGATTAGCTGCTAAAGGCACAACAGAAGTTCTCAGAGTTTATCATTTGGATAGAGGTTACCAGAGGATAGAAGAAAAACTTAGTAGTCTTGGTGCAGATATAGTGAGAGTTTCGGGAAAAGAATTTTAATCTGACAACAACAATCAATTATCGTAGCGGTATAAACATATGAAAAATATTTTTACTGGGAGAAATTATCTCAGTTTTTATCTTCTTATTTTACTTCTCGTTAATCTTGCCCTTCTTAAATTACCGTTAACAAACGTATTCGGTTATGAATTCTCTGTAATTAATTCGTTGTTAATTGTTCTTTTATCGGGAATTTACACTATCTATTTTTACGATAACAATTTTAGTATAAAAAATAGAAATTTTATTCCCGAATTATTTAAATCCCTTATACTCCTTCTTATTATACCATTTTCTGTTTCAGTAATTAACTCTGCCATTACCGGATTCTGTTCCTTCACAGATGGAATTCTATTTTATATTGTTATCACTTGTCCGTCTATCATCATAGGAATTTCTTTAGGATTAATTTCAGTGCTGATTACTAATAGATTCCGTGTTGTTCTGCTTTTTATGTTTTGCTTCGGAATTTTAATGATTATTGCTTATGAGATTTACTTTAACCCCCAGGTTTATGTTTTCAATCCTTTGATTGGTTTTTTCCCGGGGACTATTTATGACGAAGGAATTTCTGTTTCGGGAAAATTGATTTTGTATAGATTTTTAAATCTACTCTTTTTTGGCTGGATCGTTTCAGCTATTCTGAGATTAAAAAGAGACAAAAAGAAGCGACTGATATTATTTGTAGTTAAAGTGCTTTTTATACTTGCTGCATTTTTCTTTCTCTCACCCTATCTAGGATTTTCCACTACATTCAATAGTTTAACAAACACTCTCTCTAAATCAGTTATTACAGAACACTTTGTTATTCATTTTGATAAAAGAATTGACACTCAAAAGATAAAAATGCTTACCTTAAACCATGAATATTATTACCAGGAATTAGAAAAATATTTTGAGGAAAATTTAGATGAAAAAACACATTCCTTTATTTTTTATGATAATGATCAGAAAAAGGAACTATTTGGTTCGCGTAATGCTGATGTAGCAAAACCGTGGTTAAATCAAATATACATATCGATGGGGAATTGGGAGCATACACTAAAACACGAACTTGCTCATTGCTTTAGTGCAAAATTCGGGACGGGATTCCTAAAGCTTGCTTCAGGTCTAAATCCATTGCTGATTGAAGGCATTGCAGAAGCTGCCGATGGAAATTATGACGACAATTCTCTGCATTTTATGGCAGCTTTGGCTTACAATTCAGGATATGATGTTGATATGAAGAATTTATTATCAAAATTTGGCTTTTTCAGCAATGTATCTAGTATTTCTTATATTTATGCAGGTTCTTTCACTCAATATTTAATTGATAATTATGGAATTAGTAAGTTTAAGGAATACTATCTAAATGGTGAATTTCCAAAGAGTTATAGACTTAATCTAAATAAAACTTTGAAGGAATATTATTCCTTTCTAACTAAAACAGATTATTCTTATACTGAACATCAGGCACATTATTATTATGGAAGAAGATCATTATTTCACAAGATTTGTCCAAGAGCAATTTCAGAACAACTAAATGATGGCTGGGAGCAATTAAGTGGATATGACTTTGTCGGAGCACAATTATCATTTGCTTCCATTCTAAACAAAACAGATAATTACTCAGCACTAATGGGTTTGATTCGCGCGTATGAAAAACAGGATAGTCTATTTGAAGCAATTAATCTTTTGAAGGCTAAAATTGAATTTTATGAATCAACTTCGTACTACTACAATCTTGAATTAACATTAGCAGATTTATTCGCCAAATCAAATAACTTTAAATCGGCGGATTCATTGTATAAAGTTTTAATTAAACAACAGCCAAATAGAAAACTGAACTATATCGCAAATACAAGGAGAGAATTAATTAAAAAAGATTTTATTAAAAAATATCTTAATGGAAGTAATTACGATAAATATTATATACTGCAGAAGCTAAAAGGGAAATCAACTAAATATTGGTCAATTCCTGTTATGATTTATTTATCAAAACTTCTTGATGAAGGTTATGGTGTATTTCTCGAAAAATTAGATATGAATTTTAGAGTTAGTAATTATTCCAGAAGTTATGCTGCATTTTCAATTTCAAAAAATATGCTGGCAAATAATGATTTTGTTAATGCAAATAAAATGGCTGGTCTTTCACTAAGATATAAATCAGATAACAATTTTAACATTATTTTACAAGAACAGTCTAATAAAACAAGGTGGTTTTTAAATAATGGAGATTCACTTTTAAATAAAATTATAATATTAAATAATTGAATATGAAAATTATGTCTGATGCAACGGAAAAAAATCAAAGATGGATTACATATTTCCTTGGCTTTATTGTTTCAGTAATAGTTGTTGTTATATTAATCACTTTTAAGGATATATTAATCCCGATTACAATTGCTATTCTGTTAACATATTTGTTTCATCCATTGTTAGAATTATTGAAGGAGAAATTAAAAATTCCCAGACCGATTGGTCTTGTATTGATCTTCATACTAAACTTTGCAGTTTTTTATGTGCTGGGATTAATTTTCATTTCAAGTTTTGGTGGTTTTTCTAACAAAATGGAATTTTATGGTGAGAGGTTATCTCAAATTGCGAGAGATATTTTAAGCCCGTTCAATTTGACATTGCGTGAGTTGCAAGGATTTTTAGATATGGAAATTCAGAAATTTGATGCCAGCAGCCTCTTAAAAAAATTATTTGATTCGGGAATTATTCAGGGATTTGTTTCTTCATTTTCCAACCTTTTAACTAATTTCTTTATCGTTATGCTCTTCTGGGTATTCATGATCATGGGTAAAAATAAATTTGAGGAGAGATTGAAGGTTGCATTTTCATCAAGTTCTGTTGATGTTGAAAAACAGATACTAGCAATTAACGATCAACTACAATCTTACTTGATAATAAAAACATTAATTAGTCTTGCAACGGGAATAACCTTTACAGTAATACTAACTATATACGGAATTGATTTTGCTCTGATTTGGGGATTGCTTGCATTCGTTCTAAATTATATCCCCAATGTTGGTTCTTTACTGGCAACTTTGTTTCCAATATTAATTGCATTATTAGAGTACGGATTTGGTTTCACCTCCATTTCTATTGCAGTATTGCTTTTACTGGCGCAAAATATTTATGGTAATATTATTGAACCAAAGTTTTTAGGAAAGACGTTGGACCTCAGCCCGGTTTTCATTTTAATGTCTCTTATTTTTTGGGGATGGGCTTGGGGAATTGTAGGAATGTTTTTAGCTGTTCCAATTGCTGCATTACTTAAAATATTTTGTAGTAATATCGATGCTCTTAAACCCATTGCAATTATTATTGGTACCAAAGCCGAACCGATACAGAATAATTAGAGTAAGGTTTTTATAAATTGCAAATATGAATTTATCAAACGAACTAAAAAAATATTCATTTCTCGAATCAGCAAAAAATGTTGCAGAAAATCTCAATCTTCCAGTTTACATAGTTGGCGGTTTTGTAAGAGATTTGTTTTTAAATCGTAGTAGAGTGGACATAGATTTTTTGATAGTTGGTGACGGAGATCTTTTTGCCAGGGAATTTTCCGGAGAACTTGGAGTTAAAAACGTTGTTACATTTAAAACTTTCGGAACTTCGCATTTTGAATATGAAAACCTGGATTTTGAATTTGTCGCAGCAAGAAATGAATCTTATCAAAGAGACAGCAGGAAACCCAGGGTAACAGCAGGCTCTTTTGATGATGATATTAATCGAAGAGATTTTACTATTAATACTCTGGCAATATCGGTTAATAAAAAAGATTTTGGTGAACTGTTTGATACCTTCGGTGGATTGAAAGACATAAATAATAAAATAATCAAAACACCCATAGACCCGATGATAACATTTAATGATGATCCGTTAAGAATATTACGCGCATATAGATTTGCTTCGCAGTTAAACTTTTCTGTTGATGAATCAATAAACATTGCTGCAAATAAATTAAAAGATAGGTTGGAAATAATATCTCAAGAAAGAATTACGGATGAATTTTTAAAGATTCTTGCATCACCAAAGCCCTCTATCGGCTTGCAATTACTTTACGATTCAGGTGTTATGGAAATTATCTTTCCGGAAATTGCAAACTTGGCCGGAGTCGATCAGCGAAGAGACTATCATCATAAAGATGTTTTCCTTCATACCTGCGAAGTTGTAGATAATATTTCACAGAAAACAGATAACATATGGCTAAGGTTTGCTGCATTAGTGCACGATATTGCCAAACCACAAACGAAAAGATTTGTAGAAGGAACCGGCTGGACATTTCACGGGCACGAAGAGTTAGGTGCAAGAATGATGAAATCTCTATTTAGAAGAATGAAACTTCCGTTTAATAAACTGCATTATGTTGAAAAACTTATCAGGTTACATTTAAGACCGATTGCTTTGGCTAAAGATGAAGTAACCGATTCGGCAGTTAGAAGATTAATTGTTTCGGCAGATGAAGACCTGGAAGATTTAATAGTTCTTTGCCGCGCCGATATAACAAGTAAAAATCCGAATAAGGTGAGTAAGTATCTTCAAAACTATAACAACGTAATGCAAAAAGTAATTGATGTAAAAGAAAAAGATGAACTGAGTGCGTTCCAGTCTCCAGTAAAAGGTGAAACCATAATGGAAGTTTGTAATCTTAAACCATCAAAAAAAGTTGGTGAGATAAAAAAAGCCATCGAAGATGCGATCCTCGACGGCAAAATTGGAAATAACTATGAAGAAGCTTATGAGTATTTGTTAAAAATTAAAGATGATTTTATCTAACAGATAATGCTATAATTACACTACCTATAAATTAGAACCTTACCGATACACCTGCCAAATATGTTTTATCGGAAATGAATGCTTTATTATTCCGGACTCCAATCATAAAATCAACAGGAAAATTGTCTTTTGCTTTTGCTACTTCATGTTCAAAATCATCAAACTCAGAAGCAAAATCAGGTGAGTTGAAATTATTTAGTGCAGATGAAGTATCGGCTTCCTCTTTATCTTTCTTTTTGTTCTTTTGTTTATAACCATATAAGCAATAACACCAGCAACACTAAACCGCCAACTACATATATTGCTGTGTTGTCTGAG
>PVMK01133015.1_pt1 | contig 12833 bp, 14 predicted proteins | sample 1853481 | NCBI WGS metagenome assembly PVMK01 (sample SAMN08533507, study PRJNA380276) | Marine sediment metagenome, whole genome shotgun sequencing project.
AATGTGAGGTTTTTTCCTTTTTTCCAAATCCTGCGAAATTTTTAACTGTGCAGGGTTATCAATATCTTCACTTTCATCATCCGTTGCAGCTTCAGGTATCGTGCTTAACAAAGCATTGAACTCAATTTTTACCTCGTCATTTAATTGTCTCGCACGCAGGGAACTAACTATGATGGCTTCATAAATATTCTCCGCGCATTTGTCAATCTCTCTCAGATCTATCGGTGTAGTTTGCATACTTTACTTCTCCTTGTTTATTATTTTTTTTATTAAAACCGAAGTTTCTTCAACTGCTTTTTCTAAATATTCATTACTAATAATATAATCAAATTGATCTTTATGACTCAATTCCATTTTTGCTCTCTCAATTCTTTTCTGGAAATCTTCCTCAGTCTCCGTTTGCCGGTTACGCAATCTTCGTACAAGTTCTTCGTAACTTGGCGGCATAATATAGATAACGTGAGAATCAGGATAATTATTCTTAATAAAAATTGCACCTATCACATCAATTTCTATAAGAACATTTTTACCGGAATTTATATTATCATCAATGAAACTTCTAAAAGTTCCGTAATAGTAATCATAAAATTTTTCCCACTCAACAAATTCACCTTTATCAATTTTGTTTTTAAATTCATCTTCACTTATAAAATAATATTCAACTCCGTCACTTTCATTTTCCCTTTTCGGGCGGGAAGTAGCTGAAATGGAAAAAACAATTTCTGGATAAAGTTTTAATATTCTTTTTACGATAGTTGATTTACCCGCACCACTTGGTCCGGAAACGGCAATCACTTCTCCTTTGTTATTTTCCAAAGATCACTCAATATTTTGTATTTGTTCTCTTATCTTTTCTATTTCTTCCTTTATTAACACCGCATTATGGGTAAGTGAAGTAGATATTGATTTGGAAGAGATCGTGTTTGTTTCCCTGTTCAATTCCTGGCATAAAAAATTCAGTTTTCTTCCTGGTTCAGCTTGTTTGTTCATACTCTCAATAAAAAATTTAAGATGACTTTTTAACCGCACACATTCTTCAGTGATATCAGCCTTGTCTGCAATTGAAGCCAATTCTAAATTTAATCTCTGTTCATCAAGTTCAGCTTCACCAATTAATGTTTTAAACCGTTCCTTCAATTTATTAAAATGCCGATTAACGTTTTTCTTAAATTCTTTCTCAATTAAAATTACTCTTCTTGCAATTGCTTTAATTCTCTTTGTTAGATCATTAGCTAATTCTTTGCCTTCGTTTTTTCTCATTATTAAGAGTTCATCAACCGCAATTTTTACAGCTTTCTTAACAAGACTAAATTCCGTTTCCGATAAGGAAATATCAGAGGAAGAAATTATTTCACGGTTGTTAATTATATGCTCAAGTTTTATTTCTTCTTTAATTCCGGCAGTTTTTTTAATCTTTTCAATAAGAGAAATATATTCCTTCAGCTTTGTTTCATTCACAATCGCAAGATCGCTATTGCTGTTTTGTTTTAGCTGAACAATTACATTTATTTTTCCTCTTTTTATTTTTGATTTCAAAATTTCCCGCATCTCATATTCCCTATCGGATAATAATGGGGGAAGTTTAATAAATAATTCTAAAAAACGGCTGTTAACACTTTTTATTTCCACTTCTGCAGAAAAATTATTTTTTACGGCGCTTCCTTTGCCGTAACCTGTCATACTATGAATCATACAAACCTTGCTAAAAAAAGAACAGTAAAAATAGCAAATTAATTGACGCTATTCAAAGATAATTTCGAAAAGATTTGATAAACAAAATGCTCGGTTGCACGAAAACAACCTAAGTTCGTACGCATTTGAAATCCGACAATTAGCAAACTTAATAGATTATTACCTGCCGTTTGCCCTGGACAAAGTACTTTCCATTTTTTATATAATGTTCAAATGGTAAAAAATTAATATTCTCCTAAGAATTAAGAACAAACAATTAGAACGCTTCGCCAATTCCAAAGTGAAACTCAAATGCTTGCCAAAAAGCTCTTTCAAACAATGAGATTTCGTTTTGAGGATCCCATAATTTCCATCCAAAATCTATCCTGAACGGTGCAAATGGAGAGTAATACCTCAAGCCAAAACCAATAGCAAGAGCAATTTGGTCCAATTGTATTCCCTGGTATCCATTCCACGTGTTACCATAATCCAAAAAGAGTGCGGATCCAAAATCAGGATTAAATTTTCTTCTGTATTCAAACGAACCTTCGAGAATAAATGTGCCGCCGCGAATATTATCTTCCGCAGGATTAGTAACACCTATAAAGGATACACGGTCTTCAGGCACGAGTTCTCTTGCTCTCCATCCTCTAACTGAGTTTGCTCCACCTGCAAAAAATGTTTGGTTAGGCGGAATCAACTTATCTCCACCAACAAACGTTTGAATATAACCGATTTTAAATTTAGTAGCAACAACAGTATTGTTATCCCTCGAAACACCTATATAATTTGTGAAGATGGTTTGAAGTTTATAATAAAATCCGATATCATCCGTAGATACTTCTTTGAGTCCAACTGAATCCTGAATAAACTGCCCGCTAGAAGTTACTACTGTTCTTGTAAGAGCTAATTCTAATATCTGGTTTAAGTTATAACCCTTATATGGGAAAAAGAAATCATTAGCTGTGGTTGAACCAACTGCTGAACCGAGAATGGCAGCAGTACTTTTTGGAGTTGTTACTAGCAGCAAATCATTGTTTTCCGAAAAAATATCGTATGCAAGAATATCTAAAGTAAGATAAGGGTTTAATAAATTGATAAAAGTATGTACAGGCATGTCAATAGCTAATTGTAATCGACCTCCTTCATTTTCAAAACGTGTCTCGAAAATATTGTATGTTTTGTAGTATGCTTCGAGTGAAGCAGAAATACTTCTACTGAAAAAGAACGGCTGTTCCAGTAGCAACCTTATATCAACCTGTGTCTGGATTATTGAATCACCAGCAGACGAAGAAAAGAAATTAAAATTTTGAATATCGTTTACTTTAAATTTTGTACTAAGTGTAAGTTTGCGGGCATCTCCGAAGAAGTTCTTCCTGCTGTAGCTCAAACCGATACCAATATTTGATGTGTTGAATTCATTATCAATAAATACTTCAGGAGAAAGGTCATTCATACTGCCGATAGTACCTTTTATATTAAGAGGAACTTTATTACTAACTGTGTCTTCAATAACACCTTTAAGGTTTATTGAATTGAAAAGACCAGTCCTGGCCAATCTTAAACGGCTTTTCGCAATCTCTTCTGCGTTATACATTTGCCCGATTTCAATACTTGCAACGTATTTAATCAATTCATCGCTAACCAAATCTTTACCTTCTCCGTTTTTTTCAACCCTTATTTCATTAAATAAATATTTATTTCCCGTGGTAAAATAAATATCCAGTTCAGTTTTGTTCATCAAAGTGTCCATTACTATCAAAGTGCTATCGAACGTAGATAGCATATATCCATTATTTTTTAAAATAGATAGCACGTTACTCAAATGTCTTTGCAGTTTTTCCTGATTAAATCTTTCGGTATTTGACAAACTAGTGTAAGGTGAAATTTGAGAATGAAGGTATTCCAGTTTGTTTAATCCGTGCACACTAATTTCCCCATATGTAAACTCGGTTCCCTCTGATAATTGATAAGTTAGCACAATGCTTTTGGAAGAAGTATCAACATCGTAATAATAAGAAAAGCTTGTTTTGAAAAATCCATTAACTGCGTAAAATGATTTTAAAGAAATAATATCCACAGTAATTGCTAATGAATCGAAATAAACAGGTGGTGAACCAAACGGGGTAAAAGAATCGAAAAATTTCCATAACCAGAAAGGGTTTTCCTTACTTTGGATTACATTTTTCAAATCCGAATCAGAAAATTCATTATTGCCAATAAATTCAATTGATGTTAATTCGTACAGCTCACCTGGCTGAGCATATACATTACTGCTTAACGGCGAAATTATAATCATCAATATAAATACAGCAGAGAAACGTGTCATCTGTTTATAATTCTAATTTCAGCCGCGGATATGCATGGATGAATGGTTGTATGATTGCATGTAATCAAATTTGGAATCATAATTTGTCGGATTTAATAATTCTTAAAGCACTGTAATCTTTCTTAAAGTAACGGATGAAAAATTTTCTTATCATTGGGTCTTCTATCTTTTCTCATAGGTAAAGCGAAACTCCGGCAGACTTTTGAACGATAAGATGAGCATAATAAATTTCTTTTTCAGAAAAATTAATTATATACAAAAATACATCTCCGCCTCCTGTCCCGAGGTAAAAATCCTTGGAGTTATAATAGACCATCTCACCTTTAAACGATGAGAGTTTCATTTTGTCCACAATACATTTGTCAAATGATCCTTCTAATAATCCAGTATTATAAACCACTTCAAATTCATCATCAATTTTTTCAATAAGACTAAAAGAAATTCCCCACTGGTTTTTCCCCGATACTTCGGTGCCCGCAACAATTGATTTAGTTTTTTCTGAACTGAAATTACCGGAAGTAACAAATTCTATCTTTTTATCAATCAATTGTGCTGCCAGGTTTTTAATTGCCCGCATATCATTATAATTCACCTGGTTACTTTCTTTCTTTCCGCAGCCAACTAAAAAAAGAAGAAGTGATATAATCCCAATTATTTTATAAATGTTATTTAATAACAACTTCGGTTCCTACTTTTACTATCGAATAAAGCTCATTCATATTTTCATCGCTCATTGCGATGGAACCATTCGTCCAGTTAAAAACAAATGGTAGATTTTTGAAAATGTAATTTAATCTTCCTATACCGTGGATTCCGATATCTCCACCAAGCACTTCGTTATACTTTGTGCAGCCTTCGTAGTAAAATTCAAATTTTAGCTGATTGAATTCTTTTTGTGTCAGCCATCCTTTACGAAGTGCCTCGGCGGCGTCATCCAAATTCGGATAGTTCAATCGGAAAAAGAAATAATATTGGTGCGATGTATCTATAGAACATATTTTATATTCACCAACTGGAGTAGCTTCATCACCAGCTTTGTTTTTTATTTTATGAACATTTCTTCCGAAACTCACCCTGTAACTTTTAACAAATACCGTATCTTCATAAAGATTTAAAGTGTAAGTATCTCTATCTATAATAATATTCGGATCGATTAACTGGGTGAATCCCTTTTCCCCACCATTGCTTCCGGAAGCGGGACTTCCCTGATATTTAGAATAACACCATAAACTATTACTCCTGCCATAAACAGAATTATTGTTAAGCTAATATAGATCACATTTCTAATAGTGTTTTTATCTATATATTGCTTAAGCAATGAAAATAGTTTTTTCAATATATTTGATGAAGATTTGCCTGACACGTTAAGTTTATATTTATTGAATACAATCTTTTTAATTTAATTATAAAATTTACTCAAAAATACTATAATTATTAGTTCCATTAAATATTCATATGTTTATAATTTTAAATTAAGGTCATATTGAACTCGTCCTGATGAACCTGCCTACCGCAGGAAGGTCGGGACTCGTTTCATCTTTTTTATGATGATATGCATAAAAATCTGTCTATAATATTCATCACCCTTATTTTAACACTTAAATTTTTTAATATAGATACAAATGCGCAGATTAAAATAAAAGCAGTCGGCGATATTATGCTCGGTTCTGTTACACCGAAAGAAATTTTACCTTTCGAGAAATGGTAATGAGTTTCGTTAAATCGGCAGCACATCTATTATATGGAGCCGATATTGTATTCGGCAATCTCGAAGGAAGTTTTATTACCGACGAAATGGAACCGCAGAAATGTTCAAGGAGGCATCGCGCGATAGAGAAACTTGCTATGAATTCGGAATGCCTGATTACCTCGCTGTTTCCGCTTAAGGAGCTTGGCTTTAATGTTATGAACCAGGATAATAACCATTCGGAGGATTACGGTTTGAAGGTTACCTTTTTACGCAGGAAAAACTAGACGAATTAAATATTAAATTTATGCCGAAGAAAGGACTGGCAGAATTTAATATTGTCAGTGTGCGAATTGCTGTGCAGCATTCGGTTATTCTGAGAATTCACATAATATTTCTGATCTTGAGAATGCAAAAAATGTTATTAATAATTTAGATGGCAAATATGATGTAATAATCGTATCATTCCACGGTGGTGCGGAGGGGAGAAATGCACTTCACATTGCAGATAGTACAGAAACTTACCTCGGCGAAAACAGGGGAAACGTTATTGCTTTTGCTCACACCGTAATAGATGCAGGCGCAGATATGGTGATAGGGCACGGACCTCATGTTTTGAGGGCTATGGAAATATATAAGAACAAACTGATCGCATACTCACTCGGTAACTTTTTAACTTACGGCAATATGAACATAAGCGGGAATCAATGGTGTAAATGTAATTCTTCAAGCAGAATTGGAAAACAGCACGGGAGATTTTTTACGGGGCAAACTAATTTCCATTCAACAGGTTGGAAATGGAATTCCATCTCTGGATGAAACAAACGAAGGATTTCATTTAATAAAAAACTTAACGTCAGAAGATATCCAAATGCCACATCTTCTTTTTGTTGGATCGGAAAGAATATATAATTCGAGAATTGTTACACCACCAATTAGACCTAAGATGTACTGGAGAGATAGAAAAAACAATCAAATAAGAATAAGAAATAAATCCAGGATAGAGTGATTAATTTTTGAAGGCGTGGAAATAAAAAAACTATATTAAAACTAGAATAGAATGAGAACATATTAAAATCTCATAAATATTCAATAGTCAAACTTCCATAATCTCAGTTTCTTTATGCTTAAGAATATCATCGATTAGTTTCGTATGATTATCTGTATACTTTTGAACATCATCTTCAGCATCTAATAACTGGTCTTCCGACATCTTTTTTTCTTTTTCTTCTTTCTTAAGATGATCGTTAGCATCTCTTCTGATGTTTCTTATTGCAACCTTGCAATCTTCACCAAATTTTTTAATCAGTTTTACCAATTCTTTTCTTCGTTCTTCTGTTGGAAGTGGAACAGGAACTTTTAAATTAGTTCCGTCAGCTACGGGGTTAAGACCTATGTTTGCTTCAAGGATTGCTTTTTCTATAACGGGCACCATCGGTTTTTCCCAGGGAGTGATGGATAATGTATGTGCATCCAGAACTGATACATTACCAACCTGGTTTAATGGGAACCATACTGCCGTAATAATCTACCTTTTACACTGTCCAAGCAAAGCGGTTGTTGCTTTTCCGCTTCTAACTTTGGCAAGTTTCATGTCGTAATGCTTCAATTGATTTATCCATTCTTATTTTTGCATCCTTTATAAGCTCATGCATTTTTCTCCTCCAATCAATTAAATTTTTTCAGTTACTTTAGGTTCATTATTTATTACCGTACCGACATTTTCGCCTTTAACCAGCTTAAATAAATTATCAGGTACATCCATATTGAAAACTATCATAGGTAAATTATTTTCCTGGCAAAGACTAACGGCTGTTAAATCCATTATCTTTAAATTTTTCTTAAGAATATCCATGTAAGTTATTGAATGAAATTTTACCGCATCATTATTTTTTTCCGGATCGCTGTCAAACACACCATCAACCCTTGTTCCTTTAATTATAACATCGGCACCAATTTCAACTGCCCGTAAGGAAGCAGCCGTATCTGTACTAAAATACGGGTGTCCCGTGCCTGAGCCCAAAATAACAACGCGTCCTTTTTCAAGATGCCTTATCGCTCTTCTGCGGATATATGGTTCGGCAATAGCTTCCATTTTAATTGCACTCATTAGTCTTGTTGTAATACCGGCTTTTTCAATCGCATTCTGTAGTGCCAGTGAGTTTATCATCGTTGCGAGCATTCCCATGTAATCGCCAGTTGCCCTGTCAATTCCCTGTGAACCGGCACTTAATCCTCTGTAGATGTTTCCGCCGCCAATAACCAATCCTACTTCAGCTCCAACATCGTGAACCTTTTTTACTTCTTCAGCAAAAAATTCCAGTACTTTGCTGTCGATTCCAAATCCCTTCGTGCCCATAAGTGATTCGCCGCTGAGCTTTAGGAGAATTCTTTTGTATTTAAGTTGTTCCATATAATTTATTATTATTATAAAATATTAAACGTAAATAAAGTTCTAATCTATTCCTGTTTCATAATTTGCGCAGTAAATATAAAAAAAAAGTCTTAACATTGTTAAGACTTTTAATTTAATTTTTATTTGTTTTCATCGCCTAAATGAAAGCGATGAAATAACGCAATCTTTACTTCAGAGTTGTATTTTGTATTAAACTCTTTAATAAGATCGCCAACTGTTTTAGAATTATCTTTAATAAAAGCTTGTTCTGCAAGGCAGTTTTCCTGATAAAATTTATTCAGTTTGCCAGTTGCAATTTTTTCAAGTATTTGTTCTGGTTTACCCTCTTTATGGGCAACCTCTTTATAGATCTCAATTTCTTTTTCAATTGTTTCTTTTGGAATATCCTCACGGTATATACTCAACGGATTCATAGCAGCAACCTGCATTGCAATATCTTTACCAATATTATATAACTCGTCTGCAGCTTCGGTTACGTTATCAAACTTTATAAGCACACCAAGTTTAGAACCCATATGAATATAATCGACAAGAATTCCGTTCGGAGCTTCTTCATCTGCTAATCTTGAGACTTCAACTTTTTCTCCTACCTTACCAAGTACTTCATTCACTTTCTCTTTTAATACAGAATTCTTATCAAGAAGTTCTTTCACAGAAGCGGGCTGAGAGCTAAAGACAGCTTCAATTACTTCATTAGCAAGATCAACAAAGTCCTTGTTTTTCGCAACAAAATCAGTTTCACAATTTACTTCAGTAATAGCACCATGCTTTCTATCATCGGAAATTTTTGTTACTATCAATCCTTCGTTAGCAGATCTTTCGGCTCTTTTAGCTGCAACAGCAGCACCTTTTTTACGAAGGATCTCAATTGCTTTTTCCATATCGCCGTCGGCTTCGGTAAGGGCTTTTTTACAGTCCATCATACCGGCACCGGTTTTCTTTCTTAACTCATTTACTTGTTGAGCAGTTATTTTCATTTCTGTTGTCTCCATGTCATTTTAATATTTTATTCTGAATCGGATGATGATTTTTCTTCTTTCACTTCATTCACATCTTCGCTTTTTTCATCCTTGACGGTTTCCTCTTTTTTCTCATCAGCAGATCCTTCAGCGTTTACAGGCTTTTTAACTTCTATAGTTTCTTTCTCATCTTTTTTGCTTTCACCATCAGCTTTTTCAGCTTCAGCTTTTTTCTTCTCTTCAGCTTCTTTTTCCTTTTCAGCTTTTCTTGCTGCTCGTTCAGCTTCTATTTTTTTCTTTTCTTCTTCTTTTTCTTTTTCCCGTTCTTTTTTCACTCTTTCTCTTTCGGCAGCTTCTTCGGCTTTTTTCTCTTTAAGTTTTGCCTCACCTTCTAAAATAGCATCTGCCATTGTACTTGTAATAAGCTCGATTGTTTTCACAGCGTCATCATTGGCAGGAATAATATAATCTATATCATCCGGGTCGCAGTTAGTATCAACAATTGCAAAGATAGGTATGTTCAATTTGCGTGCTTCATTAACGGCGATCGATTCTTTTCTGATATCAACAATAAAAAGTGCCCCGGGAAGTCTGTTCATAGTTTCTATACCGCCAAGAACTTTTTTTAATTTATCGCGCTCTCTTGATAAGAAAAGAATTTCTTTCTTTGTTATCTTTTCAAACGTTCCGTCAGTTTCCTGTTTTTCTATGTTGTGAAGTCTTTTTACACTCTTTCTTATAGTAGAAAAGTTTGTAAGCATTCCGCCAAGCCATCTTTCACTAACCCAATTAGCCCCGCATTTTTTTGCCTCGGTATCAATGACAGCTTGTGCCTGTTTTTTTGTACCAACAAAAAGCACTGTTTTTCCTTCGGATGCAAGCTGGTTAAGTTTTTCAGTTGCTACATCAATTAGCTGCTGGGTTTTTTTAAGGTCGATGATGTGAATCCCATTTTTCTCCATAAAAATATATGGTTTCATTTTTGGATTCCAACGGCGGGTTAAGTGCCCGAAATGTGCACCTGATTTAATAAGCTGAATTAAATCAACTCTACTCATAATATTACTCCTGTTGTTTACTTCTACTTTCCTCGGCTTTACCTTTCATCCCGATTTATCGGGACACAGGAGGTAAATCAGAAAGTATGAATGATTGTTAAATAAAAAATTTATCTCTTAGAAAATTGAAATCTCTTTCTTGCCTTTGGCTGTCCGTATTTTTTTCGTTCAACCATTCTCGGATCTCTTGTTAAATATCCTTCAATTTTAAGTTTAGGTCTGAAATCAGGATTGATATCAATTAAAGCGCGTGCAATACCTAATCTAATTGCTTGTGCCTGCCCTGTAGTACCTCCGCCATTAACATTAACAAACACATCATAATTAGCATCAGTTTCAGTAAGTTTTAACGGACCTAAAATATCGTCTCTGTTAGTTAATTGAGGAAATGCTTTTTCAAATTCCCTTTTGTTAACTGTAACTTTTCCGTTTCCATTTCTTAAAATTACTCTAGCAACCGAAGTTTTTCTTCTGCCTATATAAATCTTATCGGTCATTATTTCTCCGTTAGTATTAAAGTTTCTGGTTTTTGCGCACTATGCGGATGATCTTCGCCGGCATAAACTTTTAATTTTTTTATCAATTTTCTTCCGAGCCGGTTTTTAGGCAGCATACCTTTAACTGCATTCTGTATAACAAACTCAGGTTTCTTGTCCATCATCTCCTGAAAGCTAGTAACTTTTTGTCCGCCCGGATAACCGCTGTGGCGAACATATGTTTTAAGAGTTACTCTTTTGCCAGTCAGTTTAACTTTGTTAGCATTGATAACCACAACAAAATCACCTGTATCCATATTGGGTGTAAAGATAGCTTTATTCTTACCTCTTATGATCCTTTGCAACTTCTGTAGCCATACGACCAAGCACCAGATCCTTAGCATCAACGAGATACCATTTGCGATCCGCATCTTCTGTGCGAATAAACCGCGTTATTTTTTCCTGTTTCACGTAATTTTCTCCGTATCCAAAATCATTTCTAAGAAAGTTTACAAAACTAATGCTAAGGAAGGCAAAAGTCAAGAAATGGGTGATTTGATTAGCTGCAATAATTCTGCCCTCCTGCCGAAACAAGAGGGCAGTATCGAAATTATTTCATGTTTTGCATATTTGGCATATCAAACTTTTTATACCCTGGCGGCGCTGAAAACATTTTATCATCAAGCTTCATTAGCTCTAAATCTATTACCTTAAATACAGTTTCTAATTCACCCGATGAGTTTTCCTCTTTAACTAACATGGGGAAATACCCTTCATTCATAATTTCTTTTTGCCATTGAGAATTACCTCCACCCTCCGGATTATCCATAAACAAAAATGATCCGAGTTCTTTTGTCATTAATGCCAAACCTTTTCTGTCTTCATCTTTAAATTCAAACTCATCGCAACTGTATCCCATAACGTTTTGCGAATTTCCCGTTTTAACGAAATAATCCGGTCCAACAGATTCACTTTTTGAAATTTCATCCGTTGCGTCAATTGGCATTTCCATGTACATTTTTTGTTCAGTCATTATAATTATCATTGCTTTTTTATCACCATCGTATATCATCGATCCCTGTCCTGCAGCTTCACCACTCTCCGGTTGAATCAGGAATTTATTTCCTTTTACGAAATAACTGATCTGCTGATTCTGACCTTCATCACTTACTTCAAATGTTACCTTTCCCTCAAATTTATCCTGCGCAATACTCAGAGAAGAATTAAAAAATAACAAAAAGCTAAGAGCTATCATTATTTTTGAGATTGACATATGCATAATGCCTCCATTACTTAAATATTTTAAAATTATATTTTTAAGACTATTCTTAAGTTAAGAGTTTTTAACTTATTATTAAAACTCTGACTATAAAACCGGGATGAATTGATAACCAAAGCCATAGCCAGATAATAGACCCTTTTGAAGCTTTAACCAAAATTAGTAATTTTGAATCTTCATTTTTTCACATAATAAAAAATCACAAACAATTATGAAAATACTAATTACAGGCGGCGCAGGATTTTTGGGAATTAACTTAGTACGATATCTCCATTCGAGGGAAAACGAAATTGTTTCTCTGGATATTGTGGAATTCGATTATCCTGATATGAATGATAAGATAACAATAATAAGCGGTGATATACGTGATCAAAGTATTGTCGCTAAGGCAATGGAAGGAATTGATATTGTTATCCATACGGCTGCCGCACTTCCTTTATATAAACCGGAAGATATTATTTCAACAGATGTTGGAGGAACGCGAAATTTGATTGAAGCTTCTGAGAAAAACAACATAAAACGTTTTATTCATATTTCCTCAACTGCAGTTTATGGTATTCCCGATCATCATCCGTTATACGAGGATGATAAGCTTGATGGTGTTGGACCTTACGGTAATGCCAAAATTCAGGCAGAAGAAGAATGTTTGAAATCAAGAGAGAAGGGAATGTGCGTTCCGATAATTCGTCCCAAATCTTTCATTGGAGTTGAACGGCTCGGTGTGTTTGATCTTTTATTTGATTGGGCTAAAGACGGGCATGGTTTCCCGATGATTGGCAATGGTAATAATCGTTATCAACTGCTTGATGTTGAAGACCTGTGCGAAGCTATTTTTCTCTGCTGTACTTTAGATGAAGAGAAAGTAAATGATACTTTTAACATTGGCGCAAAAGAATTCACAACAATGCGTGAAGATTATCAAGCCGTGCTTGACGCCGCCGGACATGAGAAAAAGATA
>PVMK01176085.1_pt1 | contig 12832 bp, 11 predicted proteins | sample 1853481 | NCBI WGS metagenome assembly PVMK01 (sample SAMN08533507, study PRJNA380276) | Marine sediment metagenome, whole genome shotgun sequencing project.
CATCGCAGTCTGCGCGGACTTCACCCGGCCCTTCGAATTGCCGCCAATCCCCGGTTCACGACGCAATCTGGTATTTTTCCCTGGCTCCACCATCGGCAATTTCCCAGCCGATGAGGCCATCAGATTACTCAAAGTAATGAACCAGGCCACCGGCGAGGATGGAGCACTCTTGATCGGCGCCGACCTGGTGAAAGATACCCACATGCTGGAGGCGGCTTACAACGACAGTGCAGGCGTCACCGCCGAATTCAATCTGAACCTGCTTGCGCACATCAACCGGGAATTGATGGCTGATTTCGACCTCGACAGCTTTCGCCACCAGGCGGTGTATAACGAGGCAGCCGGGCGCATTGAGATGTATCTGGTCAGTCAGCGCGAGCAGACAGTGCACATCGGTGACCAGCGTATCATTTTCAGTTCCGGCGAACGAATTCTCACCGAATATGCATATAAATACAGTTTGAATGGGTTCGCGGATCTGGCAGCAAGTGCCGGATTCCGGGTGGTGAAAGTCTGGTCTGATCCACAAAACCATTTCAGCGTTCAATATCTGATCCGTGGCTAAAAAAGTGGCCTGTGAACATGCATGGCTAAATTGATCCGGATCTTTCACCGTCCGAGTAACACACTGCTGGCGGAAGGCAAACAGGGCTGGGATATTACCCCCTTCGAAGGCAACTACTACATCAGGAAAAAGTGCCTGATCGGAGCGCCGTTCAAAATGACTGCAATTCCGGGCCTGTGCCCGTATAAATTTATTTACCTGTGGCTGGATCTCCAGCCCGATGGCCAGTCCAGGGCCCGCTTCCTGGCCTGGAAATATGTCATACCCAACCCATTGCTGCCTTTCATCTGGTTTCGCACCGGTATTTACGGCACCCATCCGGACATCGAGATACAAAAAGTCCCAGCCTCCGACCAGAATCCGAAGTAGTAATCTTTACCGGTTCCTGAATTTTCCGGCAAAGCCACCTATACTCATCCACGCGGGGTACCGCCCGCTTCAAATAAAATTACATTCTTGAGGAGAAATCACCAATGAAAATCAAACTGCTTGCTGTACTCGTCACTTTCTGTTTCACCGCACTTTGCAGCCTGACCGCTGTTGCCCAGGATCACACGAGAAACTGGGATAATGGAAACGTTGTCGCTGTTACCGAAGTACACATCAAGCCAGGTATGTTCAACGCCTACATCAACGATCTCAACAATGTCTGGCGCAAATTTATTGAAGAACAAATGAAGGACGGCAGCGTAGTCAGCTACGGAATGTTCGCCAATGCGTCAGCCAGGGAAGGTGAGCCTGACCTGTATCTGACCGTCTCCTACGCAAACTGGGCTGCCTTCGATCTTGGCGAAGAGTATTTCAACAAGATCCGTGACAATGTTCTGGGTTCAGCCGAAGCCATGCGCAGCGCAGGAATCAAGCGCGGCGATCTGCGCACTATCGGCAGCAGTTACAACCTGCAGGAAGTGAAGTTCAGAGACTGATTCTTTCCATGCTGGATGATAAAAGGCTCTGCCACGGCAGAGCCTTTTGTTTCGCCAGCTACACCGCAAATTCCGGATCCTTGGTGAATTATGCGGGCTAATCGTGAGTCAGGATCGCCTTCCAGCCAAAAGGCGTTTTGACATAGACGGTGGTAAATAAGGAATTCAGCTCGGTGCTGTCGCTGAACTTCAGGCTGGAACGGCCGTAGGCCATGACGTGCTCGTCCCCCAACAGCTTGACCGTATTCTGAAAAACTCAGCTCACCGTGATCCTTGCCAGGCTCCATGATGGCTTCGAGGTCACCCAGCCGTTGCCCCACCGAGAGGATTCCTTCAGCAGTAACAAGAACGAAATCCCGATGATAATAGCTCCTGACGGCATTGAGGTCCCCTTCGTTCCACATTTCAGCGAAGTAACCCAAAACCGCTTCGATCTCGGTCTTCGGATCTGCCGCTGTTGCATTGGTGGTTAGCAGGAAACCCAGTAACAACACGGCGCGAAAGAGATTGCTCATGAGGTTTTCTCCGGTTTTGACAGAATCAGGGTAACATCTCACAGACCATTGTAGGAGCGCGCCATGCGCGTTTACGCCCTCTGGGTGCGATAAACGTCTTACCCGGGGGAGGTGCCGCGTGTCTACCTGCAGGACACGCTCGAGACTTCCCTGTTCGCTCTTCATTTGTTCCCGACAAATGACGGTCCTGCCGGTAGACCCCCGCCACCTCCTGGAAAGGCTGACATGTGCTTATAGCCCGTATGGCGCATGATTTTGGTCATCGGCGTTTCAGGGAGGGATCGGGGACCTGCTTGCAGGACAATCGGGCTGTCGGGAACAGCCGATTAGCGCACAGGGAAGTCTTGAGCGTGTCCTGCAAGCAGGTACCCGATCTCTCCACCTGGCATGGCAATTATCGCGAACAAGGTTCGTTCCTACAAGGCGCATCAATCAGAATTGGGCAAAGTTGTAAACAATGCTGGCAGCCTATCGGACTTGGCCGATCGTAGCGAGGGAAAGCCGATTTGAGTCAGATATTTCGGTCTTTTGAGGCGAATAGCACCGCTATTTAACGAAAAAGAGCGGGAAATCTGGCCAAACTCGGCTTTTCCGCACGACTGCAGGGATGCAGGAGGTAGAGTAACGCAGGAGTAGTTACCGAGTAGATCATGTTAAGTCCGACAGGCTGCTAGCTACTCAGTTTCTGTGATCCAGGCCATGATGGAGGCATCCAGCATGGGCAAGGTAATACTGCCTTTTTCAAGAACACGATCGTGAAAAGCACGCAAATCGAATTTTTCACCCAGTTCCGCTTCGGCCCGCTCACGCAGGCGCCTTATCTCAAGCATGCCCAGCATGTAGGCATTGGCCTGTCCGGGCCAGGCAATGTACCTGTTGACCTCCGACTCGATGTCGGTCGGCGCCCAGGCCGTGTTGGCCAGCATGTAGTCCACCGACTGTTGCCGGGTCCAGCCCTTGGTGTGAATACCGCTGTCAATAACCAGCCGCGCGGCGCGCGCCGCCTGGTCCGACAGCAGACCCATCCGGTCCAGCGGGCCACTGTACAAGCCCAGTTCGTCGGCCAGACGTTCGGAATAAAGAGCCCAGCCCTCGCCGTATCCGGAATTCCACAGGTAGCGGGCGATCGGGTGCACGCGGTCACCCAGTTCAAGCGCAATGGCACCCTGTAAATGATGACCGGGATAAGTCTCGTGATAGAGCACCGACTGCTGTATGGCCCGGGAGCGATGTTCCGGATCGGCCACGGCGATGTAGTAGATTCCGGGACGCGTGCCATCTTCCGAGGAGGAATGGTATTCCCCGGTTCCACTCTCCCGGTAGGCCGCGTAAGGCTTTATCACCACGTCCGCCTTTGGCAGAAGGCCGAAGGCTTCAGACATCTTCACCCTGGCTGCAGCCAGCGAATCCACCGAATAATTCAACACCTCTTCCCGGGTTTTGAAAGTGTATTGCGGATCAAGGTTCAGGTTCTTCATCAGGGACTCGATGGATTCGCCTGGAAAATGCTGGTCAATGACGACCTGCATTTCGGCCCGGATACCTGACATTTGTTCCAGACCAAGCCGATGGATTTCATCTGCCGGTGGGTCAATGGTGGCAAAGTAGCGCACCAGCGTGGGGTAGCATTCAGCGCCATCGGGATTGAATCCCAGACCCAATTCTTCCCTCGCCTGCGGCAGGTATTCCGCTTCCAGGAACTGAGCAAAGCGCTCTATCGCAGGCGCCACCTCTTGATCGAAAATTGCCCGCACTTTCTCAGCAAAATCGGGATCATTGGCACGCACAGCCGGGCTCAGCAAGGGACTGTCTTCGACCAGCAAGGCCCTGACTTCTTCAACCGCAGGGACAACGGTCAGGTGGGGTGCACTGTATCCCAGAACCAGGCCCTGGCGCAGGTTGGCAATCTCGGTATCGATAAAAACAGCCAGCCGGCTCAAGCGGTCCAGGGCCTGCTGTTGCAGATCTGCCGTATCCACAGGCTGAATTTCAAATACCGCTGGCTTGGCCGTATACCAGGCCGTCGCACTGCTCGCCTGCCACAGTTCTCTGCGGCACACGCGAGTGGCAATCGAAGCGGCCAGTGCTTCATGAAGAATCCCAAAGGTCACCCAGTCACGGCTGCCCACATTTTTCTGCATCCCAATGTCATCTAACTCCCGCAACCAGGCATCCTCCTGCGTCTGCCAGGAAGCCAGCGCCTCGGGGGAATTGTCATACAGGCGGTCGTGGCGGGCGCCGGGAATGCTGTAAATGGTACCCATTTCCGGGTTGCGCTCCAGCTTGGCCGCCAGGAATTCGTCCGCGATCGCCTCGATGCTTCGTTGCACCGGCGGAGCCTGAACTTCGGCCTGCGCAGCCGGCCTGTCCTCGCTGCAACTGCCCAGGACAAGGCAGCTCAACACGATAAATGGCAGGTAAGTGGTCTTTATTGTTCCTGATGCTGCAAAATCCACAAAAAACTCCCCGGTGAAAACGGCCAAAGATGCGAAGTTTAAGCCATATTGCAGATCAATGATCCTGCTACTGAAGCAGCCCATCAGGACGGACGTGAGCATTTGGATTGAAGTGGCTGAGAAAGTCCTGCTGAGTTGCGTAATTTTGTCCGATCTCGACTATCCTTAAAGGTAGGAAACAATTTGCGGGACATTCCAGTTTTGGGTGACCACAAAGAGTTCGGCCCCGTGTGCTTGAATGTTTACCAAAAAGACGATGGACTGGGGTCGGGCGTTAGCCTCTGGCAGACCGGTGTCAGTTACCAAACTGGTGACGTGGTGTTTTACCAGGGCTGCGCTTACAGCGCTTTGCGCAACCACGTTGGTTCGAGAGTACGCACTCCCAGCGGCGGCCGGTACTGGGAGCTGATTACCTGCAGTGATTGCGAGGATGGCGGTGGCGGAACAGGTGACAACCTGGCGCCGATCATTGATTTCACGAGCCCGGCTAATAACGCCGAAATCACGGCAGGTAACAACGTCAACATCATCGTGACGGCAAGTGACCCCGAAGGAGCCGATATAAGCGTCAGCATTTCAACTGGCAGCATCATTCCGTGCTCTCTTGCACAGCAGGAAGGCACTTCTGATTATGCCTGCACCTGGCTCAATGCACCCACTGGAAACCATCAACTCACGGCTGTTGCGATCGATGACCTGGGCGCCTCAGCCGAAGACAGCATCAATATTGTCGTGCTTGGTGACAATAATTGCTCACGACCAGGCTGGTTAGAAACCAAAACTTATAGCAAGGGTGAAGAAGTCGAGTATGACAGCATCAGGTGGAGGTCAAAAAGAACCAGCCTGAACGTGATGCCCGGGACCAGTCCATCGAAATGGTCCAACCTCGGGCTGTGCGTGGATTGAACGGCTTGATAGACGTTTCACTTTTTCACTAGCAATAAATCCTGCCTTTTGGTCAACGATTCTGCTAGTGAATCACGGGCAGTCTGATCAACGCCGATTTCATCAAGAAACGCATCAACTGAACCATAATGTTCATCCACAGTCGCATAGAAACCCTCCAGCATCTCCGGTGTCACGCCTACAATCGGAAACCATGCGCTCGGTGGCGGGCCTTTGCTGGAACCCATTGCACTTCCGACCCGGGCAGTGTAATTGGCGCGTTCCTTGGAAAGAAGCGAGGCTTTTTCCTTTGTCCGGCTGACTTTGTTTGTCAGCAGATAATCTTTCATGATGGTTTCTCGATCCACACCCACTGCTTCCAGGATCAGGCTCACCGCTATACCCGCGCGATCCTTGCCCGCAGAGCAGTGGATCAGGATGGGCCAGTTGGATTCGTCGAGCACCAGCGCCATCAGCTTCTGGTAGCTGGGTGATCCCTCTTTTGCCACCATGCGATAGCCGTTTATCATGTGCTCCAGGGCTTGTTTTTCCGTGAACTTGTTACTACTCATTAGCTTACGTTGAGCTTTAAACCATTCACCATCTGAGCGGCCGACGGGGAAATGAAAAATCTTCGGCGGATTGTCACCCAGCCATTCAGTGGGTGCTTTTTTGGTTTCCCTGGTAGTGCGCAGGTCAATGACTGTCCGCAGACCCAGCGCTTCGAGTTTCTGAAAATCATCCGCGTTGAGCCGTGACAGATTGTCGGAACGAATGATCTGTCGCCAACGGACCATTCGACCATCGACTGTCTCATAACCGCCAATATCACGTGTGTTTCCCGTCCCTTTCAACTTTATGACGCGCTCGTAATCGAGCGTGTCAGGGAATGCCGGGTTTACCAGCATCCACATCCCAATGACAACAGCAATCAAACAAAATTTATTTTTCATCGAGCCAGAATAACAAAAAATGTGAAGAATGTCGGCTAATCTATAGCGTCTTCGATTTACCTGAAGTATTTGAAATCTTGAGTAAATGTCTTCCCGCGGTTAAACGTGGTGATTTTGAGGGCGCGAAGCAGATAGCTGGCCTTAAACCTGAAAGTCAAAAATGATAAGCAGGAAAGTTACATACGGTATGGATCGCATCCATTCGCCCTGATCGGCACGACGTAGTTTTTTACCAAACTTCCAATCCATCGGCCCCGGTTATTCTTGTGTCAAGTACATGGCTGGACGAAATCGACCTTATTAATAGAATTTCAGTAATTTATTGAGCACTGATGGCGTCCTGCGGGAAGAAGCGGTAGTCTTTAGGGTAAGCGGCAGATAGCTGAATTAAAGCCCTCAAAGTTAAAAACGACATACTGAAAATCGGCGAGTTGGAATTGAAATCTTACGATTCGATTATTATCGGAGCAGGACACAACGGACTGGTCTGCGCCGCCTACCTGGCAAAGAAAGGCCAAAACGTGCTCGTACTCGAGTCTTCGGATACACTGGGCGGACTGGCCGCAACACGTGAATTTCATCCTGGATTCAAGGTTTCGGTTGCACACTCCTTCAATCATTTCCCGCAGAAAATAATCAAGGATCTTAAGCTCGAGTCGCATGGGTTCAAGACGAAAACGAAACCACTGCCGACCATTGGCTTGAGCGCGGCTGGAAATCACGTTGTCCTGCAGGAAGGATCGGTAAGTGGCGTCAGCGACAAGGACATGAATTCCTATCGTGATTATTCCCGCCTGATGCAGCGATTCGCCGATATGCTTAAACCGTTCTGGCTCAAAACCATGCCCCGGATTGGCGTCAGCAGCCTGGCTGAGATAATGACTTTTGCACACATCGGCATGAACATGCGCCTTCTCGGCAAGAACGACATGCGGGAATTCATGCGCATTGCTGCCCTTCCGGCCCGCGACCTGATGGACGAGTATTTCGACCATGACGTCCTTAAGGCGATCCTGGCCTGGGACGGACTTATCGGTTCGAAACTGGCCCCACGATCGCCGAATAACGCGGTGCTCGCGATGCTTTACCGAATGGCAGGAGAACACCACGGCGCTCATGTCATTCCCGCCGGCGGGGTTGGCGGCCTGGTCGAGGCGCTGCATTCTTCTGCCAAAGCATCCGGTGTCGAAATTCGAACTCATACAGCCGTTGAACGGGTCCTTATTCGATCGGATGACAAGGGGCTCGCTGCACGTGGCGTGCAACTGGCTGGCGGCGATCGAATCGAAACAGATCGCGTGATCTCGGCAACGGATCCACAAAGAACCTTTTTTGACCTGGTGGGCACGGAGAACCTGGAAATCGAGTTCAGCAATCGGATTCGGCGGCTGCGTTGTGATGGCTACGTCGCAAAACTGCACCTGGCGCTCAGTGATCTGCCTGAATTCAGCGGGCTGGATCAAGCCAATGGCCGCATGATCATCGCTCCGGATATGGATACCATCGAGTTCGCCTTTGACGACGCAAAATACGGTGCTTGTTCACAGCAGCCGGTAATGGAAATCGTGATTCCCAGCCTGCACGATGGCTCCCTGGCGCCGGCCGGACAGCATGTGCTCTCAGCCCATGTCATGTACGCGCCCTACGGGTTGAAAGGCGGTTGGAACCAGGAGGCCCGCGATTCGTTCTGCGAACGGACTATCGACACCATTGCCCGCTACGCCCCCGGTGTGCGCGAACTGATCCTTCACCAGGAGTTACTGACACCACTCGACCTGGAACAGAGCTGGCATGTGACAGGAGGTCACTGGCACCACACCGAGTTCGCGCTGGACCAGTCCTTGATGATGCGACCGACCTATGAAGCCGCACAGTACAGCACGCCGCTGCCGGGCCTGTATCTCTGCGGTGCCGGCTGTCATCCGGCCGGCGACCTCACCGGCGGGCCGGGCCACAACGCGGCGCACGAAATTCTGCGATGAGCCTATTGCCATGAAAGCTATGACGCAATCATCGCGGCGCGGGCCACAACGCCCGACCCCGCCGCCTACCTGGCCAAGGCCGGGCTGGACGTGGTCGTGGTCGAGAAGAACGACTACATTGGTGGTGCGTCCGTGTCGCGCGAGATGCACCAGGGCTGGATCTATTCGAGTTCTTCCTACGTCTGCAGCATGTTGCGCCAGGCGCTGCACCGCGATCTCGATCTCAGCCGGCACGGCCTGATGCTGGTGCCTTACCTGGGCACAGTCAATTTTGGTGACGACGGGCAGACCCTGATTGCCTACACCAATGAAGAAGTGGATTATCTGGAGCTGAAGCGGCATTCGCCGCACGACGCGGATGCCATGCACCGCTTTCAGGCCGACCTGACCCGCTACGCGCATTTCATTCGCAAAACCCTGCTGCGCACACCACCGGATCCGACCTCGTTCCGGCTGCGGGATATCCGTGAAATGTTGTTTCTGGGCAAGCAGTTCTGGGCCCTGGGCGAGAAGGAAATGTACGAATACGTCCGTTTCTTCACCATGAGCGCGGCCGATTTCCTGGAGGATTATTTCGAGAACGACCTGATCAAGGCCGCCATGGCCAGTGCGGGCATTATCGGCACGGCGCTTGGTGTTTACTCACCGGGCTCAGCCTACATCCTGCTGCATCACGTGATGGGCGATGTCGATGGCACCATTGGCGCCTGGGGTCTGGCCCGGGGCGGCATGGGCGCCATCTCCGATGCGATCGCAGGCGCCATGCAGCAGCATGGCGGCGAGCTTCGCACCAATGCGGGCGTGCAACAGGTGCTGGTCAGGGATGGCAAGGCGGTCGGGGTTGCACTGGAGAGTGGTGAAGAGCTGTACGCAGGTATCGTGGTCTCGAACCTGGATGCGAAGAGAACCTTCACCAAGATCATCGACCGGAAAGACCTTCCGCCAGGCATCTATGAAAAGGCAAAGAACTTCAAGATCCGCGGCTCCTCCGGCAAGGTCAACATCGCCCTGTCCGGCATGCCGAAATTCACCGGTTTACCCGATAACCGCTACATCAATCGCGGCGGACAGGGATTCACCGGTTCGCTGGAGACCATGGAACGGGCGTACGACTGCTGGAAACACGGCCGCTGGTCTGACGATCCCTTTATCGAGTCGGTGATCCCGTCGGCCTGGGACCCGACCGTGGCGCCGCCCGGAAAACACTGGATGTCCAATTTCATCCAGTACTGCCCGCCACAACTGGCTGACGGGCCATGGACACCCGAAAAGCGCGATCAGTTTGGCCAGACTGTTATCGACAAGATCGAGCGCTACAGCCCGGGCTTCAAAGACCTGATCGTGCACGTGGAAACCCGCACACCACATGAGATGGAGCATGAGATCGGCCTGACCGAAGGCAACATATTCCAGGGCGAGTTGACCATCGACCAGTTACTGTTCAACCGGCCGTTTCCGGGCTATGCGCAGTACCGGATGCCGCTGAAAAACCTGTACATGTGCGGCTCCTCGACCCATCCCGGCGGCGGTGTGTCATCCGCCTGCGGCGCCAATGCAGCACGTGAGATCCTGATGGACCTGAAACGGCCCAACACAGTACCCAAAGACGATTTCTATGACGAATAGCTTATGAACACAGCAGACCCATACGCAGGCGAACGGCTTAAGGAATCACATTTCCATCCGCGGGAAGCAGCCCTGAACATCCGCGATGCCTGGGGCGCCTGGAACGGCTACCGGTTCGCCGAATGTTACTACGACGCGGAATATGAATACTTTTGTATTCGCAACAGTTGCGCCACTTACGACATCTGCCCGATGCAGAAATATTATGTGAAGGGCCGCGATGCCGAGGCCATGCTCAACCGCATGGTGACAAGGGACATTTCAAAGCTGCAGCTTAACCGCGTGACCTACGTGGTCTGGTGCACCGATGAAGGGCGCGTGGTCGATGACGGCACGATTTTCAAGCTGGCGCATGACGAGTTCATGCTGACCTGCGGCAGCCCCTGTGGCGCCTGGCTGAAAATGAGCGCCTTCGGTTTCGGTGACATCATGGTGACAGATCTGTCCGATGAAATTGCTGCACTGTCTCTGCAGGGGCCAACGTCGTGCGCCGTGCTGAAGAAGATGGGTTTACAGGGCATTGAAACAGCAAAACCTTTCGATATTCTGCATTTTCCTTTCCATGAAGATACGCTGATGGTTTCGCGCACCGGATTTACCGGGGATCTGGGCTATGAACTGTGGATATCACCGCCACTGGCGCTGCAACTGTGGGATGAGCTGTATGCAGCCGGCGCCGACTACGGCATTCAGCCCTTCGGCGAAGAGGCGACCAACATGGCGCGCCTGGAAGCAGGCTTTATCATGCCGGCGATGGAATTGAATGAGGCGCTCAAGGCCGTTCACTTCGAGCATGACGATTCGCCTTTCGGCTTGAACCTCGGCTGGCTGGTTGATTTCAACAAGCCGCACTTCAACGGCCGCAGTGCCTTGCTGAAAGAACAGGAGCGTGGTCCGAAATGGACGCTGACCCGACTGGATATCGAGGGCAACAAACCCGCCGACGGATCCATCCTGTTCAACAACCGGCGTTGCGCAAAGGATATCGGTTATGTCACCTCCGCCATGTGGTCACCTGCGGTCAAGGCCAATATTGCCCTGGCGATGATCAAGACAGAATTCCTGAAAGGCGACATCTGGGTGGAAATCTACCACCAGAAAGATCTGCGCCAATACCGTAAGGTCGTATTGGGTACTGTTCAGAAAAAGCCCTTCTGGGCGCCCGCCCGGGCGCGCGCAACGCCACCACCGGACCACTGATCCGAAAAGTCCTGGAGTATCAAAATGCCCTCTTTCGATGTTGTATCCGAAGTTAACCACCATGAACTGAGCAATGCGGTCGACCAGGCCAACCGGGAAGTCTCCACCCGCTTCGACTTCAAAGGCACCGGCTCGAATTTTGAATTGAAAGACCAGGTCATCACCATGAACACCGAATCGGAGTTCCAGTTGCAACAGATGTACGACATGCTCTGCAACAAGCTGGTCAAGAGAGGTGTGGACATCGCTTGCCTGGAACTGGGAAGTCCTGTCGTTCAGGTCAAGACTGCCATCCAGCCGATAACGGTGCGTGAAGGCATTGCGACCGAAGTCGCGAAGAAAATGGTCAAGTCAATCAAGGATCGCAAAATGAAGGTGCAAGCCGCCATCCAGGGCGAGCAGGTACGTGTCACCGGAAAGAAACGCGATGACCTTCAGACCGTGATGGCCCTGCTGAAAGAAGGCGGCTTCGGACTGCCAATACAGTTCAAAAACTTCCGCGACTAGGTATTAATTTCCTTATCAGCATCACTCGTAACGCAGGGCATCAATCAGAATCTTTCTCATGCAGCGCTACCGTCAGATCATGGTGGCCCAGATGCCGAATATGGCAGCCCAGGGTAGTACAGCAATAATGGTGGATTTCATCATCGAGGCGCCGGTCCAGCGCGCATAACCAATGCTCATCAGGAATATCATCCAGAAGTTGATCAGGGTCAGGGAACTGGCCCATGTGAACCAGGGCTCGCCGGGGCTGGCGTGCACCAGCAGTGAATTCAATGACAACACTGCCAGACTTTCAGTGGCCAGCTGGTTCGAATCCGACGTGAACATCATCACGAACGCCGCCAGTGAACCAAACACACTTACAAAGCCTGTCCAGATGCTGAAAGAAAACCACTGGCCAAAGCCGATTTCCGCACCCGTGCTGAGCTTGTTGGCCAGGTGAAAATAGGTCGCCTGGATGAGGTACATAACAAAGGTCATCACAACGACCGCGGTCACTGTTGTCCACATGCTGGTATCGGCTCGCATGAATTGCCGAATGCTATCGGCACCCTCCGCACGGGATTCCACCGGTAGCTGCCTGATGCCAGAATATCCACGGATTTGGCCAGTCTGAACAGGGCCAGAAGTCCCCCTCCCGTAATGTCCTTTGGAGGGTTACAATGGTGATTGCGATGTACGGGTGTACAAACAGGCTGTTGCAGCATGTCAGGTTCCTCGCGGCTGTAGTGTTCCTCATGACAAGCCAGCTGTCGCTGGCGGATGAGTTTGAAGCCGCACGGCAGCAACTGGTCCGGGAAATCCATGCGGACGTTTTGAGCACCAGCGCCTACATTGGAAGAAAATCATTCAACGAAAGCGTGATGTCGGCCATCGGCCAGGTGCCAAGGCATCGTTTTGTTCCACCGGGAATGGTCTCTGCTGCCTACCAGAACCGGCCCCTTCCCATCGGTCATGGCCAGACGATTTCGCAGCCCTACATCGTGGCCTTGATGACTGACCTGCTTGAGCTGGAGGCGCAAGACAAGGTGCTGGAAATTGGAACGGGATCGGGCTACCAGGCGGCCGTACTGTCGGGACTGGTAGCCGAGGTCAAAACACTCGAGATCATCGAAGCACTTGGCCAGCAGGCCAGGCAACGACTGGCTTCCCTGGGCTATGACAACGTCGAGGTAAGAATCGGCGATGGCTACTACGGCTGGATCGATGATGCAGAC
>PVMK01176303.1_pt1 | contig 12832 bp, 14 predicted proteins | sample 1853481 | NCBI WGS metagenome assembly PVMK01 (sample SAMN08533507, study PRJNA380276) | Marine sediment metagenome, whole genome shotgun sequencing project.
CGTAAAGTATTTTCCTTTGCAATGAAATTGATCATTTCTTCTACGATTTGTTGGTTTTGTCTTTTCTCATTCATAATGTTTCTCCTCCTTGTGATTTTCTTTTAGTTTTTTTCTATTAAGTAACGAAAATATCCAGATAACGTGACTTCCAATTTGTCGGTATGGTCGATTAACTGCTGACAGATAGTCTGTTCGGTTATTGCAACACTGACATGGTTTTGGATAATCTTGACATTTTTCAATAATCAGGAATCCCATACTTAAAAAACATGATAAGTTTAGAAAAATTGGCTTTCATAAATTTTGCCAAAAATTCTTTTTCTTTCCTATTCGCACCAACCAAATAATCTGTTGGAAGATCCCAAATTTTAATTACAAGCTCAGATCGTTTTTCAGATTTCTCATTGAATTTCATCTTACAACCATTATAAAGTCTCTTTAGTATTTGCGATTTATCATTCCATATATTCTTTAATTCCCCTGGTGAGCGTTCATTATCTGAGACATGAAAAAACAAACCAGAATCTGACCACTTCAACATAACTTCAACATGGCCCAGGGCTTGACGTGAACCGATGCCATTTCGATTAAAAAATCCATCACCAAATGGTTTCCAATCGATAAGGAGAATTTTTTCAAGAGGAATGTAGTATAATTGCCAAAATACCTCCTCAAGAAATTCCATCTGTGATGGTAAAGGGGCAGCAAAATCTTTTGGATCGTCGTCCGGGTCATAAATAAGTTCATTTATAAAAAGTTCATATTCTCTGGTTACTGCTAATTTGACCAAATATAATCCAAGGCTCTTGCTGTTAATCGCCAACAAAAAATTTCTTGCAATCTCAAGATCAGCTCCCATTTTTTCATAATCTCTGGAATTCGTGCTATCGGTGAAAACCAAAACCCTTTTGTCACAATCAGCGCCAATATTATATATGACATCATGCATTTGCTCGAAAGATGGTTTTCCGAATTTAACATCAATAATGACCTTACATGTATCGATAACAATTTTTTCCTTGATATTAAGAATCAACCCTTTACGATCGCTGTCTAAATCGTATTCCCTGATATCAAGAATAGTTTCGACATTCACAATTTTGTGTTTCTGCAGGAAGTTTGCAGCTGACTCTTTATCCGATATATTCTCAATGATGTTATCGACTTTATGCTTGGTTCTAATGCTAGTATTCATTTTATGATTCCTCCTTCTTTTTTAGATGAGATTAGTGATGAGATTTAGTTTGATAATTTGCTAAAATAAATTTGTGGAGATAATTCCAAGATTGCGGGGTTAGGATACCGTACAAACCCGGATCCCCGGAGTCGGCAACCTCTATGCGTACCTTTCTCGGGTTCTTTCCTTCATAGCATGGCCTCATCCTGATCTTGAATCCTTGTTTTAGAATCTTAATATTCCATTTTTATCTTCCACCTCCCCCCAGGATTCGATTACATTTTTGTCATAATCCCACTCCTCATGGCCAACGTACTCGCCTATGCTGTCCTTGGCAATCTGAATGGCCTCTTCCTCAGTGGATGCTTCTATTTCCTCTGTCCCTTCTGCCCAGTAATACTTCACCCATTCTATCTTATATTTCGGCATATTTCACCTCCATTAAAAGCGTTTTGGATTTCTTCCAGCGTTTCCCACATCCTTAACCTTCTGACCGACTCTTAGAATTTGATGCAATTGTTTAACTCTTTCTCCTTCGTTTTTTATTTTTCCATTTATAAATCTATACCGGCCAATGCAGGTTTTAATTTAATATCTCTATGGTTCATGCATATTGCATATGTTTTATGATAAACGATAAGTTACTTCATTAAACTATTTCATCTTCTTCAATTAAATTAGAGCGTGAATAAATATTAATAAAAAGATTATCAACTGAAGTATTATAAATTGCACATATAACAGGTCTATCTTTTTCAAGGTAATAATTAAAAGTCATATCAGCTTTATTAAATATGAATGGAAGACTTACTACGCTAAAATATTTATTTGCGTTCAGTAGAGTTAAAAAATCTTTCTTAAATTCAATAACATATTCAATCTTATTTGATGTACTGTAACTTTCCTTTTGTTTAGAAATAGATAGATACCCTCTATTCAAGTCATTTTCTTTATGCTTAATTGAAATTGTGTTTGCATCTAAGTCTAGTGTCATTTTATTAATATTCTGTACAAGAGCTTTTGATTGAGTTTCTCTGATAATAGGCTTTTCTCTATCGATATTATCGAAAATATATTCATTTATTTTTTCATCAGAAGTAAACTCATTAGCGAAGAATTCAAGGGTAGCATTTGCAACATGCACACTTCGAAAACCATCTGTAACAGTTATATTATATTTATCAGTAGTAATGGTAATATCTGTTCCTTTATCAAAAGTAGAAAGCATTTTAACTAAAAGACATATATCAGTAACGAAAAAATCAAGATTTTCAAAGTAGGTAAAAGCTGTTTCGACAATAATGCTTCTATCATTGCTGGGCGATCTGAATTGTCCCTTGTTAATACAAAGGTCGTTAAAATGTGGTTCGATAATGTTAAGAAAACTATAAAATTCTTTGAATTGCTCTTGTGATAATACGGTTGTGACGCACACAGAATCTACTCTATTATGATCAGCGCTGTTCTGTTCATTTTTCATTTTCTTTTCCTTTCAAAAGTTAGTTAAGGTTAAAAAAAAGACCCGGTTTTGAATATTGGATATTTAAATCCATTTCGGCAGATTTCATAATCCACCATCTATATGGGTCTTTAAGAAGTAGGGTAGCTATCTGCATGATAGCTGCATAATAATTAATATTTCTTTCTTTTTAATGCTGATATTGTCTATAACGACTCAGTATTAACTCTCCACTGAAGCCTCCTTTCTAAGTCATTTGAACCAAACAATTATTTAAAGAAAGATCGGTTCAGTGCCTTTAATTTACATTGTTAAAACGTTTTCCATCTCTTAATTTACTCATTTAAATACCTATAGAAATCTTATTAAATCAATATTAGGTAGCCATTAATCTTTGATAACTGTAATCCTTATAGTTTAGATCTACTTCAATCCTTATCAACGGATTATTGTTTGAACATCCAATATCAAGAAAAATTGATCCGTCATCTCGTAAGCCTCTTTTTGTTTGGGTGAAAATAGAGCGAAGCCTGGCTAAATAATTAGCAGTACTCTTAATATCGTTGTACGAATTATACTTTATTCCGAGATTATTTCGTGGAGATGTCATAAAGATGTCTATTGTTCTTTCTTGAATATCTTCAAAAAGTTCTAAACAATCACCCAATATAATTTGCTGATTGTTAATCTCCTTTTTTAATAATATTGTTGGTTTTTGTCCCTGCTCTGTAGATATCAGCAAGAACTTAGTCTCCTTTTCCTAAATGCATTTTTCACTCCTTTTGTTGATGGTTAACTCCATGGTCTATTTTGCCTCGAATATTGTGTCTGCCCACTGCTAATTGGAAAAATTCCGTATGATACAGTTATTGTTTAGGGTTGCGTTACCCACCTTACTATAGTTCAGCCTTCCCTTGACTCTAGTAAAACATCTTCAGGCAACTCCAATGTGAACCATTCAAATCCACACCCTCCGTCTTCTTCTACATGTTTTATTCTCCGCCTTTTAGCTACAATTCCGCGTAATTCAACTTGCGAGTATTCGCCTAAAACCTTTGTTTCAACTACTTCTCTGCATTCTTGACAATATTTTCTTCCCATAATTTAACTCCTCCTTTAGTTAATGATCCAATCCATTTTGCGCTTCTACATCCCAATTGGTGCGCCAGTAGCATACTATCAAAAAACCCTATAGTTAAATCCATATTTCTCTTTTAATTCTACTAGAATTTTCATAACATCTCTAATCGACTCCATTAGGCACAGTTCTACCGAAGTGTCGATCAAAGGAAGTGTGTTTCAATCATATACTGTTGGTAATTTTTTTCTTTCGTCCAACAAATTTGATTGATCTTCCATAAACGGTACTATAAACTCTCGCATCATTTCTTCTTTATCGAAGTTGGATAAAAGCTCATGCAGAGAACTTACGAAACTATAGAAGGCTGACATTTTGGACTTGTCAAGATCTGTTAGTCCCATTTTTTTATCTAAATCTATAATATCACCAAGCTGAATCAATTTTTCAATGTCCTCGATTTTTAATAATCCTTCAGGCAACATCATAAAGGCATGTAAAAAATCGTCTAAATATTCAGCAAGCATAAACCATCTGTTTGCTTCATTGCATGGTTTAATTAAAACAATTATATAGTAGTAATCATCATCAATTGCAGCCTTGAAACACATTTCTTTATCTGAACAATTATTACATTGGGGTCCTTCGTGATACTTTAATACATCTTCGTAATTTTCTTTGGATGAAAAGATCCATTGTTTAAGTTCACCAGAAGCCATGATTAAATCTTCGAAGATATCTCGAAAATCAAGGACAACTTCTCTGTATCTCTCTGCACAATTACTCTTTTCATCTGTTCCCATAGATCTAAATTCCATAAACGATCTATTATCCCATTTAACTGTTATTTTAATAGGAATGCCTGGAATCCGATGTATTTCTATATTTTTATCTGAAAATTGTTCTTCCACCTCACTCCTTTTGCATCGAAGTAATTTTAATAGAGTTTGATCACCCAGAAGATTATCAGCCGTTAATTGCACATAAAATCCCTTCTCATTCCAAATGGGAATTACATCGATCACAAAATTTATAAAGTATTTAACAGGGTCGCCGAACCACCAGTAAAGGTCATACATATTCTCTTGAATAAAAACCGGAAATTCATCAAAGTACAGCCAGAATTCAGCCTGTTCAAACTCTTTTCGGTTGGGTAAAGTTCGGTATTCAGTGATATTCCTGCTGTCCGGACCCGCATCAATATGATATTGCAAATCTATCTCACCGGATTGATTATTGCCATTTACGTCGGCAGCTAATATGTAAGTGATCACACCGCAATCGTTATCTATATTAGCAAATTTAACCGCTGTATTTCTGTTCGAGACTTTATCCTGCATTGTCGCTGCCTGATCATATATAACTATTCTTGAGTCGCATTTATGTCTGATTCCAAACGTTAAATCCATCATTTGTTCCCAGGTCGGTTCATTCATTATGACATCAAGGAGATTGTACCCTCTATTGGCATGACCACGTTTTATGGTACTAAATATTACAGATATTCTGTCACTATTAACTTGCTTTATGGATTCAATCCCAACAACCTTTTGATGACCACGATTGATTCTGCTCATCAAATCCTCGATTGTTTCTTTTCGAGTGAAATATTTTATCCAATCATTTCCTAATACTTCTATTAATGTTTTCATCTTTGATCTCCTCCCTCTGTATTTTATATCCTATAAAATTTCTCTTTAAACTCAGTTTTACCATTATCGCTTTCATGGATTGAGCAATAATCAAGGTATTGCCTCACCGTCGACAATAATTCCGAATAAATAGGCTCGCTTTTTATTTCCGCTATGTAATCAGCGGTAACTTGAAAATCGACTGCCTTTCGAAAAAAACTATTAGATTTCAAATACTCTTCAGTAATTAAATCTGCAGGTCCGCAAACCATCTGTATTTTTTCTCTTGAGAAAAAGACAACGTTTTTCTTGATCTCACATTCGGCAACCAATCTCATTCTGCAGAAATGCCAGTATGCATAGCATGCGGATGGTTTACTACTACCGCAATCACCAATGGCCAGACATTTCTTACATGGATGAAAAGGATATAGAATGGTGTAATAAAGATCATCATATCTATTAGAATATTCTGTACATTTTTTGTCATACTTACTGCAATTAGCCTTTTTACTTAATGTGCATTCCTCACAAAATTCTATCAACTCTTTGTGAACGATTTCAAAATTGTTATGATTTTTTCCATTCATTTTCAGAATCTCCTTTTGATTTGGTTTCAAAGTAAAATAGGCCAAACCTCAGAATGAAGATTGGCATTCTTCTTGATTGTTAAAATTTAACTTATAATTCTTCTACGGTTTCCGTTAAGGGATTCAACAATTTTGTTGGCTGATTTTAATTAACATATTTGTTGATTTTCAACCGTGTAGGCAGTTTCAGATAAGAATTGATTTTCTGAACCAAAATAAAATACCCATAACCATTAGTAGGCTTTCTTTTTTTTGCCCTTAGCATTTTCAGCTTCTTTAATTTAGCCATAGTTGTCTCAATATCAGGGATAGTCATGGAGAAACGATTAGGTTTGTTTAAGCTTTCCATTATTTCGTGCATATATGCCCAATACTTTGGAAATCTCGGTAGCATTAATAATTTTTCCAACACGTCATTCTGATTTATGGCTGCTTCAATTAATTTGGTAAAATTGATGAGCTTGACAGCTTCAAATACCGTGATCTCGGCACCAGTAAATGAATCTTTAGTGATCCCGATCACGCCATTAAGAAGCATCGTTGCAACTTAGTAATCAACTTTATTTGCTTCAAATACGCTGTTCTCAGCACTTAGTAACATACCTTTCCCAGCCCCTTCTTTTTCCATCGTTCGTTCAATGTCCTCAGATTTAACTCCAATATATTTGGCAAAGGCTTCGATTTACGTCGGATGAGGAGGGTTATTGATTATTGAACAAAGTGAAATAACCTTTTGGATTATGCCCACTTTTTCTCGACAATTATCAGGCTTTTGTTTTGCAACTATCCTTACTATTTGGTTAAGATAAGGTATTGATATCTGTCTTTTTCTCAATCGCTCAAATATCGTAGCTACAGTCCGACTCGCGATGTTATTTATACTATCCGGCGAGTTCGGAAATATCGGTGGGACCGATTCATTATCACAGCTGTTAATACCTACAGGTACTTTTATAATTGATGGATGGTTCAAAAGACTTTCTCTATCTGTGGTTTCAATTCCAATCACTGCTTTTGGATGTTTTGCTATAACATTCTGAATTGTGTTGCCAAACTTACTGTAGAAAGGTACTTGGCGAATTGTATAGCCTTGGGTGATGATTCTTATTAAATCTGGTATGACCTTTTTACTCGCAAAAATATCATGACAAATAATTGCCTTATCTTTAAAAAATTCCTGATCTTTGTATAGCTCTTCTGATTTTAACTCGTAAACTTCATGGAACGAATTAATCGGTACAATCTTTTTGCAAATACAAACCAAATGCGAAGCGATAGTTGGATCTTCCGCCGTCAGAATTATCGATAACGGAAGTCCCAAGCTTACCGAATTTAATGCTAAGTGGATCAAGTGCCTTGCACGGATATTTTCAGGAGCTATTCCATTATTTCTCAAATATTCCGAAACCCATACAAGCGGCGATCTAATAATACCATCCGACCATCCATATGGATGTATAAATAGCTGATCGGCGATTTGAGCCAGTTCGGACGGTAATACAGGACGAGAAACAGATTGATTAGAGGAACTTAAAGAAAAGTCTGCCCTGGTACTATTCTGAAAAATTTTAAGATCGTTCATTCGAAATTTACCTATGAAAATTTTAGTTTTAACAAAGTTTAAAATGCAGTATATAGATAAAAAGCAAGTTTACTGATTGTTGTTGATAGCCCTTCTTTTTACTATTCATAGACAGGAAAGTGTTAGTAAACAGAAAGAGACTGATAATTCATCTTGCTATCAACTTTTGCTCTTTCCTGAGGGCTTTCTTTTTATCGTGTCTATAACTTCATTCTCATAGTATTTAACATCATCTTTTAGAGCTGCCACTTGTTGCTCTAACTCTGAAATGCGCTGGTTTTTTTCTATGATATTCTTTTTGAGTTCAATAATCTCAGCTTTTAGCGTCGGAACATGATCTGTATCCGGAGCCTCAATAAATTGATTAAGAGATACATTGGCCTCTGGTTCAGGCAAGCTGTTATCATCACTGGCATGCTCGGTCGCTTCTTCAAATGACGGATCATTGCTATTAGTTTCCGGTTCTTCGCCATCTTCTTGAGAAAACTGCTCCTCTGGACTTGAGGCCGGAATAGGCTCTTCTTCATAATTATCAGGTGAAGTGGACGCATCAGCGCCATCGACATCATTTCTGTCTGGTCCGCTATTACCTTCTTCATTCTGATCAGACGACTCGTAATCTGCTCCAGTCACATCATCGGAATCATAATCAGGTAGATTTTCACCGTCATTTTGCCTTACTAACTCATCTTCTCCAGAATCTGTTGAATAGATAGTTATTGACATTTCTTGCCTGCTTGATTGTTCGCTCTTCGTTTCAGTTGGCAGATCTTCGCTACCAGTAGGATTGCTCTCATCGGTTTCATCACTAACCAGAATTTCAACATCATTGTCAGAGGTAACCATCTCAACAACAGTCTCGGAACCAGAAACAGGTGAGCTTTCAACGCAATTTACCTCTGAGATTCGAGGCTCCTCATTCTCATCGATTCCTATTGTTTCCTGCTCAGTCTGAGATGATCCATTCTCCTCAATAGCCCACGTATCTATTGATTTTTCAGTCGGAGTCCTAACTCCGATTTTGGATGTTTCTATAATCCTCCCATCAGCGCATTTTCGCTTTGAGCCCCACTCATAACCATTTTGAGTGAGTTCATTGCGTTTATTGCTTACGAAAGGTTGTGTAACGTTGCATCTTCGGGCGATTTCAGTATCGCTCCATTGTCCCCAATCAGGATCAGTGAGGAGTGTCAATACAGCCTTTAGCTTGTCGGCATTTGTTCGCCGAAGTCCATGGTCTGCATTAGCGCCCACAGCATGGAGTATCGCCTCTCGTTCGGTACCTTCAAATATATTTACCTCTACGGTATCGATACCGGCTTGCCGATAAGCTACCAAGCGATGGAAACCATCGACCAGCAATAACTTGTCACCAATGTTAAATACATCCAGCGGTGGAAACTTCACGCCATCGGCAATCTCAACAACCAAATCCTCTATGTATTTATTGTTAAGACTGGCGCGTTGCTGAATCTGTTCCTCTACAACAATATGGATAATTTGAACTGCTTGAGGTTCCATTTTGGACCTCCTTTTTGTTTGAGGTTGATATTTTTGCCGACTAAGCTCCCGCCAAATTGTCAAAGCAATCCGCCCCGTATACAATTTTGATCCCCCCTTTCTTGGGGCGGTGCGAAGAAGATGGATAAAAAGATTTCTGTTTTTACCTATTATTGTGTGACTTTAGTATGAACATTGGGGGAACATTGTTCCACACGCGGAAAATTTTAAAAAAATTTTAATCTATGGTAGATAATTTGTAAGGATAGTTTGTCGATTTTCGATGCAGCTATTTGTGATGGAATGGGGATGAGGAGTCATCTCCGCAACAGTATCAAACAGACTTTTTTTAGAAATTGAATTCAGGCAAAAACCATGGTAGGATTAAATCTATCCGGAATTCCTAACACGATTTTAATGTATAATTTCAATTATATGAAGAACTTCAGCGGAAAATCAATTCGTGTTAGAGTGGTCCCATAATAAGCTCGTCGGAGTACGGGTTGATTTTTCTGTTGGTTGCATGCACGGTTTATAGTATTAAACTAATGTGAAAATATCGCTATCAATCTGAACCGGACAAAAGCTTTACAAATTAAATACAGGCCTAATATTATAGGCTATTTTATTGGTGGGAAACCCGGATATAGCCTAAAATATTAGTCAACTATTATATACTGTGCTGACGAGGAACATCATCAATGAGAATAAAAATTGATTTTACTACCAACTCGAGTTCAGCCAGCTATATGATTCCATCGAAGTTTTATTTGGATGACAAGGTCAAATTCGTGAAGAAGCTCAATGAGTATTTTGAGGAAAAGCGCCAAAAGAGTGGTTGGCAAGGGGAGCCTGGTCCACAACCTTCAGTTGACGTTGATGACGTGGAGGTGGTATTAGGAAATTCTTTTGTAATTTTGGGGTACGTCCCCTATTTAGGCGATTACGACGATTTGCCCAAGCACATAACAAATATGCTTTTAGACTATATGAACAATCCCAATGGTCTTGCTAAATTTGGTTTTAAAGAACTCAAATTTAAAATTAAAGATAAGAACGAGCCGCAGAATAAATAAGGTAAATGCAGGATGGTACAATGCGTGTTATTGTCGACACCCATATTTTTATTTATCGGGAGTATGAAAAAGCGCTTCCGAAGGATCTTCAGAAGCTTTTAGCCGGTTTTACCAAGTTAGGAATTAAGATTTTCGCTCATCCTCTGTCTCTGAAAGAAATTGAGCATGATGCAAACTTAAGGAACCCACAGGTAATTCTTTCCAAAGTTAAAACCTACCCTATCATTGCTTCCCCGCCAGATGCAAACACTGACGATGTGTTTTTGAATATCGTGGGAATCCCTGAAGACCCACGTGATGATGCTGATAATCAACTATTGTACTGTATTTACAAGAATACGTCAGATTATTTGATAACTGAAGACAGGGATATTCACCGCAAGTCTAAAAAAATAAAAATATCAGATAGGGTGTTCGGCCTAAAGGAGGCCCTAAATTACTTCCAAAAGCAACCTGATGTACAAGATACATCACCTATTCATGCTGCTAAACCAACTTTCTGTTTCTTCAAATCTGGAGATATATGGCATATCGGCGCCTCCTCTATGTCAAAAAACTTTACGAATACGAAAGGTCTGGAATTTATTCACTTTTTACTAAAAAATCCAAATAGATACTTCTCGCCGAACTTAGTTTACAATATGGATCAGACTTCAATTATGTACTCTGAACATATGAAAAATGAAACAGGCATTAAGAAACTTAATTCTCACGAACTCAAAGAACGCGAGATTCTAAAAAATAAATACCAAAAAACCCTTGAAGATGGAGATTATGAAATTGCTGAAGATGCTGTATGGTTAAAAAAGGAAATTCGGCGTTTGAATATGGAGATCAAAAAAAAAGTCGAACGAGACAGTAGGTCCATCCATGAAAAATGCCGAGTGAATGTTTACCGCAGAATTGATTCAGCACTAAAAAAAATACACAAATTCCTGCCAGAGATGGAATCATTTTTAAATAAGACCACAATTAAAACTGGTGATTCGATCTGTTATAGTCCGATTGAGCATGCTCAGCCTATTTGGATTTTGCGAGAAGAAGACCGTCCAACTGAAAAATCCCGCCAAACATAAATCAATTAATCGCCCCTGAACATTGTTCCATCAATGTTCACGTCAGAGTCACAGATTATCCATTAGAATGGATTTAGACTTGGAGAATCTGGATGGACAAAATCCCTATTGACAACAATCTCAATCACGATATTCTAAACTGCGAGGAGGTCGCCCTATATCTGCGCAAAAGCACCAGCTGGGTGTATAAAAATTGGCAGGCATTGGGCGGCAGGAAGCTCGCGGGGTGTCTTTTTTTCCCAACAAAGGAGGACATCTATGAGCATCTATTTGGTAAAAGGCAAGGGGTGGAGATACGACTTCACCCAGCAGGGGATCAGGCACACGGAAGCCTGGTTCAAAACAAAAACCAAGGCCAAACAGGCCGAAGCAAAAAGAAGGGAGGAATTAAAAAATCCGAAACTGCGGGAAACAACCCAAACCGATACGGACTTCTTGACATTGGCCAATAAACGTTTGGATTATGTAAAAAGTTACAATTCCGAAAGTCATTTTAAGGATGTTTTCTATCATGTCCGCCGTTGGGTAAAGGAATGGAACGGCCTTATTTGCACCGATATTACAAGCGATATGATCGAAAGGTATATCATTAATCGTTCAGCAGTCTCAGCCTGTGTGGCCAACAAGGAACTTCAATATCTGAGGGCTCTGTTCAATTACGGCATTAAAAGAAAGCTGATTACCAGCAATCCAACGGATGACATCGAATTTTTACCTGTAGAGATTAACAAAAAGTACGTGCCATCAAAGGATGATGTCCTTAAAGTCATATCTGTCGCTGACCCGGATACGCAGCAATATCTATGGACTATACTTTTGACAGCAGGACGGGTTGGAGAAATTAATAGGCTATCCTGGGAAGATGTCAATTTTGCAGAGCGTTATGTCACCTTATGGACCAGAAAAAGAAAAGGCGGTAACAGGGAGCCTCGTGATGTCCCGATGGTACAAAATCTGTATGACATCCTCTGGCATCGTTTTGAAAGACGCAATACAGATATGCCCTGGGTTTACTGGCATACCTATTGGAGCAGGGAATTAGGGCAAAATGTACAAGGAAGATACAATGATCGGAAAAAGATCATGAAATCTCTTTGCAATGAAGCAAGTGTAAAATATTTCCGGTTCCATCCGTTTCGACATTTAACAGCATCCATTCTTGATGACCTGGGGGTCCCTATTGGTGTCATACAACGTATTCTGGGACATCAGAACCGCCGCACCACCGAAATATATTTGCATTCTGTAGGAGAGGCTGAGCGAAAGGCCATGAAGAAGCTGGAAAGTGTTGACTTTTTTGGTGCCATTTCCCAACCGGATAAAGCTTCACCAATAAATACGCATTCAACATATTGGCAAAGAAAGGTGAAGCGCCCATCTTACGACAAATTGATACGTGATGTTGAGCTAACGGGCTATGTCGGCACAGGTAAAAAATACGGTGTCAGCGATAATTCGATCAGAAAGTGGCTAAAATTCTATAAGAATCAGCCTCAAAATTTAAACTAATTTACGGGAGCAAGAAAAAATTCTCACATGGATTCTCACACAAATAAAAAAAGGGGTTAGCCGATTTTGGCTAACCCCTTGATTTTGTTGGCTCCCCAGCACGGACTCGAACCGCGGACCCAGTGGTTAACAGCCACTTGCTCTGCCAACTGAG
>PVMK01147461.1_pt1 | contig 12822 bp, 13 predicted proteins | sample 1853481 | NCBI WGS metagenome assembly PVMK01 (sample SAMN08533507, study PRJNA380276) | Marine sediment metagenome, whole genome shotgun sequencing project.
ATCCAATCTCATAAAGATTTGTGAAAAGTATCCCAACATCGAGATGGGGTTGATCGATCTGTACAACGTCCGCAAAAAAGCCGGTAATGGGAAAACGCTGCCGAAGGTCCGAAAAATAGGGCGGCATCAGCTGCCGTTAAAAATCAATCTGCATATTTTTACGAATGCCAACCAAAAGGAGCCACTGATCATCGACGGTTATTCGCGGGATGTTTCCATCGGCGGGTTATGTGTCGTTCTGGACGGTAAATACAAGAGCATTTCAGCCATTTATAAAAATATTAAAACCGCCAAGATCGAAATGAGCCTGCCGGATGAAGAGCTTGCTTTGAAAGTGTCAGGCAACATCGTCTGGAGCCGGGAGTTTAGCTGGAAAAAGAAAAAGATCGTGGCTCTGGGGTTTCGGTTCAAGGAAATGGCACCGAAGTTCAAGGGGATGTTTTTTATGATGGCGGATAGTATTTGCTACAATGGGGGAAAGCGGCGGTAGGTAAACCGATTTTGGATTTTGGATTGCGGATTTCGGAATGAAAAACATTGCGTTGGATTGGTTTAAAAAATCAGGTGTCAGGTGATTCGGGTTTCAGGTGTCAGGTGTCAGTCAAAAAGCTCATAGCTCAAAGCTGAAAGCTCAAAGGCTCAAGGATAAAGGCCGGTTTTATTAGTTTAATTAGCTGAATTAGTTAATTAACTGAACCAATCGAACAAATCAGACCCATTGAACTAATGAAACAGGCCGCAGGCCTCCATGCGCGATGCGCATTATTCATCCTGTTTCGGGCTGCGGTCGGCGGCCATCCACAGAAAAGCGACCAACCCCAGAAATACGATTCCGATAAAAATCAGATTTTCCATTGATCTTGCCTTTCCCTTGTAGTGGTTGTCAAAAAAACGTTCCGTTATTCAAACGTTTTTTTCTACAACCGTACAAGCGTTTATGCCCCTATTCCTTAATTCGGAACATTATTATGGAAAGCGGTATAATGCGTCGGGATGACGGGTAACCCTTTCGTTCTGCAGGGCGCTAAGCCTCAACGATTTATACTGCAAAATACAGACCGAATTCATCTTTTCAAAACAAGTTAATAAATTCAACGTATTATATAATTTTCAGATTGAGAGAGCGATAATTTTCGTTGGGTCTTTGGCACAATTTGCCCATGGGTGTCAGATTTTTTACAAATCGCGATTGATTTGCCCCACGTAAGGCTCAATTAACCGCAGACACTCGCAGACAGATGCAGATCTGGATTTTAAAATGGCCACAGATTTAATATGCTCTTTTCGTTTTAATTTTTAGACAGGATTTACAGGATTGTTCAGGATTTTTTTATTTAACCGCAGACGAACGCAGACGCGCGCAGACCCCCGCGACTTCGCTTCGCTTGCTCTGGACAAGCTGGCCGGCAAAAAAACACGTCAATCGCTCCGCGATTAAAAAGTCTGCGAACGTCTGCGTGGGTCTCGCGGTTAATTTATGCTTTTAACCTGTTGGCGCATGTCTGCGATTAAATCGAAATAAAATTCGACCTGATTGACACAAGGTTGATGTTTTATCTATACTCCCTGCGGGTTGAAAGGAATGGCTATGGAAGGACAGTTTGTCCTCAAAGATTTTATTCACCCGGTTTTAAATGAGGAAGTCAGGACGATCAGCGGTCATTATGTATTGGCCCGGGAGAACCGGTTTGCATTCAAAGGCCGGGAGGTTCTGTATTATATCGGCTGTGCGATTGTGGATTCGTCCTGCTGCGCTCCGGGGGGCTGTGCCTATGCGCTGGTTCCGGGGTACATCAGGCAGTGGAAATACAAATTGAACCCGGAAAATTTGCCGATCACTCAAGTGGAACCGATACGGGATAAAGATTATCAGGAAGAACTGCGACGCCTCATAAAGGAAAAAGAATCGGTGCAGCAGGTGGATTTTGAATAGAAATTAATTACAGACGGATGCAGATTAGAACAATCTGAAAAAATCATCCACAGATTACGCAGATTTCACAGATAAAAAAACAAATTAAACTATCCACAGATTACGCAGATTACACGGATTAGTAAAAATAAAAAAAATAAATCCACAGATTACGCCGATTCCCACAGATTAAAAAAATAAAATTCTAAAATAATCTGCGTTAATCTGCGAAATCTGCGGATAAATATTTCACCCATCGTGTTCTGCGTTCGTCTGCGGTTAATTAAAGCAAATAGGGGGATAGATGGAGGAAAAGGAGATAAACGGGGTCGGATTTGTTGCCGGCAGCTGGCCGCTGGACATCGAAAAATCAACGATTGTCTTTATTCATGGTTCCGGCGGTAGCGCGAATTACTGGAAGGCACAGGTGCAAGGCCTGTCCGAAAGGGTCAACACGGTGGCAGTTGATCTCCCGGGCCACGGCCGAAGCGGAAAAAACGGAAAAAATACCATCGCGGACTACGCACAAACGATGGTTGAATTTATCGATGCCGCTGACATCCTGCATCCAATTCCCTGCGGATTGAGTATTGGCGGCGCCATCGTTCAGCAGCTATTGCTTGATTTTTCGAAACAATTTGAAGCCGGAATTTTGATCGGCACCGGTGCAAAATTGAAAGTATTGCCGATGATTTTTGAGGCAATTGAAAAGGACTACCCCGGATTTGTGGAGATATTGTGTAAATTGGCAGCATCGGAAAAAACAGCGCCTGAGGTAATCCAGCCTTTCCGGGATGACATGCAAAAATGCGATCCCCGGGTTACCTTTGGTGATTTCGAGGCCTGCAATCGGTTCGATGTGATGGACCAGCTTGCTGAAATAAGCGTTCCGGTAATGATCATTTCGGCTCAAGACGATAAGCTGGCACCTCCGAAATATGCCGATTTTCTTGAATCGGCCATTCCAAATGCGACCCGGGCTCATATCCTGGATGCGGGCCACATCGCCTCGATGGAAAAGTCCCGGGAGGTCAATCAGGCGATCATCGAGTTTCTGGACAACCAGGGACTTTGATCGTTGCAATCAAATTGACTTGTTAGTATAAGCTTATCTTTTGGCAGGATTTATATGATTATTTTGCCTAGTTTTTAGACAGGATCTACAGGATTTGTTGGATTTTCTTTTTTGGTCGCTCTCCGGAAGAGAGCGCCCAAACACCAATCGCCTCCGGCGAATAAAATCGGAAAATATAACCTGGTTATTAAAGAAGTTGGTTTTAATCGCGATGAAACAAGCGCCGCGAAACAATTAATTTTATAAACCATTTTATTCCGCTGAAAGCGGATTGAGTTTTCTCACTTCCATCTGGGAAGTGAGAAAGAATAAAAAATAATCCTGAATAATCCTGTAAATCCTGTCTAATAAAATATTGATCCCAGGAGGAAAAGTGATGCGTGATGTTTTTGAGGGATTGCGCGCGCGGTTGGACGAGCTGGCAGTCGGTTTACCGAAAACTGAAAACAAAATAGAAATCAGGTTACTGAAACGCCTGTTTACCGAAGCGCAAGCTGAATTTTTCGTGCAGCTTCATCCCTTGCTGGAAGCGCCCGATGATGTCGCCAATCGGTTGAACCGGGACCCGGGTGAAGTCGCTGATTTGATGGAGCAAATGGCGAAAAAGGGATTGCTTTTTCGGAAACGCGACGGCGATCGGGTTCGTTATGCAGCTGTGCCTTATGTGGTCGGGATATTTGAATTCCAGGTTAAATCAATAGATAAAGAGCTTGCAAAGGAGGCCGAAGACTATTTTGAAGCGGTTTACGGGCGTGCGCTTCAGTCATATAAGACTCCGGTGTTACGAACCATTCCGATCAATCGTCAAATGGTGGCCGACTGGCCGATTGCACCATACGAAGATGTTCTACAGATTGTTGAAGGTCATGAAAAAATTGCAATTGCTCCCTGTATCTGCCGAACAACCAGAAAACTGGCCGACCATGATTGCGATAAACCCATGGAAAACTGTTTTTCGTTCGGTTCCCACGCTGAATATTATGTTGAGAACGGCATGGGCCGTTTTATCACCAAAGAAGAAGCCAAGCAGATCGTTATCAATAATGAAGAAGCCGGTCTGGTGATGCAGCCGTTCAATTCGAAAAAAGTTGGCGGGATGTGCAGCTGCTGCGGTGACTGCTGCGGGATGCTGCGCTCGTTGAAAAAGCAGCCGAATCCGGCGGAAGCCGTGCAGAGCAATTATTACGCACAGGTGGAAGAAGAGCTGTGCACGGGGTGTGAAACCTGCGTGGACCGCTGCCAGATGGAAGCCGTTGAGGTGGTTGACGGCATTTCGACAGTCCTGCTTAATCGCTGTATCGGCTGCGGACTGTGTGTGACCACCTGCCCGACAGAGGCCATCCAATTAATAAAAAAATCCGAAGACCAGCTTTACGAGCCCCCGAAATCCGGAGTAGAGACTTACATGCGCATCATGCAGGAACGGGGCAAGATTTAGCGCGAAACGCGTTATTAGGTTTTGGACAGGATTTACAGGATCAACTGGATTTTCTCTTTTGGCCGCTCTTCGGAAGAGAGCGTCCAAACCCCAATCGCCTGCGGCGAATAAAAATGGATTATCTATCATAGTAATTAAAGAAGTTGCTTTAACTCGTGATGAAACAATCACAGTAAAATTAAATGATTTTTTAATCCGTTTTATTCCGGCGGAGGCGGATTAGGTTTTCTCACTTCCATCCGGGAAGTGAGAAAGAATAAAAAAATCCTGTTAATCCTGTCTAATTAAATACTAGAATGTGAACCATGAAAGACGATAAAGGCCTATACTACTATCCTTTTCCATTGAACCAACGCGTGCGGATGTACGTGCGTGAAGGGGTAGATGAGGTCTGGTTTCGGATGTGGAATTCCGACGATGCGAAACTGTGGGACGAGCACGGCTGGGTTCCCTACGAGGCGATCAAAAAGGCCCAGGGAATGTATCAGATAAAGGATTTTGATCCCAAACAGGCCTATGACATTCAAATTGCCCAGGCACTGATAAAGGAAGACAAGCAGTCCGAATAGCTGCGATAATTATCTAAAATAGTCTCTCACGCAAATTAGAACAATCTGAGATAATGATCCACAGATTACGCGGATTACACGGATTAATAAAAAATAAATTATAAAGGTCCACCAATACAAATGATAATCTGCGTAATCTGCTAATTTGTTTTTTCTGTGTTTTTAAACTAATTGTAATCTGCGGAAATCTGCGTAATCTGCGGATAAATATTTCACCCATCGAGTTCTGAGTGAATCCGTGTGGTTCTGTGGCTAATTAATCTTAATAGTTCGCGTATTACCCGCTTTATGTCTCCTTTAACGATTACCATCAAAGAAAATCTGCAGCTCGAAAACGTGCCCCCGGAACTCATGGAGACACTTGTCGAGAAGCTTCAATTTCCCAACCCCAAATGGCTGGAAAATGACCGTATGGGCCGCTGGAATCGGGGCACCCCCCGGGTTCTCAAGTATTACGATAAAGTCGGCCGAACCGGGCTGTGGATGCCGCGCGGCTATATCCGGCATTTAATTAATCTGTGCCGTCGGCAGGACATTCAATTCCGTATCGATGATCAGCGGCGCCGGCTCAAACCGCTGAATTTTACCTTCAGCGGCCGGCTCAAACCCTTTCAGAAAATTGCTGTGGATAAAATGCTGGCTAAAGATTTCGGGACGCTGAGCTCTGCCACCGGTTCCGGCAAGACGGTGATGGCCCTTTACATCATCGCGAAGCGAAAGCAGCCGGCACTGATCATCGTTCACACGAAAGAACTCGCCGGCCAATGGGTTGATCGTATCGGAACTTTTCTCGGCATCGAATCCGAAGATGTTGGATTTATCGGAAGCGGCCAGAAACGCATCGGTGAGAAGATTACCGTTGCCCTGGTGCAATCCCTTTATAAATGTGCTGATGAGGTTGCTGAGAATATTGGCTTTTTACTGGTTGACGAATGCCATCGGTGTCCAAGCCGCACCTTCACCGAGGCGGTCTCCTATTTCGATTCTCAATATATGCTCGGCTTTTCCGCCACACCGTATCGGAGGGATAAACTTTCCAAATTAATTTTTTGGCACCTGGGCGACAAGCACCACGAAGTGGACAAAAGCCAATTAATCGAAAGCGGTGATGTGTTGCCTGCCAGGGTGGTCTTTCGCAAAACACATTTCACCACGCACTATGATCCGGTCAATGAATACAGCAAGATGCTGGCTGAACTTGCCACCGACACAGAGAGAAATATTCAAATCGCCTCAGACGTTGCCGGCGAAGCCGCCAGAAACCCCGGTATTTGCCTCATCCTATCCGATCGCAAGGCGCATTGTCAGAATCTGCAGGCGCTGCTGCGCTACCGGTTCAAATTGCCGTCCGAATTACTTACCGGAGATCTCGATACCGCCGAGCGTAAAAGAGTCCTGGAGCGGATCAACCACGGGCATGTTCACGTACTGATTGCCACCGGGCAGTTAATCGGGGAAGGTTTTGACTGTAAAGAACTGACCACCTTATTTCTGGCAACCCCGATAAAATTCAGTGGGCGCTTGCTTCAGTATCTCGGCAGAGTTCTGCGCCCGGCACCCGGGAAAAAATTTGCCAGAGTATATGATTACGTGGATGAGAAAGTGGATACTCTCAGGAAAGCGGCTATGGCGCGGAAGCGCGTCTATCGAAGGTAGCCAGCCAAAAGCATCCTTGTTTACCACAGACCCGCCCGCCTCGCCTTGCTCGCATGGCGGGCGTGGGAGCACAGAGCTAAACAGGCTCAAAACTGAAAGCTGAAAGCTCAAAGCCGATCCACAGATTTCATTGAATTTGTGATTTAATGGTCCGCAGATTACGCAGAACAAAAAATATTATTTATCCGCAGATTACGCAGATTTCCGCAGATTTAAAAAATTAATTTTAAGAGCTAACCATGTAAAATTATTCCAGGGGCGCAAAAAGTTCGAAATAATATAAACTTTGAGCGCTAAAGTATCGTTTTTAATGTAATCTGTGGATATTATTTTTATAGATCTTTACATAGTTTTAATCTGCGTTAATCTGCGTAATCTGCGGATAAATTATTCTCCAATTCAAGGTAATCTGCGGATAAATTTAGCTTTTGAATTTTGCGGGCCCTCGCCCGCCATCGCGAGCCGCTCAGGCGAGGCGGGCAGGTCTGTGGTAAATAACACCTACCGTCCTTCCTCGATATATCCCTGAACTCTCCAGGACGTTCACCATTCGCAATTTGTATAAATAAATACAATTTTTGATTGATAAAAATGAGAGAATGCGGTATCTTATTATTTAGAACAAATTTGGATGCTTAGATGATTGATTCGCCTCGGGGGCTTCAAATATAAAATGAAAACAAACGGTGTTCATACTTCGACGGGTAAAACCAGCGGCCCGGATGACGTATTGCGAATACTCGATTCGCTGTTGGCAGATTCCAGTCAAAAGCGGCTCACCGGAAGCCAGGCAACCGTTATTCTTGATGCGCTTGCCAGCGCCAACGATCCGGCTCTGGTCGTCCGGTTCCCGGTTGTGCTGAGCATCTGTGCCCGCAACGGCGTTTCACTCAACAGCCATGCATTGTTTTCCAAATACTGGGAATCGAGTCCGAAAAAGAAAAATCTGGAAAAATTGCTGTTAATCAGTGGCGAATTATTCGACCTTGAGGGAATTGAAGCACCACAAAACCTGAAGAAAATAGTCCGGTCGCTAAAGGCAAAGTACGGCTCCTTGCAGTCGGCGAAACTCCTTTCACTGAGCAGCGGTATGACGATCGCCATCAAAGATATTCAAAATATCTTAAGGGGCTACACTGCCAAAATTAAAAATGCCGCCCCGGTAAGTACAAGCGGAGCGCCGAATAAGGAGCTGAAAAAGGATACGCTGCAGCGGTCCGTTGAGCTGGATGCCTGTCTGGACCGGCTTTTTCCACCCAAACAAAAGGACCTGATTTTTAAAAAGTTAAACGGTGAATCATTTACGAAAACTGAACGTGAATATTATTCCCGGATTGTTCGGAAAAAATTGCAGGCCATCGCCAATTTTCAGGTTGGTTATGTTGCTGATCGGCTGACGCAAAAATAGGTAACAATAGCAAGTGAGCTAAAGTTTAAAATGATCTAAAGTGACTAAAGTTAAGGTGTCGCTGTGCTCCATCTTTTATTTTTAGAAATGGAAGAATTCATTAACTTTAGTCACTTTAAACTTTAGTTCACTTTAGTCACTTCTTTTTAGTATGAACCCAACCGGCGATACCAAAAATACGGCCGGTTCAGATCCATAATGAAAAATGTAAGGGATATGCAATGGAAATCTTCTGGGAGATTGCGTTACATACGGTTGAAATTCTTACACTGCTGTTTGGTGTTCTGGGAATGGCATTTTCCCTGCTGCTCCTGTTTTCGCCCCGCCTGACAAAATCCATCGGCAATTTTTTTAATCGCAGCATCAGCGTTGAATCCAAAATAAATATCCTGGATATGGATATTCCAACGGAGGCGTTAATTTACAGCCATCATGTTATTTTCGGCCTATGTCTTGTTGCGGGTTCAATCTTTGCCCTCATTTTTTTCTTTTTTAATATCGATATATCCAACTTTGCGAAGGTGTTTCTCGGGGCCCACAAATATTTTATGACCCTTGAGATCGTTTTTTTCTTTTTTGCCTGGATTGCCAGGATTGCATGCATCTTTGGACTGGTATTGGGCTTCTTGCTGCTGTTTGCGCCGCTAAAAATGCGGGCGATCGAGGCTAAAGTGAATACCTGGTTTGAAACACGGGCTATTTTTGAAAAGCTGGATTACAGCGGTCCCGAACTGGACGTTCTTTTTTTCCGCCATCCCTTCTTTTTCGGCATGGCCGGCGCTGTTATTTCATTTCTGATCATTACTCTGTCTATCGTTAATTTGCTGAGCTGATATTATATACAGTTAATTCGTTAATTAGTTGATTCGTCAAATAGTTAAAATCGGTGAGACTCAAAGAGCACTCCGCAAAGTGACTTTGTTCCGCTTTTGATTAGAGCGTTTGTCAAAATAACGTTCCGATAGCGGTAGTTTGTTGTGTCTTCTCAGGGTTGTCGATAACGTCCAATATGGCCTGATGCAAACGCTCTAATAATTTTAAGCTGTTACACATTACATTTTCCCTTGTTAGCAAATCTGGCAAACGGAACATATTTATGACAACCGCTATAATTGGAGCTGATAATGGAGAAAAGAAAGTTTCGGATTTTCCCGTTCGAGAGAATGAGTGTCGAATTCCCGTGGCAAATCTGGGCTGTGGGCTGGTTGTGCATATTTAAAGGCATTATCTGGCTGGCCTATGAGCCGAATTTGGCGGGTAACCTGCTGAGCTTTTTCGGCGCTAAATACCTGCTGGAGATGCTGCCGTTGATTATTTTCGGAATCGGTATATGGAATATGCGCAGATGGGCAGTATGGGGGGCAGTGGCTGTCTGTGCCATTAATTTGATTATATTTTTCTTTACCCCCCAAGCTTTCAGCGCCATGCTGGTAAAATCCGAGGTCATCATCTGGTCGGTTTTGCTATCGGGTATCACCCTGATTTGCAACGGGCCGCTGGGTGATTTGCTGGTCCTCCTCGCCGCTCCCCTTTTACTTAAAAACATTAAAAAGAAAAGTTAAAAAACCCGGAAGGAAGGCAAGAGGGAATAAATTTGTTATTTCAAATGCTCTTCCGTGTACAAGGATAGCTCGATCATGCGCTCAAGAAGTTCGTCCGTCTGCAACTCTGGGAAATTGTGACGAACGAGCTCTTTACAAAACAGGCGGCAAATATAACGGAGCTTGCGGCTTTTTTGTTTGCCGGCATATACAAAGTCTCTGTGCCCGTTATTAATAACGATCACATTTTTTTCAATATCGAATCGTGAACGCCACATTTCACCAGGCGCCCGGCGATAGGTATACCCGGGAAGCCCTTTATTGGCTTTTCCGGTTTTGGATGATTGATCCATGAGAGAGTCGGTGACGGTTATCAAGGCCTCATCTTTGCATATCTTATCCCCCTGCCGAGCAACCACCTGCAATGTTGTCAGGCACGGTTCCGGAGGTGCAATGAAAACGATCGATTCAAGGTGATTCTCATTGAGATGGCCTTCTCCATCGGTAATATCCCATTGATATTCCAGGTTTTCCAAAACGACCCTTCGGGAGCGGTCCCTACAGACAACACGATATTTCCTGCGCTTGTCAACCGAAACGACACTCGATTTTGGAGAAATCAGCGCGCTGAACAAAGGGCCGGCATATTCAAAAAATTGTTTTTGCCCGCTGTCATTGCCATCCAGTTCCGGCACATCCTCAGGGTTCTCACTTTCACGGTCGTTTTCTTCACGGGAACCTCCACGTATGGATCCGCTGGAAAAAAGACTCCCCGATTTTTTTTGAAGCTTTCCATAAATATCAAACCAGTCATATTCCTCTTGCGGAAGACGCAAAAAAGCCTCTTTGAGAGCACGCTGGACCCTGCGCAGAATCTGGCGGCTTGATCTCTCCTCTTCAGCTTTGCGCTGGTCTTCGATGATTTGCTGCAGGTGGTTTTCGACAGGGTCCATCGCCCGGCAAAAAATATCAAAATGATCATCGCGAATAATCCCATGGCGTGTCCCCGGCGTGAGATTCAAAAACGGTACGTCCACAATGCCTTGCAGATAACCCTCTGTCCACGGTTCTTTCTGAAAATGGTCGAGTTCAGTAATTGACGGCAGTACCCGCGTCCCGCGCCGATACAAACCAACCCGGTTTGAGGGACCCGGATCGCTGAGATAAAGCTCCAGATAGATATCATCCTGTGCGGTTTTGGCCGGTTTCAGGTCATGTAGCAGTCGTCCGGTGAATTGTCGCGGGACAACGATAAGCTCTTTTCTGCCGGTACGATCAACTACTTTTACCGTTACTTCCGCTGTTTTTATCCGGTCCCTGAGTTCGGAGGCAAGATAACGCTGAATCTTTTCTCCTGTCAAAGATCGCAATCCCGGCAGCAGTGGATAGATCGTCAGGTCCGTACCCTTAAAAGGGAGCAAAACCCTTTTCTTTGTGACTGAAAAATCCGGTGAGTCCTTGGCCATAGTCATTTCGTAAGTGTTCCCATCTTCCCCGCAACTGGTCATATTGAGGTTCTGGCCGACCGTCCAAAAGCTAAGGAGACCGATGCCGAATTCTCCCTGGATCCCCTTTGTTCCCTCTGACTTGAACTGCCGTTTGATAGAATCACAAATATGTGTCGCCACGCGACGAAAATCGGGCAGACCTTGTTTATCTCTTGGTATGCCCTCGCCATCATCGCTGATTTTGAGGTAGAACTCACCTTTCTTTTTACCCCTCATGATGATAATCTGTTTTGCTCGTGCATCAATGCTGTTTTCCACAAACTCGGCGACTGCTTTCAAGGGATTTGTTTGGCTTTTGGCGATGATGCTGATTGCATTCCAGTGATCGGCAATGCGCAACTTTCCGGCACGCGCGCCTTTTTTTATCTTTTTACGTACGGATTTGGACACGATTGATCCTTTGTTCGTCATTGAAAGGGTTGCTCACCAGGATTTTGTGATAAGTTTGGCCATCGCTTAAATCTTCGGAAAGGATCATCATGCATCCTGCTCGCTCTGCCGCTGAAACAATTAAAGCATCCCAGTACGAAATCTGATACGCTTTGTGGGTGTCGATTGCGCGGTTTACCATAGTCAGATCAATCTCTTGTACAGGTAAGATGCTGAGCGTACTGATGATCTCTTTGGCTTCGTCAGGGGTCATGGGTTGAGGGATGTGCCGAGTTACTGCATTGAAAAATTCACCCAGCACTTGTACCGATAAGAATAGGTTCTCCTGTTCGATGCCATCGGTTAGTAATTCTTGGGCTTTTTTTTGTTTTTGGGGTTCATTTTTGTTGTAAGCATAAACTAAGATATTTGTGTCCAAAAATAATCTATCGCTCATGCAAGGCCTCCCGGGTCCATTTCTGTTGGCCCATATCTCTGCTTATCGTTTTGAACGACTCCTGGAGTTTCTTGATCGCTGCATTCTTCTCTTGAGCGTCCCGGGTTGCCATCGAAGTTAAGAAATCCCTAACCATTGCCGTAAGGGTGGTATTTTTGTCTATAGCGATTTTCCGTACTTTTTTAATGATTTCGTCTTTGACGCTCAAGGTTATGTTGGGCATTGTAAATCTCCTTCTATCGCATGTCATTTCAATAAACATAATAAGTTTTTTCCTTATTATGGGTGAACGGTGTGGAAATGTCAAGACTTATTGAGCTGCATCCGGAATGGTTAATATCAATAAAGTTGGTTATATCGACATCCGGTGTGGCGCAGATATTAAGGCGGAGTGAGCGTGCATAAGTTTGTACAATTTGTCAACAACGTCCCCTAATCTCCTTATTAGTGAAAATTATAATTGCGACTTTTGCGGCAAAGCATACACTTCCGGTTGATCGATGAGCAAGTAAAAATTGCTAAGACCACCCAAATAATCTTTATCAACTCCATACAGATAAGCTCTCGTCTCCCCTTGTTCGTGAAGTTGCAGGACTCGGGCTTTTGCTCTTGGGATAAGTTCTCTGATCGGGCCGAACTGAATTGAATCTGTCGGGCAGGTTTTGGCACATGCCGGGATCAATCCACTTTTTAGGCGCTCATAGCACAGATTGCATTTACGGGCGATTCTGAGGTCCGGATCTCCCTCGATTACTCCGAAAGGACACGCACCCGCGCACGCAAAGTACCTTTGCACAATTCCGCTGGATTACAACGGTATCAAACTCTGTGCGTATGATGGCATCCTCCGGGCACGCATCAATACAGGGGGCCTGTGCTTGACTTACTA
>PVMK01116086.1_pt1 | contig 12820 bp, 11 predicted proteins | sample 1853481 | NCBI WGS metagenome assembly PVMK01 (sample SAMN08533507, study PRJNA380276) | Marine sediment metagenome, whole genome shotgun sequencing project.
TTGCCAGCCCTGCTTAAGAACTGACACAAGCAGAAAAACCAACCCCCTGAACAATTTAAGCAGCATACGGGCGCAAACCATGAACGATATAGACAACACACCCATCCCCCAGGGTGAACTCGCCCTGCAAACGGTCGCCATGCCCAAGGATACCAATCCCAACGGGGATATTTTTGGTGGCTGGCTACTGTCGCGGATGGATATCGCCGGCATGATTACCGCCAGCGATGTCGCAGGCGGCCGGGTGGCCACCGTAGCCATAGAAGGTATGGCCTTCCTGACCCCGGTACACGTGGGCGCCGTGGTCACCTGCTACTGCGATGTGCTGGAAATAGGCCGCAGCTCGATTCGAATCATCGTCGAGGTGTGGATCAACTCGCCGCACGATGGTGAACCCCTCAAGGTAACAGAGGGGGAGTTTGTGTTTGTGGCCATAGATGAAAATGGTCGCACCCGGGCCATTACCAACTAACCCCGGCCACCGGACTACCGGGCGTCACTGTCCAGCACGATATCCCGCGCGTTGATATAAGCCTGTTCAGATATATGGTGGTAGGCGCGCACGCCATCAAAAAATTCCTTGTATGAAGCATAGACCCTGGCCGCCATCGGGTCTTTCTCAACCAGCTCCTGCATCACCACTTCACTGGCACGCCACAATTCAAGCAGCACATCGTCGGGCAGGCGGCGCAATTGCACGCCGTGCTCGTCAACCAGGATGCGCAGGGCGGCATTGTTGCGCGCGGTAAATTCATCCAGCATATCCTGGTTAATCGCCCTGGCCGCGTAGGTCACAATCGCCTGCAGGTCGGGAGGCAGGGCATCGAAGGACTGCTGGTTGACGATAAATTCCAGCATGGCGCCCGGCTCGTGCCAGCCGGGGTAGTAATAGTATTTGGCCACCTGATACAGGCCCAGCGCCAAGTCGTTATAGGGCCCCACCCATTCCGTGGCATCGATAACGCCGGTTTGCAAGGAGGTATAGATTTCACTCCCCGGGATGCGCACGGCGGTACCGCCCGCAGCGGCAAAGACCTCACCGGCCAGGCCGGGTATGCGCATTTTCAGGCCTTTCAGGTCGTCCACCGAATTGATTTCCCGGTTGAACCATCCAGCCATTTGTACCCCGGTACTACCCCCGGCCAGGGGAATAATATTGGCTGGTGCGTAGGTCTCCTGCCACAGCTCCAATCCACCACCGTAGTGCAACCAGGCGTTTGTTTCCTGGGCATTGAGTCCAAAAGGAATCGCGGTAAAGAACACAGACCAGGGGATCTTGCCTTTCCAGTAGTAGGCCGCGCCATGCCCGGCATCCGCCACCCCCTGGGATACCGCATCAAACACTTCGAAAGCGGGCACGATTTCCCCCGCGCCATAAACTCGCACGGTGAGGCGGCCCCCGCTCATTTCTTCGACGATGCGGGCAAAATTTTCCGGCGCCGTGCCCAGCCCGGGGAGGTTTTTGGGCCAGGTAGTAACCAGCTTCCAGTGAAACTGCTCCCCGGAGTTTTTATTCACGACACCTGAAACACTTTCACTGCCGCTGCTGCCTGCCCGATCCGTCGCCCACAGCCCCAGCACCGTCACCAGCGCCGCCACCAGCAACAAAATGATGAGTGGTGTGTAGCGCTTTTCCAGGGGGGCTTTACCCATGCTTTTTCCCATCCGTACTATTCTTATAACAACTGCAGATTGGCATATTGCAGCACCAGCCACTTACTGCCCTCGGTGTCAAAGTTGACCTCCACCCGGGCGCTGGCGCCACGCCCCTCGAAGTTTAGCACGACACCCTCACCGAATATCTGGTGATACACGCGCTGACCCAGATAGAGATCCGTATCGGGTACCTGCGCCTGGGTGATACTGCTCACCGGCCGCGTCACGGTGGTGTGCAGGCGCACTTCCTGCAGCAATTGCGCTGGTATTTCCCGAATAAAGCGCGAGGGTGTGTTGAAGTTCTCACTGCCGTGCAGGCGCCGGCTCTCGGCATAGGTCATCACCAGCTTCTCCATGGCCCGGGTGATGCCCACGTAACACAGGCGACGCTCCTCCTCCAGTCGCCCCGGCTCCTCCAGCGACATGCGGTGGGGAAACAGGTTTTCTTCCATACCCGCCAGAAATACCAGGGGAAACTCCAGACCCTTGGCGGAGTGCAGTGTCATCAGCTGCACACTGTCCTCGTGTTCATCCGCCTGGGCATCCCCTGCGTCCAGGGCCGCACTGTCCAAAAACTGCTGCAGCGGCGAGAGGTCGTCATCTTCGGCGCTAAACTGTTTGCCGGCACTGACCAGTTCCTCCAGGTTCTCAACCCGGGCCTGGCCCTTTTCTCCTTTTTCCTTTTCGTGGAAAGCGATCAGCCCCGAAGCCTGGATCGCGTGTTCTACCACTTCCGCCAGGGTCAGTTCATCGGTGCCCGAGTCCAGCTCATTGACCAGCACCACAAACTTTTCCAGGGCGGTCAGGGCGCGTGCCGGCAGCAGTTTTTCATCGATCACCGCTGTGATCGCCCGCCACATGGATATTCCCCTGTTGCGGGCGCAGCCCCGCACCGTGTCCAGGGTCTTGCTGCCAATCCCCCGGGGCGGTGTGTTGATCACTCGCTCAACAGCGGCATCGTCTCCGCGGTTGAGCAGCAGGCGCAAATAAGCCAGGGCATTGCGAATTTCCAGGCGCTCATAGAAGCGCTGTCCACCATAGATGCGGTAGGGCACAGCAGCGCGAATCAGCGCCTCCTCCAACACCCTGGACTGGGCATTGGAGCGATACAGTATGGCGACCGCTGAGCGGTTATTGCCGCCCTCCAGCCACTGCTCTATCTGTTCGACTATAAAGCGGGCCTCATCCTGCTCATTAAATCCCGCGTACAGGGTGATAGGCTCGCCGGATTCACCCGCGGTCCACAGTTCTTTGCCAAGACGGCCCTGGTTGAAGGCTATAAGGCCATTGGCCGCCTGCAGGATAGTCTGGGTGGAGCGATAGTTCTGCTCCAGGCGTACCGTGTGGGTAGCGGCGAAATCCTCGGTGAAACGCTGGATATTCTCTATCTTCGCCCCACGCCAACCATAAATAGACTGGTCATCATCGCCTACGGCAACCACTGGAATGTCCCGCCCGGCCAATACCCGCAACCAGGCGTACTGAATCGTGTTGGTGTCCTGGAATTCATCCACCAGAATCTGTCGAAAGCGACCCTGGTAGTGCTGCAGCACTTCCGGGCTCTTCAGCCAGAGCTCATGGGCGCGCAACAGCAACTCGGCAAAGTCCACCATGCCGCCGCGCTCGCAAGCCACTTCATAGGCGCGATATACCTGCAGCATGGTCTGGCCAAAAAGGTCGCCATGGGGCACATCGATGTGTGACGAACGCAAACCCTCATCCTTCTGCCCGTTGATATACCACTGTGCCTGTTTGGCGGGCCAGCGGGACTCATCTAGTTCCAGCTCCCGGCATACCCGTTTAACCAGGCGCAACTGGTCATCACTGTCGAGGATCTGGAAATTCTGCGGCAGCCCCGCTTCCTTCCAGTGAGCCTTGAGCAGGCGGTGGGCGAGACCGTGGAAAGTCCCGACCCACATGCCGCGAGCGGGAATATGCAGCATTTCCTCAATACGGCTGCGCATTTCCCGGGCGGCCTTGTTGGTAAAAGTCACCGCCAGAATTGACCAGGGAGAGAAGCCCTCTGCTCTAATCAACCAGGCAATGCGGTGCACCAGAACCCGGGTTTTACCACTACCGGCACCCGCCAGTACCAACATGTTCTGGCTTTGCGCGGCCACCGCGTCGCGCTGGGCACCGTTCAGGGGAGAGAGAATATCTGATACATCCATGGCCGTATTCTAACGAAATTAATGACGACTGTGCTGGATAATAAGCATCTGGCTGACAGGTTTAGGCGAAGCGAAGAAAATGCGATTCGTGTCTGTTACTATTGCGGCTGATTCTTGCACCGCACAGGCGCTGTTGACCCATGCATAATAACGATAACGATCTTCCAGATACCATTAGCAAACCCACCGGGGAACAGCGCCCGGGATTTGACTCAGAGGACACTGGCAATAAAGCGCCGCGAGAGCAGCGCCGCGAGCCGTTTTTTTCCGGTTTCGAGGAGGAGGACGATTACGAAGAGCCTGACCGGGATACGGATTACGCCTCAAGCTACCACGAGGAAAACCTGGAGGATGAGGCCTTCGACGAGTCGCCACTGGATGAGGACGACTTCACTCCCGAGGCGGAAATAGAGTGGGATAATTCGGAGCCTGATGACAACTCGGAAGAGCCCCACCCGGAACCCGACGCAGAGCCGGAGCACAGCAGTATTCACCCTGCGCTCAATTCCGAAGAAGAAGATGAACAAGAAGACGACGAATGGGACGATGAAGAGGGTTATTTCGAGGATGATAACGAAGACTTCCAGAAATGGCCGCTGGGATTAATTGTCGTCGCTATTGTGGCGCTGCTGCTGCTGGCAGCGGGCGGCTACGGCGTCATACAGCAACGCGCGGCAACCCAGGAAGAAATACGCCAGCTGCAAGCCACCCTCGCCACTGCGGCAAGCCCGGCTGACGTCACCGCCAGTCGCAACGCCATGCGGGAAACGCAGGAGCGCAATACAGAGCTGCTGGCAGCCGTGGATACACTGACCCTGGAAAACCGCCGCCTGGCGGACACGGTAGCCGGACTGGAATCCCAGCTGGAGGCACAGCAGGCGGCAGTGGCCAAACAAGCGGCCACACCTCAACCGGCCGCAGCAAAGAAACCCGTGGCGGTGGCTGCACCCGTTAAATCTACAGCTCGGCCGGCCACACCTCAGCCGGCCACACCTGAGCCGGCCACACCCAAACCCGCCGCCCCAATTGCCGTAGGGGGGGGCACCTGGTTCGTTAACTTCAGCTCCTATGACCAGCGGGCCACTGCCGAGAGCTGGGTAAGCAGGATAAAACCGGATGCCGGCAAGGTCGTCGTTACCACCGGCAGCAAGGGGGGCGCGGCTGTTTACCGGGTGCGCGTGATCGGGTTAAGCAACCGGGAATCCGCAGAGAAAATTGCCCGGCAACTGGAAAGTGAGTACAGTTTGCCCAAGCTCTGGGTTGGCCAGCAATAAATACACGCGCTGCGCATCCAGCTTGGCAGGAGCGCTTTGTCCTGTTAATGTTTTTTACTCGAAACTGGTGAGAGAAATACTATGAACAAAATCAAACTGGCAGTGTTGGGCCTGGCCCTGGGTAGTACCGTAAGTGTCGCCGGGGAATGTGTCGCGCCTGAGGCACCCACCGTGCCCACTGGTGGCACCGCCTCCATGGAACAAATGCTTGCAGGGCAAAAAGCCGTGAAGACATACCAGGATGCTAACATCGAGTATATGGCTTGCCTGGAGCCACTGATTACCGCGGCACAAGCCGAGCTTGAATCCGGTTCCAAAGAGGCCTCAGATACCGTCAAAAAAACTCGAAGAGCGCTATAACGAGGCCGTTTCAGTAGAGGAAGGGGTAGCGGGTCAGTTCAATACTGAAATACGAGCGTATAAGGTAGCCAACCCCAGCTAGTAACCCTTATCACCCGGCCGGCCCTCGGTACGGGTGATTCCCCGTTCTACTCCTGACTTTTGTGTGCAAGGCTCCCAGCGTGCGCCTCCCAATTCTGGCCGTCGAACTGAACGACCCGAATATCCGCCGGTTTGCTATCCAGGCAGTTCACATTAATGTCTACGCCATCGGGGTTTGAGCGAGGGATATAAAACGGCTTGATACCACAGCGAGAACAAAAGTAATGTTTCGCCACGCCGGTATTGAAGGTATAAGTGGTCAACTCATCTTCTCCCGATAACAGCTCGAAGCGCGATTGCGGAACGATCAGGTGGAGAAAGCCACTCTTGGTGCAAATCGAGCAATTACACTGTTCCACCTCCACCGAAGCGGATGCTTCGACTGAAAACGTGACCGCACCACAATGACAGCTGCCTCGATAAAGCATTTGTAACCCTCCCCTCTAGCTGACCACACCTTGCAGAAAGCCCCACGGGCTCTTGCTGTAAGCCACCGAGACAATATAAGCCGCGGCAAGCAGGGCCAACAGCCATGCATTCACTCTGGTCTTCCTGGATTTGCCAAAGCGCAGGGCCACCATGCCCAGCCCGATATACACCAGCAGGGCTATAATTTTCGCGATGATCCAGTCGGACTGCAATGGCGACAATTGCCAAATCAGCAACATCCCCACGGCCGAGGCCAATAACAGGGTGTCGATGATATGCGGCAGCACCTTTACCGGGCGTCGGCGCAGCGCAGGGCTGTCGATCAGCATCCAGTATCCGCGCAGGGTAAAGCCGGCGATAGAGAGAAATGCACAACCCATATGGAGGTGCTTCAGCGCCTCAAACAGTGTCACTGTACTTCACTCAACCGTCACTCTACCGTGACCGATTTCGCCAGATTACGCGGCTTGTCCACATCCGTGCCCTTTTGCACCGCCACATGGTAAGACAGCAACTGCAGGGCCACGGTGTAGACTATGGGCTTGATCACCTCGGGGCAAGGAGGCATGGGCAAGACCTGTACCCGGGATTCATTGACGAAATTCGCCTCGCGGTCAGCAAAGACAAACAGCTCCCCGCCCCGGGACCGCACTTCCTCCAGGTTGGATCTGAGTTTTTCCAGCAATTCGTCGTTCGGCGCCACGGCTACCACCGGCATATCGTCATCCACCAACGCCAACGGGCCGTGCTTAAGCTCTCCGGCGGGATAGGCCTCCGCATGGATATAGGAAATTTCCTTGAGCTTCAAGGCGCCTTCCATAGCGATGGGGTACTGGATACCACGCCCCAGAAACAAGGCATGCCGCTTGGAGATAAAAGCTTCCGACAGCTGCTTGATCGCGGCGTCGAGCTCCAGGGTTTGTTGCACATAGCTGGGGAGCCCGGCCAATGCCGAGAGAACCTCCTGCTGTCGCTCCTCTGACAGAGAGCGGCGCTTACCCAGCGCCAGAGTCAACATAAGCAGTGCCACCAACTGGGTGGTGAAGGCCTTGGTGGAAGCGACCCCGATCTCGGTCCCCGCCCGGGTCATAAATACCAGGTCACATTCACGCACCAGGGAGCTGTTGTCTACATTGGCGATCACCAGGCTGCCGATAAACTCACCCTCTGTCGCATTGCGCAGGGCCGCCAGGGTATCGGCCGTCTCACCGGACTGGGAAATGGCCACCAGTAACGTCCCCTCATGCTGAACCCGTTTGCGGTAGCGAAACTCTGACGCCACCTCTACCTCACAGGCGACACCGGCCAGATCTTCCAGCCAGTGGCGAGCCACCAGGCCCGCGTGGAAACTTGTGCCACAGGCAACAATCTGTACATTTTCAACCCGATCAAACAGCGCGGCGGCGCCCGCGCCAAAACAGTCGTCAATTACCGGGAAATCGGCGGCGACTCCGAAGGTCGCCGCCAGGGCCCGCGGTTGTTCGTTGATCTCCTTGATCATGTAGTGGTCGAAATCACCCAGGTCGACAACCTCAACCGCCTGGTCGATGCGGGTCATATCGCGTTCCACCGGCTCGCCGTCAACGGCGAAAACCTGCACGGAAGACGGCGTCATCTTAACCACGTCACCCTCTTCCAGATAGATAAAGCGATCGGTTACCTGGCGCAGTGCCAGCTGATCCGAAGCCAGGAAGTTTTCACCGATGCCCACGCCGATTACCAGGGGGCTGCCCTGCCTCGCCGCAACCACCTCATCCGGGTGATCAACATCCACCGCCGCCAGGGCATAAGCCCCCTCCAGGCGCTCCACGGTATCCTGCATTGCCTGTAACAGGGATCTACCGGCCAGCAACTGGTGGTGTAACAGGTGGACCACCACCTCACTATCGGTGGCCGATGCGAACTCGTAACCCACCCCGGCCAGCTCTTCACGCAGGGCGGCATGGTTTTCAATAATGCCGTTGTGTACCAGGGCCACCCGCTGCCCCGATATATGGGGGTGGGAATTCACCCCGGAAGGCTTGCCGTGGGTGGCCCAGCGAGTGTGGGCAACACCGGTACAACCATAGATGGGCTGCAGTTCCTGGGCTTTTTCCAGTTCGCTGACTTTGCCCAGCTGCTTGTGCAACTGCAGGTTGTGCTCGTTGTCTATCAAGGCCATACCGGCGGAGTCATAGCCCCGATATTCCAGGCGGCGCAGCCCCTCCAACAATATCTCTGATACTTCCCGCCGCGCTGCCGCAGCCACGATGCCACACATAATCAGTCCTTTTTCTGTTTGCCCGGCCGCTGCCAGCCCTGGATATTACGCTGGCGTGGCCGACTGACGGCGAGTTCATCGCGCTCCACCGCCTTGGTAATGGTAGATCCCGCGGCCACAAAGCCCTGATCGGCGATCTTCAGTGGTGCGACCAGCGTGCTGTTGGAACCGACAAAAACACCGGCTCCGATCTCGGTTTTGTGCTTGTTCACGCCATCATAATTACAGGTGATAGTGCCGGCGCCTATATTCACCCCGGGGCCCATGTCGCAATCCCCGATATAGCTCAGGTGACTTACTTTACTGCCGGCGCCTATAGTGGCCTTTTTGGTCTCCACAAAGTTGCCTATCCTGGCGCCATCACTGAGCACAGTACCCGGGCGCAGACGGGCAAAGGGCCCTACGTTGCACCCCCTGCCTACAATCGCCTGCTCGAGGTGGCTCATGGCCAGAATAGTCGCGTCGTTGTTGACTGTCACGTCCCTGAGCACGCAGTTGGGACCAATGGTCACACCGTCAGCCAACGTCACCTCGCCCTCAAACACCACATTGACATCGATACTGACGTCATCGCCACAGCTCAGTTTACCGCGAACGTCCAGGCGAGCCGCATCGGCAATGCTCACGCCCTGGCGCATCAAACTCTCGGCCTGGCGACGCTGGTATTCCCGCTCCACCTGGTTGAGTTGTACCCGGTCATTGACCCCGAGAATCTCCAGCTCAGAACCCGCTTCGCTGGAGGCGACCACTTTGCCCTCGGCCACTGCCAGGCTCAGAACATCCGGGAGGTAGTATTCACCCTGTTGGTTCTCATTGTTTACCCGGGGCAGGTATTCCTGGAAATCTTTCGCAGGTGCGGCCATCAGGCCGGTATTAATCTCACAGATGCGCCGCTGGGCCTCCGTCGCATCCTTGTCTTCCACCACCCCGACCAGCGCGCCCTGCTCGTCCCGCAGAATCCGGCCATAGCCCTGCGGGTTTTGTAATACCGCAGTGAGTAAAGCCGGCCCATGGCGGGCCTGTTCCACCAGGTTGCGCAGAGTAGACAATTCGGTAAGTGGCACGTCGCCATACAGAACCAGTACAATACTGTCGGCGGCTATTGCCGGCAACGCCTGAATAACGGCGTGCCCGGTGCCCAGTCGCTGCTCCTGAATCACCCAGTTAAGCGTGTATTGGGACAGGGCCTCCTCTACCAGCTCGCTGCCATGGCCGATGACCACGTGAATAGCCGCGGGATCCAGTCCCAACGCCGTTTGTATCACGTGTTCCAGCAACGGTCTGCCGGCCACTGTGTGCAGTACCTTGGGCAGAGCGGATTTCATCCGCGTGCCCTGGCCCGCAGCCAGGATCACAACTTCGAGTTTCATAACAACGGTGTTTCCATGCTGCTAATGAGGGTGATTACTTTCATTACACCGAATAATATTATGCTCAGCGAGCATTACAACGCCAATCATCATAATTGTGACGGGGTTATCACGAACATGGGATCCGGTGTGAATGGTCCCCGTTTTCCCGCCCTAAAACACAAAACCCCGACAATGCCGGGGTTTTGATGAAAGTCATTGTCGCGGGACTGTACTTAACCGCGTCCCGCACGATTGCGCATTTTTCGCAGCGTAGCCAGCTGGGCGGCGGCTTCCGCCAGCTGCGCAGAGGCGCGGCCGTAGTCGAAGTCGCCGGTCTGGTTGGCCAGGGCTTGTTCCGCTTCCCTGCGCGCTTCCTCGGCGGCCGCCTCGTCCACATCGTGGGCGCGAATTGCCGTATCGGCCAGGATGGACACCACGCCGGGCTGCACTTCCAGGAAGCCGCCGGACACGTAGTACACCTGCTCTTCGCCTTCCTGGGTTACGATACGCACCGGACCGGGCACCAGGGAGGTTAAGAGTGGCGCGTGGCCATAGCTCACACCCAGCTCACCCAGCTCACCGGTTGCCACCAGCATTTCGACCAGTCCGGAGAAGATTTCTTCTTCGGCGCTGACGATATCGCAGTGAATTGTCATTGCCATATTTCGGGCCTCTTAAAAAAACGTACTGCCTTACAGATTCTTGGCTTTCTCGACCGCTTCGTCAATGCTGCCAACCATGTAGAAGGCCTGCTCCGGGAGATGATCATACTCGCCGGCGAGGATGCCATTAAAGCCGGCGATAGTGTCCTTCAGGGACACGTACTTGCCGGGAGAGCCGGTAAAAATCTCCGCCACGTGGAAAGGCTGAGACAGAAAGCGCTCGATCTTACGGGCGCGACCTACGGTCTGCTTATCTTCTTCAGACAATTCATCCATACCCAGAATGGCGATAATGTCCTTCAGCTCTTTGTAGCGCTGCAGTACAGCCTGAACGCCGCGGGCCGCATCGTAGTGCTCACTACCGATAATCAGGGGGTCCAACTGCCGGGAGGTGGAATCCAGTGGATCAATCGCAGGGTAGATGCCTTTTGCGGCGATGTCCCGGCTCAGTACCACGGTGGAGTCCAGGTGGGCGAATGTGGTTGCGGGGGAGGGGTCGGTCAGGTCATCCGCCGGTACGTATACCGCCTGGATTGACGTGATCGAGCCCAACTTGGTGGAGGTGATGCGCTCCTGCAGCACACCCATTTCTTCCGCCAGGGTAGGCTGGTAGCCCACCGCGGACGGCATACGACCCAACAATGCAGATACTTCCGTTCCCGCCAGGGTGTAACGGTAGATGTTGTCAATGAACAGCAGTACATCACGGCCTTCATCGCGGAATTTTTCGGCCATGGTCAAGCCGGTCAGGGCCACGCGCAGGCGGTTTCCGGGTGGCTCATTCATCTGGCCGTAGACCATCGCCACTTTTGAGTTGCTGAAGTTCTCAACGTCTACAACCTTGGATTCCTGCATCTCGTAATAGAAGTCGTTACCCTCGCGCGTACGCTCCCCCACGCCGGCGAAAACAGCCAGGCCGGAGTGCTCTGTGGCAATATTGTTGATCAACTCCATCATATTTACTGTCTTGCCGACGCCGGCACCACCAAACAGCCCGACCTTACCGCCTTTGGCGATTGGGCAAACCAGGTCGATCACCTTGATGCCGGTTTCCAGCAATTCGTCAGATGCGGCCAGATCTTCATAGGCCGGTGCCTTGCGATGAATGGACGCCCGCTCTTTCTCGCCGATGGGTCCGCATTCGTCGATGGGCTCTCCCAACACATCCATGATGCGCCCCAGGGTCTCTATGCCCACCGGCACAGAGATGGGAGCGCCGGTATTGTCCACCGAAAGACCCCGGCTCACGCCTTCGGATGACCCCATGGCGATACAGCGCACAATACCGTCGCCCAGTTGCTGCTGGACTTCCAGGGTCAGGCCTTTTTCAGGCACCTTCAATGCATCGTATACCCGTGGCACGCTTTCACGTGGAAATTCCACATCGATTACCGCGCCGATAATTTGTACGATTCGTCCGCTGCTCATGTTCGGATCCTCTAGATCAAAGTTCAATTCTGCTTGCCCCGGTTTATCGCCATAATGACCGCCCCGGGCTCGATTCTTTTCCATAGCGCTTCAGCACCAGCTGTTAGCTGATCGCCGCGGCCCCGCTTACGATTTCTGACAGCTCCTGGGTAATCGCCGTCTGGCGCGCCTTGTTGTAAATCAACTGTAAATCATCAATGATGTCCCCCGCATTATCGGTGGCGTTCTTCATCGCCAGCATACGGGAGGCCTGTTCGCAGGCGCCATTTTCCACTACCGCCTGGTACACCTGCGACTCGATGTAGCGAGTCAGCAGCCCTTCCAGCAGTTCCTTCGCATCGGGCTCATAGATGTAGTCCCAGTGGTGCTTCATCTCCTCGCTCTCTTCAGCTTCGAGGGGCAGCAACTGCTCAATAGACGGATTTTGTGTCATGGTGTTCACAAACTCGTTGCCCACCAGGAACAGGCGATCAATTTTGCCGTCCTCGTAGGCATTCAGCATGGTTTTCACACTACCGATGAGATCCGCCAGGGCCGGCGCTTCGCCGATATCACGAACCGCCGCGGTGACATTACCGCCATAGCTGCCGAAAAAGGCGGCGGCCTTGGCGCCGATCAGGGACAGCTCTATATCGATGTCCTGGTCCGCCCACTGCTTCATGGCTTTCACCGTGTGCTTGAACAGGTTGATGTTCAAACCGCCACAGAGCCCCCGGTCGGTAGACACAACGATATAACCAACCCGCTTGATCTCGCGCTTTACCATATACATATGCTTGTATTCGGGAGCGGCGTTGGCGATATGTCCAACCACGGCGCGCATGCGTCGGGCGTAGGGTTTGCCAACATGCATGCGTTCCTGAGCTTTACGCATCTTACTCGCCGCCACCATTTCCATGGCGCTGGTGATCTTCTGCGTGCTCTGGATGCTCGAGATTTTGGTTCGAATTTCTTTTCCGATTGCCATCTGCCGGTCCTCGGGTCTACCAGGTCTGGGTGGCTTTGAACTTCTCGATCGCACCTTTGAACGCGGCTTCGATCTCGTCGTTGTAGTCACCCGTTGCAACAATATCTCGCATCAACTCGCCGTGCTCAGCATGCATGTAGGACAGCAGGGCGTCTTCAAAGTCACCGATCTTGTTAACTT
>PVMK01189258.1_pt1 | contig 12820 bp, 12 predicted proteins | sample 1853481 | NCBI WGS metagenome assembly PVMK01 (sample SAMN08533507, study PRJNA380276) | Marine sediment metagenome, whole genome shotgun sequencing project.
ATCTGTCGCTGTGTTTTGACGTGCCACAAGAAACACAGGTGTTTGCAGCAGCAGGTTGTAGACGGGTTGTGCAACAGCAAAGCCACATAATGCCAGCGGCAGGAGTAAAAGTTGCAGTTTGCTTTTTACCGGGCTCAATTGTCCAGCCTTCATTATCCGGGCACCAACATCCAAACCGGTATTTTATAGAACTTAGCCAATGAATATCCCGGAATATACGTTAAAATGCCACGGTAATTTAAAACACAACATTATGAGTATGCTTAGGAAATGACGCTTGAGACTGTTGAAACCATCGATGCATCCGACGAAACCTGGATGGGCGAGGCCCTGTTGCTGGCCAGGCGTGCGGGTGAGGAAGAAGAGGTTCCGGTCGGTACCGTTATTGTCCGGGATGGAAAAGTCATAGGCCGTGGGTGGAACCGCAATATCGGTTTGCACGATCCATCCGCACATGCAGAAATCATGGCCATGCGTGAAGCCGGGATCGCACTTGGCAACCATCGCCTGACCGCTTGCACGCTGTATGTGACACTTGAGCCATGCATGATGTGCGCAGGCGCCATGATCCATGCCCGTTTGGATCGAATCGTGTTCGGCGCGAGCGATCCCAAAACAGGTGCCGCCGGCGGAAAGTTTGACCTTTTGAGCAATCTTGCCCACAATCACGCTCCGTTGGTTGATGGCGGTTGTCTTGCAGACGAATGCTCCATTTTATTAAAGGACTTTTTCCGGCAACGGAGAAAGTCTGGAAATACTCCTTAAAGAGATATATATATATGAGAATTTTTATCACCGTTTTATTGATATTGATGTTCACCGATGCTGTGGCCTATCTTGATCCCGGCACCGGCAGCATGCTGTTGCAGGTCATCCTTGGCGGTATTGCCGCAGTCGGTGTGGCCATCAAGCTGTACTGGCACAAGCTCAGAGCAGCTTTCGGCATGGCCAAGAAAGAAGAACCCGAAGACGAGTCGGCCTGATTACCCGGGGATAATCCTTCATGACTAATTCAATGGCTGAGGTCAATGCCGGCTCATTCCGCGATCGCGACGGTCGTGTCTATCACTTTGAAAGCCGGGTATTCAGGGGTTTGAGTGAACCCGCACTGGAAACATACCGGAAGCTACAGGAAAAACCGTTTTACAAGAAACTGGTCGAAACGGGCAAAGTGATCGGAACCCGTGAGATAGGCGCTGAAGAGAACCCGTTGCCGGATGAGTTGAAAGCCCAATGGGCCGGCTTCCTTGAGCACGACCCGGTCCCCGTCATCAGCTATCCCTACGAATGGACTTTCAGCATGTTAAAGGCTGCAGCCAGCCTGCAGTTGCACCTGGTGGAGCGTGCGGTCAGTAATGGCTTTACGCTGAAAGATGCTACCCCGTACAACATCCAGTTTGTAAATCGCAAACCGGTGTTTATCGACATTCCTTCGTTTGAGATTCTGCAAGAGGGCGAACCCTGGTCGGGCTACCGGCAGTTTTGCGAGATGTTCCTGTTTCCGTTGTACCTGCAGGCGTACAAGGGCACCAATTTCCAGCCGTTCATGCGCTCCGCCATCAATGGTGTGGATGTGCAGGCAGCATCAGCCCTGTTTGGCTTCCGAGACCGTTTCCGCAAGGGCGTAATGAGCCACGTATGGTTGCAAGCCAAATTGGATCGACGCTATGGCGGTTCATCTGACAATGTTCGCTCCAACCTTAAATCTGCCGGTTTTAACCGTGAACTGATCCTGGTCAACGTGCGCAAGATGCAAAAGCTGGTCAAAAAACTCGAATGGGAAGCGACTGGCTCGGAGTGGGGTGACTATACCGAGTTTCATAATTATTCAGATGATGATCACGTTTGCAAAGAAGAATTCATTCGCAACGCCATTGTTACTGAGCAACCGAAGACCGTCTGGGATATCGGCTGCAACACCGGCCAGTTTTCGCGCATCGCAGCAGCAGAGTGCTCACAGGTTGTGTCCACGGATATCGACCATGTTGCCGTCGAGCGTCTTTTCCTGAACCCGGAAACACCCGAAAACATTTTACCTTTAGTGCAGAACCTTGCAGACCCTTCACCCAACTGGGGTTGGCGCAACCGCGAGCGCAGCGACCTGCAGACACGCAGCAAGCCCGATCTCGTTTTATGCCTGGCACTGATACACCACGTTGTTATCACCGCAAATATCCCGCTGGCTGAGTTTATTGACTGGCTGGCAGGGCTTACCGATACGCTGGTGATCGAATATGTATCACGCCGGGATGACAAGGTGGAAACCCTGTTGCGTAACAAGGAAGACAAGTACAAGGACTACAGCCGTGAATCATTGGAAGCCAATCTGAAGCGGCATTTTGAGATCCGCCAGCAGCAGGAAGTCAACAACGGCGACCGCACGCTGTATTGTTGTGTGAAGCCGGGCGTGACCGCCTCCTGAGTCAGGCCTCAACCCACCATGTCTTCGGTCAATAACAAAATGTCACCGCGAAGCTTCAAGCGTATAGCGGTTCTGATCATTTCAGTGGCCACCGTGTGGGTGTTTACTGAATGGTTATTTTTTGTAACCAAGCAATCCTTCATGACCCTGTATTCGCCTTGGGAAAAGGTTGAGCTGCTGGTTGGTACTGCGTTGATCATGTCTGTTTTGCTGTTAATCGGGTCACTGCCATTGATAGTCATTGGCTGGTTGGTTGACAGGTTCACAAAGTTTAAATTTACTGCCACGGTTCTGATTTTTCTTCCAGCCATCCTTTTGCTGGCATTGGCGGCTTTGCTGTTGTTTGATAATTTCACCTTGACGCTATTTGGTTGGGGCATTCGCAACGCACACGAACCAGGTGCATGGGCATACCGTTTGTTAACCATTTTTCTGGTCATCAAGACTGCCAGGTTGCTTCATGACGTGTCGCAAAGGCCGGTAGTTGGGGCTGAGATGAAAGCCATAGCAAGATCAGCCATCATTATTTGCGCGCTGGGTATTCCATTGGTCGTTGTCGCTGTCTTATCGTCGCCGGATAAAGTTGAGGAAAGTATAGTGGCAGACAAAGAGCTGCCAAATATTTTAATCCTGTCCAGTGACGGGGTTTGGGCGGAGCATATGTCGGTTTACGGATATGAACGGCCAACCACGCCTTTTATGGATAGTGTAAAGGATGAGTTTCTCACCGCCGAAAACCATTTTGCGAATGCGAGTGATACGGGCGGGGCTGTAATTTCCCTGTTGACCGGAAAGCTACCTACCACAACCCGGGTTATCTACCCGCCCGATGTTCTGCGTGGTAGTGACAGTTATCAGCATCTGCCAGGCGTGCTCAAAAAGTTGGGGTATTACAATGCTGATATCAGCATGCGCCACTATGCCGATCCCTATGATTTGAATATGCGTGATGGCTTTGCTGAAGCTAATTTTCGCAAACTGGAAGAAAAGGGCAGCGGTGGTAGCCTGATTGAATTGATTCGAACATACCCGGATCTCAATTCGACTGCTCTTTTTACCAACCGGATATCCGAGCGCTTATCGGAACGATTTGGCAAGATTGTCAAAGATAAACCCATGCAAGACCCAATGGCGGAAGTAAACAAGCCGGATAAAAGATTTATCCGGGACAAAACCAGGATGGCCGATATTCACCGTTTTGTTGAAGAAAGCCAACAGCCCTTTTTCTTGCATATACACATGATGGGCACACACGGAACGCGTTTTAAACCACGTAAACGCATCTATTCAACCAAGGAAAGTTACCCTCTTGACTGGGTTATCGATGGTTATGATGATGCCATCATTGATTTTGATCTTTATGTAAAAGAAACATATGAGTTACTCAAAGACAGCGATTTGCTGGACTCTACTATTCTCATAATTTCTTCTGACCATGGTTACAAACATGAACCTTTGCATCGTGTGCCGATGATGCTGCGAATGCCCGGCAAGACGCGGACAGGTTTGATTGGCGGCAATACACAACGGCTGGATATTGCACCAACTCTGCTGGAGGTGATTGGTGTCGACGTTCCAGACTGGATGGAAGGGAAGTCAATGTTGAGTATGGACGTGGAGGAACTCAATAACCGGCCCATATTCGCCAGCGGTAGCAGTGGTAAAAAATCGGCTGACGGTAATGACTGGTCGGTCAGCAACCCGCAAGCACCGTGGTACACGCTGGGGCGCTTGTATCTGATCAAATGCAAGCAGGGGTTCTCTCTGCGGACAGATGATATGGAATTGTTAGAGACAGAAATCGAGGGTTCAACACTTGGCTGTTCTGATGAGATATCGTCAGATGATGCCCGGCAAATGATGCTGGCTCATTTGAAAGCGCGCGGATACCTGTCGGACTGATGACCTCTCCATGTCAGAGGTGTTTCGCCATTGCCAGACTGATCACATACAAGTACTGCTACCGGGTTGGCAACCATCGGGAAATTCTCCGTTGCGACTAATGCGCTCATACGTGAGTCGGGTTTTTGCTCTCCACCCATCGGGAAATTGGTCAGCGTGAAGCGCATATCTACAGGACCGGGGGTGGTGATTGACAGAATTCAATTACCTGAGATGGATATATATCAATGGACGTATCCAATTGTAGTCTGTTCTTAGTCAAGGCAACTTTCATTAATTTGGATCAATGAAAGACTTGATGTAAATCAGGTATATGAATTGTGATCTCCTCCATGATTTAATTTGCTTGTCAATTTCAAATGCTGCGGTTACAAAGACCGGGAGATTCTTCGCCTGACTTCCTACAACAGCTATGAAAATAAGGCTAGAATAGAACGCAGTATTCAGATGAGGAAATTCCCATGAGCAATTACACATTAAAGCCCGGCGTCGTTACCGGCGAAGGTTACAAAACGCTGGTTGAAGCCGCCAAGTCAGGTGGCTATGCCTTACCGGCAGTCAATGTAACCGGTACCAATACGATCAATGCGGTGATGGAAGCGGCAGCAAAAGCCAATTCCGATATCATCATCCAGTTATCCAATAGCGGCGGCCAGTTTTACGCCGGCCGTGGTATCGAAGATGCTTTTACGGCGAAAGTGGTCGGTTCGGTTGCAGCGGCGCAGCATGTGCACTTGTTGGCCGAGCATTACGGTATCTGTGTTGCCATGCATACCGATCATGCCAATAAAGCCCTGATCCCATGGATTGAAGCCTTGCTGGACGAAGGTGAAAAGTACTACGCGGCGCACGGAAAACCTCTGTATAGCTCGCATATGCTGGATCTTTCTGCTGACCCCATCGATTTTAATCTTAGCGAGAGCGCCCGGATCCTCGAACGCATGGCCAAAATTGACATGTCTCTGGAGATCGAATTAGGTGTGACCGGTGGCGAGGAAGATGGCATTGGCAGCGAATTCGAGGAAGGTGCGGATAATTCCAAGCTGTACACACAGCCGGAAGACGTTTTACGCGCCTATGAGTTACTGAACCCGATTGGTCATTTTTCAGTTGCCGCTTCATTCGGCAACGTCCATGGTGTTTACAAACCCGGCAATGTAAAGCTGCGGCCTGAAATCCTGAAGAATTCCCAGGCGCTGGTTCAAAAAACCTGTGGCACGGGCGATAACCCCCTGCACCTGGTGTTCCATGGTGGTTCCGGTTCCGAGAAGGCCAAGATTCACGAGGCGGTTGGTTATGGTGTGTTCAAGATGAACATCGACACCGATACCCAGTTCGCATTTTCAAAACCGGTCGGAGTATTTGTGAAAGAACATGCCCGCGCCTTTGAATACCAGGTTGATCCGGAAACCGGCACCCCGTACAAGAAACAGTACGACCCGAGAGCTTATCTGCGTCTCGGCGAGGAGGGTATTGTTGCCCGCCTGCTGGAAGCCTGTGATGACCTTGGCTCAAAAGGCAAATCCATCGCGAGCGCTTGATATTCGGATGTGACTTTGTATATTAAATGACCGGGTTTAATCACCCGGTCATTTTTCTTGTCCGCTAACTAGGTAAACTGTAAGCATGCCTCTAGTCGAACATCTCGATCTACCCACTTTTTCCCGCCTGCGTGAGCAGGGCCACGAAGTATTACCGCTGGATCGTGCGGTGCACCAGGATATCCGTGAACTTCATATCGGTTTTCTGAACATGATGCCGGATGCAGCACTGGAGGCCACCGAACGGCAGTTCATCCGCCTGGTAGGTAATTGCAACCGCATTGCACAGTTTTACGTGTATCCGTTCTCGTTGCCCGGTTTGCCGCGTAGCGCGGAAACCATGGAGTATATCGAGCGTTATTACTGCAAGTTTGAAGACCTGCAGCAACAGGGTCTGGATGCGTTGATCATCACCGGTGCCAACGTTGCCAACCCCAGCCTGGAGCAGGAACCGTTCTGGGAGCCGTTGATGGAGGTTGTGCGCTGGGCCGATAAGAATGTCTCATCCACCTTGTGCTCATGCCTGGCCACCCACGCCTTGCTCAAGTACCTGTATGACATCGATCGTCAACCCTTGCCAGCCAAACGCTGGGGTGTTTACAGCCACCGCATAGCGCAGCCCGGGCACCCGCTACTCAGGGACATCAATACGAGTTTTGACGTGCCACACTCACGTTACAACGAGATATCAAAGCAGCAACTGGAAGATGCCGACCTGACTGTTCTGGTAGAGAGTGGGCAAGGCGGCGTGCACATGGCCGTCAGCCCGGACCAGTTCCGCATGATCTATTTCCAGGGCCATCCGGAGTACGACCGCAACAGCCTGTTAAAGGAATACAAGCGCGAGGTATTGCGTTACCTGGCAGGAGAACTGGACTCACCGCCGCCATTTCCGCAGCACTATTTTTCCGATGAAGCCAAAAAGGTTGCGAACCGGTTCATAAAGCAGTCAAAAAAGGCGCAGGAAGATGGTCAGCCCAGACCCGATTGGTTGGAAGAAGAACTGCTTGCCTTGCTGGATAATACCTGGGGAGACACGGCCAAGGCGATGGTTAATAACTGGCTAGGTTTGGTTTACCAGGTCACCAACCTCGATCGCAATAAACAGTTTATGGATGAAGTTGATCCCAATGATCCGCTTCATATGAAGGGCTAGCCAGCACCAAAGCGCGTCGAAAACCGGCGCTTTACGGGGTAGGGGAATACGTCGGCCTGGTCACCAGCCAGGATGTTGTCTTTCACCCCATTCCACCAGTCGGCATTGAGCAAATCTGCATGGTCCTTCTTGAACAAGGCATGATCCCTTGGGCTGGGGAAGAAAAAGGGCGCAAATGTCTCGGGAAATACATCGTGTTCCCCGATCGAATACCAGGGTGTATCTGACATTTCGTCCTCATAACTGCGTGCCGGGGGAATATGGCGGAAATTGCACTCCGTGATATAAGAGATTTCATCGTAGTCGTAAAACACCACGCGTTCGGTTCTGGTTACACCGAAATTTTTCTGCAGCATGTCGCCGGGGAAAATATTGGCACCGGCAAGATCCCGGATCGCCTGGCCAAAATCCCGGATTGCATTACGCCGCATCGCCGGTGAGACCTGTGCCAGGTAACGGTCAAGCGGCTCCATGCGCCGTTCGATATAGATGTGCCGGATTATCAGGTCGTCTCCCACCACTTCGATCGAACTCTCCGCAGTACGACGCAGTTCATCCATCAGGCTAGGGTCAATACGGTTGAGTGGAATGGCAACATTGGAATATTCCAGGGTATCCGCCATTCTGCCGACACGGTCGTGAAACTTGACCAGCTGGTATTTTTCACGCACATCTTCGCGGGACGAGGTTTTGGGCGGGTCAAAACGATCCCTGATCAGCTTGAATACGAACGGGAATGACGGCAGCGCGAATACCAGCATCACCATGCCGCGAACACCGGGCGCAATCTGGAAATTGTCCCGCGAGTGGGTTAAATGGAAGTGCATTTCCCGGTAGAGCAGGGTCTTGGCTTGTTTTTGCAACCCCAGCATGGCGTACAAGTCGACGGCCGATTTCCCTGGCATGATGGATTGCAGGAAACTCACGTACGCCGAAGGCACCTCCATATCGACGATAAAATAGGCGCGTGAGAAACTGAAGACGATAGACACGTCCTTGGTTTTCATCAAGGCTGTATCGATAAACAGTTTTTCGTTTTCATCCTGCATCAGCGGTAGAATCAGCGCCTGTTTATTGTCTGCATTGACCAGTCGGGCCACAATATACGCGGCCTTGTTACGGTAAAATAACGAATCGAGTACCTGCAACTGGTGATTGGGATGTGCTTTCCAGGTCTTCGGGCGACGGCCCATGATTACCTGTTCCACCCGGCGTATATCGCGCCGTAAATTCTGGAAGCGGTTGACCAGGCCAAAGCCTGTTACGGCTTGCAGCAGACAACGGCGCAGGCCATGGGTGGGTGGGTAATAACTACGGTAAGACGGGTCTGAGCCTTGCAGGTATTCGGTGCTGAGCGCCGGTCGCCAGAAAATATTACTGTTATTGTAATAATTTCTATGAAGCACTCTACAAGCAACTGAATTATAAAACGTTTCAGCACATTCAGATTGCAAATGATTCATTAATAAAGCAATGAAAGCGGCCTTGATATCAGGCCACCATTCTACCTGCTCCGAGGCTTCGGGGAATTCCTGGTTCAGCTTGTTAACTGTTTCGGTGACGCGTTCTGCGTAACCGAGAATACGCTCTTTACTGGCCTCACCCACGCGTGCCCAATCGGCGTGTTCGAAGCAGGTCATGGCCTCGCCGCTGAACTCCCGGAATATGTGGTAGTGCTTGTCAAAACCACCAAGAATGGTTCGTGCGATGGCAAGCGGGTTGTTACCGGTCCCATCCCCGGCTTTATCGAAGAAATCATTCATCCTGGTAAGGTATCACTTTTGGGCCGGTGCTTTAAACAGCAGGCCGCCTTTCACCACGACTTCGATGTTTTCCAGCAACGAGATATCATCCAGTGGATTGCCTTTCACCGCCACCAGGTCACCCAGCAGACCGGGCTCGATGGCACCCACGCGATCCGCCCACTCAAGGTATTGTGCTGCAACTGAAGTTGCGGATTGGATGGCCTGCATCGGTGTCATACCCCATTCGACCATGTAGGCAAACTGGATGCCGTTCATGCCGTGGGGAAAAATTGCAACATCGGTACCGAAACCGATGGTGGCACCGGCAGCATGTGCGCGTTTGAAGCTTTCGCGCTGCGCCTGGGTGGTTTCAATGGTTTTACGCAGGAATTCCTCGACCCAGCCCTGTTTGCGGCCCTGTTCGATCATCCAGTCACCAGCGCCGATATCCATAATGAGTACAACGTCATTTTCAATCGCCAGTGCAATGCCCTCATCATCGATATAGGTTGCATGCTCAATACTGTCTGCACCCGCCCGGATGGCGTCCTTGATGGATTGGGTGCCGTGTGCGTGCGCAGCTACTTTGATACCTGCCGCATGTGCAACTTCCACCACCGCCTGGATTTCCTCAAAGCTCATCTCGGCTTCCCCGGGTACGCCGCCATAGGCCAGCACGGCACCCGATGCGATCACCTTGAGTACATCCGCACCGCCGTCAACCGCCTCCTGCGCATGTAACCTGAACTCATCGACGGAGCGTGAAACGCCCATTCTCAGGTGTGGCGGAATTGCATCCTCGCTACCGCCGGGTTCCAGCAGATCACCACCACCGCCGGGAATCGTCAGGTAGAAACCCGAAATCTGTAATCTTGGGCCGATGGTATCACCGCGGTCGATCTCATCGCGCAGATCGCGATCCACCCAGACGTAGTAATTGCCGAGATTGCGTACACTGGTAAAACCCGCATCGATGGACAATTGCGAATACTTTGCGACCGGCCTGCATATAGTCTTCGTGTGAATAATCGTAATACATGGTCAGGTCGACCAGTTCTTCAAAACTTTCCAGCATGTGTGCATGCATTTCGATCAAGCCGGGCAAGCAGGTATATTCTGAAAGATCGAGAATTTCTGTGCCTGCCGGGACATCTGGCCGGGAAGCAATTTTGCTGAAGCGGCCATCTTCGATCAGTACACTGACATCACTTAATACTTCGTCTGAGCGGCCATCAATCAGTGAGCCGCAACGAACCAGCATGGTTCCACTATCGGGCTGGTAGGGCGCCGTGGTCAAGCCGGGCATCTGTGATTTTTCAGGAGTGGGTTCGGAGCAGGCCACTAACAGGGCTGGCAGCAGCGTGCAAAGCACAATTTTCTGAATCATTCTGTTCTCATATCGGGGTTTGTTTATGTTGCTAAGGTATCACTTTTGAGCCGTTGTACCAGTTCTTTTGCCCAGCTACCGCAAGCCTCCGCTGATGGATGAAATCCGTCTTCACAGAACTCCTGGTGAACGGGGTCTATATCCGTGGGGATATGCAGCATATTGACCTGTTGTGAGATCACCCCGGCGGCAATGTTGTCCAGTGTTGCAGCACGGTGGCCAAGCGTGAACCGCAGTGGTTGCGGGGGCAAGGGAAACCTTCCCATGGGTGGTAAACCGGCAAAGATCACCAATGCCCGCGGCCATCTTCGTTTCAGATCCACCACCAGGGCGTTAATCTGAATTCGCCACTGCCGGGTGCTGCTCAACCCGGTGACATTATTGACACCGATTGAAATCAGTATCACATCTGCCTGCTGGTCCTGATCAAGGTTACCAATCCGCTCCCGCAGATCCGATATATCCGCACCGTTCTTGCCTTCCACCCGCCAATGCACACTACATGCCCGGTCTTCTGCCAGGGCCCGGGCAAACTGTACCGGCATCGAACGATCCATGCTACCGGTGCCGACCCCGGCGATGATGGAGTCACCCATGGCCAACAGCTGTAGTTTTGTGCCCTGACCATTCACGCCGGTTCTGTCGCCGGTCGCTTCCGGCAGGCGGGTGGCGCTAAACCGCAGCCACAAGCCCTGCAAAGCGGAAAGCGGGAGAAACAGCCAGAATCCGATGTGCCTCATAAACAAATCATCAGGCTGGTACCAGCGCACGCTTCTCTGCGTTCCAGGTCATGGCAATCAACAGGATGGACATGACGCAGGCTGCTGCTATCAGGGCAAAACCGGCATCCCAACCAGCGCTGTCGACCAACACGCCAATCAGCACGTTGGCGCTGACCGCACCACCGACATAACCGAACAAGCCGGTGAAACCTGCGGCGGTTCCAGCAGCTTTCTTGGGTACCAGGTCAAGCGCGTGTACACCAATGAGCATGACCGGACCGTAAATCAGAAAACCTATTGCGATCAGCATGGCCATATCGATAGCCGGGTTGCCGGGCGGGTTGAACCAGTAAACCAAAATGCATAAGAGCGTCAGGAACAGGTAAATAATGCTGGCGGGTGCGCGCCGACCACGAAAAACCCGGTCGGATAAATAACCGCATAGCAGGGTGCCCGGAATGCCGGCCCATTCATACATGGCGTAAGCCCAGCCGGCTTCTTCGAATGAGAAGCCCTTGACCTCGGAGAGATAGGTGGGCGCCCAGTCCAGTACGCCGTAACGGACCAGGTAGACAAAGGCATTGGCGATTGCAATAGACCACAACAAGCGGTTGTTTAGTACATGCTGCAGAAATATTTCCCGGGTGGAAAACTCCTTTTCATGGGCATCGTCATAGCTAAAAACCTTGGGATAGTCATTTTTGTAAGCTTCGATGGGCGGCAAGCCCTGGGACTGGGGTGTGTCACGCACACTCAGCCAGATAAACAGGGCAATGGCCAGGGCGAAAAAACCGTGCAAATATAAAATGGCGTGCCAGTCGGCAAATATCGCCATGGCGAGGATGGCGATCGGCCCGACCAGCCCGCCGCCGACGTTATGGGCAACATTCCACAAGGCCATCTTCGTGCCGCGTTCGCTGCTGGAAAACCAGTGCACCATGGTGCGTCCACTGGGTGGCCAGCCCATGCCCTGGAACCAGCCATTGGCAAGCAGCAACATAAACATCACGCCAACACTGGCAGTGGCGGCAGGCACCAGGCCCATGATGATCATCACCAGGGCACTCATGGTCAAGCCGGTCGTCATGAATGTGCGCGCATTACTGCGGTCGGAAACACTGCCCATGATGAATTTTGAAAGCCCGTAGGCGATGGCAACAGCGGACAGGGCAAAACCAAGCTCGGTCCTGGAATAGCCTTCTTCTATCAGGTGGGGCATGGCCAGGGAGAAGTTCTTTCTGACCAGGTAATAACCGGCATAGCCAACAAAAATACCGATGTAAACCTGCCACCTGAGACGGGTATATTCGCGATCGATCTGCTCATCCGGTTTTTGTGCCCGATGGGGTGGTGGCCTAAGAAAACCGATCATTGAAGAAAGCCGATCATCGGCCCTGTTGAATCTCCACCAACACCCTGGCACCCAGGTCGGGGTAATCGGTAATGATGCCGTCAACACCCATTCCGATCAGTTCCCGGATCGTTTTCTCGTCATTGATGGTCCATGGAATGACCAGGATATCCAACGCATGTGCAGCATCGATCTGATCCCGGTCCAGAAGCTGATAATCCGGGCTGTAGATTTGCGGAACGAAACTGAGCTGTTCGAGGTTTTGCTGCAATCCATCCTGGTTTTCAACCAGCAGCGAGATAGAAATATGCGGGTCGATTTTATGCATTGCTTCCAGGGCGCGGGTATCGAATGATTGTATGGTCGTCTGTTCAACAAGCTGGTGCTGTTTAACAACATCATACAAGGCGCTGGCAAACTCCATTACCTCGGGGTGGAAGATGCGGTCGCCTTCGGGCAGGGATTTGATTTCGATATTGAATGACACCTGCCCGAACCGGGCATTGCGGCCTGTGGCCTCGGCACGTGCTGCAACTGCGGCAAATACATCGCTCAGCAGGGGTTTTGATACCGGCATCGCCTGTTGATCCGGAT
>PVMK01126582.1_pt1 | contig 12819 bp, 12 predicted proteins | sample 1853481 | NCBI WGS metagenome assembly PVMK01 (sample SAMN08533507, study PRJNA380276) | Marine sediment metagenome, whole genome shotgun sequencing project.
AGGCGTCGATCCGGTGACGCACCTGGGGCGACCACCCATTCCCCGTCAACTCCATTGACGTCGACCGCCTCGATGTCCACGCCAAGTTGCCCGGCTTGCATCGGGGACCCGGTAAAGCCCTCATCAAAGATTTTACGCAGCACGATTATCCGTCTGTGTTTGGGCTCGGCGCGGAGTTTGTCCTGCATCGCATCGAGGAGCCGCATCGCTTCGCTATTCTCCGCGCTGACATCCTCACCATCATGATGCGGACCGGGCTGCGGCTCATCGAAACGCGAATAATCCGGCGCGACAAGGAAAACGCGGATAATTACCCAGGCAATTACGGCAAGCACGGTCAGGATGAGAAAAATCTGGAGAATCATTAGAGGACCGATGTTACGCAGTTTGCTGGGGTCCGAGTAGCCTCTTATGGCGTATCTCTTGCGACGACGAGGTCGATTGCGTGATACGCAGAAAGGATCGCGCCTTCCTGCCAACCCTGCAGGATGCTCAGGTGCTCGCCGGCAAAGAAAATGTTCTCGTCGGGTGTCAGCAGAATACCGGGATCCGAGACCCCCCAGGCCCCCAGCTGGAACGGAACCTTCGGCCAGGCCACGCTGAAACCGTGCATGGTCTCGGCGCCGAATTCCGGGTGCAGATTATTCGCCTGGGTAACAGTCGTGTCGATCCTTGCCTGCAGCGACTGGTTGGCGAAGTTGTTGCCGGCTGCACCGCCGAAAATATAGGAGCCCACGATGACGCCTTTATCCTGGCCGAAGCCGTTGTTCGGATACCAGATCTGCGTGATGTCCTGCGTCGTCCAGGAGATACCGCCGTAGATATTATGATCCTGCTCCCAGAAGCGCCGCGACTGAAATGCGATCTTGGCGGCCGGCGCGTAATCGAAATCGGCGATCTCATCCCGATGTGAATTAGCGAAATTACTTCCTATAGTGCGCAAGACAGACGCTGGAATCGTGCACACGCAGTAATCGGCATTTAGCGACATGGGATTACTAAACCGATCTTCGTAATCGATCTGGACGCCAACCATTGTATTTTGAATATTGATCACCACGGCTTCGTAAATGATGACTCCCGGGGCAAGCTGCGCTTCGAATGCAATACCGATCCGGTCCATGCCACCGACCGGTTGCAACATCGTTGCCTGCTGATCGAGGAAATGCGCGAAATCCTGCCGATTCTGCCAGAAGATTTCGCCAAGCAATTCCTGTAGCTGCAATGGGCTGACAAGCTCGCCCCGCCGCCGACTGCCCGTGTCTTCCTGTTCTGGAAATCCGCCTCTGCTGGTACCGGTGTAATTGAACGCACCATCCAGGTCGCCGAAACTCCGCAGCATGTTCAGGATGTTGGTTTTATCGGCCGCCGACAGCTCCATGTCCAGCGCGTTCTGATTCACTGCCAGCGCCAACAGACGCGCGATATTGCCGCGCGTGTCTGCGTGTACGCGGCGTGCGATCTGTGGCCGCCCACTGAAAGAAGTGGTCGAGTGCAGCAACGCTGCCCTGTTGTCGTTGATAAATGCCTCAAGCGGAACGTTGAACTCGCGGCAATAGCCCAGCAGGAATTCGTGGTGATGGGGAATTCTCGCCGGGCCGGGATTGAAATACAGGTCATCGTCGTCGTCGAACATACAGGTCTGAGGAACGAACGAATCCGTCTCGTCAACAACGTCACCAGCGCGAATCGTGCGATTGCGGCCGCCGGCCCTGGCGGTTGCCTCGAGTATCGTGCAGCTATAGCCGAGCTTTGTCATTTCAAGTGCTGTGGTCATGCCGGCGATGCCACCGCCCAGGATGGCCACTGACTTTCCCACGCCAACGTTCGGCCAGTCGCCTGGACGTGGCGACTGCAAGCCGGGTTGGGGCGGCGGCGGTGGATGCGGCGCGATGCCTGGCGCGGCAGAGGACGAACCGCAGCTGGCGAGCGAAGTGCCAATGCCCATTGCGGCCATCGTTCTCAACATCGCAGAACTGCCAACCGCCCTGCCCACAGCAGTCAGAAACTCCCGCCGCCGCAACGCCTTCCGATCAGTGATCACGCCGTCACCCATCTTGTTGGCAACCCCTGTTTTGCCACAGAAAGTTTTGCAAAACAGTGCCTTATATTGATTACTCCGCCTGGCTTCGCGGCCTTTGCATTATAGTCAATATGACCCCGAACCATGCACAGAATTCCCAAATAGGCAGTCTTTGCAAGCAGGACTGGCCATATGCACAGCCAGCCTTATGGTCTATTCTTGCCGAAGCTGCCCGATTCCAGAATCACAAAATAATGCCGGGAGTCAAAATTGAACCGAAGGTTTCCATTGCTTTGCCTGGTGGCTGTCATGTTGTCCGGCTGGGCTTACTCGCACGCAAAAATGTCATCAACCGTACCGGCGGACGGCGACTTTGTCAGCGCGCCTGACAACCTGCTACTGACGTTCGACAACCCGGTGCAACTGACCGGCGTCGAACTCAAGAACGTCGCTGGAGAAAACCGGGACCTTGGCACTTTCCCAGCGGAGCTGGCAAAGACATTCAGCATCAATGTGCCTCAGCCACTTCCGCCTGGAGAATATTACGTTGTATGGCGATCTATTGCCGCCGACTCGCATTTTTCAACGGGCGAATTTTTCTTCACCGTCGTAACAGACTAAAAATCACTTTTCACCGTACAGGCCCTACTATGAAATTAACTCAACTCCTTATTGTCATCAGCTTGATAGTAGCCGGGCCCTGTTTCGCCGCCTGGACATTGGACAATGATTCCTCACAGGTCAGTTTCGTTTCTGTCAAAGCGGGAGATGCTGGCGAAGTCCACCGATTTACGGAAATTTCCGGTGAACTTTCGTCCGGTGGAAATGCGTCGGTGACGATTCAATTGGCAAGCGTCGACACCCTGATTCCATTGCGCGACGAACGCATGCGCGAATTGCTTTTTCAAACCGGCATTTTCCCGACCGCGTCATTGAGCACCGACATCGACATGGACGCATTGAATGCGATCGAGCCCGGCGACAGTATGGACATGGCGGCCAATCTCACGCTCGAACTGCACGGCCAGCAACTGTCGCTTGCCGCCGAGATGATCGTCGCCCGCTTGGGCGATCACAGGCTCATGGTGTCGAGCCGCAAGCCGGTCATTGTCAACGCCGCTAGCGTGGATCTCGTCAACGGCATCGAGGCCTTGCGGGAAATTGCCAATTTGCCAAGTATCAGCAAGGCGGTGCCCGTTTCATTCGTGCTGACGTTCGACGAAGACTAAACAGGTCGCAAAGGAATGGTGAATTCGGCGACCAACACGCCGGAATTCGAATGCTGGCTCGATGACTTTTTTTGTTCCTACTACCGGCATCGTCCTGTCAATGCCACTTTCATTGGCGTGCACGACTACGACGCCAGTTTGCCGGACTATTCCGAAACCGGCCTGACCGATACGCTCGCGGACATGCAGTCCATGCTGCAACAGCTCAGGCAGCTTCCGCCAGAACCGCTGTCACGCGCACAACGGATAGACAGGCAACTGTGCGAGGGTCATCTCCGGATTCAGTGTTGGGAATACGAACAAGATCACGTCGTACGCGGTAATCCCAGCTTGTACGTCGGCGAGGCGATCTTCGGTGTGCTCGCGTTGTTTCTCACAGATTATGCGCCGCTTTTTGATCGTGTTGCTGCCGCTGCAGAACGCCTGAGTGCGATTCCCGATCTGTTGCGGCAGGGGCGAGAAAACTTAAGGCAGGCGCCAACGGAGTGGGTAACTCTTGCTCTTGCCGAGTGCAGGGGCGCGCTCGAATTTCTCAGTAGCGGTGCCCTGCTCGCTCCGGGGCAGGAAATCACCAACAGGTACAAGGAAGGAGTAGAGCGGGCAACGCAGGCGTTCAACGAATTCGCATCCTTTCTCGATGAAGATCTGGAAAGCGTCGCCCAAGACCGCAATGGCTGCGGAGAAGAAGTGCTGTCGCTTCATTTGCGCTATGCACACTGCCTGGACAAGACCGCTGACGAAATTGTGCAATACGCTGAGGAGCAAATGGCTGCCGCAGCACAATATCTTGACCAACATTGTGCTGACTTCGAAGGATCAAATCGTGATGAGGTGCTTGCGGGCTTGCGTAAGACCCACCCGGCGATCGATAGATATTACGATCGATACCAGGAAATCTGGGACGATATGCGACGCATCGCCGAGAAAAAAGGACTCATTACCTGGCCCGACTTCCCGATTCGTTACGTACCCCAACCGGAATGGGCACGCACTGCGGCAACGGACCTTTATTTCCTGTTCTACCGATCGCCGGCAGCATTCAACCGGCCGCCGATACACGAATACCTCGTTACACCGATTGATGCATCCATGCCGGACAATCAACAGCTACTCCGTGCAACCAATGACAGCGTCATCAAGCTGAATCACGTAGTGCATCATGGCGGCATTGGGCATCACATCCAAAACTGGCATGCATTTCGATCCCGGTCACGTGTCGGGCAAATTGCAGCGATCGACTGCGCATCCCGCATTGCGATGAATTGTGGCGGCACCATGGCTGAGGGCTGGGCATGTTACGCGACTGATCTGATGGCTGAGGCCGGCGGCCTTTCCGCCCGCGAGATTTATGCGGAGCATCAGACTCGAACGCGTATGTGCGCGCGGGCGATTGTCGAAATACGCCTGCACCAGGGATACTTTTCCTTCGCTCAAGCGGTCGACTTCTATGTGCAAAACGCCGCAATGAGCAGGGAATCGGCAATTTACGAAACGACGAGGAATAGTATGTACCCGGGATTTGCAGTCATGTACCTGACAGGATGCGACGCCATTCATGAACTGAGAAAAACGTTGAGCGCGCATCAGGGAAGTCGCTTCAACTTGCGGGATTTTCACGATCAATTCCTGTCCTATGGCTCGATACCGGTGGCATTGATTGCCAGAGCCATGCTCGAAGAGGAAGATCGGGACACTGCACATCAGGCACCCGAGTGACAAAAATAGCCCATAAAATGAGGTTCAACATTAGCCGCAGCGCTTGCCTGATTATGTTGGTCATAGTCGCCAGCTGCGGCTCGGGCGAGCCGCCGGATAATTCCACGACACCATCCATGTCTGGCGGCAATATTCTGCGGGTCGCCTACGAGCGTGAACTCGATGTGCTCAATGCTTATACCAGCCAGATGCTGGTGGATATAATTTTCAGCATGGTCGAGGGCCTGATTACGACCAACGATCGCAACACCTATATCCCCGTACTCGCGAAACAGATTCCAAGCGAGGAAAACGGCCTCGTCACGCGCAACGACGATGGCACGATCGACATGACCTGGCAATTGCATGAAGGCGTCCGCTGGCATGATGGCGAAAGCTTCACGAGCGAAGACGTATGTTTTACCTGGCGCTTTGTCACCAGCACCGGCTCACAGACCTACAATCGTGATCAGTATCTTGGAATCATCGATTGCCTGATGCCCGATGACCATACTGTCGTCTTTCGCTGGGATGGCGTCTACGGATATTATGCGGGCTTGTTCGAGGCAGTGCTTCCCGAACACGTTCTCGGGGACAAGACGACGGAGCAGATCGTCAACTACACGCCTTACAACCGCGGTGCGGAACTGGTTGGTACCGGACCATTCCGCTTTGCCGAGTGGAAAAGCGGCGAATACATACGCGTCGTTCGAAACGACGACTACTGGCGCGGCAGCAATTATCCGGCGATCGACGAAATCGTCTGGGCGTTCATCCCTGATTCGAATACGCGACTTAATGCGATGAAGACGGGGCGTTATGACTATGCCAGGATAGAACCGACCCAGGTGGCCGAAGCCGAAACGATCGACGGCTACCAGGTGCATCGCATCAGCTCGAATTCATTCATGCATTTTGATCTAAGCCTGAACACTGAGCGTGCGCGGGCCCTGTTTAGTGATCCGGCGGTCCGGCGTGCAATGTTTCATGCCATCGATCGTCGTGCGATTGCCGAGCAATTGATGCAGGGAACTGTAAAGCTCGCCAATTCACCAATCAATCCATCCAGCCCGTATCACTACCCTGATATTGTGCAGCCGGAATTCGATCCGGAGCGGGCAAAATCGTTGCTGGATGAGCTGGGCTGGACAGTTGGAACCGACGGCGTCAGGCAGCGAGATGGACAACGCTTTTCGTTTGTCATGATTAACCGGTCCGGCCAGGCTGACCGTATTGCTGTCGCCCAGGTCGTTCAGGCGCAGCTCAAGACGATCGGCATCGAGGTCAAATTCGAGACGCTGGAAAGCGCCACTTGGACCAATCGCTGGCGAAATTTTAAATGGGAGGGCATTGTCGCCGCCTGGTTCTTGCCCGCTGACCCAAGCATCACGGGTCAATACCTGTGTAACGGACCGAACAATATGACCGGCATGTGCGATCCGGAGCTCGATGAGCTTTTGCTGGCATCCGATCGCTCGTTGAGCTTCGCGATCCGTAAGCGGTATCTTGACCAGGCGCAGTCGCATCTAGCCGCCACCTCGAGAATGTTACCGCTCTACTACAACGTGTTACCGGAGGTGCTCAGCAAGCGGGTCAGGAACTATCGCGGCAGCGGCACCAACTTCGGCAGCTTCTGGAACCTTTACGAATGGCAACTCACCCAGTAGTCGACGCATGAGGTCGCGCCGCCGATGATCGCCTACACGGCCCGTCGGCTGGTGCAGATGATTCCGCTGTTGTTCGGCATTAGCATCGTGCTGTTTGCAGTCATCCAGGCAGCACCTGGCGGGCCCGAGGCCGCCCTGCTCGAGTCCGGGCGGTTTATCGATCCGGCCGTTATCGAGGCCTACCGCGAACGGCTCGGCGTGGACCAGCCAGTTTACATTCAATACCTGCGTTGGCTAACGGCGGCATTTTCCGGCGACCTGGGCATCAGCTTCTCTACGACCCGACCGGTTGCCGAGATGATTTTCGAGCGACTGCCCGCTACGCTCGAGTTGATGGGGGCCGCGTTTGTATTCGCCGCTATCGTTGCAATATTGCTCGGCATTGTCAGTGCAGTGCGCCAGTACAGCTGGTTTGATCATCTCGGCACCGGATTGTCTTTTGTCGGCATCGCCATGCCCGTATTCTGGTTCGCGCTAATCCTGCAGCTGGTCTTCGGCGTGTTCCTCGGCTGGTTGCCCATCGCCGGCACAGAAACGGTGGGTGCTTCGTCGCTAACCGATCACCTGCTGCATCTGATCCTGCCAACCATTGTCCTGTCGTTTAACTACATTGCCGGATGGTCACGTTATCTGCGCTCGAGCCTGCTGAGCGTGCTCCGTGCCGATTATGTGCGCACTGCCCGCGCCAAGGGATTGCCTGAGCGCAAAGTCATTGGTGTGCACGCATTACGCAACGCGCTTATTCCGCTGTTGTCGATCATGGCGCTGAATCTTTCCAGCCTGTTTTCGGGCGCCGTGATTACTGAAACCGTATTCGCCTGGCCGGGGATAGGCCGCATGTTCGTGCAAGCGATGTTTTCGCGTGACTACCCGCTGTTAATGGGCATCCTGATGCTTGGATCCCTGATGGTCATTGTTTTCAATCTCGTTGCCGACCTTCTTTACGGCATCCTCGATCCGCGTATTCGTTATGACTGATACAAGCCCGAAAAAATTTGCGGATGACGATTTACGAATATGGCCGCAACTGTGCCAGCACCACCTGGCCGTGGCGTCACTGGTCATTGTCTCGTTAATGACGATAACCTGTTTCGCCGCACCGCTGATTGCACCGTACGAGTTTGACGCGATCGATCTCGCGCGCATTCGACAGGCGCCCTCATTCGATCACTGGATGGGCACTGACGATCTCGGGCGTGACCTGCTTACACGCGTGCTATATGGCGGCCGGATTTCGATCCTGATCGGCATCCTCGCTGCCCTTTTTGGTACCACACTGGGAACGCTCGTAGGAGCAGTTGGCGGGTTCTACGGCGGACGCATCGACAACATTCTGATGCGAATTACCGACATTACATATTCGATTCCAACTTTGCCGCTGCTTATCATCCTGAGTTCTTACACGCAGGCTACGGGCACCTCGATGGCATTGATTATCGGCCTGCTGAGCTGGATGGCCACTGCCCGGGTCGTGCGTGGCGAGGTATTGAGTATCAAACAAATGCTCTATGTCGAGGCAGCGCGATGTCTCGGCGCAAGTAACCTGCGCATCATTACGCGACAGGTCTTGCCCAATGCACTCGGACCGATCGTCGTTGGCGCGACACTTGCAGTCGGCTACGCGATCATTCTCGAGTCATCCCTCAGTTTCCTCGGTCTCGGTGTACAGCCACCGGTGCCAACCTGGGGCAACCTGCTGATGGACGCCCAGTCAACTATGGCTACCAAACCATGGCTGACGATCTTTCCGGGAATCGCGATTTTGCTGGTAGTGCTCTCTGTCAATTTCATCGGTGATGGACTGCAGGATGCACTTGATCCCTCCGCGAGAGAAAGATGACGCCCTTGCTGGACGTTCGCAATCTGTCCGTGATCTTTCGCACCAGGGCGGGCGACGTACATGCAGTCAAGGATGTTTCGTATACGCTTGAAGCGGGCGAATCGCTCGCCATCGTCGGCGAGAGCGGCTCGGGCAAGTCTGTCAGTGCGCTGTCACTACTGGCACTCGTTCCTCCACCGGGCGTTATTAAAAATGGCGAGCTGTTATTCAACGATCGCGATGTTCTGGATATGACGGACACAGAGTTGCAGCAAATGCGGGGCCGGGAAATTGCGATGGTGTTTCAGGACCCGATGACGTCTTTAAATCCGGTCTTGACCATCGAGCATCAACTAACCGAGGCGCTGATCTCACACGAGGCAGTTAGCAAGCCGGACGCAATAAGTCGGGCCGTGGAGACCCTTACGCTTGTCGGTATACCGAATCCCGAGGAACGCTTGCTTGATTATCCGCATCAATTCTCAGGAGGACAGCGCCAGCGCATCATGATCGCGATGGCAATTATCTGCAAACCGTCGCTGCTAATAGCCGACGAACCAACGACGGCGCTGGACGTTACGATCCAGGCGCAGATCGTCGACCTTATCAAAGAACTGCAGCAAGACCTGGGTATGGCAGTCATCTGGATTACTCACGACCTGGCCCTGGTGGCAGGCATCGTCAACAGGGTTGCGGTTATGTATGCAGGATCTCTCGTCGAATATGGCCCGGTGGACAAAATTTTTAGCGCGCCACGACATCCTTATACTATCGGCCTGCTGCAATCGATGCCGAATTTCGATAGCGCGGTCCAGCGGCGCCTGAAATCGATACCAGGAGCACCGCCCGACCTCAAACTGGATATGCAAGGCTGTCCTTTTGCCCCGCGCTGCTCTCTTGTGGTTGAGCAGTGTCGCGAACAGCGCCCCACTCTTGACGCGACGGGCACAGGCGTAAGCGTCGCCTGCTGGAAGGCAGGCTTGCAATGACTACAACAATTTCCAGCCAGACAACGACAACACGCGGCGATGTACTCTGCCGTGTCGAGAACCTGGTGAAGCATTTTCCGATCCATCGTGGATTTCTACGCCAACAGGTCGGCGCCATTCAGGCGGTAGATGGAATTTCATTCAACATTCACGCCGGGGAAACCCTGGGACTCGTCGGGGAAAGCGGTTCAGGGAAATCGACGGCTGCGCGAGCGCTGCTGCAACTCGAGAGCCCCACCAGCGGTCGGGTGTATTTTGACGATACTGACCTGACGTCGCTGGGAGCGGCAGATCTGCGACGCATGCGACAACGAATGCAGATGATCTTCCAGGATCCATACGCATCGCTGAATCCGCGGATGCGGGTTCTCTCGATCATTCGCGAACCACTCGACATCCACGACATCGGCAACGCTGCCGAACGAAATCGACAGGTCTACGAACTGCTCGAGATGGTTGGTCTTGATGCCGATCACGCGTCGCGGTTTCCACATGAATTCTCAGGAGGCCAGCGCCAACGGATCGGCATCGCCCGCGCGCTGGCAACTCGACCGGCATTCATCGTCGCCGATGAACCAATTTCAGCGCTTGATGTGTCCATCCAGGCGCAGATCGTGAATCTCCTGGCAGATCTCAAAGCCGACCTTGGCTTGACCTATCTGTTTATCGCCCATGATCTATCGATGGTGCGTCACATCAGTGACCGGGTTGCCGTCATGTATCTCGGCCGCATCGTCGAAATGGGCGATCGAGACGACATTTTCGATCGCCCGCTCCACCCGTATACACAGGCATTGATAGCTGCCATCCCGATTCCCGATCCCGGCCAGCAGCGCCACCGAGGCCGTCCACAATTACAGGGAGATATTCCCAGTCCGGCCGCACCACCGTCGGGCTGCAGGTTCCATACGCGCTGCCCGTTTGCGACGGACGTTTGCAAGCAGCAGGATCCGGAATTCAGGGAATTTGGAACTGCCGATGCAGCACATCGCGTTGCCTGTCATCATGCGGAAAATTTAAGCGGGGCAATTAAATGACGGACAAATTACGCGTTGCTGTTATCGGTGCAGGACGCTGGTCTGCCGAGGCTCACCTGCCTGGCTGGCAACGTACACCCCTTTGCGAGCTGGTTGCCATTTGTGACCTCGAGCATGACCTGGCAGAAAAACGTGCCTCTGAATTTGGCGCTGCCGACATTGAAAGCGACTACCGTAAAATACTGACCCGAAAAGATATAGATGTTGTCGATATAGTGACCCGTAGCGATCATCAGGAACTCGTATTCGAAACACTGGCTGCCGGTAAACACTGCCTGGTAGAAAAACCGGTTTGCCACGACTACCGGGACGTCTGGCGGGCGCACAAACTGGCACAAGACAATGACCTCAAGACCAAGGTAGGACTTACCTTCCGCTACGCACCTGCGATCATGTACATGTTCGAGCTGATCCGCGAAGGATTTATCGGCCAGCCGTATGTCTTCAATGGTTATGAGCAGAATTCTCAGTGGCTTGATCCGGATAACCCGAGGGATAAGCGCATCCACACGAAAAAACCGGCGAATGAAACCGACTGGGGAACGGATCACTCTCGCTAGGGCATTACCGTTTCGTCGCTTGAAGGTTACGGGGCGCCTACGATCGATATCGGGCTGGAATGTATCGGCAGCGATCTGACAGAAGTCGTTGGCATCCTGGCAAACATGGTTCCTGAAAGACGCCGCACTAACCTGGATACGCAACGCGAACGTATCAATATCGACGACCTTGACATGTTTATCGGTGAGGCGGCCAATGGCGCATTGTTCTCATTGCAGTCAAGTTATGTGACGGTCGGCAACTATCCAGGTATCGAAGCCCGCATATCCGGCTCCGCCGGGGCAATCCAGGTACGACTGGTTGAGGAATTTGGCGTTATTCAAACTATTCGAACAGCGACCGCCGATGAGGTCGAGTTTGTCGAGCGTGAGATCCCGGATCGATTTATGCCGCCGGGGTTCAAGCCCGGCGATGACTGGGGCAGGACGTTTTACGGCAATCTAGTGCATAACTTTTGCCAGGAGATCCTTGATGGCAGTGACACCAACCAGGGAAACTTCGCGCAGAGTGCCAGGGTGCAGGAAGTCATCAACGCCGTCACGCTGTCTCACCGAAAACACCGCTGGACCAGCCTGCCGCTAGCGGACGACGGCGAGTCAACCGGCCAGCAAAGTCCTTACTAACTGTGAGCTAAGAATATGCCGGGCAAGAAACTCAATTGGGGCGTCATCAGCACTGCCAACATCGGCAGGTGGGCAGTCAATCCGGCGATCCAGGCTTCAGGAAACGGCGAACTGCTGGCAGTCGCGAGCCGCGACACGCAGACTGCAGCTGACTTCGCAAAGCAATGGAATATCCCCAGGTCTTACGGCAGTTATTCCGAGCTGCTGGCCGATGCAGAAATTGACGCTGTTTATATTCCGTTACCCAACAGCATGCATCGTGACTGGACCATTCAGGCTGCGGAGGCTGGAAAACATGTGCTGTGCGAAAAGCCGCTCAGTATGACGGAGGCTGAGTGCCGTGAGATGAGCGCCGCAGCGGCGGACCATGACGTCAAATTTATGGAAGCATTCATGTATCGCTTTCATCCGCGAACGGAACGCATCCTCGAAATGATCGAGGCCGGCGTGGTTGGCGAACTGAAGATGATCCACAGCACGTTTACGTTTCACCTGACCAGGCCTGACAATATCAGGTGGCTACCGGAATTCGGCGGTGGCGCCCTGATGGACGTCGGCTGTTACTGCATCAATGTAAGCCGCACGATCACAAATGCCGAACCGGTCGAAGTGCAGGCTTTTGCATCCTGGGCATCAACAGGCGTCGACGACATGATGGCGGGCACGTTGCGGTTTTCCGATGACCTGCTCGCATCCTTCGAATGCGGTTTGAATACAAAGCGGCGGGAGTCATACGAAATTGGCGGTACCGATGCCAGCCTGACGGTCCCCGACGCGTTTTTGCCGGGCACGGAGGATGTAATTATCGAGGAATATCGTGACGGGGAGGACCCCGTTATCCACACGGTCCCCGGTGTCGATGAGTACCAGTGCATGGTGGAGCATTTCGCGGACTGCGTGCTGCAGGGTACGGATCCCCGCTACTCCGCTGATGAAGCAGCGCTCAACATGCGTGTCATTGAAGCACTTTACGAATCAGTGCGTAACGGTGGACGACCGGTATCAGTCAGAACCTAAGCGAAAAATTCCACCAAACCGAGGTCACCGACGCCTGTTTCCGCTAGAATGTGTTCGTCCAATCCAACTCACCAAGTCCTGTAAGAACAGCCAACAACGAGGCAGGCTCAACCATGCAATCCACATACTCGACAGTATTTCGGCCCGCGATTATCGGCA
>PVMK01148146.1_pt1 | contig 12818 bp, 8 predicted proteins | sample 1853481 | NCBI WGS metagenome assembly PVMK01 (sample SAMN08533507, study PRJNA380276) | Marine sediment metagenome, whole genome shotgun sequencing project.
AAGACGCCGAGCGGCGATTCTCGACGACTATGACAACTTCAAAATGGCGCGCATCAACCTGCAGGATCGTGATGCCGTAGAGAAGCTGTTTGCGGAAGAGAACTTCGAGAAAGTCGTGCATCTTGCCGCGCAGGCTGGTGTTCGCTACTCCATAGAAAATCCGCACTCTTACATCGAGAGCAACATCGTCGGTACGCTGCATATCCTCGAAGGATGCCGCCATCACAAAGTGGCGCACCTCGTCTATGCTTCGTCGAGTTCGGTCTATGGCGCGAACACGACGATGCCGTTCTCCATTCACCAGAACGTTGATCATCCATTGGCGTTGTATGGCGCCACCAAGAAAGCCAACGAACTGATGGCGCATACGTATTCGAATTTGTACGAGTTGCCGACTACGGGTTTAAGGTTTTTTACGGTCTATGGGCCGTTCGGTCGCCCCGACATGGCGCTGTTCATGTTTACGCGCAACATCATCGCCGGCGAGCCAATCGACGTCTTTAACTATGGCAAGCACCGCCGCGATTTCACCTATGTAGAGGATATTGTCGAGGGCGTGATCCGCACTATGGATCACACCGCGGAACCGAACCCCGACTGGGATTCTGCAAACCCGGATCCAGGCACCAGCCGGGCGCCGTATCGCATCTACAATATTGGCAATCAACAGCCGGTTGAGCTGATGCACTACATCGAAGTGCTGGAAGACTGCCTGGGCAAGAAGGCAGAGAAGAACATGCTGCCTTTGCAGCCAGGCGATGTGCCCGACACCTACGCAGATACCAAAGCGCTGGTCGACGATGTTGGTTACCAGCCCGCGACGACCGTTGAGGTCGGCGTGAAGAATTTTGTCGACTGGTATGTCGATTATTACAAAGTCGATCTGAACTAAAGTGTCCGCAGAAAAACTGTCAGCGCGCTACCCGACGGACCTGCCAGCGTGGAAAGCGCTGAAGGCACATTATCGCGATGACATGAAAGCGCAATCGCTGGCTGATCTTTTCAAGCGCGACAAGCAGCGCTTCACGGGGTACTCAGTAGAAGCGGCAGAACTCACGCTCGACTACTCGAAGAATTTTCTCAACGGCAAGACGCGAAAACTCCTCGTTAAGCTCGCCGAGGAAACCGGCGTCCGGGATGCAGTGGAAGCGATGTTCGCTGGTGAAGCGATCAATACCACGGAGAATCGCGCCGTCCTGCATGTCGCACTGCGCTCCAAGTTATCCGATCAGGTTGCCCTCGAAGTGCCAGGCGTTGCCGAAATCTGGCAAGTTCTCGAGCAAATGACGCAATTTGTATCTGCGGTACGCAAGGGTGAGATTCGCGGGCGCAATGGCCGACAGCTGACCGAGATCGTCAACATCGGTATCGGCGGCTCCGATCTGGGTGCGGTGATGGCTTCCCGTGCGTTGCGTCACTACTGGCAACCCGGCCTGACTTTCCACAGCGTTTCGAATGTTGATGGCACGCAACTCGTTGATCTGACGGAGAAGCTGGACCCGGACGAAACACTTTTCGTCATCTGCTCGAAAACATTCACGACGCAGGAAACCATGACCAACGCAAATGCGGCCGCGCGCTGGATCACCGACACGCTGGGTGCTGAGGCGATCGGCGATCATTTCGCGGCGGCGTCAACGAATCATGATGCGATGGATGTATTCGGCATCAATCCGAAATATCGATTCGGATTTTGGGACTGGGTGGGAGGTCGTTACTCCCTGTGGTCGGCAGTCGGACTGTCCTTGGCACTGGTCATCGGCATGGATCGTTTCTGGGCATTGCTGGCGGGTGCGCGACGCATGGATCAACATCTGCGCAATGCACCGCTTGAAGAAAACATGCCGGTGATGCTGGGTTTGATTTCAGTCTGGTACAACAACTTTTTCGGCGCCGAAAGCCAGGCGATCCTTCCTTATGATAATCGCCTCGATCGTTTCCCGGCGTTTTTGCAGCAGATGCAAATGGAAAGCAGCGGCAAAGGCGTACGCAAGGATGGCAAGCCAGTCAAAGTTGGCAGCGGATCGGTCATCTGGGGGCGAATCCGGCTCGAACGCGCAACATTCTTTTTACCAGTTGCTGCACCAGGGCAACGCTTCATCCCGGTAGACTTTATCCTGCCTGCCAAAACCTCCAACGCGACCCAGGAGCAACAGGATCTGGCGATTGCCAACTGCATTGCCCAAAGCGAAGCGCTGATGGATGGATATTCAGAAGAGCAGGCGATCGCCGATCTTATCAATGCCGGTGCGACTTCCGTAGAAGCGAAAGAACTTGCGCCACATAAAGTGCATCCGGGCAACCGGACAAGCAACACGATCCTGCTTGAGCGCCTGACACCAAGTAATTTGGGTCAGCTAATCGCGCTCTACGAACACAAGGTTTTTGTCGAAGGCGTAATCTGGGGCATTAACTCGTTCGATCAGTATGGCGTAGAGCTGGGCAAACGCCTCGCGAGTGACGTCAGCGAAGTAGTCGCGGGTAACAGCGACTATACCGGCAAAAATGATTCCTCCCGCGGCCTGCTTGCCGCAATCCAACGCCTCAAATCGTAGGAGCGGCATCGTGCCGCGATTTCGACAGGTCGTCGCGTAAGTCGCCCTTATTCGCGGCTAAAGCCGCTCCTACAGTTTGTCGCAATCTGTAGGAGCGGCTTTAGCCGCGAATATCTCAACACCTGCGATAATTCCTGCAGCAGAATTAGTACCGATGTTCACTTATATACATACCTGAACGTTGTCAGTAGGGTCGGGCACCCGATCATGAAAAATGACTGCAAAGAGGCAACACCGAATGTCACTCAAACGCACCGCCCAACTGGCAGGTATCGCCGCCATTCTTGCCATTTCCGGCACGGCGTCGGCCGCTGATGACCCACGCCTGCTGGAAAGCCGCTCGCTCACGAAGTTCTTCGGCTCACGTTTGCAAGCTGACCTGAAAGAAGCAATATCCACGGGCGGCCCAATCGCGGCAATCAACGTTTGTAAAGACGCCGCACCACACATCGCCGCAGAGCTCTCACGCATGAGTGGCGCCAAAGTGAGTCGCACCAGCCTCCGCTTTCGCAATCCGCGCAACGCACCGGAACCCTGGCAGGCTGTAATACTGGAGGACTTCGACGCCCGATCGAAAAGTGCAGAGTCAACTGCGTCGCTGGAACATTTCGAAGTGGCAGCCGATTCGTCCGCGCAATTTATGAAAGCGATTCCAACCGGGCCGGTTTGCCTGGTTTGCCACGGTTCGGATCTTGCACCGGAGGTACGTGCTGCGCTGGACGAGCACTATCCTTACGACCGCGCGCGTGGTTATGAGCTTGGTGAGATTCGTGGAGCGTTTAGCATTACCTGGCCGGCACCAGCGGAATAGTAGTCGTGCTGGTTTTGCTGTGTGCCTGTACAAGCTGCATCGAACTCGCCCGTCAGGACGGGCTCCTACAAGAGCTGTAGGAGCCCGTCCTGACGGGCGAGTGCGATGTGCATGAACGAAGACCCTTATCCAATATTGCTGCTGCGTTGACGTTAAAACGTTAAAACGTTAAAATCCAATAATGAACGACACAACCCAAAAGCGCGCAACCGTCTATTTCGACCCCGCACTCCACCGCGCCCTCAGGCTAAAAGCGGCAGAAACTGACAGCAGTATTTCCGAACTCGTCAACGATGCCGTTAAGGCATCACTCGCAGAAGACGCAGCGGATTTCGAAGCCTTTGCGGCGCGAGAGCAGGAACCGGACTATTCGTTCGAGGACGTCGTTAAGGACCTGAAACGGCGTGGCAAGATATAGCGTTCGCTTCAAGAAATCTGCCGTCAAAGAACTTGAGGCAGTTGCGACGAAAGCGGATCGCGTGAGAATCATAAAACGTATTCAGTCTCTCGCGGACAACCCGAGACCGTACGGTTCCCGGAAATTGTCTGGTTACGAGCGTTATCGTATTCGTCAGGGCAGATACAGAATTCTGTATGCGATTAAGGACAGGGAATTGATCGTTTATGTGATAAAGGTCGGTGACAGGAAGGATGTTTATCGATCCCGTTGACCCGGTGCTGGCATGTACTGATTCGGATTTTTCGACCGCATCGCACTCACTAACAAACCTTAACTCAACACCCGGGCAACGCTTCCAACTCCCCTTCATGCGGCCCAATTGGTAGTGCGCAAATATCCGCTCCATCTGCGGGAAGATCTTCGCGGACCAGTCTTTTGAACGGCGTTGTCACGGGGCTCACCGCGAAACGTACCGCTGTCGTACCCACCGCTACCACACCACCTTTGGCACCGACATCAAAATCCTGGAAACTGCCTTTTACTACTAGCGGCGCAGCCAGGCTGAAGAACTCGGGTTTTTTTGCTGTCGGGAAAACTTCGAGGTCGAAGGTCCGTTCGTTGAAATCGATATTGCCCTCCCCACAGATGCGGATGCGGGAGGTATCAATCGCAATTTGTCGTGCGGTCATCAATCCATCCTCCACGCTCCAGCGACTGATAATGCAATTGATTTCCGATGCATTCTCATCCTCAACCGATGATGAGACAACTGAGGAAAGCAGGTTCACAGCCCACAGGTCCACGACTCCGGACTGCATATTTTCCGGGTGGCCGGCAACGTCGATGTAGCCGTTCGCTCCGCTGAGGAGATCGCGGATTCCGCTGGCCGTCATCGTTACATCGATATCCATGTTCAGCGAGCCGCCAACATCACTTTCCGGGTTCGCCAGACGGGCAAGCACACCAAAGTCAAAATTCTCGATTAGCACGCGCAAGGAGGCATCGGAAGCAACGACATCAGGCCGTACCGATGCTGCCAGCAACAAGCTGGTCTTCGGTGTATTCAGGCGCAGCGCATCCAGCGCAAGGCGACCATCTTTGAGTTCGAGCACGACCTCTCCGCTGCCAAGCGTGTCTTTGCCCGACAAAACTTCGCCAACTCGAATCTCAATCTTTGCGTTCGCGCGTTGCAAGGTATCCGGGCTGAGCAGTTCGGCTCTCGCAGGTGCAGCCTCAGTGTCTGTATCGACAGGGGCGTCATCGTCGTTCGACCCGTCCGGTGACCAGTCCCCGGTATCGAAATCAGTCAACTGGATCGTATCCGCAGTGAGCTTCAGCGACGCAAACGGTTTTGCGCCGGTCTTGTCGATCACTACATTGCCGGTGATAGCACTTTCTTTCACCGACACTTCGACGTTCGTCAATTCAAGACGCCCTGGTTCGGCCTGAAAGCTCGCGCTAACCCGATAATCTTCTAATGGTGGCAAATCCAGCTTGAGGAAGGCCCCGAGGCTGTCCAGGCGTTCGCCTTCGATTGCAACATCGAACTCAACACTACGGCTGCCATTCATCGTGTCGGCGAGACCGGCAAAGTGAAATCGTGTGCCCGCCAGCACCGCCGTGACTTCGAGTCGTGATCGCGTCATGGCGAGAAACTCACCCAGAGAATTCGCCTCCACATCGACCGTAAAGGGTTCATTCAACAGCTCGCCTTTCATGGACAACATCATCGGCTCACCAAATTCCGCTGAGCCGGTCGCTTCATATAGCTCAAACTCGAACGCTTCCCCGGCTTCCTCGTCGCGAAAAGTCACCGAGATATCGCCAAGCGCCAGCACGTCGACAGCGAGGCTGTCGTTGGCCATGGAAATTTGCGTAGTGACCACTTCCGTGTCGGAGGGCGGCGGAGCTTTTTCGCCCACTGCAGCATCAAATTCCCAGTTAACCGCGCCGCTTTCGGTACGAATAAAATTTAGCTCGAGGCTTTCCACGCGAAATTCGCGAATGTGAATTTTCTTCTGCAACAGTGGCAGGAGCCCGACAGTGATACGCGCGAGGTCCATATTGGCGAGATCGCCGTCGCCAAATTCCTTGGCATCGAGGATGCGTAACCCCTGTATCTCGAAGTAGGGCCAGAGTGAGGTCGTGACTTTGATATCGCCTTCGATTTTAACGGTGCGTCCGAGGGCGTTTGAGGCGGAGGATTCGATTAATGATTTGTAGTTGCTCAGGTTGAGTGGAACCCGAACGAGCATTAGAACGAGTGCGGCGATCACTACCAGGGACAGTAACGATCCCAGGATGTACAAGACAGATCGTCCGACGCTGCGTTTTTTTTCGCTCATTCTTATTCTCCGACGGGTGTTGTGAGCTGTTTAGCGAGCAGCTTATCAGGAAAAGGGTGGTGTGCTGGACTACGTTTTATCATGTTCGAACTCGCCCGCTGGGCGGGCTCCTACAGAAGACTTGTAGGAGCCCGCCGCACGATAGATACGGGCGTGTAATCTTCGTGGCAGTCCGTCTAGCGGCACGGGCGAGTGTAGAAACTATGAAAGAATCGCCGCAGTCATTCCATGTTATGAAGCTCAAAAATATATTCCAAACTACATTTCGGTATCATCCTTGGATGCATATCTCCCCGGCAATCCTCCTCACAACACTTCTCGTCACACTAACCGCATGCCAGGGCCCACAACCCGATGCGCCAGACACGATCTTCACCGGCAAATTCGTTACCCACGATTCTGCACAACCCCAGGTTGAAGCACTCGCGGTAACAAACGGAAAAATCGTCGCCGCAGGCAGCCGCGACGAAATTGAATCACTGGCCGACAAAAACACGCACCTGATCGAGATTCCCGGTGTAGCCGTCCCCGGCTGGGTTGACGCACACGTCCACATATCAGGTTTCGGTGATCTGCTCGAAAACCTCAACGTGCAGGCAATGAAGAAATCGCAAATCATCGACGCCGTAGCCGCAGCAGCCAGTGCGACACCGGCCGGCGAGTGGATTATTGGCCGTGGCTGGGACGAAGGTTTCTTCGACGAAGTCGTGTACCCGACGGCGGCAGACCTGGACGTCGTGAGTCCGGATAACCCGGTCATTCTTACCCGCATCGGCGGACATTCTTTGTGGGTCAACTCACAGGCATTGCAAGAGGCTGGCATTACGGCCGAAACAGCGAGTCCCGCTGGCGGAGAGATTGTTCGCGATGCGTCAGGTAAAGCGAGCGGCATGCTCCTTGAACAGGCGTCCGGACTTGTGACCGCGGTAATGCCGGATACCGGCACGCCGGTGCAACGCGAACGACGAATTCGCGCTGCGCTTGCTCAATACGCGAAATGGGGGCTGACCGGAATACACGATGCCGGCTCTGATCTCACGGACATCAGCATATTCAAAAAACTGCTCGCCAGCGGTGAATTACCTGTGCGCATTTATTCCATGGCACAAGGCGAGAAGGCTGTTGAACATTATCTTGCCAGTGGACCGGAGATCGATCTTGGCGATGGTCGTTTGACAATTCGCAGCTTTAAAATAATGGTCGATGGCGCGCTCGGCGCCCGCGGTGCAGAAATGAGCGCGCCGTATAGCGACGCACCCGAAACAAGTGGCCTCAGGCAATTGGAAGACGCAGAACTTGATGCTTTCATCAAGGCAGCCAAAGAAAAAGGGTTCCAGGTGAATGCACACGTGATCGGCGATCTCGGCGTCGAACGTGCACTGGACGCCTACGAACGCAATAACGTCACGGCGGAAGATCGCTTTCGCCTTGAACACGCCTCGATCATCTCACCGCCAAACCTGCCACGCTTTGCGGAGCTCGGCGTCATCGCATCGATGCAACCGGTGTTCGTCGGCGAATATCAACGCTGGGGTGAGGATCGGGTAGGGGCAGAACGCGCACCCTGGATCATGCCGATTCGGGATCTGCTGGCGACGGGCGCCAGGCTGGCGTCGGGAACAGACTTTCCGGCCTCGGATTCGGGTGATCCGCGCACGACAGTGTATGGCCTGGTAACGCGCAAGGGCGCCGATGGGGAGCCGGACGGTGGCTGGTTTCCGGAGCAAGCTGTGGATGTGGACGTTGCGTTGCGGTCGATGAGCGCTGGGTCGGCCTACGCGGCGTTCCAGGAGGAGCAGCTGGGGCAGTTATCACCAGGGAGTTTTGCCGACTTTACCGTGCTTGCGGTTGACCCGCGGAAGATTCCGGCTGAAGAGCTGCGCACGATGGATGTGACGATGACCGTGGTTGGGGGTGAGGTTACATTTCAATAGGTCGCGGTTAGACCGGAAATCAGGGACGTAAGTCGTCCTTGTTCGCGGCTAAAGCCGCTCCTACAGTTACGTGTAGAGTTTGGGTTAGCGAATCTGTGTAGGAGCGGCTTTAGCCGCGAATAACTCAACACATGCATTCATCCTGTAGTCGGGCGAGTGTAAAAAAGACGACTGCAGCCACGTTCTTACTGCGAAAACGCAAGCAACCCGCTGAGGTTCTCCGTCACACAAATCGGCGGGTTTTCTTCAACCTGCTCTACGCCCAGTCTTTCATAGGCAACCCGGTCGTTGATAGCAGTGAGTAATCGATTGAAGCCCGTTGTTTCCCATAATAATCTGTACAAAGAGCTCCGGCTCACATACCAGGAGTTCCTGAGATAGGATTCGGGTACGATTTCGAGTTCCTGCAGTGCATCTTCGACGCGACCCGAGCGCAACAAAACTGCCGCATAAGCCCACGCGTTCGCCGCTCGCCAGACCGAGTTCGCGGCGTTTTCCCGCTCGAAGTAAACCATCGCACCTTTAACGAGCTCATCCGCCCGGGCGATATTGCCAGCCGCAAAATGCAGCTCGCTTAACGGCACCGCGGCAAGCGCTGCCGAGCGCGAGCGAATATAACCATCAGCGTATTCCACCGGCACGTTATAGGCCTTGAATGAAGTCTCCAGTAATTCAATAGCAGCATCGAATTCGCCACTGTCAAGCGCGTCTTCAAGAATCGCTCCATAGGCAAGCATCGACAAGCTGCCGCTGGCGAACTCTGTCTGCTGTTCACGAACGATTTTTGCAGCTGCCGCGACTTCGCCCCGGTAAAGATGAATTTTTAACCTGCTGAACGCCGTCGAGCGTCGTAGCGATTTATTCGGATCATCGATGGAATCATTGTATGTCTCTGCTGTATCCGGCATGCCGAGGTCAACATAAATTCTCGAGAGCATTGAACGCATGGTGGCGTTTTCCGGATCGCGCTCCAGGGCCTCAGACAGGCATGCGACCGAGCGTGCCCAGTCAATGTTGCTGCTGCCCCAATGCCACAATGCGACCACACCGTAACCGCGGATGTAGTCAGGGTTTCGTCGCACGCTCTCCATGAAATAATGCGCCGGCATGTTGGCCTGGTTCAGCGCAACGTGCGTCCATCCCATCTCAACATACGCGCTCGGATTTTCGGGGTCGCGACGTACCGCTTCTTCAAGTATTGCGAGTTTCTCCTGGTGGCATGCGGCGTCCTTGATCATCATCGGGCACAGGACCGAGGCATAGGCGAACAGGACATAGGGATCATTGGGACTGAGCTCCATTGCTTTCTCGAGCAACGTTTTGCGTTTTTCCACCAGGCCGGTTTCGGCGGCCATTGACGGGTTGATCGGTATCGCGAGCGCCTGCATGGCATAGGCCTCGCCAAGCTGATCATCCAGTGAGAGCGCGCGCGCAATGTGAGCCGTGACCTGCGCATTGCTCTCCGCTCTGCTCAACGTGCCGTGTTTTCCCAGCGTATCGTAAACCCGGGCAAGGCCAAGCCAGGCGCGGGCGAAATTCGGATCAAGCGTTATCGCTTCCCTGTAGTGCGCCAGTGCTCTGTTCTGCAGATTCCATGCGGCACTATTCGATGCGTATTTGCCACGCAAATAAGCGAGATACGCCGGCACGTTTTCGGTGCCGTTGGCAACGAGTTTTGCCCTCTGCTTATCCTGCAGCGTTATCTCCAAAGCCCGTGCAATTTCCAGAACAAACTCGTCCTGCATCGAAAATATGTCGTCGATTTCGAGGCGGCGCTCAAACGACCATGCGTGACTCGCATCTCCTGTCTTAATGAGCTGCGCAATGATGCGAATTTCATCGCCATCGCGTTGCACGCTGCCTTCCAGTAAATAGCGAACATTGAGCATGCGACCTATCGACATCGCATCGGCGGAGGAACCCTGAAAGGAGAAAGAGGAGGTGCGCGCAATGACAATGACACCGTCAAGATGCGTCAGTTTGTTGAGCAACGTATCCGGAATACCGACCGATAGAAACTCATCGTCGGCGTTGTCACTCATATTGAGAAACGGCAACACAGCAATTGAAGTCGGTGGTGGTGCGAAACCGTCCTCTGCAATCTCATTAACAGGTAGATGATTCAGGTTAAGAATCGAGACCAGCAACATTACCGCGAGCAAGCCCGTTGCAAAGATCGTGCGGCTTATTCGACGCAGGCTAAATCCGCTGCCCATCGATTCGTCAATTGACGTATCCGCAGCGAGAGAAACGACCTCGACACATAGGCGATAACCTTCTCCCCACACGAGTTCGATGTATCTTGGATCGTGTGAGTCATCGCCGAGCGCGTCACGCAGCAACTTCACTCGTTGCGTAACGGTCTCCGGACCCACGATCTTCCGTTCCCAGACCGTCGCGAGCAAGGCTTCATTAGATTGCAGATTGGGAGCAGAGTGAATCAGCGCGAGGAGCAGCTTGAACGACAGCTTGGGTAATCGAATGTTGTTCCCGTTACGTGAGACACAGCGTCTCCCCACATCAACGACGAGGTCGTCGATACGGTAGCGTTCCGTAGTAATTTCAGTTCTGGCCATATGGCCTGGTTCCTACCTCTATCACTATCAGTCTAGTAGAAGAATCGTAGAGTTTTGCTGATTCTTCACACCTTCTTCAGACCTTCTTCACACACTTGCGGGCCGCTTAACCTAGATTGCAGTGACGATACGAGGGTTTACGCCGGTCTGTGACTGTTCGTGCCTGACAGAACCGCAATTCCACAATCGCTGTTATTCGATTCTGTTATTGGCAACTTCACAGATTTTCCCTGTTTCCTCGGCCACCTAAGGGATGTTCCTGCCGAGGGAGCCCGGGATCGCCGTGACCCAAACAAGATGTTCCACCTGCGTCCTCATACGAGGTAACAAAATGAAAAGAATTAGATGCACAGCACTGCTTGCAATCGCGATTCCTTTGCTCCTGGCAGGTTGCGATAGCGATAGCGTGACACAGCCCGCTCTCCCTCCCCTGGTAACGCCACCGGCACCGCCATTGGTCTGGGATCAGGGAAATTGGGATGAGGTTTTATGGCAATAGCCCGTAAGCGAGCTACTGCGTAACCAGAATTGAATAAATACAAATTTAATGGAGTCAAGGTAATGACTGAATCAAAAATCAGAAAAGTACTGCTCATTTGTTCGAGTTTTCTAATGGTCCTGGGGGTAATCTTTGCGAGTTTTGCAGCCAGCGCGAGTGAACTGACTACGCCGAACACGTTTGCCGCCGGCGAAGCAGCGGTGGCAGCTGACGTGAATGAAAACTTCAGCGCGGTAGAGGCAGCGGTGAACGACAACAATGCGCGAGTCGCGGCATTGGAGGGCAATGGCGGCGCAACATTTCAGGCCTCTAACGTCCTTGTCTTCGGTAGCGACGTCGCTGTTGGTGGCGCCGGCACATTGCTACGCGATGAAACTTCGGTCGAATTGCGCGCGGAGTTCTCCGAACTGGATCCCAATGCAGCCTATACGCTGTGGTGGATCATCTTCAACAATCCGGAGGAATGCACTACGGGTACGGCACCGGCGTTGTGCGGATCGGGAGATCTCGACGCGGACCGTGACGGCGAAGGTGTCAACCCGGTTGATCGGGGCGTACGCAATGCATCGGGTTTCATAACCGGCGACGCCGGCACAGCCAACACAACTGCCAAGCTGCGAGAAGGCCCTTCGCCCACGGGACCTGCGATGGCAGGCTTCGGTCAGCTAAATGACAGTGTCGGTGCCGAAATACATATCGTTGTGCAGACACATGGCGCGCCGTTGGCGGGATCCGTCGATCAGCAGATGACCGTCCCCGGTGCGGCCTGTAACACCGTGTGTGCAGACCAGTTCGCTATCATATTCCTGCCGTTACCGGTGGCTGTGCCCTAGGTCGATCGTCGCGAATCGTATCAGCTAGCAATGAACTCAGGGATGAGATTAGGACGGGGCCGTGTGGCCCCGTTTTTCTTGGCTTAGGCGAACTCGCCCGCTGGGCGGGCTCCTACAACTCTTGTAGGAGCCCGCCCAGCGGGCGATTGTAGTGAAGCTCACAGACATACCCGCCCAAAACCCATTCCAAACAAAAAAACACCACCAACCCCGCAGTTCGTGCTATCTAGTGCGTCTGACAATATTTAGGGACGATCCATGTCATTCGACCTCAACAACCTCCGCATCGGCGTCATCGGCCTGGGCTACGTCGGCCTGCCACTGGCAGCGGAGTTCGGCCGCAAGTTTCCGACCGTCGGCTTCGACATCAAAGCATCACGCATCGAAGAATTGCGCGCAGGCAAAGACTCAACCCTGGAAATGTCCAGCGAAGAACTCGCCAACACGAAACACCTGACCTACACCTCAGACGTCGCTGACCTGGCCGACTGCAATTTCTACGTCGTTACGGTCCCCACCCCCATCGGCGACGGTAACCGCCCGCTACTGACGCCGCTGAGAAACGCCAGCATGACCATAGGCACCGTGCTAAAGCCCGGCGACATCGTCGTCTACGAGTCCACCGTCTACCCGGGCGCTCCCGAGGAGTTCTGCGTGCCCTTCCTGGAGAACAGCTCAGGACTCACGCTCAACAAGGATTTCTTCGTTGGCTACAGCCCGGAGAGAATCAACCCGGGCGACAAGGAACATCGCCTTCCTGACATCTTAAAAGTTACTTCCGGCTCGACGCCCGAGTCTGCCGACTACATCGATGCGGTCTATCGCACGATTATTACCGCAGGCACGCACAAGACATCGAGCATCA
>PVMK01156163.1_pt1 | contig 12817 bp, 9 predicted proteins | sample 1853481 | NCBI WGS metagenome assembly PVMK01 (sample SAMN08533507, study PRJNA380276) | Marine sediment metagenome, whole genome shotgun sequencing project.
TGTTGTACCTGACCGGCGATATCAACATCACCATCACCGATAACCTGTTTTCCAAATTCGACATTACCCAGCGCGATCGCGACGGCTATACCGACCGGGTACAACACGGGGACCGACAGCTAAATGGCATAGCGCTACCCACCGACGGCAAGGACCTGGGCGACGATAACACCTTCGCAGCACGTGCCTCCTTTGTGTGGCAGCCCACCGAGACCCTGAATTTCTTCCTGACCGGGGATTATACCGATGAGAGTGAAAACGGTTCGCCGACCACCTCCAGGGGCCTGAATGACCAGCAGACCTTCCCGGCCCATACCAATCAATTTGAAAATGGGCAAGCCTTTGAGGGTAACTGCCCCCAGTTTCCCCCTCCCCATAATGGCCCTGAGACGGATACCGGTGATAATCCCCTGTGTATAAACGACACCTACCAGCGGGATGAGTTCGAAAGCGAGGGCAACGCGGAAATCAGCTCTGAGTTGGAAATGTGGGGCGTCTCCCTGGAAGCCAACTGGGAGGTGGCCGACTGGCTGACAGTGAAATCCATCACCGCCTACCGCGATATCGACGCCGATTCGGCGCGCGATGGAGACGGCACCCCCTACCAGGTGTTCCACACCCAGGATCCCTTCGAACAGGACCAGTTCAGCCAGGAGCTGCAATTCAGTGGCAACACCGACAACCTGAAATGGCTGGTAGGCCTGTTTTATTTTGAAGAGGATGCCGACAACCCCAACCCGGTGCAACTGCCGGAGCCGACCATCGGCAAAATCATCTCCGGCGGCAAGGTGGATAATGACAACTACGCGGTCTTCAGCCAGGCCACCTACAGCCTGGGCGAGAAGTGGGACCTGACCGCCGGCATTCGCTACACCGATGAAACCAAGCGTTTCAGACCCTACTCCTATGCAGATGAGGAATACACTTACGGCGGGCCGGGCAGCCCCTTCGTGCGCTATCATGACTGTCCTACCGGCCAGGAACCCGGCTGTGACGGAGTTCCCGGCCGCCTGTTCACCGATGGCGACCGGCTGATACCCGATAAAGAGTTCAAGAAAGAGTTTGACGACTGGACCCCCATGGTCAACATCGCCTACCAGGCCAACGACGATGTCATGCTCTACACCTCCTATTCAGAGGGCTTCAAGAGCGGTGGCTTCGACCAGCGTTTCATTGCGCCACTCCCCGAACCCTCCTCCTTCGACCCGGAAAAAGCAAAGACCTATGAAGTGGGCATGAAATCTTCATGGATGGACAATACCCTGCGACTTAATGTGTCGGCCTTTTACACCGACTATGAAGACATCCAGATCATCGTGCGCCAGGGTTTTGCCCCCCTCACCTTTAACGCCGGTGACGCGGATATCTATGGCTTCGAAATCGAGTCCACCTGGATTCCCACCAGCGCGTGGATCATACAGGCCAATGTGGGTTATATCGATGCCGAGTACGCGGAGCTTGATGACAGCGTGGCGTCGGTGGGTATCACTGATGACAACGAGTTGCCCCAGACCCCGGAGTGGTCCGCCAATGTCGGCATAGCCTACACCGGCCAGGTCGGCAGCTGGACGATCACGCCCCGTGTAGACTGGGCTTACACGGACGAGGTACACAACAACGCAGTGAACACCCCGCAACTGATACAGGACTCCTACAGCCTGTACAACGCCGCCATCACCGTGTTGAGCGAAGACGAGAAATGGGAGTTTATGCTGGCCGGCCGCAACCTGGGCGATGAAACCATCCTGGTCGCCGGCTCCTCAGGCTATATTACCGCCTCGGGATACACGGCAGCGAATTACGCCCGGGAACGGGAGTGGAGCTTCTCCGCCAAATACAGCTTCTAGTCCAGCCCCCTGGCGCCCCCGGGTCGACTTCATTTTGGGGGCGCAATAACTCACATCGGCGGTCTTTAGTGGACTGCTATCAATCTTAACGAAACTGGCCTCCATCCCAGTAGGGATCGCACAGGTGGGCCGTCTTACCCTGCCCGTCTGTACCAGTTCAGGGCCCATATTCGATATTAATAGCAATGGCCAGCAAGCCAGGTAGACAGTAATAAAAAGGGGAATTGAGATGAAACGGACGTTCATATATTTTTCCACCTTGGCTTTTACAGCTATGGTGGGAATGACTTATACGGCAAGTGCCAAAAGCGCCGTTGATACAAACGCACCCAAACAAACCCTGTATTACGGTGGCGATATTATTACCATGGAGGGTGACAAACCAACCTATGTAGAAGCCGTAGTGGAGCGCGACGGAAAAATTATCTATGTCGGAGACAAATCGGGTGCGGTCGATAATTTTGCAGGAAAAACCATTGAGGTGGATTTAGAAGGCAAAACCATGATGCCCGGCTTCATTGAGCCTCACGCCCATCCGGTATCCATAGGTGGGTTTATTTTAGCCAACGACATTGTGGCACCCCACGAGTGGCGCATGCCGCATAAAACCTATCCGGGAGTTTCCGGCAAAGAGAACTACCTCAAGGCGGTTAAGAGCATTATCGATTCCAAAGAAGATCGAACGAAAACAGTGATGATTTGGGGGTACCATAAATCCTGGCATGGTGACATCACTCTAGAAGATATTGATAAAGTTACCGGTGATGTCCCCACCATTATCTGGCAACGCTCTACTCACGAAATTTATCTTAACTCTGCCGCCGCAAAGAAATACGATATTCAAAAAGGGGATTTGTCGGACGAAGACAATGAGCAAGCCGATTGGGATAATTATCACTTCTGGGAAAGAGCTTACCAAATGATGAAAGGGACAAAACTTTCACCCTTCTTTGGCGACCAGGAAATGCTGAAAATCGGCATGGAGCGCATCTCGAAATTGATGTTGCAAAACGGCATTACCGCAATGACCGAGCCCAGCTTCCCCAACAGCAGGTTCGAAGATGAATATGCCGTACTGGTAGATGGTACCGAAAAAGCGCAGGCCTATACCATATACCTTATCGCCGGTTTTCCGGAACAATTTGTGAAAAAGGTGGGTAACGATGCCTATGCGGATTATATCGACTCTCTCCCGGGTTTATACGATACCGAGTATATAAAATTCCTGCCCAATCAATTCAAAACGTTCGGCGATGGCGCCATTTATTCACTGGCACTTCAATTGAGAGAACCTTTCTACAATTGTGACAATTGCAAGTCGGAATGGATTATCCCCCTTGAACCTGCCCAGGAGATTTTTGATTACTGGTGGGATAAAGGCTATAAAATACATATTCATATAACCGGTGATTTGGCCTTCGAAAAGTATTTGGACTTTACAGAAGCCGCGATGAAACGCAATCCAAGAGAAAATCACCGTACAACATTCCATCACATTGGCTTATTTGGTGCCGGGCAAGCACAAAGAATGGCGGACCTGAACATCGAGGCTTCAGCAAACCCATACTATCTCTGGGCGTTAGCTGATAAGTACGGTGAAACAGGGATGGGCCCCGAAAGAGCGGCGAATATGGTGGCTATGAAAGAATTAACAGATAGAAATATCCCCCTTTCACTGCATTCCGATTTCGCCATGGCTCCAGCTGATCCACTATTATTGGCGTGGGTGGCTGCAAACCGAATTGTCGCCAGTGGCAAAGTGATGAACCCTGAACAAAGAATATCGGTTTACAACGCCATGAAAGGCGTGACCATTACCGCCGCCCGCACCTTTGAAATGGATCATGAAATAGGATCGATAAAGAAAGGGAAGCAGGCAACTTTTACCCTGCTGGAGCAAAACCCCGTTTAAGATCGATCCCGTCAAGATCAAGGACATTCCCGTTGTTGGGGTAGTCTATAAAGGGAAAGATGAAACTCAACAAGGGGAAGCTCATCGGTGGTGATCGCGATGCACACGGCTGCATCGCCTCGGCGGGCTATTCCTGGTGCGCGCGCACTAATCAATGTGAACGACCCCTGGGAGCTTGCCAGGAAACATAATTTGGAGAATATCCGGGAAGCATTTGATAAATACTGTGGTAATTCATATGCAGTCGGAAGTACCTAAAAAAGGAAGCCGCGTTTTTTATCAACCCCCTGAAAGCGGCAAAAGAAGGGGAATTGATCTATATAAACAATACGTTAGCCAGCACGGAATAGTATTGCCCTTGACCGCTTATATAAAAAAGACGCGCGCATGCTAAAGACGTTATATCCCTCCTGGGTAAAAATCAGTCAAATACGTACCCTATCGGTGGAAAGAATTGGAAGGAAATTGGGATCTATCGAACCTGAGCAGTTAGCAGAAATCGTGGATGGGTTAAACCAGATAATCGGACTATAACGGCGACGTACCACCGTACGCATTGTAATATGATCTCTTGCTGGTGATGGCGGCCTTTGAAACTGATCACAATTTGTCCAAATATTGAAATTCCGAGCACAGGAGTATAGCTTAGCAAGTCAGCAGTGCCAGTTTTGCCGTAGCCGGCCGGCGCCTGAATAATAACCAGCTTACTGTGCTTGTCCCCTGCCAGCTTGCCGAGAAGGCCATCCCGTGTGATAGCGTTCCGCGGGGGCGTAGCTGGATAAAACTTGATCGCATTCGCTGTCATTGTCAGGCGTTTTCCGTCTCGCAGGCCATTGATTCTATTAGATATCTGAAATATAGATCATATCCCCTACTTTTGTTGTGGCAACAGAGGCTATATCGGGTATAGTGTGCAGAACCCGCCCCCGATATAGCCTCTGTCGCCACAACATTGACTCACGGGAGACTGAAATGACATTACGCCTGGAAAACAAGGTTACATTGGTAACCGGGGCAGGCTCTGGTATTGGCAAGGCAATCAGTTGCCAGTTTGCCCGCAACGGGGCCAGCGTCGGGGTGTCAGATATCGACTTCGAGGCTGCGCAGGCGGTTGTTGCACTCATTGAAGAAGCTGGCGGAACCGCCTTTGCCATCGAGCAGGACGTGGCCAGTGAAACCGCCTGGGACACGGCTATCCAGCTGATATTGTCGCATTATGGCCGGCTGGATGTGGCTGTAAACAACGCCGGTATCGCCACTCCGGGGACGATTGAGGAGCAGACACTCGAAGAATGGAAACTGACCGAGGCCGTCAATGTGCACGGTGTCTTTCTCGGCACCCAAAAAGCCATATCCATCATGAAGGAGAATGGCGGCGGTAGCATTATCAATATTTCTTCCATTGATGGGCTGGTCGGCGATCCCAAGGCGGTTGCCTACAACGCCAGCAAAGGGTCTGTACGGCTCATGACCAAATCTGCCGCCTTGCATTGCGCCGCGCAAAAGTACGGCATTCGAGTGAATTCAGTGCATCCGGGATACATTCTGACGCCCCTGCTAGAGCAGGCGTTTGAGCAGGCAAGCGAAGAATGGCTCGAGCAATACCAGGAGATGAAGCTATCGCGTATCCCCATGGGTGAGTTGGGGCAGCCCGATGATATTGCTCACGGCTGTGTCTACCTGGCCTCGGATGAAGCCCGCTATGTCACTGGCGCCGAGCTGGTGATAGACGGTGGCTTTACCGCCAGCTAATCCCCGACTTTCGTTGGGTACACAGTGCGGTGATTCGCAGTATGTTATCGGCATGCTAAAGCAAATCGGACACAGGTAGAGTCAAACCATGGGCAAACTGATCAATATCGACAACGGCGACACCCTGACGGATATATGGGTGCTGGATGGCGACAACTCCTACCATACCAAGACCATTACCACACCTTACGATCTGTCCAAGTGCTTCTTCGAGGGCTTGAAAAAGGATTCGGGGGTGATTTACGGTGAAGATGATGTCGCGGCACTGCTACAGGTTCTGTCGCAAAACTGGCACTGCTGACTTGCTAAGCTATACTCCTGTGCTCGGAATTTCAATATTTGGACAAATTATGATCAGTTTCAAAGGCCGCCATCACCAGCAAGAGATCATATTACAATGCGTACGGTGGTACGTCGCCTATTCGCTCAGCGCCGCTATCAGACAGTATAATCACGACGAAAATAGGCAGGTTAAAATTCGCCAGTGCAAATATCTGAATAACATTGTCGAGCAGGATCACCGGTTTATCGAACGGATAATTCGCCCTATGCTCGGGTTCAAATCGTTCTGGTCAGCCCGGGCAACTTTGGCAGAAATTGAACTCTGGCGCATGCTGAAGAAGGGTCAAAACAAGAGTTCGCTACCGGCATGGGCGCAGTTTTACGAATTGGCTGCTACAGGATAGGTGCCCCTGATGAAGGCTGTTAGCTCACTAAAACCAAAGTTCGCGACGGAACCGGCCGTTATCGGCAAGGTAGCAGGTCTGTGCAGGTTGGCAAATTTTAAACAATGTTGAGGCAAGTTTTATGAAGAATGATCAAAGACCCTGTTCAGTTAATCCACCCGGCCAAGGCGGAACGCTTGAGTTAATAGACGAAACTCTGCGCGATGGAACCCAGAGCCTGTGGGGCATGATGATGGGCTATCACATGATAGAGCCTGTTATCGGCGAGATAGCCGAAGCCGGCTTTGACACCATCGATACCCCGGTTCATTTTGGTGCGCCCATGCTCAGTACGCGCTTCTTCAAAGAAGACCCCAGGTACATGTTTGCCATGGCCAAGGAGAAGATGAAGAATACCAAGTCTGATGTCATGCTCGCAACATTGGGCTGTGCAGTTGACATTACGGGTGCGCCTCAGAATGCAACAGTGGTCAGGTTGATGTTTGAGCAGTTCAAGGAATGGATGCCGAAATTCAACCGAGCTTTGGTCATTTGTTGTACTGAAGACGAGATACAGAACCAGTATCCGGTACTGTTCCCGATACTGCGTAAATTGGGCATTGAGCCGGTTCCTTATATGGCCATCGGGCATGGTCCGCATCATACCGAAGAGTTCTACGCCTCTCGAGTGAAGCACCTTGTTGAAACCTTCAAGCCGGTAAGCATATGCATTAAGGACGTGGATGGCTTGTTGACTCCAGAACGTCTCAGGCGTTTGATCACTGCTATGCAGGCAGCTGCCAACGATACACCGCTCGAGCTTCATGCTCACGGCATGAACGGCCTGAATACTTATAACGCTGTGGTGGCCATGGACATGGGGATCAGGAGAATAACCACCTGTATTCCTCCCCTGGCAAATGGCTCCTCTCACCCCTCAGTCTTCGACGTCGTCAAAAATGCGGAACATATGGGTATCAGTCACAACATGGACCTGGATAAACTGAGGGTCGTAGAGGAGCGCCTTACCAAAATAGGCAAGGCTTTTGGTCATCCGGTTGATAACCCGACTCTCCCCTTTGATTTGCAGGCGTATGAGCACCAGATCCCTGGAGGGGTAATTTCCAATACCAGAACACAGCTTGAGCAATTGGGTATCCCGGAAGCGCTGCCGGAAGTGTTGGAGGAAATTCCGCGTATTTTGGAAGATATGGGTCACCCGATCATGATCACCCCGTTCTCGCAGTTCATCGTGACTCAGGCTGTTATGAATACTCAAGTGGGACGTTGGGAAGAGTGCATCGACCCCTGTATCGAGTTTGCTGCCGGTATTTACGGTTATGAAGAGGCGGGCGTTGCTTACATGAATCAAGACATTAAGGACAAGCTTTTGAGCCAGCCCCAGGCGAAGGCGATTATCGAGAAAGGCGCAAAAATCAAAGAGTACATAGCTTCGGAACCATCAGAGGCTGAGGTCAAGGCAGCAGTTGGTTTACCGGCCGATGCGTCCCGTGAAGAGTTTGTACTGAGATATTTGTTGCGTACCGATGATGAGCTGAAGAATTGCACCCCGGGTGGGCCTGATTCCTACAAGAAGTATCTGTAGAGAAAGTTCACAGTGGGTAGCAGCCTGTGTCAATGGTGCCGGCTGCCTTAGACCCTTTCAGCTTATCTGGCATCAGGCGGCTGAAAATTATTGAAAATCAAAAACCTACTTAATTAAAAATTGGAGGTAAGCTTTATGAGTCAGGAAAATGCAGATGGTCTCGTGCCCGTTGAAGCGTCGGTAAACAGTGTTTTCTATGCCAGGCCCAGTCCCGGAGAGCCTCCTTTCGTGGAGGAAGGTGATCAGGTTAATGAAGATACCATAGTTTGCTTGCTTGAGATTATGAAGTGTTTTCGTTCCGTCCCTGCCAGCGTCAAAGGAACGGTAGAAAAGGTTCTTGTAGAGAGCGGAGACTTGGTACAAAAGGGATCCGCGATAATGCTAATCCGACCGGAATAATTGCTAGACGAACCCGGAAGGAGATGCTCCAGGGCTGGTGCAATGAAGAACGGCGCCCGCTTGGTTAATATGAATATGTGATAAAGCGGGACGGGATGAGAACTTCCTTCTCAAGATCACCACGTGGAGGAGTTTATGAAAAAGAGAAAAGTACTTGTTGCCAACCGAGGTGAGATTGCGGTGCGCATTATCAATTCCTGCAAGGAGCAGGGTATAGAGACGGTATTGGTTGTTTCAGAAGCTGATAAGGATAGCATGGGAGCGAGGCTGGCGGATGAGGTTGTTTGCATTGGCCCAGCCCCGGCAAGTGAGAGTTATCTGGATATTCAGAAAATTATTGATGCGGCTGTAGAGACCGGTGCCGATGCAATTCACCCGGGATATGGGTTCCTTGCTGAAAATCCGGGATTGCCCGAAGCATGTGAGAAGAATGGGATAATTTTTATTGGGCCATGCTCAGAAGCCATGAGGCAATTGGGGGATAAGATAAGTGCGCGAAATTTGGCCAAAAAGAGCGATGTTCCCATGGCGGAGGGCAGCGACGCCCTTCGCAGTTTCGACGATGTAGAAGCTGAAGTTCAAAAAGCAGGGTTGCCTGTGATTTTTAAGGCGGCTGCCGGCGGTGGCGGACGTGGGATGCGTATTGTCACGGATCAAAAAGACCTGAAAAATGCTTTCGATATGGCAACCAATGAAGCGCTAGCAGCCTTTGGTGATCCGACACTGTTTGTAGAGCGCTATATACAGAATGCCCGGCATGTGGAAGTGCAGATAATCGGAGACAATTTCGGGAAGGTAATCCATGCTGGGCTAAGAGATTGTTCACCACAGAGGCGTCACCAGAAAGTAATCGAAGAAGCTCCTCCGACCAATCTTCCCGATGATTTAAGGAATAGAATTCTGGAATCGGCCGTGGCTCTTACTTCCAGCATTGGATACAGCGGTGCGGGCACGGTGGAGTTCCTGGTCGACAAAAAACGCGATGAATTTTACTTTATGGAAGTGAATACGCGTATTCAGGTTGAACACCCTGTTTCCGAGGAGATAACCGGTATAGATCTGGTAAAGGAACAGATTCAGGTTGCCTTTGGGGCCCCTCTCTCAATAAATCAAGAGGACATTGAATTCAAGGGGCATGCTATTGAATGCCGAATAACAGCCGAAGATTCAAAAGATGATTTTTTTCCATCACCAGGTGACATAGAAAAGTTTGTTGTGCCTAATGGCGATAATATCCGGGTAGATACACATTGCTATCAGGGATACACGGTCAGCCCGTACTATGATTCATTATTGGCCAAGCTGATTACTACGGGCGATACCCGTGAAGAAGCAATAGCGAATATGAAAACCGCACTGTCAGATTTTAAAATTGAGGGTATAGAAACGAATATCCCCTTTCTGCAGTTCATCATTGAGCAGCCTGAGTATATTGAGGGAGATATCCACATTAAGTGGATAGAAGATAAAGTCTTACCCCTTTTTATAGAATCAATTAAATGACAAAGTGTTGTGGTCAAGTAAATCTGGCCACAATTTAGGAGGCTGTAGATAAACTGTGTAACTGCTTATCATTGAAGCCAGAAATGGCAAGGATAGGCAGTATGAATAAAAAATAACTGGAGGCCTGTTTCTGGGGCGGCGAAGCCGCCGCCAAACCGGAGCAGGGCTTCTTTTATAGCGTAGTCGATGCCGCGTTACAGCCGGAACCCTTGGCGACCTTGAAATAATACCCAGTAGCTAGTCTCTAGTTACTAGAGACTAGAGACTAGCAATCTAAAATAAGAGAGAACCATTATGGCCGTAACCGAAGGTCAACTCCTATGGCAACCTAGCCAAGAGTTTGTAAATAATTCAAATGTCAGTCAATACATTGATTGGTTGCGCGCAAAATCGATCGTCGACTGTGCTGATTATCAAGAGCTTTGGCGCTGGTCGGTTGATGATGTTGAGGCTTTTTGGGCGTCGCTTTGGGATTATTTTCAAATACTGTCAGATACGCCCTATGAGAAAGTAGTTACCAGTCTAGAGATGAAACCGGGCAGTCGCTGGTTTACAGGTTCCAAGGTTAACTTTGCTGAGCATGTGATGCGTCATCTGCAGGCAGGAAAACCCGCGCTGCATCATCTCTCGGAGATTCAGGAACTGGAGTCGGTTGATGGCGCTGAGCTTGCCAGTAAGATCCGTAGGGTTGCCACCGCAATGCGCCAGCTCGGCGTTAAGTCGGGTGATAAAGTCTGCTGCTTGATGCCCAATATTCCAGAAACCGTGGTTGCCATGATGGCGGCGATCAGTATCGGTGCTGTCTGGTCGAATGCGGCCCCCGAGTTTGGCAATCAAACCATCCTAGATCGTTTTACTCAGATCAAGCCCAAATTGTTATTTGTCGCAGATGGTTACCCCTTTGGCGGTAAGAAATTCAAGCGAACAGAAGAGATTAAGACCATTGTCGAAGCCCTAGGTGACAGCCTAGAGCACGTTGTTTATCTCCCTTATCTGGAGCCAGACAACAAGGAAGCACCCGTGCCCTCTATATTGTGGAAGTCGTTGCTTGAGGACGAAGATCCCGGCGCGAACAACTTCAAGTTTGAACGTGTCGCACACGATCACCCGCTGTGGATTTTGTTCTCTTCCGGCACCACGGGTTTGCCAAAGGCCATCGTTCATAGTCACGTGGGGGCTTTGATGGAACTCATTAAATGCATGAGTTTCCATATGGATCTTAAGCCTGACAGTGTGGGCTTTTTTTATACCACCACTGGCTGGATGATGTTTAACGCTGTTGTCAGCATGATGTTGACCGGTTCTGCGGTGGTTCTGTATGACGGTAACCCGGCCTACCCGCAACCGGATTTGTTGTGGAAAATGGCCGCCGATAGCGGCACGACCATGTTCGGTGCCAGCCCTACCTATGTTCAAGTCATGCAAAAGCTGGACATTGAACCTGGCAAACTCTATGACATGAGTAAGTTGACAAGTATTTTGGTGGGCGGCGCGCCCTCAACACCAGAGACGTTCGAGTGGTTCTATAAATCCGTGAAAGAGGATTTGTGGGTTACCTCGCAAAGTGGTGGTACAGAAATTGTTAGTGGATTTGTCGGCGCTACACCGACTCAGGCAGTGTACGCTGGTGAGATCCAAACTCGTATGTTAGGTATGAATGTTGAGTCATGGTCAGACGACGGCAAGCCGCTGGTTGATGAGGTAGGTGAGCTGATCTGCAAGACACCGTTCCCGTCCATGCCGATCTATTTCTTGAACGATGACAATGATGAGCGTTATCAGAGCGCTTATTTTGATGATTTCCCTGGTGTCTGGCGTCATGGCGATTTTATCAAGATTAACGAGCGCGGTGGCTGCTATATCTATGGGCGCTCGGATTCCACTCTGAACCGTTATGGTGTGCGTATTGGTACCGCAGAAATTTATCGTACGGTAGATTTTCTGGCGGAGATAGCCGACAGCCTAGTGGTGTGTATCGAACTGCCTAACGGTAATTTCTTTATGCCAATGTTCGTTCAGTTGAAGGCAGATACCGAGTTGAACGAAGCGTTGATTAACAAGATTAATTTTGAACTGAGAACTCAGGGTTCGCCTCGTCATGTGCCCGATAAAATCTACGCTATTCCTCAAGTGCCCTACACCTTAACCGGTAAAAAAATGGAAGTTCCGGTACGCAAGCTACTGATGGGATGGCCGTTGGAAAAGGCGGGGAGTCGGGACATCATGAAAGATCCGACAGCGATAGATTTTTTCCTCGACTATGTCGCGACTACCGAGGACTACAGTCTCAAATTACAAAAAAACGGTTAACTAAAACAGGGTTTTTAGCAGCGATTAAACTTATGTCATTGCAGTGATTCTGTCGCAAACCTGGCCGACTCGACGTGCCGGAACTATACTCGATTATCAAGATTCCCAGTTATCGGATGTTAAATGATCAGCTTCAAAGGCCGCCACCACCAGCAAGACATGATTTTACAATGCGTGCGCTGGTATGTTGCCTATTCCTTGAGCTATCGTGACCTGGAGGAACTGATGCAGGAGCGAGGCTACGCGGTGGACCATAGCACCATTCAACGCTGGGTCGTCCATTACGCACCTCGCATCGAGAAGGTCTTTCGTAAAAACAAGAAACAAACTGGCATGCGTTGGCGGATGGACGAGACGTATATCAAAATCAAAGGCGAGTGGAAATATCTCTATCGCGCCGTCGACAAGCAAGGCAATACTATCGACTTTTTACTGACGGCCAAGCGTGATAAGAAAGCAGCGCGTAGATTTTTGAACAAAGCCATCGGCTCCAACGGCAAACCCAGCTTGATCAATATTGACAAAAGCGGCGCCAATACAGCCGGTATCAAGCAGTACAATGCCGACGAAAACAAACGCATCAAAATTCGCCAATGTAAATATCTCAACAATATTGTCGAGCAAGATCATCGGTTTATCAAACGGCGGATCCGACCCATGCTGGGTTTCAAATCATTCCGGTCCGCCCAGGCGACATTGGCTGGAATAGAACTCTGGCGCATGTTGAAGAAAGGTCAAAACAAGAGTTCTCTGCCGGCATGGGAACAGTTTTACGCATTGGCCCTGACAGGATAGTTACGCTTGATGAATACAGCTAATTTGC
>PVMK01188540.1_pt1 | contig 12814 bp, 21 predicted proteins | sample 1853481 | NCBI WGS metagenome assembly PVMK01 (sample SAMN08533507, study PRJNA380276) | Marine sediment metagenome, whole genome shotgun sequencing project.
CCTTTCCTCTTTCTTAATTGGCAGAGAAAATGATCCAATTTGTAGAAAGTGCGACCGAGCGCACAACAGCAGCGACTGATCTGATTCTGGCAGTCGAATTTTTACTATTTGCGATCTTCTTTATTAAATCTGCGTCCGACAACAAACGGGCCGCCGCCTGGAGCATCCCTTTTTTACTGCTGGCCGGGGCTTTTTTAATCGGCGCCATTGCACATGGTTTTCAGATGCCGGAAAAAACAAATATGCAGTTGTGGCTTTTACTCGCTGGGTGTTCAGCATTTGGACTAGCGCATCTTGTTTCCGCGTCTGTCGGTGAGTGGAAGCCGGCATGGTATAAAAAATCAGTGATTGGCATGTCACTGGCAGCGATCATCTTTGTTGGCACCACAGTAAAATTTTCATCATTTACAGTCTATGTTGTTTTCATTTTGATCACTATGGCACTTGTGTCATGGCTCAATGCCATATGCTTTGAAAAATCTGGGAATAAAAAACACTTATTGATTATTTTCGGTGCTGTAATCACAGCGACTGCCTCTCTGGTGCAATTAATCAAAAGCATTCATTTTACAATCATCTGGGAATTTGATTACAACGGGGCTTTTCATTTGATTCAGATGCTTGCCGGTATCTTCCTGGGTCTCGGTATAACCGGTTTAATGAAATCAGCCTGTTCAGGAATACACACAACAGAACGTGAGAATAATGATATCTCAAACGAAGAGATAGACTGCTGAAGCAGTTGCTTAATTTTTGTATGGAAATTTGTTCACAGAATACGGCAGTAAACACCTTTACCGGCCATGTGTCATCACGGAAAGAGTCGATTAGCAGCTTTGAAACTGAATATTGAACAGCCACTTGGTGGCTTCAGGTTGTGGCTTCAGGGGGTCGGACCAACGTAGCACATTGAAATTGAATCTTTTTCTGCTTTTTGAACACCGAAAACAGGTCTTAGAACTTCATTTAAGCAGTTAATATTACCGTCTAAGGTTTTGTGAGCCTGTAGCGGTGCGTAATGGATCTTGAAAGCGATGGTGCCCAGGGGCGGAATCGAACCACCGACACGCGGATTTTCAGTCCGCTGCTCTACCGACTGAGCTACCTGGGCTTTGTAAAAGATGAGGCGCGGTATTAAACCGTCTGGGGGCCTTTAAGTCAACCCAAAAAGTCCTGTTTTCAGGAATCTGGTGCGACATAACCCTCCGGTTTTTCTGAGCCTCCGCCAAAAAAGTATTTTTCCATCTCCGCTTCCAGGTAGGCACGGTGTTCCGGGTTGAGGGGTGACAGGCGGTTTTCGTTGATCAGCATGGTTTGGAGGGTCATCCACTGTTGCCAGGCCTGCTGTGAGATGTTTTCGAAGATTCGTTTGCCCAGTTCTCCGGGGTAGGTCTGGAAGGCGAGGGCTTCCAGTTCCTGGTCCAGCAGTTGGCAATGTACTTTTTTGCTCACGCGTATTCTCCCGAGTTTACTTTTTTCAGCAGGTCCGAAACTGGCTTGGGCAGACCCAGCTTTGATTGATCGGCCGGGGTAAACCAATTCTGTTCAGCTGAGCATTTTACCCCTGTTGCGCCGCCCACAGTAGCGATGCTTGGCTGGATCAGCATCCGCATATGACTGAGCCGGTGTTCTACATGTGGCAGGGCTTTCAAACCCGATGTCATCAGGCCCATTCTTTCTTCGATGGTCTCGACGCTGTTGCCTTCGGGCAGTGACCAGAGACCGCCCCAGATTCCGCTGGGAGGGCGCTTTTCCAGCAATACCCGATTTTCTGAATCCTTGATGACCAGCATACAGATGGTTTTGTCGGTGACCCGGGTTGGGGGTTTGGGTGAGGGAAAGTGTTTCACTTTGTCCTGCTGCAATGCCCGGCAGTCAGCGCTGACGGGGCATTGGTCACAGGACGGGCTGGTTCTTGTGCAGACCAGTGCTCCCAGGTCCATGATGGCCTGGGTGTAGTCGGCTCCCCGTCGTTCTGGAAGCCGGTCTTCCGCTTCTTTCCACAGTTGTTTTTGCACGGCCGCCTTCCCGGTCCAGCCCTCGATTGCAGCGTGCCTTGCCAGCGTGCGGCGTACGTTTCCGTCCAGCACGGCTGCAGCCTGGTCAGTAGATTGGGAAACAATTGCGTTGGCCGTGCTGAGGCCGATGCCGGGCAGGGTGATTAACATCCCGGCACTGGCCGGTAGTTCACCTTCAAAGTCTTCCATGCAGCGAGCCGCTGCCTTGTGCAGGTTGCGGGCCCTGGCGTAGTAACCCAGGCCGGACCAGAGTGCAAGCACGTCATCCAGTGGCGCCGCCGCCAGCGATGAAATAGTGGGGAAAGTCTGCATCCAGCGGTCGAAATAAGGGATGACAGTCGCAACCTGCGTCTGCTGCAACATGATTTCGGATATCCACACCCGGTAAGGCGTTCGCGGGTGTTGCCAGGGCAGGTCTTTGCGGCCGTTGTCTTCCCACCAGCTTAGCAGGCGCTCGTGAAATGGAAGTGTGGGAGTTTCCTTCACTGATCAGTCGATGGGGAGGATGGCATTCACGAACGAGCCGGCATCGAAAGGCCGCAGGTCCTTGGCAGCTTCACCCACGCCTATGAAACGGATCGGGATGCCCAGTTCGTGCGCGATGCCGAACAGTACGCCGCCCTTGGCCGTGCCATCGAGCTTGGTGACCGTGATTCCGGTCAGTCCGATGGTCTTGTTGAACTCCCGGGCCTGGTTCAGCGCGTTCTGGCCGGTGCCTGCATCAACCACCAGCATGATTTCGTGCGGCGCCGATTCATCGATTTTCCCCATGACCCGGTGTACTTTTTTCAGTTCTTCCATCAGGTTGGACTGGGTGTGCAGCCGGCCGGCCGTATCGGCGATGAGTACATCGATCTTCCGGGCCTTGGCAGATTGCAGGGCATCGTAAATAACGGCTGCCGAATCGGCGCCGGTACCCTGTGCAATAACCGGTATGTCGTTGCGATCACCCCATGATTTCAATTGCTCGACCGCTGCTGCCCGGAAGGTATCCCCGGCAGCCAGCATGACGGACAGTCCGTCTTCCTTGTACCGTTGTGCCAGTTTCCCGATGGTCGTGGTTTTGCCGGCGCCGTTAACGCCCACCATCAGGATTACGAATGGTTTGTGTTCTTCATTTATGTGCAGGAACTGCTCACAGGGTTCGATCAACTCGAACAGTTCGGCCTGCACGGCCGGCAGCACCTGCTTTGGCTCGGTGATGACCTTGTTGGAGATAGCCGCCTGCAGGTTAGCGGTGATTTCCAGTGCTGCCTGCACACCGATGTCGGAGGTGATCAGCGTGGTCTCTATTTCTTCCAGCAGCTCCTCGTCAATCGAGCTGCGGTTGGACAGGAGGGCGCCCCAGCCTTTTGCCGAGTTGCCTGCGGGTGTCTTCCAGCCGCTCGTTCCAGCAGATCCTGTCCCGGACTGTTCGGCCGGCGTAACTGTACGTCCAGGACCTCACCGGGCTTTTTCTTGTTTTTGCGGAAAATGCGCAGCATGCTATGAAGAGTTCCATATAGAGTTTAGTGTGATCAGAGCTTCCATTATTTTGGGGCCGATGGAAGCATGTTCAAGATACCGGGAATATGAAAAAAGGCAATCAGGAAAACAGGAAACGACCAGGGGTCCGTTCGGATCATCGGGGGAGAATGGCGCGGACGCAGGTTGCCGGTTCGTGACCTGCCGGGATTACGGCCCTCAGGTGACCGCAGCCGCGAGACTCTGTTTAACTGGCTGCAAGCCTATGTTCGCGGTGCGGTGTGCGTGGATTTGTTTGCCGGTAGCGGGGCGCTCGGCCTGGAAGCTGCATCGCGGGGCGCTGCGGAAGTCATCCTGGTTGAAAAGCTCAGCGTGGCCGCGCGGGATCTTCGCGATGTCCTGCTGGTGCTCAAGGCGGACCAGGTCACGGTGGTAGAAAGCGATGCACTGCAATGGCTGCAGTCCTGCCCGGCTCAATCACTGGATATTGCTTTCGTGGATCCACCTTTTGGTCTGCACCTGGAGACCCGGGCGCTGGAGTTGATCCGCCATTCAGGATTGCATCAGGACCGGCGGTTTTGTCTATACCTTGAAACTGCCAGGGACGCACCGCTCATTGTTGCCGGACCGGGTTGGGAAACTGCCCGGGAAAAGACAGTTGGAGAGGTGCGTTTGCTTCTCCTGAAAAAAATTTAAATTTTTTGAAAGCAAATCATGCATGGATGGGTCATCTATAGTGCAGGCACTCTTGCCTGTCAGAAGACTCCTCAGTCCCTGCTAACGGGCAGCGCAAGCTGCCCGTCTTTTTTGGCGCGGCTTTCTTTCGGTTGGCTCTGTCTGGATGCGCGCTGCTGACTTCGCTATGGGATCTCCCCGGCAATTTACCGCGTATCCACTTCTTGACCCGGCCGTAGAGGGCATTAATATCCAGCCCGATGCCGTATAGGGAAGGCACCATCAGCAAGGTTACGAAGAAAGCAAAAAACACACCGAATGTCAGTGCGACCACGACGGGTTTCAGAAATGCCGCCTGCATCGACCGTTCCAGCATCATTGGCATCAGGCCGACAATAGTGGTGACCGAAGTCAGCAGGATAGGCCGGAAGCGCGCAACGCCTGCCTCGATAATGGCATCAGCCGGAGCCATGCCCTCGATCCTTCAGCCGGTTGCAGTAATCCATCAATACCAGGTTATCGTTTACCACCACACCAGCGGCCGCTGCGATACCAAAATAGCTGAAGATTGCCATGGTCAATCCCAGCAACGCATGACCGAAGATAGCGCCCAACGAAAGCAAAAGGCATGGCTACAAGGATCAATAATGGTTGCCAGTAACTGCGGAAAGCCACCGCCAGCAGCGTGTACATGGCGAAGAAAGCAATTAAATAAAGCCCGACGACCTCCTGGATGAAACGTTTTTCGCCTTCGGCCTGGCCAACCGCGCCACGGATGATGCCCTGGATAGCGTTTCTCCCAATCGGGGAAAAAGTTTTCATCCAGGTCTTTCATAATGTCATCGCGTACATTTTCTTTAAGGTCAGCGCTGACCCGTGCGGCCCGGTTTCCGTTCCAACGCTGGATTCTCGAGATGCCCGGTGCATATTCGAGGTCAGCGACTGAAAGCAAGGGCAATTCGCGCCCGTCGCTGGTGCGCACGCGGAAGTTTTGCAGGCTTTCAATTGACCGCCTGGACGCCAGCGGGTAACGAACCTTGACCTTCACATCCTGGCCGTCGCGCGCCAGGCGTTGCACTTCTTCACCGAAATAAGCCTGGCGTACCTGGCGGTTGACCTCGGCCAGGGTCAGGCCCAGTTTGGTGGTTCCGGGTTTCATGGTCAGACGGATTTCTTCTGACGCCCCCTCCAGGTCGTTGTGAATGTCGTACAGGGTTTCATAGCTGCGCAGTTGGTTTTCCAGGTCAGCGGTCGCTTCCCGCAATATATCCAGGTCGGGATGCCTGATGGACAGTTCAAATCCCGGGCCGGTATCCATGTCTGTATACCGCACTGAAACTTCCCGTGCGTCTGGCACGTCGCCCATCAGTTCGCGCAGGCGCACTGATGTTTCTTTGGCCGTCATGTCGCGAACTTCCGGGGGGCACCAGCTTGACGATGGCCAGAACACTGTCGCGGCGTGAGCGTGTGTACCAGTTTTCGATCAGTGCGCCTTCACCGTCGGTGCGCTGCTTGACGTCTTCCTCCAGCGCCAGCTCAGCAGCTTGCAACTGGGCGAGGATTTCCAATGCACGGCTGTATGGTGCGCCTTCCGGCAACACCACATTTACGATGATCTGATCGGATTCGATCTCCGGCATGAAACTCTTTTTCACCCAGCCGGTACCAAACAGACCGAAACCGATGATCAGAACAGCAATAAAAATGCTGCTCGTCAGGTAGCGGTGATCCAGCGACCAGCGGCCGATTTTGCGGTATCGGTTATGTGCAAAGTCGATAATGCTGTCCGCAATCCGCTTCTGGAATTTGTTGAAATTCTTCAGGTGATGCCGGGGCTGCATGTTCGACAGGTGTGACGGCAGAATCCACAGCGACTCGACCAGCGAGAAGACCAGGGCCAGAATCACGACCCAGGTTATATGGCGGGTGAATTCGCTGACCGGTCCACTCAGGAAAAGCCATGGGCAGGAAAGCCAGGACTGGTTGTGATGACGCCGAATACTACCGGTTTGGCTACCAGCTGAGCGCCGGAAATGGCTGCATCGACACCACCACCGATCCGGTGGGCTTCGGTGTGGATGCCTTCCCCCACCACGATTGCGTCATCGACGACGATGCCCAGCACCAGCAGGAATGCAAAGGTCGAGAGCATGTTCAGCGATACACCCACCGAAGGCAGCAGAACAAAGGCTCCTGCATAGGCCGTAGCGATACCTGCGGCTACCCAGAAGGCCACGATAGGGTCGCAGGGTCAGCATCAGGACCAGCATTACCAACAACAGGCCCATGGCAGCGGAGCTGCCGATGGTTGCCATGCGGCCCTTGAAATCCACCGCATTGTCGGTCCACAGCGTCAGCTTGGCGCCGGGAGGCAGGCTTTCCTGGCGTTCACTAATCCAGGCGCGTACGGATTCTGAGGCCTTGACAATGTCCATGGTCTCGGTGGACATGACCTGGAGAAGTACAGCGGGTTCGCCGTTCAGCGTGGCCAGGATCGGGTTGTCTTCAAAACCATCAATAACCCTGGCCACGTCGCCTACGCGTATGGCCCCGCCTTCAGGTGTTTCGCGGATGATGATGCTGGCAAATTCTGCTTCGGTGTCAGCCTGGCTGCGCACTTTGAGCTGGTAGGTTCCCACCTCGGTACGCACTGAACCTGAAGACTGGTTGATGGAGCTGTTGCGGATGGCGTCGGCCACCTGGGCAAAACTCAGGTTGTAGCGTCTCATGGCCTCTTCACTGACCTCGATAGACACTTCTTCCTGGCGTATTCCGAATAAATCCACCACGGAAACTGCAGTTAACCGGGCAGCTTCGCGCCGGAGTTGTTCCGCCAGCCGCTTCAATTCGCGTTCGCCGATATCACCATGCACCGCGACACGCAGGAACTCCTGGCGTTCTATCCTTTGCTGTATTTTTGGTGGTTCAATTTCAGAGGGGAAAGAGGAGATCGAATCCACGCGAATTTTTACGTCATTCATGAACTGGGTGAAATCGACTTGTTGATCTGCAAGGATGAACACCTCACCCTGGCTCTCGCCTGAAGAAGAACGGACCCATTCAATGGAATCGAGGTCTCTGACGGATTCTTCAATCCGCGCGACGATTTGCTCTTCGACTTCCTGCGGCGCGGCGCCCGGCCAGGAGACAGTGATCTGCAGCATTGGCAAGCGCAGCTGCGGGGCCATTTCGCGTTCCATCGAATTGAAGCCGATGATTCCGGCAACGAAGATACCGACCATGACCAGGTTGGCGGCCACCGAATTTCGCGCCCACCAGGCAATTAAATTATTCATGTTAACCCTGGTTTTGACGGCTAATAGCGCGAACTTCCATGCCATCCACCGCTGCCGGTATGGTTGAGGTCACAACCTTGTCGCCAGGCTTTACGCCGTTGGTAACCAGCACTACGTCTTCCGAAGTGGAAAGTATCTTGACCGTACGTATCTCAAGGCGGTTTTCATCATTGATTACGTAAACCTTGTCGGCATTACGCAATGCCATGCGTGGCAGGACCATGGCTGACTGGCTGGTAACACCGGCAATTTCAGCACTGACAAACATGCCTACCGCGATCGGTGCGCCGCCGTCGGAACCTGCTCCGTAAGGGGTCATCCACCTCGGCAATGGCATAGATCAGCCGTGTTTGCTGGTCAACTGAAGCATTGACACGGACAATGTGCCCCGTCCAGAAATGCTCGTGCCTGCCCACCATGGCCTTGAATTGGACCACCGGGGCGTTAAGTCGTCTGCCATGAAACCCATGGGCAGGTTCAGTTCGGCCAGTTGTGTGTCGGTCAGCGGCAGGCGGATTTCCACGGTATCGGTAGAAAACACGCGGCCAAGACGGGTGCCTGCGGTGACATACTGGCCAATTCCAACGTTTTTCTCGCGCACGCGGCCCAGGAAGGGCACACTTATTTCAGTACGGGCCACATTCAGCCTGGCTTCTTTCAGATCGGCTTCAGCGGCACGCAGCATTGCCCGGGCTTCCAAAACCTGCAGCTTGTTCAGTGCGTAGTCGGTGGGTTCACCGCTGTTACGCTTATCACGCCATTGTTCTTCTTTGATCTTGGCATTGGCGAGTTCCCGCTCAAGCGCTACCTGCGCTCCTGCCACGCTGGCTTCAGCGCGAATGACAGCCAGCTTGTAATCGGTGTCATCAATTTTGATCAATGTTGTGCCGGGGCTTAAACTCGGCGCCTTCTGCGAATGACCCGGAAATAGCGACAATGCGGCCGGAAACCTGGGGTATCAGGTCGATCTCGGTCTTGGGCCGGACTTCACCCTGGGTCTGAACCGAAAGGGTGACCATGTCTGATTTTACTTCATCAACATAAAGTGAAATCAGCCGTTGTGATTCTTCCTTTTTTTCCGGCGCTGGTTTTGCAGCGCTCAGGACCTGAACCACTACAATACTGACTACCAGTACCAGGATCGGTGCGATAATCTTCAGCAACTTTTTCACGGTAAAGCCTCTTGATTGTGTTTCTGGTCGCGATTACGAGAATTCTTGTTGCGCATGAAGAACGGGCGAGCGCCTTGTTGTATCGGCATGCACTGCATACCTTTACAAACACCAACCCCCATCTGTAATTAGACGCCTGTTTTGTCAAATAAGGTTACTTTCTGTTTTTATGGCTCCCGGTGAGTGATCAGCCCTTCGGGGGCAGGCATATAAGACCACGGACCGGGTTTAATACATGGGCCAGAAGTCAGTGGCAGAGGGATACAATCACGCGCAAGCGGGCTCTTACATATGTACAATGAGCGCCTGCCTTTAATACTGAAGGAACTGGCATATGGACCTGCACCGAATCGCGGTTTACCCCGGCACATTTGATCCGATTACCAATGGCCACATTGACCTGGTTGCGCGTGCCGCACGTGTTTTCTCGAAGGTGGTCGTCGCCATTGCCGAGAGCCCGCACAAGAAACCGCTGCTGAGCCTGGATGAGCGGATTTTGCTGAGCCGCAATGAGTTGAGCGGGGTGGAGAATGTTGAAGTCCTGGGTTTCAGTAACCTGTTGGTGGAATTTGTGCAGCAGATTGGCGCAGGTGTCCTTATCCGGGGCTTACGGGCTGTTTCTGATTTCGAATACGAATTCCAACTGGCCAGCATGAACCGGCGTTTGGCGCCGAATGTGGAGACCCTTTTCCTCACGCCGGACGAGGAATACAGTTTCATTTCATCTTCGCTGGTGAAAGAGATCGCACGGCTGGACGGTGACGTGTCCGGCTTTGTAAGCGATGAAGTCCGGCAGGCCATGCGCCGCCGGTTTGAAGAAATGGAGTAGGATTTTGGCACTCAAGATCACCGATGAGTGCATTAATTGCGATGTCTGCGAGCCTGAGTGTCCGAACGAGGCAATTTATCAGGGCATTGAGTTTTACGAAATCGATCCGATGAAGTGTACCGAGTGCGTGGGGCATTTTGATGCGCCCCAGTGCGTTGAAGTGTGCCCGGTTGAATGCATCCCGAAAGACCCGGATCAAGAGGAAACAGAGGAACAGTTGTGGGCGAAATACAATCGGTTGATTTCAAAGGCCAAAGTGGTATGAGAAAAAACATTATGAATAAAACTTTTCGTTTGGCAGGTGTGTTTCTGCTGGTCATTGGGTTCAACAATTCCCTGACTGCAAGCGAAGGACCGGGCAGAGCCGCGATCGCGAGTGCACATTACCTGGCCACCGAAGCCGGCCATGAAATACTCGAAAAGGGTGGTAACGCTTTCGACGCAGCGGTTGCGGTCAGTGCGGCGCTGGCGGTGGTGGAGCCCACCAGTTCCGGCCTGGGTGGTGGCGCTTTCTGGTTGCTGCACCGTGCTTCCGATAATTTTGAGGTGATGATCGACAGCCGCGAGCAGGCCCCGGCTGCGGCTTATAAAGACATGTACCTGGGACGCAGATGGCCAGGTTAATCGTGACCTTGCGGTTAACGGCCCGCTGGCTGGGGGCATTCCCGGCGAGGTTGCCGGCCTGGAACACCTGGCCAGGAATTATGGCCGCTTGCCGCTGGCAACCAGCCTGCAGCCGGCTATCCGTCTTGCCCGGGAAGGTTTCCCCGTGGACGAGAAATACCATGCCCTGATGGGTTACCGGATCGATGCGATCAAACGCTGGCCGGCTGCAGCAAAAGTGTTACTGGCTGATGGTGAAATGCCGCCGGTGGGTTACATCATCAAGCTGCCAGACCTGGCCTGGGTGTTGGAGCAGGTCGCTGAACATGGGGCCAAAGGCTTCTATTCCGGCCCCGTGGCAGAGCGGCTGGTCAAGGGGGTCCGTGATGCCGGCGGGATCTGGACGATGGATGATCTGGCGGCTTACCGGATGAAAGAGCGTGAGCCCATCCGCACGCAATACGGTGATTATGAGTTGGTAACAGCGCCGCCGCCGTCTTCCGGTGGCATCGCGATCGCGGAAATGCTGAACATCCTTGAGGCATACCCCAATTAACGAGTTGGGAACGGTGCAGCGCACACACCTGATTGTAGAGGCCATGCGCCGGGCCTATCGCGACCGCGCCATTTACCTGGGCGATCCCTGATTTCACGGAGATTCCGGTTGAAATGCTCACCAGCCAGTTCTATGCGGACGGGCTGCGTGCTTCGATCATGCCGGATCGAGCCACGCCCAGCAGCATGCTGCCGGGCAATGAGCAGATTCCGGAAGGCACCGATACCACGCATTTTTCCATCATCGACGCTCAGGGCAATATGGTGGCGGCGACACTTACCGTGAACCTGCCTTTCGGTTCGGCATTTATGCCCCCCGGAACCGGCCTGCTGGTCAACAACCAAATGGACGATTTCTCGGCCAAGCCGGGTGAACCCAACGCCTACGGCCTGATTGGCTTCACCGCCAATGAAATCCAGCCCTTCAAACGGCCGCTGTCCAGCATGAGCCCGACATTCATGATCGGTGAGGACAAGCGGGCTGCAATCGGTACACCGGGGGGAGCGCGCATCATCACCATGGTATTGCTCGGTATCCTGGATTTCATGCAGGATCACGAACCGGAGTCCTGGGTTTCACTGCCGCGCTTCCATCACCAGTACTGCCCCGACAGCATTTCGGCGGAGCCGGAGGCCTTCACTGCCGAAGAAATTGCCGGCCTTGAGGCCATGGGACATGAAGTAAAGGTGCGGGACCCGCACCTGGGGCAATATGCACGGCGTGATGTGGAACCTGGAGACAGGCAAGGTCACGGCCGGGTCTGATCACCGCTGGCCGTCCGGCCGTGCCATCGTTAAGTAGGCGCACGCTCTCACAACAGGATTTAAGATTATGCGCAGTTTACTTTTTGTTTTTATTATAGCTTTCTCACTCTCTTCCCAGGCCCAGATTTCCTGGGAGGAGATCGACCGCCTGGCCGTTGATGCACAAGCGCAGGTGGTCGAGTGGCGGCGCTGGTTCCATGAAAACCCTGAGCTCAGTAACCGGGAGTTCAATACCTCGGCCCGGGTGGCCGGGATACTTAGCGACATGGGGCTGGAACCAAGGACTGGTATTGCACATACAGGTGTTGTCGCCATTATCGAGGGTGGAAAGCCCGGCCCGCTGGTGGCCATCCGCGCCGATATGGACGGACTGCCCGTGACGGAAGAAACCGGGCTGCCATTCGCCTCCGTGGTGCGTGGTGAATACAACGGCCAGGAGGTCGGCGTGATGCATGCCTGTGGGCATGACAGCCACATGGCCATGTTGCTGGGCGCCGCCAGCGTATTGAATGCCGTAAAGGAAGAACTGCCGGGCTCAGTCATGTTGATTTTCCAGCCTGCCGAGGAAAGTGCGCCGGAAGGGGAAGAAGGCGGCGCTGAACTGATGCTGAAAGAAGGGCTTTTCACGCCGACCAGGCCCGAGGCGGTATTTGGATTGCATGTGGGCATCAACCAGCCCGGCGGAAAGTTGGCGGTGCGTAGCGGCCCCATGCTGGCGGCGGTGGATAGCTTCAAGCTCACAGTTCAGGGTAAACAGACCCACGGAGCCCGCCCCTGGAACGGCGTTGATCCAATCGTAGTGGCATCACAGATCGTGCTCGGGCTGCAGACCATCGCAAGCCGGCAGGTGGATGTGACCCTGGCGCCGTCAATCGTGACCGTGGGGTCGCATTGCCGGTGGGGTCCGCAATAACGTGATTCCCGACAGTGTTGAAATGGAGGGTACGATACGCACCTTCGATGCGGCGATGCGTGATCAAATCCACATGCGCATAGAGCGCACCGCAAGGCTGATCGCGGAGAGTGCCGGCGCAAGCATCGAATTCAAACTGAATTATGGCTATCCGGCGACCATAAATGATCCCGGCCTGACCGAGAAAATGATGCCGACACTGCAGCGGGTAGCCGGTGAAGGCGGGCTGGTTCCGGTTCAGCCCCAAACCGTGGCAGAGGATTTTTCCTATTTCGCCAATGAAACGCCCGGGTTGTATCTGTTCCTGGGCAACGGTGAACCCGGTAAGGACCCGCTTACACTGCCCAGCAATCATTCCCCGCTATTTGATATGTATGAGCCCAGCATGGAAATAGGCGTCAGGGCATTCAGCCACCTGGTGGTGGATTACCTGCAGGGTGAATATTGAAACAATTGATCAAACAGCCGGATTTCAGGCGATGGATACAACGCAGCCTGCAGCACCAGGAAAACATCCTCGCTGT
>PVMK01123167.1_pt1 | contig 12811 bp, 12 predicted proteins | sample 1853481 | NCBI WGS metagenome assembly PVMK01 (sample SAMN08533507, study PRJNA380276) | Marine sediment metagenome, whole genome shotgun sequencing project.
AGCGTTTTGTGCCACGCAATACTTTCCAGTGTCTTGATCGTCGGGAAGTGCAGTTTCACATCGCCACGTCGGCCAGCGGCCAGCATTTCGGTCGCCGTCTCCCAACGCGAGTCAGTCAATTCGCCGCCGCAGTGCATCGCAGCCTGCCCCTCGGGCAGGGCCGTCAGAAAAAACCGTGTCGAATATCGCTTCGGCAGTATAGGTGGTGTTACCCAATGACTAATGTAATGCAGGTTACCGCAGTCCAGAAGCAGCTCATTACGTTGCACGAATTCTGTCCAGTTCAATGACCCACCATTTAATTCATCCCTCACAGTCGTGAGATTTTCATCAAGGCTGGAGAGCTCCGCAAGCAGTACGCCTGCCTCCTCAAATAACTCGCGAACGGCAGCGCTGTAGTAATCGAGCCCATTGTCTTCGACGCCGAGACGCGAGTCCGCTTCCTTGCTCGTAAGACCGTGGCAAAACTGATGAACCTCAGAATCCTCCGGATCCACAACGCCACCCGGAAACGCATACGCCGAACCGAAAGAAGATTTTTCGTGGCGGCGCACCATGAATATTTCGGGGTCACCAGCGCCAGCCCTGGCAACAATCACCGTCGATGACGGTCTGATCAGACCGGATTCATCCAATGTCGGCATTCCCAAGGTCGCCAATTTCAGAATCGCCGTTTTCAATGTGTGCTTTCAAACGCGCGAGCGCCTCGCCGATCACAAAATCCACCGGCTCGGCCATGGTGTCCAGACCTTCCGGATGATAACCGCCAACAGCATACGTAAACCTGACCTTTGTGCCCTCGTCAGCATCATCGAACTCCCAGGTCATGTTGCCGTTAACGCCCATAAGACCAAGCGGCCCGAGCCCGCCGGTGAGCCTGATGACATCGCCCGGATTGACCATTGTGACCGTGAGATGCACAACACCGGCGCCCGGCCCAAAACTTTCACAAAAACAGCCCTGCGGGACTGCCGTAATGCTAAGACGACTGGCATCGCCGGATACGGTGTGGTCCGAACTCCACCAGATTCCGATATCGTCGATCGCCGCTTTCCAGGCTTCCTGGCGGCTTGCGTCGATGATTACCTCATTGACGGAGACAAATCCGCCCGCGTCTGCATCCGTAACTTCGGCGAGGGCGCTGCCCGCATTCAGGGCAAGTACAAACAAACTGGTTCGCAGCAAGGATTTCATTGGTGCTCCTGTCATGACGGCCTAGCTTACCGCAAATTTGAATAACGCCACGGTGCCCCTATATCGGAATGTCTGTATTCTGGGCGGGACCATGAACGAAGATCTGCGCGTTGTTTTTGAAAGTCGAAACCGGCAAAGCTGTGCTGACCGGGCGCTGGTGCTGACATCAATCCAGATCCCGCATCAGCTCATCGACGATGGTGGCTCCTGTGCGATTTTAGTTCCGGCCCCCTATTCGGCCCAGGCATCCAGCGAACTGCAGCTCTACGACGAAGAAAATCCGCCTGTAATATCCAAGCCCATGCAGCGCATCGAATACCAGGACGCCATGCCAGGGCTGATTGGCTATGTACTCATTATTTGCATGGTCGCAGGGATGGCCGGCTACTCATTTTTTCAATCCAACTGGTTCGTTGCTGGCCGCGTCGACGGCGAGCTCATTCGTAATGGCGAGGTCTGGCGACTCTTTACGGCTCTGACGCTGCATTCCGGCATCAAGCACTTGCTGGGTAACATTGTTTTTGGCGTGTTCTTTGGCTTATTCGCCGGCCGCTTGCTCGGCTCTGGAGTCGCGTGGCTCGCCATTGTCCTCGCCGCTGCGTCCGGCAACGCCTTGAATACGCTACTACTGGATCCAGCTCACCGCGCCATCGGCGCATCGACGGCAGTGTTTGCGGCTCTGGGTATCATCGCCGGCTATGTCTGGTCCGGCCAGTTGATGTCTCAGAGCCAGAGTCGCTGGTCGAATCGATACGGACCCATCGTCGGCGGTCTCGCACTACTCATGTACACCGGCACAGGCGGTGAGAATACCGATATAGGCGCGCATTTCTTTGGTTTTGTCTGTGGCTTTGGCGCCGGGCTGATTCTTACCCGCCTCGGCACCATCCCGAAAGATTCACGGGCACAGCTTACTGCCGGCGCAATTGCGTGCGGGCTTATTTTCAGCAGCTGGATTATTGCTCTGGCTGTCTGATATCTCCGCTCAATCATGTAACATTTAGGTATGGGGATATCTGCAAGTCACAGCAGCTGACATGAAAAGTGTTCTGCTGTTCCTGATCATCTTGTTCGTCGTTGCCGCTACCGCCCTTTGGGTGAGACATGGTGGGGGTGAGTCGTATCCGGATCTCACAGGCGCTCCGCTGCTCGGCAGCGATGCGCTTGAAGAGGTGCTGGCCTACTCAGAACCCATTGGCAACGTTGCTGTAAGCAGGGACGGCCGAATCTTTTTTACCGTGCATCCGGAATCCAGGCCGCGCGGAAATAAATTGCTGGAATACGTGAACGGCGCGTCAGTGCCCTATCCGACACTCCGCCAGCAAAAGGAACTTTTCGATACGCCGCTGGGCATCGCAATTGATCGTTTTGATCGCCTGTGGGTTATCGACCATGGTAATCACGGTACGCGTTCAGCGCGCATCGTAGCGATCGACCTCAGCAACGGCGAAGTGATCCGGAAACAGAATCTTGATGCGTCCATCGCACCCATCGGGTCGATACTGCAGGACCTCCAGGTCAGCGCAGATGGCCGCACCATCATCATTGCCGACGCCAGTTTCTGGCGGAAGAGACCCGCGCTCATTGTCTACGACGTGGAAACCGGTAACGCGCGACGCGTACTCGAAGGACATCAATCCGTGGCCGCCGAAAACTACATGATCAGGACTGGTGATCATGATATGGAGTTCCTCGGCGGGATGGTTGCACTGCGTGGCGGCGTGGACGGAATCACACTCGGCACACAGTGGCTCCACTATGGTGCACTGAACGGTTCGGGTCTGTACCGGGTTCGACTAAAGGACCTGCGCAACGAATCCATGCCCAGGCAGCAGCTCGCGAGACTGGTAGAGCGTTACAGCGATAAACCACTGAGCGATGGACTGAGCACCGATACGGTTGGCGGCGTTTACATCACCGATATAGAGCACAACGCAATCTTCAGGGTTAGCACTGCTGGTGGCTTGTCTACTTTGATTCAATCGCCGAGAATGCGCTGGCCCGATGCGTTGTCATTTGGGCCAGACGGATATCTTTACGTGGCAGACAGTGCGCTGCCCGAACTTATTTTAAAATCGACAGAGCACATCAAGGCAAATGGACCATACCGGGTATTTCGGTTTCAGCCTGGCTTTGAAGGTGTTCCCGGGCAATAGATAAGGACCAGTATTGTGAACGAAGAAAACGCAGCAGAAAGCCTGCCATTTGACTGGGCAGCACTTCCCGAGCTCCTGCAGGAAAAAGGCGTGAACCTGGGAATTGATTTGGGCATCAAGATCGCTACGGCCCTGGCCATATTCCTGATCGGTAAGTTCCTGATCAAGATTCTCGTCCGTGGCATCAGCAGAGTCATGCAAAAACAGGGTGTGGACAAAACGCTCGAGACGTTTATCTGCAACCTGGTACGCATATCGTTAATGGTTGTTGTGGTCATCGCTGCTATCGGTGCAATAGGCGTCGAAACGACATCGTTCATCGCAATATTCGGTGCGGCGGGTTTGGCCGTCGGCCTGGCTCTGCAGGGTTCCTTGTCTAACTTCGCATCGGGCGTCCTGATCATCCTGTTCCGCCCCTACCGCGTCGGCGACTACATCGAAGCCGCTGGTATCGCCGGTAGTGTTGAGCAGGTGCAGATTTTGACGACCATTCTGAAGACGGGCGACAACAAGCAAATTATTGTTCCGAACAGCCAGATAATGGACAGCATCATCACTAACTATTCTGCCAACGACACGCGACGTATCGACATGGTGGTTGGCGTTAGTTACGACGACGATCTGGATACTGTTCGCAAGACCCTCGAAGAACTCCTTGCCGCTGATGAGAGAATTCTCTTGGAACCTGCGCCATTGATCGCGGTTTCAGAACTCGCGGACAGCAGCGTTAATTTTATAGTACGCCCATGGGTCAAATCGGCCGATTACTCGGGCGTCAAGTTTGGGATGACCGAAGCGATCAAGAAGCGCTTTGACAAAGAAGGTATCTCCTTTCCGTTCCCGCAGCAGGATGTGCACTTATACAAGCAAGACTGATCAGTCAGTCACGTCGGGTTCGACAAAGCACCATTTTAGATTCGGCACGCGCGCCTTGAGCTCACGCTCAAGGGCGTTGATGCTGTCGACCGCCTCATCGATTGATAGCTCGGAGCGTATTTTGATCTTGGCCGCCAGCATGGTGTCCGGTCCGAACTGCATCGTGATCGTATTGAAACAGTATTCGATCTCTTCCTGTTCGTCGATGATCGCGTCGATCGTGGCCTGAATATCCGGATCTGCCGAGCGTCCTACCAGTAGCGAACCAACTCGTCGGGCGACGAACACCGAAATCACGATAAGAATGATACCGATGCAAATCGAACCCATCGCATCATAAAAGGGATTGCCGGTCACCATCGCCATTATCAGGAAGCCAAGCGCGAATACCAGTCCCAGTTGCGCGGCGATATCCTCACCGAGCACGACGACGAGTTCCGAACTACGTGTGTGTTTCAGCCACTCTCGGAAGGGCCGACTTCCCCTGACTTTCTTGATCTCTCGTAATGCACCGTACAAGGATGACCCTTCCAGCAGGATGGCAAGTAGCAGCACAACAATTGCTATCCATACCTGCGACAGCGGCTCGGGATTTTGCAACTTGTGCACGCCTTCATAGATTGAAAACAACCCACCCATGCTAAACAGCAGAATGGCAACAATAAAACTCCAGAAGTAGCTGAGCTTGCCGTATCCCAGCGGGTGCTCATCATCAGCAGGTCGCTGTGATTGTTTCAGGCCGAGATACAACAAGACCTGATTGCCGGTATCCGCGTAGGAGTGGATCGCTTCAGCGAGCATACTGCCCGACCCGGTCACCGAGGCCGCCCAGGATTTAGCTATTGCGATAGCAAAATTGGCCAGGAAAGCGTAGAGAATCGCTCTGGCAGTGGATTCATGAGTGGACGAGTTCATCGGTAGACCATGTTCCTGCGGATTCAGTAAAGACCCATTATGAACAAATCGAAGTTATTGGTCATTACCCGGCTCTAAATACGCTACCTTCAGCCAGCACCAGTGGGTATAGTGGATTGAGCTCAAGCAGCCCTGAAATTGAGAACTAAAGCGGCATTATTGGGTCTTAGAATAACCGGGATAGCGCAACCGAAAAGAGCATGATTAAAAAGACTACGTATACCGCATTTGCCTTTCTTCTTCTGAGCCCCTTCTTCGCTGCTGCGCAGGATGAAGAGATCAATGATGATGATATTGTTGTTGATCCAATGGAGCAAACTGTACCGGTCGCGGACAAAGAAGTATTACCGGAGCCGCAGCAGGACGAGGTGTCCGAGGAACAACTACTGACGGAGTTTGCCCGCTACCGGGTACTGCTTCAGCAAGGCATACTCGATGAAGCAGATATTGCCGCCAAGCGCATTGTCGAGATGACGATAAAGGTTTATGGCCCCCAATCTCGCGAAACTGCCAACGCCCTGAACAACCTCGGCATCGTGCAACATGGCAATGGCCAGTTTGATTCCGCTATCCAGAACTTCACATCGTCTATCGAAATCATTGAGGTCGTTGCGGACAGGCTCAACTATGCACTGGTGAATCCATTGAAGGGCCTGGGTGCCGCACAGTTAGGCAACGGAAGACCAGATCAGGCAAGAAAAACGTTTTCCCGGGCCACCCACATTACTCAGGTGAACGAAGGTCCGCACAATCTGGGTCAAATCGAGATTCTCGAGTCTATCGCGGAAACCTACATCCGCATGGGTGATTCAAAATCGGCCCGCGATATTCTTGACCGTATACACATCATCAACGTCAAACATTTTGATCAGGACCCGCTCGGCCTTTTACCATCATTAATGAGTCGTGCCGACTGGCAGCATCGGGCCGGCTATTACGGCGACGAACGTATCACCTACCGACGCGCTATTCGCATCATCGAAACCAGTTCCGGCAAGAACGACCCTCTGCTGGTCGAGCCACTGCGCCGCTTGGGCGAATCATTTTATTTTGTCGACATCACGATGCCTACACCGCAGCAGCAGGGCCTTGTTTCTACTGGCGAAATGTATTTGAAACGCGCGGCACGCATCGCCGAGAAATCCGAGAATTTGGATTGGCGACAACGCGCGAAAGCACAAATCGTACTCGCCGACTACTATATTTATGTCGACTCACAGAATCGTGCGCGGAAACTCTATAAGCAAGTATGGGATTTTTTATCTACGGATAATGAACATCTTGCGCAGAGAACCGCGTGGTTCAACGATCCGAGCGCTATAAGAGCAGAAATACTACCAACGGTTGCCGGTAACGCTGCGTCCGGCAATCCGGCCCGTGATGATATTTTGTCCGGCAAGATTGTCGTTGACTACTCTGTCTCTGCTCGTGGTCGAGTCAGAGACCTGCGTACAGAAGCATTTCCACCGGAGTTCACCGACATGCAACGCGTGGTGCATCGTGAAATCCGCCGCCGCATACATCGGCCGAGAGTTATTGATGGTGTTCCGGCGCAATCGGATGACATGCGTTTCGAGCATGATTTTGAATACTCAAAAGCTGATCTTGAAGCGATTCGTGCGGCCAAGATCAAAGCAGATGAAGCAAAAAAGAACGGCAACTGATGAACACACCAATGGCTGCTCCTGAACAGCATTTCGTCAATGGTAATCCGTTGCAAGGTCCGTTCGCGGAGCATTTGCAGCAAGCCGTTTTTGGTCTGGGTTGTTTTTGGGGCGCGGAACGCCGCTTCTGGCAACTCGAGGGTGTCTTTTCCACTGCCGCAGGCTATGCGGGCGGCACCGTCCGCGATCCGGATTACCAGGCCGTGTGCAGCGGGGAGACCGAGCATGCAGAAGTCATACTGGTTGTTTTTGACCCCACAGTAATCAGCTACCGTGACCTCCTTAAGGTTTTTTGGGAGAGCCACGACCCAACGCAGGGCATGCGACAAGGCAATGATATCGGTAGCCAGTACCGGTCTGTGATTTACGCGAACAATGACGCGCAGATCGACACCGCACGGCAGTCTCTGGCCGCATATCAGTCCGCATTGACGGCGGCAGACCGCGGGGAAATAACGACACACATTGCCCCGCTAGACACGTTTTACTACGCCGAGGACTACCACCAGCAGTACCTGGCGAAGAATCCAGGCGGCTACTGCGGCCTCAAAGGCACCGGGGTGACTTGCGCCTAGACGCTCTGTAGTATCCACACGTGGCCGCCAATAAGAAAAAACAACCGAAGCCCCGCAAGCCCAGTCGCAAGCAAGCCGAGGAAGCTATCCGTACACTATTGCTGTGGGCCGGTGAGGACACACGTCGTGAAGGACTGATTGATACGCCGAAGCGCGTGGCACGTGCTTATGAGGACTGGTTCAGCGGTTACGGGCAAAATCCTGTCGAATACCTCGAGCGTACATTTGAGGAAGTCGAAGGCTACGATGAGATGATTGTGCTTCGCGATATCGCCTTTGAATCGCATTGCGAACATCACATGGCACCGATCATCGGCAAAGCGCACGTCGGATACCTGCCAAGAAACAAGGTAGTCGGCATTAGCAAACTGGCCCGCGTCGTCGAGGCATTCGCGCGCCGCTTTCAGGTGCAGGAAAAAATGACCGCACAGATCGCGAACTGCATTCAGGATGTATTGCAACCGAAGGGCGTCGGTATCGTCATCGAAGCAACACACCAGTGCATGACAACCCGCGGCATCCACAAGTCAGACGTGTCAATGGTGACCAGTCAAATGGTCGGCACCTTCCGCAAAGACGCACGCACTCGAGCTGAGTTCCTGCGCATGATAGACGCCCGCAGTTAGTCGCTTTAGTGCGAAAAACTCTGGCCATAAGCGCGACTCTGCTGGCACTTGTCAGTGCGTATCTGCTGTTATGGCCAGTACCTGTTGACCCGGTATCCTGGCAAGCGCCCGTCGATCGCGGTTACGTCGATCCATTCGCACCGAACAACCTGCTCAAGGCCACTACCGGGATAAATCTGGGCGACTTTGAAGGCCCGGAGGATGCAACCCTCGGACAGGATGGCCGTATTTACGTGACGACGGATGGCGGCTCGATTATTCGCGTGCAAAATCGCGGCATAAGTGAGTTCGTTAATGTTGGCGGCAGACCGCTGGGCATCGAAACAGATCACGACGGCTCCCTGGTGGTTGCGAACGCTGTTATTGGCCTGCAGCGCGTTGGCCGCGATGGTTCGGTAACGGTCCTGGTCGACGAGTTCGAGCAACAAGCACTGGAAAATGCGAACAACCTTGGCATTGGTCCGGACGGTGTCATTTACTTCAGTCAATCCAGCACGAAGTTCACAACCAGTGGTTTTGGCGGTTCCTACGAGGCCAGCCTGCTGGATATTCTCGAGCACGGCGGCAACGGAAATGTATATTCGTTCGATCCGGCGAGCGGTGCTGTTACTCGGCTAATGACCAACCTGAACTACGCCAACGGCGTTGCGGTCAGCAGAGACGGCAGTTTTCTGCTGGTTGCCGAGACCAGCGAATACAGGATATTGAAGTACTGGTTGAGCGGTGAGTTGCAAGGAACGACCGAAGTATTGATAGACAATCTCCCGGCATTCCCCGACAACATCAAGAGTGGGCTGAACGGCCGCTTCTGGGTCGGTTTTGCGGCGCCGAGAAATCGGCTGATCGACCAGTTATCGGACAAGCCCTTTGCCCGCAAGATAATACAGCGCCTTCCGGCAGCGCTAAGACCAAAAGCAGAGCCCTTTTCTCACGTCATAGCCGTCAATGGGGACGGCGAAGTATTGATGAATCTGCACGATCCGGCTGCTCGTTTTCCCACGCTGACAGGCGTTCTCGAAACTCGGGATGCGCTGTACCTGACGACCCTGTTTGGCCACCGCCTGCCGCGAATTAAGAAACGCGATCTTTGATCGTCATTCGATACCGAGTTCGGCAACACCCTGCTGGAACGTAATATCCACCGGAATATTCGCCTCGGTTAGCCGATCAAGATCACCCTGCAGCTGCGGCTGGATGATACCGCGTGACTCCGCCAGCTCGACAGCACCTTCGTAGTCGCCATCGCCCTGCAAGGTCAGCAACAAGCGAGACAGATCCGTCATGGCCGTCTCCATCCTGTCGAAGTCAACGCTATAACGCCCGGTCTCTGCATCACGCACGAACGCGCCACTGTCCTGGAAGAAATTGAAGCGCACCATGTTCGCCTTACCATGCGCACTGGATGCGCCGAAACGAATCGAGCGAAAAACACTGGTCATGAACGTAACGTAATAGTCACGCAGATCGACATCTCCCAACTCACCAGCCTTGTGCAGCTCAGTGATCATGTAGAGGCCAAGAATATCGGCCTTGCCCTCTTCCATGCTGGACGCCATATTGAGCATGGCCGCGCGCACGGTGCCACTGCCATCGATGGTGTTTTTGATACCCAGGCCGTGTGCGACTTCATGGAACATCGTGTTGGCAAAAAATGCATCAAACGAAATGTGCTCACGCTGTGACTCATCAATGAGCGCGTCGGCGATAGGCTCAACGATCTTGTCAAACTTCGCGCGCATCGCGTTCTTAAGTTGCAGGCGACGCGTGCCTCGTGAAAGTTGCACTTCTTCGTCGTTAGGAAGATTAATCGCGATGGTTTTGCCTGCGGCATTGCTGTCGCCGGCGTAATAGACCACGTCATAGGCGTTAAGATCGGAGTCTGTACCGGGTGTCTCCCACTTGTATTCGGCGGGAACTGGCAGACCTTCCTGCAAGGCGGGTAGAAAATCGGCAAATCGGCTCAGGCGATCACTCCACTCCAGGTCTTTGACCAGCACATAGGCCTCATAGGCCGCGCGATAACCAAACAAGGCATCCTCGTAGGTTTCGATCGGACCGATGACTACGTCAATCTGGTTGTCCCTGACATCCATCCAGAACATGTCGCTGAGCTGATACTCGTCGCTGATCAGCGCAGCGGCGCGCAATTTCAGGTAACTGGCGAAATCCGTGCTTTCTGCAAGTTTTGCCGCGGCACGCAGCAGGTCAGCCGCAGCCTTAAGTTCATCAGCGTAGGCCACGTGGTACGGAATAAGCTTCAGGGCGCCTTCCTGGTCTCGCCGGATCAGTGAATACTGTCCATTCTTGCCCGGCAGATAAGCAGCTTCGAACTCCTCCTTACTCATATCCTTCGGGTAGAAGTTGGCTCCAGGCGGCTTGGCGCCAATGCCCTCCATGAACGGCTTGTCATCGTCGAGCCGATCCCAGGGACCGTAATTCAGCTCTGCAAACCGGCGCGTGTCGGCATCGGCAATCGACGCCAGCCAGGACTCATGGTCATCGCCGAAAGTCTGTCGCCAGAAAAGATCATCCATGATTTGCGATGCGTCGATCAGCAAGCCGATCATTTGCCGCTGATTGTCGGTCAGATCGCTGAGATCTGCCGTCAACGTGAAATCAGCATAGATACCAGGCCGCGGCTTTACGACTTCCAGTGCTTGAAAGGTCGTTTCCGGTGCTGGCTCTTCGGCACACGATGCAATAACTGCAACGACAGCCACAACGCCGACACGGCGCAATATCCTGGTGAACTCCACGGCTTACCCCTGCGATAAAATCAGTCAACCATTATCGCACAGCCAAGGGCTGGCGCGCTGCAAGGGCCATCAAAGATCGACGAGGTGAACGTCTGCTGCGGTCAGCGGTTCTCCCAGGAAGCGACCGCCAACGCGAGCGAATCGAGTAATTCCGTCGGTCGCCAGCAACCGCAGTGTGCCCGGCTTGTCACTATCGGCAAGTTCGCCCCTGGCACTCAGGATTTCACGTACGACGGCAGCTGTCGTACCCGCCGAATCGACGACCTCGACAGAGTCACCAACAGCGGCCGATATAGAATCGCGCAATAACGGAAAGTGCGTGCAGCCGAGAATGATGGAATCCGCAACGAATGCATCGTTTTTCGCGTCATCCAGATAACGCCGCACAATAGAGTCTGCGATATCGCCATTGGTCCAGCCTTCTTCAGCCAGCGCCACCAGCAATTCACATGCTTGTTCCCGGACATTGGCTGCCGGATCCCGGGCCGTTATCGCCCGGCTGTATGCGCCGAGACGCACAGTCGCTTCTGTTGCCAGAACCAGGTGCGATCCACCGGGTCGTGCAGCAACAGCAGCCATCGCACCCGGTTCGACCACACCGATGACCGGAACGGGAGCCGTTTGCTCCTGCAGCACGTCAAGCGCCACTGCCGACGCCGTATTGCATGCAACCACAAGCATCTTGATGTTGTGCCCCAGCAACTTTGCGGTTGCCTGGGTCGCGTAGCGCGCGATGGATGCCGGGCTCTTCGTGCCATAGGGCAGTCTGGCGGTATCACCGAGGTAAATCAGATTTTCACCGGGCAAAGTCGCCCGGATTTCTTTCAGGACAGTCAGTCCACCCACACCGGAATCGAATATTCCTATGGGCAGTGAGGTGTTGTCGCGATCTGTCATACGCGCATTGTGCCCAATGTATCCTTTGATGTGGAATAATCCCGCCCCGACAAACAGATAACGGACTACTTTAGACGTGCAGAAATTGATCTACGGAATCGGTGCTTTTGTCGCACTGCTGATCATAATTGGTTTCGCCCTGCCGCGAACCCACCAGGTTGAGGCTACCACTGAGATCGACGCCCATCCGGCCACCGTATTTGCACTCGTTAATGATTTCCGGCGGTTTTCGCTATGGTCTCCGTGGGTCCACACCGACCCCAATGCGCGCTTTCTTTATTCGGGCGTCAATCGCGGCGAAGGCGCGATCATGACCTGGGATGGCGCCATCATAGGCAGCGGTAATCAGGCGATCACGGAAAGTCGACCGTATGAATACGTTGAAATTGCCATGAGCCCTGGCGAGCCAGGCGAGGCGAGATCATGGTTTCAGCTCACGCCCGGGGTTGGAACTACAATTATCACCTGGGGCTTCGAAGCCGATTACGGCTTGAATATCGTTGGTCGGTATTTTGCCTCGATGCTGGGTGGCGTGGTGGCACGTGATTATCATGAGGGCCTCGCAGCGCTCAAGGAGCTGGCGGAAAGCTTGCCTGCAGCCAACTTTGCCGACATTGAAATAGAACATATCGTTGTAGAAGCCGATGACATCGCCTATTTGTCGGCAACATCGCGACCAGAGCCAGCTGCAATAGCCGAAGCCATGGGTAAGGCTTATTTCCAGATTCTCAATTTCATCGACAAAAACGGTCTTGTGGATGCTGGTGCACCGCTGTCAATTACACGCGACTTCAGTGGTTCTGTGCTCGCCTTTGACGCGGCAATTCCGGTGCGTGGACTCAGGGACAGCACGCCACGAAATACGACCGGGGTGAAAATCGGCCAAACCTACGCGGGACAGGTGATTCGTGTCCGCCACGTTGGCTCTTATCGCCTGCTCGCGACAACGCACAGGAAAATCTCGGCCTACCTGGCCGCACTGGGTATCAGGCGCAATGGCGCCGCGTGGGAATCTTATGTGAGCGATCCGGGGAAAGTCCCTGAGAACGAGCTTCTGACCTACGTTTACTACCCGATTCGGGTTGACCTGTAGGAGCGGTCCTTAGACCGCGATCTCATTTCGCGGTCTGGGGACCGCTCCTACACGGCTTT
>PVMK01133936.1_pt1 | contig 12810 bp, 9 predicted proteins | sample 1853481 | NCBI WGS metagenome assembly PVMK01 (sample SAMN08533507, study PRJNA380276) | Marine sediment metagenome, whole genome shotgun sequencing project.
ACCGACTTTTTACGACACCCTCTGAGAATGATTACTCCCTGCGCAAGATCACGCAAGAGAGTGGGGGAAGGGTCAATTGGAGCGAGTATGGCTTACTCATATACGCAAAATCTTCACTATTAACGCCACCGACATTGCCGATATTACCACCACCATAGGTCTCTGAATCCGTGTTCATCACTTCCCGGTAGAAACCCGCCTGCGGCACACCCAGACGATAGCTTTCTCTGACCACAGGGCGTCAGATTAAGAGCAACAACCACTAACCCGCCATGTTTATCCCGGCGCAAATAACTAATGATCGAATGCGCTGTATCTTTACAATCAATCCATTCAAAGCCATGCGATTCGAAATCGACTTCATACAGCGCCGGAATATCACGGTAGAGATGATTCATATCCCGCATCATCAATTGCAACCCCCGATGCGGCATAAAATTAGACTGATCCCATGCAAGCGACTCATCATGATTCCACTCCGGCCACTGGCCGAACTCGGTACCCATAAATTGAAGCTTCTTGCCCGGATGGGTATACATATAGGCATACAGCATTCTTAAATTGGCAAATCTTTGCCAGTCATCCCCCGGCATCTTGCCCGGCATCGAGCCCTTGCCGTGTACCACCTCATCGTGCGAAAAGGGAAGAATAAAGTTCTCAGTATCGAAATACATAATGGAGAAGGTCAGCTGATCCTGATGATGGCCGCGATGAATCGGTTCATTCTTAAAGTAACTCAAGCTGTCATTCATCCAGCCCATGTTCCACTTCATGGTAAAGCCAAGCCCTCCCAGATGGGTCGGACGGCTTACCAGCGGCCATGAGGTGGACTCCTCGGCCATCGTCACCGCACCGGCATGGCGTTCATGCACCAGATGATTGAACTGTTTCAGAAACTCTACAGCTTCGAGATTTTCACGGCCACCATATTTATTGGGCATCCACTCACCCGCTTCGCGTGAGTAGTCCAGGTATAGCATGGATGCTACTGCATCCACCCGCAGGCCATCGATATGAAACTTATCCAGCCAGAATAGTGCCGATGCGATCAGGAAATTGCGCACCTCATTGCGGCCAAAATTGAAGATATAGGTCCCCCAGTCCTTGTGCTCACCCAGACGCGGGTCTTCATGTTCATAAAGCGGCGTGCCGTCAAAGCGTGCCAGACCATGTGCATCCCTGGGAAAATGGGCTGGCACCCAGTCCAGAAACACACCAATACCATTCTGATGGCAGTGATCGATAAAATAACGAAAATCATCCGGTGTGCCAAAGCGGCTGGTGGGCGCAAAATAACCCACCGTCTGATAGCCCCATGAGCCATCAAAGGGGTACTCAGTCACCGGCATCAGTTCAATATGGGTGTATCCCATCCACAGACAATACTCCACAAGTTGATGTGCAAGCTCTCGATAGCCCAGATAATCACCCCCAGCTTTACGCCATGAACCCAGATGCACCTCATAAATGCTCATCGGCCTGTCTAGCGCCTGATGTTCCGGCCGGTTGCTCATCCAGCCCGAATCATTCCACCTGTATTCATTTGGGTTGTGAACGATACAGGCAGTTTTCGGACGAACTTCCATCTGCTGAGCATAAGGGATCCACCTTCTCAAACACATCGCCATTACTGGCACGGATCTCAAATTTGTAAACCTCGCCCTCACACAGAGAGGGAATGAACAGCTCCCATATACCGGATGATCCACGTGTGCGCATCTGATGCTCACGACCATCCCAGTGGTTAAAGTTGCCTATAACACTGACTCTCTCTGCAGCAGGCGCCCATACCGCAAAGCCGACACCCCAGACACCCTCCAGTTGGCGAATATGCGCACCCAGTAGCTTATACTTTTCGAAATGATTGCCTTCAGCAATCAGGTGCAGATCCAGTTCACCTAACATTGGAGAGAAACGATAGGCATCTTCCTCCTCCCAGACATGCCCTTCGAGGTCCTCAATGCGGAATCGGTATTGTGTATCATATGAATCTTTGGAGAGGCTAATTTGAAAAAGGTCTGTGCCTTCAATCCGCGACATTGGTTTAGCTTTTTCTACTTCTTCAAGCAGCCACATCTTTTCAGCACGAGGTTTTAATACACGGATAACCACACCGACATTGCTGGCGCTTAAGCCTGCACCCGAAGCTCCAGCTTGATGACGCCCGAGATAGGCAAAAGGATCATGCCCTCTGGCTTCGATTACTGCAGTTGCATTTGGTGGTAGGTTTTTCAATATATCTCTTTTTTTTTAGTAACGTATATATCGATAATTTAAGGGAGTTCGTCAAGTAATAACAGTGGGTTCACTACGCCCCGTAAATTCCTCTAGCCTGGAAATGCTCGCTGCGATCTCAATGAGGTCACTGAGTGCTGCCTGGGCATTCTCTCCCTGCCTGTCGAGGTCGTCTTCAAAAGATTCAAAATAGAGTCGTACAGTCGCACCCTCGGTGCCGGTACCGGAAAGGCGAAACACAATTCTTGAGCCATCTTCAAAAAGGATACGTATGCCCTGCCTTCGACTTACCGAACCATCTACAGGGTCGGTATAGGCAAAATCATCACACAGTTTAACCAGCCGATGCCCAAATTTATGCCCCGGTAGTTTATCAAGGCATGATCGAAGATAATCCATCATCTCCTCAGCCGAAGCTGCATCCACCCCTTCATAATCATGACGGGAATAGTAATTACGACCATACAGGGCCCAGTGTTCGGTCACAATTTGTTCAACCGACAGTTTTCGTACTGCAAGCAGATTAAGCCAGAATAGCACGGCCCACAGGCCATCTTTTTCGCGTACGTGATCCGAGCCAGTACCAAATGACTCCTCACCGCAAAGCGTTACCTTGCCTGCATCCATCAGGTTGCCAAAGAATTTCCAGCCAGTCGGTGTTTCATAACACTCGATACCCAGGCGCTCAGCCACACGATCCACTGCCCCGCTGGTTGGCATCGAGCGCGCCACGCCCGCAATGCCATTGGCATATCCCGGTACCAGCTGCGCATTGGCGGCAAGTATGGCCAGCGAATCACTCGGTGTAACAAAAAAACGTTTACCCAGAATCATATTACGATCACCATCACCATCTGATGCGGCACCAAACTCAGGCAGATTTTCACTGCCAGCAGTGCTGCCAAACATCATCTCAACCAGCTCCCTGGCATAGGTCAGGTTCGGATCGGGATGACCGCCTGCAAAATCCTGTTTGGCAATACCATTCATAACAGTTCCAGCAGGCGCTCCCAGCATCGCTTCAATAATTACCCTGGCATAGGGACCTGTCACAGCATGCATGGCATCAAATGCAATCCGGAAATCGCCAGACAGAAGTTCACGGATCGCATCAAAGTCAAAGATCGACTCCATTAGCTCCGCATAGTCTTCTACAGAATCAATCACCTCAACCTGCAGCTCCCCAAGCTGTACGGTTCCAATCTGGTCCAGTGCAACATCATCAGCTTCAATGGTTTTGTACTCACTGCTCTGCTCGGTGCACGCAAAAATCATCTCAGTCACCGCTTCGGGAGCCGGGCCGCCATTACCAATATTGTATTTGATGCCAAAATCATCATCCGGGCCTGCCGGATTATGGCTGGCGGAGAGGATCAGGCCACCAAAGGCTTTGTATTTGCGGATTAGGCCGGATGCTGCAGGGGTAGAGAGAATACCGCCCTGTCCTACAAGGACTTTACCAAAGCCATTGGCTGCCGCCATTTTTATAATGGTCTGGATAGCTTCACGATTATGGTAACGGCCATCACCACCGACAACCAACGTGCTGCCAGAAAAATCACCAATACTATCAAAAACAGACTGTACAAAATTTTCCAGGTAATGTGGTTGCTGGAATACCTTCACCTTTTTTCGCAGCCCCGAAGTTCCCGGGCGCTGTCCTGCAAACGGTGTGGTTAGTTGCACGCATACTGTCATCATATCTCCATACCAATATTCGAACTCCTGGCTGCCGAAAGTATAATGCATAAGTACCCATGAGGCCTTCATTATCACCCTGCCGGTGTTCCCTTTCGTAGCCTCCAGGTATTAAATCTGGTAGCCTTTCCGTCATCTGATTCGGTTTACTTTGAGAAGGATCGATGCAACAAAATCTTATGGAACACAACATCAGTCACCTGACAGCCAGCACTGTTGCGTTTGTTTTGGCTGGTGGTAAAGGTGCAAGGCTGAAGGCATTGACTGATTGGCGTGCCAAACCCGGTGTACCCTTTGGCGGCAAGTTCCGGATCATCGATTTTCCGCTTTCCAATTGCGTCAACTCCGGCATTCGTCGCATATCTGTTGTTACTCAATATAAGTCCCACTCGCTGCAGCGCCATCTACAGCGTGGCTGGAACTTTCTGCCGGGTCAGATCGGCGAGTTTCTGGAGGTACTCCCTGCTCAGCAGCGTCAGGGTGAAGGCTGGTATGCAGGTACAGCTAATGCTATTTACCAGAATCTCGACATCATCCACTACTATGATCCGAAATATATTATTATTCTGGCGGGTGATCACATCTACAAAATGGATTATGGCAAGATGATTGCTGCCCACGTGTCCAGGGCCGCGGATATTACTGTCGGTTGCATTCCGGTATCGCTGGAACAGGCCAGTGCATTTGGTGTTATGGCCATAGATGGTGATGAGCGCATCGTCGAGTTCGCCGAAAAACCCGCCAGGCCTAAACCCATGCCGGGTGATTCATCCAGGGCTCTCGCCTCGATGGGTATCTATGTGTTTACAACTGAATACCTGCGCAACCGCCTGCTTGAGGATGCCGAAGACGAATCATCCACCCACGATTTTGGTCGTGACCTGATTCCACATGCTATTGAACATGCCAACGCATTTGCATTTCCATTTGTGAACGCAAATACCGGCGCTCCCGGCTACTGGCGTGATGTCGGTACTGTCGATGCCTACTGGGAAGCCAATGTTAACCTGGTAACTCTCAACCCCGAACTAAACATGTACGATGCTGATTGGCCTATCTGGACTCATCAGGAGCAATTGGCGCCCGCCAAATTTGCCTTTGATGACGATGATCGGCGCGGTTATGCAGTGGATTCACTAATCTCCGGAGGATGCCTGATCACCGGCGCCAGCATTCGTAAGTCAGTGCTGTTCTCCAATGTACGAGTGCGCTCATACTCAACTGTCGAGGATAGTGTTGTGCTTCCCGAGGTGACCATCGAGCGTCACTGCAAGTTGAGCAGGTGCGTGATTGATAAGGGCGCCATCATTCCAGCAGGAACAGTGATTGGTGAAAACCTTAAAGAAGACGCCAGGCGTTTCTATGTCAGTGAAAATGGTATTGTGCTGGTGACTGCTGAAATGCTGGGTCAGGAACTTCACCGCATGTAATAATACTGTTTTCTGAATAATTTGAATCGTAAAGGAAGATCATGAGCAAGCCCCTGGCCGTCATATTTTACTGGAACATGCATCAGCCATTCTACCGCGAAGCCGGGAGTGGTCGCTATCATCTGCCCTGGGTTTATCTGCATTCGATGAAGGATTATACCGATATGGCTGTCATTCTGGAGCAGATTCCCGGCGCACGTGCGGTGTTTAATTATGTGCCGTCTCTAACCGCACAGATTGAAGATTATGCTATCCAGTTACGAAACTGGCTGAACAGCGATCAGGCAGAGCTGCCGGACCCGTTGCTAACTGCACTGGCGCATGAAACCGGCGATTATTCTGACAAACAGTGTAAATACCTGCTGAAGACCTGCTTTCGCCTGAATCATGAGAGAAATCTGCATCGCTATCGGGCTTTCAGTCGACTCTGGAATCTTGCCGAGCATATAAAAACGCAGGATGCCACTACCTACCTTGGTCGTCATTTCTATACCGATCTGGTCACCTGGTATCATCTGGCCTGGTTAGCAGAAAGCGTTCGCGAGACCAATTTTGTTGCTCGTAGGTTGATCGAGAAAGGACGCCACTTTAGCTATCAGGATCGCCGCGACCTGCTGACACTGATTGCATCACTGCTCAGTGAAATTCCGGAAAAACATCGCAAGCTTCAGGCTGAAGGCAAGATAGAAATATCTACCACCCCTTATGCACATCCCATTATTCCTCTGCTGCTTGATTTCAACACGGCACTTGAGACCGTGCCTGATGCACTGATCCCCAAAGTTCCATATCCCGGGGGTAAGGAGCGCGCCAGAGAGCATATCAAATTGGCTATAAAATCCCACGAAAGCATGTTTGGACAACCCGCAGCAGGTTGCTGGCCTGCCGAAGGGGCTGTATCTGAAGCTACGCTTGCTCTACTTGCAGAGGCCGGCTTTAAGTGGTGTGCCACGGGTGAAGGCGTATTGCATCATTCGCTTGGCTACAATCCGAGAGAAAATCAGGGAGAGGTTTATCACCCCTGGCTTGTAGGTGAAGGCGATGAGCAGATTACCTGTTTCTTCCGTGATGAGCACCTCTCCGACCTGATTGGCTTCGAATATTCAGGATGGGATAGCAATGATGCCGTGGGCAACTTCATGCAGGAGTTGGCAGGCATTCGTCATCGTACTCAGGGCATGGAAAATCCGGTGGTATCGATCATCATGGATGGTGAAAATGCATGGGAGCATTACCATCAAAATGGGATACCTTTCCTGGTCAGCCTCTATCAGTCCATTGCGGAACACGAGGATTATGAACTGACTACTTTCAGCGACTATCTGCAGGCTTCGCCTGCAACACGGATACTGAAAAAACTCACTCCCGGCTCCTGGGTATACGGTAATTTCTCAACATGGATTGGTGAGAAAGCCAAAGTCCATGGCTGGGAGCTATTGATCGAAGTCAAGCAGGCCTACGACAGCGTTGTAAACAGTCTCTCTGATGAGCAGCAGGAGGCAGCCAGTGAACAACTTCGTATCTGTGAAGGTTCGGACTGGTGCTGGTGGTTCGGTGATTACAATCCGGTATCAGCTGTCAGGGATTTTGATCAGCTCTATCGTCAACACCTGAAGAAACTCTACCTCCTGCTTGGCTTGCCCACGCCTCCATCACTGGATGACAATATCCCCATGGGTGATGGCAATGCCGAAGGCGGTGGAACCATGCGTAGAGGGCATCCGCAAACGTGAGTTCGACTGAATCACTCCCGACCGCCCTTTTACCAATGATACAAAATGAATCAATGGATTGATCACCGGCGTTCCGGTGTTCTGCTGCATATCAGCTCTCTTCCCGGCCCTTTTCCAGGCGGTGTGCTGGGTGAAGAAGCGCGCGCTTTCATCGATATCATTGCAGATGCAGGATTCTCGGTCTGGCAGTTTCTGCCACTAGGACCTACGCATGGCCATGGCTCACCGTATGAATCGCTCTCTTCTTCTGCTGGCAACCCCGAGTTCCTGGATCTGCGCGACTGCGTTAGCCGCGGCTGGCTTAGCAAAGAGTCGTGCCAGGCCACCATCAAAGGCGGGCTTTCGACTAGAACAGCCCGGTCCGAGGCCGCAGATGGATTCTGGTCTCATGTTGCAGAAGATGCTGAACTGGGTGAAGAGGTCGATGCATTTCTCAGTCAAAATACCGACTGGCTGGATGACTATGCCATCTTTATGGCACTGAAAAAAGACACTAGAGATCTTCCATGGTGGCAATGGTCGAAATCTTTACGTGACAGGTCTTCACATGCACTTGATACTGCCAGGACAGATTACTCAGTATATATACGCCAGATTCAGTTCGAACAATTCCTGTTTGCCCGTCAGTGGCAGCAACTCAAACAGTATGCTGAAACCCGTGGTATGCTGCTGTTTGGTGATATTTCGATCTATGTAGCCCATGACTCCGCGGATGTCTGGACGCATAGAGAGTTCTTCACCGTGAATGATGAAGGCCTTTGCGATCATGTTGCCGGCGTACCCCCCCGACTACTACTCTGAAAATGGCCAGTGTTGGGGCAACCCGCTCTACCGCTGGGATGCAATGAAATCAGACCGATTTGAGTGGTGGGTTAAACGCATACGTAGACAACTCATACGCATGCATCTGATACGCATTGATCACTTTCTGGGGCTGGAATCCTACTGGGCTATACCGGGAGAAATGCAAGATGGGCGCATTGGTGAATGGCAACCCGCACCCGGAGCAGAGCTGCTGGAAGTACTAAAGGGAGAGCTCGGACAACTGCCACTGATTGCTGAAGATCTGGGCCTGATTACGCCCGAGGTGACCGCACTGCGAGAAGATTTCGGTCTGCCTGGCATGAAGGTCCTGCAGTTCGCCTTTGGAGACGACGCATCCAATCCCTATCTGCCGCATCATCATGAGACCGAAAGCGTTGTCTATACGGGCACACATGACAATGATACATCCCTGGGATGGTACCAGGCCGCCTCTGAACATGAACTCACCCAATTATCCAGTTATCTGGGTGTAGACTGTGAAGATGAGATGCCTCTGGCTATGATACGTGCCGCACTGGCCTCGGTTGCTCGACTGGCCATCATCCCGGTTCAGGATCTATTGGCGCTATCGACTGAGGCACGATTCAACATTCCCGGAACCCTTGAAGGAAACTGGTGCTGGCGGCTTGATAGTCTTGATTCACTGATTGAGGTAAAGGATAAATTTCAGTCACTCAACCGCCTCTACGGACGCTGATTCTAAACCATTAAACCATCAATCCGTTTTTCTGGATTTATAGTCGTTAATCAGTCCGTTAGTTGAGCTGTCATGGCTGGTGACTTCTCCATCGCGTATCAGTTGCGGAAGAATTCTACCTGCCAACTGTTTGCCAAGTTCCACTCCCCACTGGTCAAAAGCATTGAGATTCCAGACTACACTCTGTGCATAAATCTTATGCTCATAGATGGCAATCAGTGCACCCAATGTATACGGCAGCAGTTTCTGAAATAGAATTGAATTGGATGGCCGGTTACCCGGAAAAACCTTATGCGGTAACAGTGCTTCCAACGCATCACCACTTGACCCCTCGGTTGCTAGTTCAGTGCGCACTTCATCCTTGTTCTTGCCGAGCATTAGTGCCTCTGTTTGCGCAAAGAAGTTTGCTAACAGCAGTGTATGATGCTGTCCAATCGGGTTTATGCTATCAACAGGGGCCAGAAAGTCCGTCGGAATCAGTTTGGTACCCTGGTGAATGAGCTGATAAAAGGCGTGCTGACCATTGGTGCCTGGCTTACCCCAGACAATCGGCCCAGTCGAATAGTCTACCGTCTCACCAATACGGGTCACCCGTTTGCCGTTACTCTCCATATCAAGTTGCTGAATATAGGCAGGAAAACGATGCATATGCTGATCATAGGGTAAAATCGCATGCGAATCAGTGTCGAAGAAGTTGTTATACCAGACTCCCAGCAGTGCCAGAATCACGGGTATATTATATTCAAAGGGGGCAGTGCTGAAGTGCTCATCCATATCGTGGGCACCAGCAAGCAGATTCTCGAAACTGTCCATGCCTACATAGAGTGCAATGGAGAGCCCGGCTGCACCCCATAATGAATAGCGACCGCCAACCCAGTCCCGGAACTCAAACATTTGTTCGGTATCAATGCCAAAGTTCTCCATTGCCCCGGCATTGGTGGAAACCGCCACAAAATGTTTCGCGACAGCAGCCCTGGTGCCGCCACGGGTTAAAAACCAGTCACGTGCTGTACTGGCATTGGTTATAGTTTCCTGCGTAGTAAATGTTTTAGAGACCACAACAAACAGGGTTGTTTCACGAGATAAACCTTTCAGCGTCTCAACAATCTGGGTGCCATCCACATTGGAGACAAAATGAACATTCAAGCCTTCCTGGGCGAAAGGTTTTAAAGCCTCACAAACCATGACAGGCCCGAGATCCGAACCGCCGATGCCAATATTCACAATATCCGTAATCTGCTTGCCTGTGTAACCAGTCCACTGCCCGTTGCGTACTTTTTCGGTAAATTCCCGCATGCGGGCCAACATATCATTGACTTCCGGCATCACATCGGCACCATCCGCCAGGATCGGGCGGTTGCTGCGATTGCGAAGCGCCACATGTAACACGGCGCGATCCTCTGTATTGTTAACCTTCTCACCTGCAAACATGTGCTCAATCGCAGCTTTCAGATCAACTTTCCTGGCAAGTTCAAACAGCAGTCGCATGGTCTCTTGATTGACCCTGTTTTTGGAATAGTCGAGCAGAATATCTTTGAAGCGAAGAGAGAATTTGCTAAAGCGTTCGGGATCTTGCTGAAACAGATCCCGCATATGAATGTCTGATATCTCCTGATAGTGCGCTGTTAGCGATTTCCAGGCCGACAACTGCGTCAATGCGGGCATGGGGCCTCCATAGAAATGTTAATAAACATCAAAAACACGATGGGTAGAGTTTGAACTAAGCCTATCCTAGCCTGCATATTGCATGAAGGGAACGAAGATCAGGGAAAATATGGGCCGCTCTCCCATCAGCGCAGTAGATTCTTCCTGAGTCCGACAGACACGAGATAAACCTTTCAGCGTCTCAACAATCTGGGTGCCATCCACATTGGAGACAAAATGAACATTCAAGCCTTCCTGGGCGAAAGGTTTTAAAGCCTCACAAACCATGACAGGCCCGAGATCCGAACCGCCGATGCCAATATTCACAATATCCGTAATCTGCTTGCCTGTGTAACCAGTCCACTGCCCGTTGCGTACTTTTTCGGTAAATTCCCGCATGCGGGCCAACATATCATTGACTTCCGGCATCACATCGGCACCATCCGCCAGGATCGGGCGGTTGCTGCGATTGCGAAGCGCCACATGTAACACGGCGCGATCCTCTGTATTGTTAACCTTCTCACCTGCAAACATGTGCTCAATCGCAGCTTTCAGATCAACTTTCCTGGCAAGTTCAAACAGCAGTCGCATGGTCTCTTGATTGACCCTGTTTTTGGAATAGTCGAGCAGAATATCTTTGAAGCGAAGAGAGAATTTGCTAAAGCGTTCGGGATCTTGCTGAAACAGATCCCGCATATGAATGTCTGATATCTCCTGATAGTGCGCTGTTAGCGATTTCCAGGCCGACAACTGCGTCAATGCGGGCATGGGGCCTCCATAGAAATGTTAATAAACATCAAAAACACGATGGGTAGAGTTTGAACTAAGCCTATCCTAGCCTGCATATTGCATGAAGGGAACGAAGATCAGGGAAAATATGGGCCGCTCTCCCATCAGCGCAGTAGATTCTTCCTGAGTCCGACAGACTGCCAGGTCAATTCTCATAAGCCTGACAAACTTTTGTTACGTGGTTACTATAGGGGTTTCTATCAGGAGGGAATAAATGGCCAGGCTCAATATTGTTTTCATCGCATCGGAGGCAACTCCGCTGGTAAAAACAGGAGGTCTGGCTGACGTGGTGGGATCACTGCCCCTCGCCCTGAAAAAACTGCAACATCAGGTAACCGTCATTCTCCCCTTCTATCGCAAGCACCTGGTCAGTGCCGGAATCAAAACCAGGCCCATGAAAGTAGAGATTAAAACCTGGGCCGATGGCATTCATCACCGATGTCCGTTGCACAGCGCAAAGGTTGATGGATTAGGCTTTATTCTTGTCGAGCAGGATGACCTCTATGCCCGCGACGAACTCTATGGACCACCGGGTGGAGCCTATGAAGACAACCTGCTTCGTTATCTGCTGTTTGGTCGTGCAGCCCTCGAAGCAGCTGCCAGACTCAGCAAAAAGGTCGACATCATCCACTGTCATGACTGGCAGACCGGCATGATTCCCCTGCTGCTCAAAACCCAGTACCAGCACTATGCAAAAATCGCTCATGCCAATACCGTCTATACCATTCATAATTTGGCTTATCAGGGTATTTTCCCAGCCGACTGGATACACAGACTTGGCATTCCATCGCATCATTTCCACCCTGGGGGTTTTGAGTTTCACGGTCAGATCAACTGTATGAAGGCGGCCATCGAATCTTCTGACTCCGTCACCACAGTCAGCCCTTCCTATGCCGAAGAGATTCTAACTCCTGAATATGGATGTCAACTGGAAGGTTTTCTGTATGATCACGTTTCAAAACTTTCAGGTATTGTAAACGGCCTGAACATAAACGAGTGGAATCCTCTCACCGACTCTGCCATTGACGCCAGCTATGGCCCCGGGAATATCGCAGGGAAAAAGAAGTGCAAGCAGGCACTACAGAGACATTGCAGTTTCAAAGTTTCTGCAGAAACCCCGCTGCTTACGCTTGTCTCCAGACTGGCAGAACAGAAAGGTATCGATTTGATTATCGCCAACTTAGAAGGCTGGATGAAGCGTGGTTAGCAGCTGGTAATGCTCGGTGCAGGAGATCCGGAAATCGAACAGCTGTTACAGAAATTAGCCAACAAGTATTCTCAACAGTTCTATTTCTGCCGCGGTTTCGATGAATCACTGGCCCGGCAGATTTATGCGGGCGGAGACCTGTTGCTGATGCCTTCGCGCTTTGAGCCATGCGGGCTTGGGCAGATGATAGCGATGCGTTACGGTACCTTGCCTGTGGTACGTGCAACGGGTGGCCTGCGGGATACAGTGACTGACTATAACGCCTTTAAATCAAAAGCAACCGGCGTCCATTTTTCGAAGCTAACACCCAGGGCTTTTGATATGGCAATAAAGCAGGCCGTTGCGCTTTATCGAACACCGCGTATATGGTCACGCATCCGCTCTAACGCACTCAAGCGTGACTCGTCATGGGATGTTTCGGCACAAGCTTATTTGCGGCTTTACAAGTCCCTGATCAAAACTCAAACCGGTAAATCAGGATGATCCTTGCTGCAGATATCGGTGGTACAAATATCCGTGCCGCTGTAGTTACTTCTCAAGGTGAAATAGCTG
>PVMK01141689.1_pt1 | contig 12806 bp, 11 predicted proteins | sample 1853481 | NCBI WGS metagenome assembly PVMK01 (sample SAMN08533507, study PRJNA380276) | Marine sediment metagenome, whole genome shotgun sequencing project.
AACACCACCTACTGTGAGCAGTTCTGATTTCGGCTTCAATAACGTTGAACACAGGTTAACATCTTCTTGCAATTCTAACAAGTGTTTGGTAGGATAATTCGCAATCAAATCCAATGGCTACTGACACGAGGTCAATGACACCCGGCAGCCATCGATAATTCATGGCGTATGCTTTAGAGAGGAGCCCCTAATGGCCGATATAAACAAGGTGCTGATTGCCAATCGTGCTGAAATCGCTGTTCGTATCATTCAGACCCTAAAAAAAATGAACATCGCCAGCGTGGTGATTTACCACGCCGCTGACGTTGACAGCATAGCCGTACAGCAAGCTGACGAGGCTATTGAGATTTTCGGCGAGACCCCTGTTGCCGCTTATCTTGATCAAGATAATATTCTCAATGCCTGCCGGCAAAGCGGTGCAGACGCAATCCATCCAGGGTTTGGCTTTGTCTCTGAAAACGCAGATTTTGTCCGCCGAGTTCAGGCCGAAGGTATTACCTTTATTGGCCCAAAAGCCGAAACGATTGATCTGATGGGCAACAAAGTGGGGGCGCGTGCCTTCTGTATCGAGAAAGAGCACCCCATTGCTCCCTCTGTGACCGACGAATGCGGCATAGTAGAGTTCATTAAACAGGCTAAAGAGATCGGTACACCTCTGTTGATCAAAGCGGCCGCCGGTGGCGGCGGCAAGGGCATGCATATTGTTCGCGAAGAAAGCGAGATCGAAACCGCTATCAAGTTGGCCTCCACCGAAGCCCTGCGTTCCTTTGGCGACAGCCAGGTTTATGCCGAGCGCTATATCGACTCGCCTCGCCATATCGAAGTTCAGATATTGGCCGATCACCACGGTAACGTCATTCATTTGGGTGAACGTGAATGTTCCATTCAACGTCGTTTCCAGAAGGTAGTTGAAGAAGCGCCCTCTCCGACCATCGACGCAGACCTGCAACAACGTATTTGTGAAACAGCTACTGAAATTGCCCGCTCAGCGAACTACCGCAACGCCGGTACCGTTGAATTCATCATGGAACCCAGCGGCGAGTTCTATTTTCTCGAAATGAACACTCGTATTCAGGTAGAGCACCCCATCACGGAAGCCATTACCGGTGTAGACATCGTTGAGCAGCAAATTCGCATTGCCCGCGGTGAAAAGCTGAGCCTAAGCCAGCCGATATCAAACTGAGCGGCCACGCCATTGAAGTGCGCCTCTATGCTGAAGATACGGACAATGATTTCGCCCCTGCAACGGGCCCGCTTTTAGTGTATCGCCCCGCGCCCAATATTCGTTTTGATAACGGCTTTAATGAAGGCCAGGTGGTCACCTCGGCGTTTGACCCGATGTTGGCAAAAATTGTTGTGCATGCAAACAGCCGTGAAGAAGCAATCAAAAAAGCGGTTGCAGGCTGTGAGCAAACCCTGCCATGGGCGTGACGACAAACCTTGATTTCCTGGAGAGAGTTCTCAGGCACCCACATTTCTCGAAGGTAAAACCCATACCGGCTTTATCGATAACCACAAAGAAGCATTGATGTCACCAAACTTATCCCCCGATGAACTGCAGGTACTACTAACAGCAGCAGCCCTCAGCAACCGCGCCTTTAACGACCCTGAGCTTGCTGCGCCTGAAATGCATATCAACATCGGTAGCTGGAGAAACTAGAAAATGAAACGAGAAATTGCACTGGGCAAAGAGTTTTATACGGTTGCAGCCCACCGTCACGGCGACTCTCAAGATCAAGAGTACACCACCATTATCGGCGAAAACGAAGCTGTCTCGGCACGCTTGGAGCATGTTAATGGCATAGATTACAACGTCATCATCAATGGTTCTGCTACCCCGGTAAAACTGGTGAGCCATGGCGAACAAACCTTTATCCACGCGTTTGGCCGCAACTTTGAACTGGATGTTATCGATCCGGTCGATCGCGCCGCCGAGAAAAGTGGCTCTTCCAGCGTCGTCAAAGCCCCCATGCCCGGCATTATTGTTGAAGTCAATGTTCAGCCAGGGCAACAGGTGACGAAAGGCGAGCCACTACTTTCGATTGAAAGCATGAAAATTATGACTGTTATCAAAGCGTGGCGCGACGGTGAAATTGAAACGGTTAATTTTTCCGAAGGCAATGCCTTTGATAAAAACGCCGTACTCGTCTCCATGGTCGAAGAAGAAGAGAATGAAGAAGGGGAGCAGAAATAATGCGCAGAATTAAATCCAGTATCGATACTAACTCCGCCGAATTTATCGCCAACCAGGCTCAAAACCGCGAGCTATTAGCACAATTTCACCAACGTCAAGATGACGCTCGCTACAAGCGCCCTGAGCGCGACATTGAACGCCTGCGCAAGCAAAATAAAATGACACCGCGAGAACGAATTGACCTGTTGATCGATCCCGGCACACCTTTTATGGAGTTATCTTCGTTGCGTGCCTGCGAAGATTACGACGGCAAAGTGCCCGGTGCGGGTGTTATTACTGGCATTGCTATCGTCAATGGTCGTGAAGTCATTATTCACGCCAGTGACAGTACGGTAAAAGCTGGTGCCTGGTACCCGAAAGGCATTGGAAAATCAGTACGCATACAAGAAATTGCCATCGAAAACCATCTTCCGGTCATTCATCTGGTAGATAGCGCCGGCGCGTTCTTGCCAATGCAATCGGAAATTTTTCCCGGCCACAAAATGGGTGGCCACCTGTTTTACCAGCAGTGTAAGTTGAGTGCGGCAGGTATCCCTCAGGTTGCTGTAGTGCTAGGACACTGTACCGCGGGTGGTGCTTATGTACCGACACTGAGTGACTACTCCATTATCGTGCGCGGCACCGGCGGTGTATTCCTCGGTGGCCCACCGCTGGTAAAAGCGGCTACCGGTGAAGATGTGAGTGCTGAAGAACTGGGCGGCGCAGACGTACAGTGTGGCATCAGTGGTACTGCAGACTATGCCGTAGATTCGGAGCAGGAAGGTATAGCGCTGGCTCGTGAACTGGTCGGTACTTTTAAACGTATTACCAAAGCCGATGTCGATAAGCGTGAGCCAGAAGAGCCTTTCTACGATCCCAAAGAGCTGTTAGGTGTGATCCCAAAAGACACCAACACGCAATTCGATATGCGTGAGGTTATTGCCCGTATCGTTGACGGTAGCCGCTTCCATGAATACAAACCCGATTACGGCACCACCGCCATCTGTGGTTATGCCTTTATTCACGGCTACAAGGTTGGGATCATCGGTAACAACGGCGTACTGTTTAGCGACACCGCGCAAAAGTGTACCAACTTTATGGAACTGTGTAATCGTGACCGCGTGCCATTGGTATTTTTGCAAAACATCACTGGTTTTATGATCGGTAAAGAGTACGAGCACGAAGGCATTACCAAACACGGCGCGAAAATGGTGATGATGCAGTCCAATCTGGACGTACCAAAATTTACCGTGATTGTTAACGGCTCTTACGGTGCCGGCAACTACGCCATGTGTGGTCGCGCCTATGAGCCACGCTTCCTGTTTATGTGGCCACAATCCAAAATCTCGGTCATGGGTATTGAACAGGCGGCTAAAACGTTGGCCCAGATCAAGATTGCTTCACTCAAGAAACAGGGTAAGACCCTGAGCGATGACGAGGCGCAAGCTATTCGCGATGACATTGCCCATGACTACGAACATAAGAGCAGCGCCTACTACTCAACATCCGAAGGTTGGGACGACGGCATTATCAACCCGGCCGATACGCGCAATGTCCTGGGTATGGCGATTTCTGCCAGTCTGAACAAAGACTTTGAAGAGACATCGAACGGCATCTTGCGAATTTAAACGGCACTGTAAACATCGCCCTACCGAAATAGATAAATACGGGAACACAATGACAAATCTAACGAATTATGGCTTTGACGGTGATCTACAGCAGATCTACGACATGGTATGGAACTATTCCCGCGACGAGCTACATCCGTTGTGGCACAAAATGGATGAAGAGGACTGGTTTCCCGAAGAACAGTTCCGAAAGTTGAGTAAAATCGGCGTTCTGGGGATCACAGCACCAGAAGAATACGGTGGCGCGGGGCTGGATGAAATCGCTCAGGTGATGGTCGCCGAAGCCATGTCCTACTGGAACCACACCATGTGCGCCAACTACCTGGCCCACGACAACTTGTGCGTAAACAACCTGTTGCGCAATGGCAGCGACGATATCAAAGAACGGTTTGTAACTCGCCTTACTGATGGCTCAGCCATTGGCTGCCTCGGTATTACCGAACCCGGTGCAGGCTCGGACGCCTTAGGCGGCATGAAAACAACTGCCGTGCGCGACGGCGATGATTACCTCATTAACGGCCGTAAGATGTTTATCACCAACGGCCCCTGTGCTGACATCATCATGTTCTATGCCAAAACTAACCCAAAACTCGGCACTCATGGTATTTCCGCGTTTGTGTTGGATGCCGACACCCCGGGCTTCTCGGTTGCCCAAAAACTTTCCAAAATGGGCTGGAAAGGTTCTGAAACTGGTGAGTTGGTATTCGATAACTGCCGTGTGCCGGCCGCCAATATGGTGGGCGAAGAAAACCAGGGTGTGGGCATCGTGATGAGCGGCCTCAATATCGAGCGCGTGGTACTGGCCGCCTCCACAGTGGGCATTGCCCAGCGCGCATTGGATATCTCCGTTCAATACGCCAAAGATCGCGAGCAATTTAACCGCCCCATCGGATCTTTCCAAATGGTTCAGTCCATGTTGGCAGATATGTATACCGGTGTGGAAACCATGCGCAGCTTCGTCTACCAGTTGGCTAAAGAGGTCAGCCAGATGAAGAAAGGCGAAGGTGGTCGTGGAGAAATCCACAAACGCACCGCTGCTGCTGTCTTGCACTGCGGGCGAACCTTAATGCAAATTTTGGATATGGGCGTGCAAATTCACGGTGGCATGGGCTTTATTACTGAATCAGAAATCAACTGGCTGTACCGCTCCGGCAAAATTTATGAAATTGGCGCAGGTACCAATGAAGTCCGCAAGGGCATCATTGCTGGTGAGCTTTTGAAATAACTGCCTTAGGAAAAATTTAATCAAGTACGTCATGTCGAACTTGATTAAATCTTATTCCAATAGGAACAATGGGAATCCCTCACCATGAAACAATTTTCAACGACACTCCAAGCCTTTTACCACTGGGAACGGACCACGCCTGATGCCACCTTTCTGCGTGCGCGAGAAAATGATACCTGGCGCGAATACAGCTGGGCGGAAGTTGGCGACCAGGTTCGTCGTTGTGCCACCCTTCTGAAAAACCTACTGCCAGAACCCGGCCAGCGCATCGCCATACTGGCAACAAATAACCCCTACTGGTTTATTGTAGACCTGGCCGCGCAAATCACGGGGCACGTGGTGGTGCCGTTATTTACCACCATGACCGAAGAGAATATTGACCATGCACTCACGCACACCGAAACCCAGGTGCTTTTTTTGGGCGCTGCTGAAAACTGGAAAACAGTTGCTCAGGTGGTATCACCCACAATCAAGATTGTGACCCTGCCTGGGACAAGCTGCGAACAGGGCGCGCATTCAACCTGGGAAGACGCCGTGGCCACTCAACAACCACTGCAGGGTAAACCTATACCGCCAACCGATGAACTACGTTCTATCATTCTCACTTCAGGTACAACCGGTTTACCCAAAGGAGTGATGTACTCGCTGGAGACCATACGCGAGATGGCTCACAACGTCATTCGCAGCACTGGCACCCCTGACCACGCAAATTTTATCTCCTATCTCCCTTTGGCCCATGCAGCTGAACGTATCGTTATTGAAGGACAAGCGTTACTGCTGGGAGGCGTGGTGACCTTTAACGAGTCGTTGGCAACCTTTGCCGATGATATGAAAAAGGCAACACCGCACTGGTTTTTTTCTGTCCCGCGCATCTGGACCAAATTAAAACAAGGCATCCTCGCCGAGTTGCCACAGGATAAACTGGACGAACTACTGGCGGACTCGACCACGGCAGAGACTACACAGCGCCAAATCGCCGAAAGTCTGGGGCTGCAAAATGCCGTCTATATTGCCTGCTCCACCGCGCCTATGAGCGATGCCGATCACCACTGGTTTGAAAGCGTTGGTCTGCCCCTGTGTGAAATGTACGGTCAATCAGAAATGATACCAATGACGGTAAATACCCCAGCAAGCCGCAGACTAGGCTCGCTGGGAAGGGCCATTGATGGGGTGGAAGTGAAAATTGCCGAGAACGGTGAAATTCTCGGTCGCAGTAAAAACATTATGATGGGCTATTACCGCGACCCGCAGAAAACGGCAGAAACCCTGATCAATGGCTGGCTTCACACTGGAGATAAAGGACGCCTGGATGATGAGGGCTATCTGTACCTGACCGGGCGGGTGAAAGAGATATTCAAAGGTACCAAGGGCAAATATGTGGCCCCTGCCCCGATTGAGAACCTGTTTAATCATCATCCGCTGATCGAACAGCAATGCCTGGTCGGTAGCGGCATGCCGTTTACCATTATGGCCGCAGTTATCGATCACGATGCAGCCGACGGCATGATCGATGGTGATATTGAAGAACAATTGCGTGTACACGCGATGAATATAAACACCAAGTTGGAGCACCACGCGCAAATGGGAGCTCTGCTCTTGACCCGAGAGCATTGGAGCATTGAAAACGGCATGCTGACCCATACGCTTAAGGTCAAACGCGATGCCATCGAAGACAGCTATGCAGTGCTGTTTGAAAAGATTATTAGTAGAACCGAACCAGAGATAATCACTGCCTGGGCTTAATATCGCGCTACCACACTATCTAATGAGTGAGAGGAATCAATTGTGAGCACTGCATTTAGACTCAATGAAGACTATCAAATGATTTACGACGCGGCCGAAAAATTCGCCCGTGAACAACTACTGCCAATCGCAGAAAAAATGGATAACGATGAATATTGGCCGGATGACCTCTTCCCCATGTTGGGCCGGGAGGGTTATCTGGGTGTTACCGTACCGGAAGAGTTGGGCGGTGCTGGGATGGACGAGATGGCTCAGGGCCTGGTATGTGAAGCCTTCGCCAAATACAACCCCGCTGTGGCGCTTAGCGTTCTTGCTCACGACAACCTGTGCTTGAATAATATTGTACGTAATGCCAATGACGCACAGCGTGAAAAATACGTTCCAGGGCTAGCCAATGGCAGCTTGGTAGGTGCTTTGGGGTTGACCGAACCCGGCGCCGGTTCAGACGCCCTCGGTAGCATGAAAACCACCGCACGCCGTGAAGGCGATTACTACATTCTCAACGGCAGCAAAATCTTTATCACCAACGGCCCCATCGCCGACGTGGTGCTGGTGTATGCCAAGACCGCACCCGATAAAGGCGCGCACGGTATTTCCGCCTTTATCGTAGAAAAAGATCACCCCGGTTTTGCCGTTGCGCAAAAAATGGAAAAAATGGGGTGCCGCGGCAGTCAAACCGGCGAACTGGTCTTTACCGACTGTAAGGTACCGGTCGAAAACCTGGTTGGTGAAGAGAACAATGGTGTCGCCATCACCATGAGCGGTCTGGATATTGAGCGTGCCATTGCCGCCTTCATGTGTCTGGGTATGGCCTCTCGCGGGTTGGAATTAGCCGTGGATTACGCCAAGGAGCGCCAGCAGTTTAACAAGCCAATTGCTGCCTTCCAATTAGTACAGGGTATGCTGGCCGAGATGTACACCAAGCTGGAAGCGACACGCTTGCTCAGCTACAGCGTCATGAGCGATTGCTGCAATCTTGAAGTGGGGGGCGGTGGTCGCGGTGAAATCCACAAACGCAGTGCCGCCTCCATCATGTTTGCCGCCAATTCCTGCAGTGAGATTCTCGATAAGGCGGTACAGATCCATGGCGGCAGCGGTTTTATGTGGGAAATGGAAGTTAACCGCCTCTATCGCGCCTGTAAACTGTTGGAAATTGGCGCGGGCACCACGGAAATTCGCAAAATCATTATCGCCGGCGAGCTATTGAAATAGAGGATACTGCATCACAGTAGTTGTCTTTCCGGCATCACCAGGCCCGGCACTGTGCCGGGCCTTTAGACAAATTAGTCGCGTCTTGCCACCAACATTGCCATCACCTCATCGACTAATTGCTCAAAATTAAATTCACCATCCGGCTTATACCAGTAAATCACCCAGCTAAAGGCCCCGTTTAGCAGGCGTCTGACGATTTTTGGGTTGGCCTGGATAATCCCCGCCTGATGACACGCTTCCAGGGTGGAGTTCCAATAGGATTCATACTCGGCACGCATATCCATCAGATCCTCTTGCAGATCAGTAGGAAGGCTGCGCCATTCATGGATCAATACCAACCCGTAACTGGACTGATCACCCATATACATATCAAGCTCAATACGAACAAGAACGCGGAGGCGCTCCACTGGTGTTGTCGCAGTGACGATATCTTTTTGGGTCGTCTCAAGCAGGGATTCAATAGCCTGCTTCATTACAGCGTAAAGTATGTCTTCCTTAACTTTAAAGTGATAGAAGATACTGCCGGCCTTCATACCCACGGCCTCGGCCAACTCGCGCACATTAGTTTTGTTGTAACCATTCTGGGCAAACAACTGGGCTGCGGTCTCTATCAACGACTCGCGACTACGCCGGGCAACCTTGGTTTTACTCGTGTCTTGTGGTTTTTCAGCCGTTTTGATCCCCATGCTTAATCCTCATATTGAAAGCGCCATTTATCACGGCCGTTCATATAACACACCTGACTCAGGCATAGATTATAACATGGTTGACATATCTAACAAATGCTAGTTATAATAAATCTAACACATGTTAGGTAGATATTTAAGCGTAGGTGGGATCATGGCGGTAGTGCAAACGGAAAAGAAAGATCATGCCCTTTGGTTGACAATCGACCGGCCTGAACAGCGCAATGCGATGAACGATGAGGTCCTCGCCGGGCTTGCCAATGGAATCCGCCAGGCCGAAGCTAGCAGTGATATCCGAGCGATTGTCATTACCGGCACAGGCGACAAGGCCTTTTGCGCCGGCGGCGACCTCAAGGCAGCCGCCAAAGGTGATAGTGTTTTTGCCGGCAGCCCGGCAAAAGATAATGGTCTTGTCGCACTCTATAAAGAGGTTGAGCGCTGCAATGTCCCCATTATTGGACGTATTAACGGTCATGCCATGGGTGGCGGTTTTGGTTTGCTGTGTATGTGTGATCTCGCCGTAGGCGTCAAGAATATCCGTGTCGGTGCTCCCGAGGCCAAAGTGGGGCTGTTCCCCATGATCATCCTGAGCTATATGCTACGTCTGATTCCACGTCGCAAACTCATGGAAATGTCGCTGACTGCAGAGCCCTGGGGTGGTACCAGGGCTTATGAGGAAGGCTTGCTTAACTTCGTTGCCGAGACCCACGAAGAGATGGATGATTATCTTAACACCCTGATTGCCAAGATAGTCGCCAACTCCCCTACCGCCATTCGGATGGGCAAAAAAGCCATTCACGCGATTCAGGATATGGATCTTGACGATGCCTTTGAATATACGCAGCTGATGATTGAAAAGATCTCCAACACAGAAGACGCCAAAGAAGGGATCGCTGCGTTTTCTGAAAAACGCCCCCCCCAGTGGACCGGTCGGTAGTAAGCTGTCTGGCTGCTGTTAATCCCTGAAGACTGTCACACCAATATCGGGCAGCGCTTAAGTAAAAAAAACATCGCCCGCCGACACAGTGGTTAGCTTACCGTCTTCTTCCTCAAGTAAAAGCGCACCGTCCGGGCTCAGGTCCTTGAAAATGCCCTTGAGCGTGCCACTGCCCGCCAACTGCACAGAGATCGTATCGCCAAGCCCCGCCATCCGAGCCAGCCAGGCCTCGCGCACCGGTTCGATACCCTCCTTCTTCCAACGGCCGCGCCAATCATCCAGCTGCTTAATATAAGCAGAAAGTAAGTCCTCCACGGAAATCTCTGCACCGGCCGCATTAAGATCTGTCGCAGGGTACATCACTTTGTCGGGGTGGCTGACCACATTAACGCCACTGCCAATCACCATCCACTCATCATCAGAACCACTTTCCAACAACAGGCCACAGACCTTCTTTTTATCGATCAGGATGTCGTTTGGCCACTTAAAACTGAGCAGTGACGGGTCCGGCAAGCACTCGGCAATGGCTTCGCCCATAGCGACAGCGGCGACAATGCAAAGCGGGGCCGCATCGGCAGGTGGCCCTACATTGCGTAACACAACGGAAACATAGAGGTTGCCAGCAGGCGAAATCCAATTGCGCCTCTGTCGTCCCCGACCGGCAGTTTGTTCGAGCGCCCAGATAACGACACCATCCGAAACCCCCTGTTCTATAAGGCGCTTAGCCTCATTGTTACTTGAGTCGACAGCATCCATAGCCAGTAACTCAAAACCATCCGGGAGCTTTACGGAATCGCACATAATTTTTTACCTATCGACCAGGAATGCTACGGTAAGCACCGTCCGATTCAATAACCAAGGAAAGTATAGTAGAGAAATCACCAATATCAAACTGGAGCCAGTTGCCCATTCATCCTTCCTCTCTTCAAGCTTTGCCTGCAGCGCTGCGACGGCTGTCGTATCCGCGAAAGCTGACTCCAGTTTCCCGCCCTGCCCCTGGTGTAACCAGTAGGCACAGAGAGTGATAGCGTTCCGCGGGGGCGCAGCGGGATAAAACTTGATCGCATTGGCTGTCATTGTCAGGCGTTTTCCGTCCCGCTGGTCATTGATTTTATTAGATATCAAAAATATAAATCATATCCCCTACTTTTGTATAGTACACAGACCCCGCCGCCAATATAGCCTCTGTGACCACAACATTGACTCGCGGGAGACTGAAATGACATTACGCTTGGAAAACAAGGTTGCATTGGTGACCGGGGCAGGTTCTGGTATCGGCAAGGCAATCAGTTGCCAGTTTGCCCGTAATGGAGCCAGCGTCGGGGTGTCAGATATTGACTTCGAGGCTGCGCAGGCGGTTGTTGCACTCATTGAAGACGCTGGCGGAACCGCCTTTGCCATCGAGCAGGATGTGGTCAGTGAAAGCGCCTGGGACTCGGCTATCCAGTTGATATTGTCGCGTTATGGCCGGCTCGACGTGACCGTAAACAACGCAGGGATCGCCATTCCGGGGACGATTGAGGACCAGACACTGGAACAATGGAAACTGACCGAGGCCGTCAATGTGCACGGTGTCTTTCTCGGCACCCAAAAAGCCATATCCATCATGAAGGAGAATGGCGGCGGTAGCATTATCAATATTTCTTCCATTGATGGGATGGTCGGCGATTCCATGGCGGTTGCCTATAACGCCAGCAAAGGGTCTGTGCGGCTGATGTCCAAATCTGCCGCCTTGCATTGCGCCGCAGAAAAGTACGGCATTCGCGTGAATTCAGTGCATCCGGGATACATTCTGACGCCTCTGATAGAGCAGGCGTTTGAGCAGGCAGGCGAAGAATGGGTCGAGAAATACCAGAAGATGAAGCTGTCGTGTATCCCCATGGGTGACTTGGGGCAGCCCGATGATATTGCTCACGGCTGTGTCTACCTGGCCTCGGATGAAGCTCGCTATGTCACTGGCGCCGAGTTGGTGATAGACGGGGGCTTTACCGCCACCTGATCCCCGACTTTCGTTGGGTACGCAGTGCGGTGATTTGCAGTATGTTATCGGCACGCTAAAGCAAATTGGACACAGGTAGAGTAAAACCATGGGTAAACTGATCAATATCGACAACGGCGGCACCCTGACGGACGTCTGGGTGCTGGATGGCGACAACTCCTACCACACCAAAACCATTACCACGCCTTACGATCTGTCCAAGTGTTTCTTTGAAGGTTTGAAGAAGGTATCGGGTGTTATCTACGGTGAAGACGATGTGGCGGCACTGCTGCACAGCACCGACCATATCCGCTACTCGACCACCCAGCACCAACGCCCTGGTGATGAAGAAGGGCCCGCGTCTCGGCCTGGTGATGGACAAGCAGCAGAATGTCGCTGACCTGTGCGGCACCGCTAAAGAAACCGAGATGTATAGAGTGAAATCTATGAGTACTATCGAAGCACGTTTACAGCGTCTGGGACATACTTTTCCATCAGACAGTATAATATTATTATTACTGACACCGTATAGATCGTGGTGTTACTGGGGATACCGCTGGCCGTTATCGGCAAGGTAGCAGGTCTGTGCAGGTTGGCAAATTTTAAACAATGTTGAGGCAAGTTTTATGAAGAATGATCAAAGACCCTGTTCGGTTAATCCACCCGGCCAAGGCGGAACGCTTGAGTTAATAGACGAAACTCTGCGTGATGGAGCCCAGAGCCTGTGGGGCATGATGATGAGCTATCACATGATAGAGCCTGTTATGGGCGAGATAGCCGAAGCTGGCTTTTCCACCGTCAATACCCCGGTTCATTTTGGTGCACCCATGCTCAGTACGCGCTTCTTCAAAGAAGACCCCAGGTACATGTTTGCCATGGCCAAGGAGAAGATGAAGAATACTAAGTCTGATGTCATGGTCACAACATTGGGCTGTGCTGTTGACATTACGGGTGCGCCCCAGAATGCAACAGTGGTCAGGTTGATGTTTGAGCAGTACAAGGAATGGATGCCGAATTTCAACCGGGCTTTGGTCATCTGTTGTACTGAAGATGAGATCCAGAACCAGTATCCGGTATTGTTCCCGATACTGCGTAAATTGGGCATAGAGCCGGTTCCTTATATGGCCATCGGGCATGGTCCGCATCATACCGAAGAGTTCTACGCCTCTCGAGTGAAGCACCTTGTTGAAACCTTCAAGCCGGTAAGCATATGCATTAAGGACG
>PVMK01144872.1_pt1 | contig 12804 bp, 11 predicted proteins | sample 1853481 | NCBI WGS metagenome assembly PVMK01 (sample SAMN08533507, study PRJNA380276) | Marine sediment metagenome, whole genome shotgun sequencing project.
CTGATCCCCTACTACGTCAACGTCTACGTGGTTAGCGTGGCGACAGCCGGCCTCCTGTCGGCGATCTTCACCTTGCCGTCAGGCCTCATCCGGGCCTTCGGCGGCTGGCTTTCCGACAAGCTCGGCGCGCGGACGGTGATGTACTGGGTTTTGAGCGGCTGTGCGATCAGCTGCTTGCTGCTCATCGTCCCACGCATGGACGTGCGCTCACCGGGCCAGGGGGTCATTGCGTTGCGGGGCGGCACCGTGACCGCCGTGGCTGACGATGTCGTCGAGGTAGACGGGCGACCCTATCCGCTGGTCGCCATGACCGCCGAAGGGCCAAGACGGGAGGGCACGCTCATCTGGCCTACGATGTCTTTTGGCCAGGAGCCCATGGTCGAAGTTGGTGACGTGATCTCGCGGAAGCAACTGTTGGCCAAGGGCGAAACGCACATCTACTTCCAGGCCAATATTTGGATCTTCACTGCGCTGGTGTTCGTCATTGGCATCTTGATGGGCATCGGCAAGGCCGCTGTCTACAAGCACATTCCCGACTACTACCCCAACGACGTCGGCACTGTGGGTGGCATCGTCGGCGTCCTCGGTGGGCTCGGTGGCTTCGTCTGCCCGATCCTCTTTGGCTACATGCTCAAGGGCACCGGGATCTGGACCACCACTTGGATGTTCTTTTTGGTCCTCTCGGTCGCTTGCTTGGGCTGGATGCATTGGACCATCAGAAAGATGACACTCAAGCACGCCCCGGAGCTCGCCCATCAAATAGAGGAGCCTTGGGAGAGAGGAAGGGATTGACTTTGGAAGACCAGGACAAGAGCTGGCCGAACTACTGGGACGCTGACGATCAAGATTTTTGGGAGCGGCAGGGCAAACGCATTGCCAACCGGAACCTGTGGGTCTCGATCCCCAACCTGCTCCTCGGCTTCGCGGTCTGGATCTACTGGGGAATGGTCGCCAAATATGTCCAGCAGCTCCACTTCGCCACGGACGGAGAGTTATTCGACTTCACGTTCATGAATGCAGGGCAGTCCTACGAGGCCAACGCATACCGAGCACTGCTCTTCACACTGCCCGCCGTAGCGGGGCTGGCGGGCGCGACTCTCCGAATCCCCAACTCGTTCATGATCGCGATCTGCGGAGGGCGAAACGTCAAGTTCATGACGACCGTGCTTCTCATCCTGCCCGCGCTCGGCGCAGGGATCGCCCTGCAGGACCACACCACGCCGTTCTACATCTTCATCGTCTTGGCGGCGCTGTCGGGTGTGGGCGGTGGAGCGTTTGCCTCGTCGATGTCGAACATCAGTTTCTTCTTTCCGAAAAAGATGCAGGGGCTCGCGCTGGGGTTGAACGCGGGGCTCGGGAACCTCGGCGTCAGCGTCATGCAGTTCCTGATCCCGTGGGTGATCACCTTTCAGTTGTTCGGTTCCTTCAGCGGCGATCCCTATGAGTATTTGGCGGACAGTGCGACCAAGCAGATGTGGATTCAGAACGCCAGCTTGGTGTGGGTGCCCATTCTGGCGTTCTTCGCGGTCCTCGCTTTCTTCTTGATGAGCAACCTCCCATTCCACAGGTGTGGACCGACCCCTATTGCGGTTGCCAAGTACCTTTGGTTGACGATCCTCGGTTTTGTAGGCGCGGCGGTGGGCATAGTGCTGCTGATCATTCCCTGGGGCGCCTTCCCGATGCTCCTGAAGACCTTCCTGATCGTGGTCGTGGTCGTGGCCGTGACACTCGGGGCGATGCGCTACCTGACTCCCGGGGAAACTCGAGAGGGCCTCAAGGAACAGTTCGGTATCTTCAAGCTGAAACACAACTGGATCATGACCTACCTCTACGTCATGACCTTCGGCTCGTTCATCGGTTACGCCAACGCGTTCCCGAAGCTAATCGACGATGTGTTTGGCGTGATCCCGGTCGGAGAGCATGCTGGCGAGCCGACGGGCTTGAGCTCTGCCGCGTTCATCTGGATCGGCGCGGGCGTGGGTGCCTTGATCCGGCCCGTGGGCGGCTGGCTCTCAGACAAGATCGGCGGGGCAAGGGTGACGCACTGGGACACGATCATCATGATCGCCTCGACGATCGGAGCCGGCTACACCGTCTCCTTGGCGATGCAGTCGCCCGATCCCACCCAGTATTTCGTCGTCTTCCTGTTGTTCTTCATCGTGCTCTTCGCGACCACAGGCATCGGCAATGGCTCGACGTTCCGAATGATAGGCGTCATCTTCAGCAAAGACGTCCGTGGGCCAGTTCTCGGATGGACCTCAGCGATCGCCGCCTACGGCGCCTACCTGATCCCCAAGATCTTCGCGACGCAAATCCAAGCCGGTACGCCGCAGTACGCGCTCTACGGCTTCGCTGCTTACTACGCGAGCTGTCTGGTCCTCAACTGGTGGTTCTACGCTCGCAAAGGAGCCGAAGTCTCCTGTTGAGCCTCCCGGAACCGAGAACTGCTGTTCTTTTTTCTATGCGGGGGCTATCCTGGACCACTCCGGAGCCGTAACACCGGAGTTGCAGCGAGGAGGGTTCGATGAATTCTTCGGAGCTTGAGGAACAACCGAGCGCGCAGCCTCGTGGTTTCGTGCGAGAGGGGTTCGTTGCAGGCCTGATCGGCGCGCTTGTGGTCGCGGCGTGGTTTCTTCTCGTCGATGTCATCGCGGGGAGACCGTTCTTCACCCCGGCTGTGCTTGGTTCGGCCGTCTTTTTCGAGCTCCGAGATCCCGCGGAGGTGACGATCAGCGTGCAGGCCATTCTAGCCTACACCTCGATTCACATCGTTGCTTTCGTAGGCGTGGGTGTCGCCGCCGCAGCAATACTCAAAGATGCCGAGAAGGACCGTGGGGTCCTCTGGTTGGCCCTCGAATTCTTCATTGCGATCGAGTTCGGGTTCTACGCGGTGGTTGCGATCGTCTTCATGCCTTTGTTGGCGGAGTTGGCATGGTTCAACGTGGCCGCCGGCAATCTGATCGCGGCGGGTGCCATGGGGTACTATTTCGTTCGCGTCCACCCCATGCTCAGAAAGGGTCTCTTACAGTGACCCGCTGCGCTGGCCGGCTACCCGCCGATCAAGCTCATCCCGACGTGCTCGTGCTCCTGCACGTCGGGGTCCAAGAAGCGGTGTCCGGGCTCCTTCCCCGAAAGGGACCACTGCATCGCCCAAGCCAGGTCGAGGTCGCTTCCATCGGCGCGGATGATGTCGCGTAAACTGACGGCCTGCCTCGAGGCAAGGCAAGCGCGGATGTCTCCGTGGGCCGTCACGCGGACACGATTGCAAGTGTCGCAGAAGTCATCGCTGATCGGCGTGATGAACCCGACTCGACGATCAGACCCGTCGCGCGCTTGCAAATACTTCGCAGGACCGTGTCCTTCGACACCCGCTGCCGCCGCGTGCAGGACGCGCTCCCCGAGTGCATCGGTCACGTCGGCAGTGCTCATCCGTGCGCTCTGCGGCAATTTGGCTCCCTCACCGAGCGGCATTAGCTCGATGAAGCGGGGTGTTATGCCGATCGACCAGGCAAAATCCACAATGCGACCGAGCTCATCGTCGTTGTGCCCGCGAAACGGCACCGTGTTGAGCTTCACCTCGAAGCCCGCATCGAGCGCCGCGTAGATGCCCGCCAAAACACGCCCCAAATCCCCGCCGCGCGTGATTTGTGCAAAGCGGTCCGCATCCAGTGTGTCGAGCGAGATGTTCACGCCGTGAAGGCCTGCGGCCTCGAGCGGCTGCGCGAGCTCGTCGAGTCGGGTCGCGTTGGTGGTCATGACCAGGCTCTCCACCTTGGTACGTCGCGACACCAACTCCACGAGCCGGACGATGCCCTTGCGCACCAACGGCTCGCCACCTGTGAACCGGACGCGCTGAATGCCTCCTGACGCGAACACGGACACCAACCGGGCCGTTTCCTCGAACGTCAGCAGGTCTCGCCGCAGGGCGTGATCCTCTTCGCCGCTCGGCGGCATGCAATAGACGCATGCAAGATCGCAGCGGTCGGTCACGCTCAAGCGCAAGTACGTGTACCGGCGGCCTCCCGCATCGCGAAAGAGCGGAATCGCATCAAACTCATCCGGTCGGGGCGGCCAATCTTCATGAGTGGCAGCCCGACGTCGCACTACGGGCAACCGGTGCACCGGGAAGAGGCTAGGCTTCGACGCTCCGGATTCACGTGGAAGTCCAAATATGAGCCGTGATAGGCCGGATTTGATGTCCTCTAACTATACTTTTCGTAAAATATTAACTATACTTTTTGTTAATGAATGTTGCAGAGTTTGACGCGATCGTGATCGGTAGTGGGCCTGGGGGAACCAGCTGCGCGACGCTGCTGCAAAAGCGCGGCGTTCGCACCTTGCTGGTGGAAAAGAACGACGTGCTGGGCGGCAAGATGATCAGCATCGAAAAGGACGGCTACGCCTACGATCTTTTCCCCCACGGTCAGGTGCCGATGACCCAACCCGCGTTCTATCAGATCTATGAGGAGCTCGGTGTGGCTGACGAGTGGGCGCCGGCGTTAGCCTCCGACGACCCGCGGGACATCATTCGTATCGCCTATCGTGCGCGCGACTGGAAAGAGTATCGCGAGGTCATGCAAGGCCAGGCGATGGAGGATCCCACGCCGTTCTTCAAACTGTGGGACCTCCCCGAGTCCGACCAAGAGCGCATCATGGAGTTCATGACGCAAATGGTGACGATGGAGGAGGAGGAGCTGCGGGAGCTCGACGACGTGACGATGCACGACTACCTCCTGCGCCACGACGTGCCCGATGCGATCTACAGCTACCTCGCGTTTCATGCGAACGCCTCACTGGCCGAGGCCATTGATCGCGTTGCAGCCAGCGAGCAAATCCTGATCATGCAGCAGATGATGCTCGAGGGCGGCGGCGGACAATACAAGGGGGGCTTTGGGCAACTGACCAAAGTTATGATCCGCGAGTTCGAAAAGAACGGCGGCACGCTGATCCGCCAAAACCGCGTCGAGCGTATTCTGATCGAAAACGGTGTCGCCGCCGGCGTGGTCACCGCCAAAGGCACCTTTCGAGCACCTGTGGTGGTCAGCTCCGCGGGGCTACAGCCGACGGTGCTCAAACTGATCGGGCCCGAGCACCTCGAGCAGTCCTACAGGGACTATGTCGCCGCGTTAGAGCCCGGTTGGGCCTTCACCAGCATTCGCTACTTCCTCAAGGAACCGGTGATGGACGTTGCGATGTACGTGACCTATTCCGACGAGAGCTGGTGGAACAAGGAACGCTACGACCGCTGCGTGGCGGGCGAGATCCCCAAAGAGGTCATCCTCTTCATGGTCAACCACTCCTTCTACGACGAGAACGCCGCGCCTCCCGGCAAGCAGGTGTTGGTCTCGGGAACCATCTGCCCGCCAGACCCCGACTCGACACAGATCGAGGGTCTCTGGAAGGTCATGGACGAGCAGATGGTGAAGCTGTTTCCCAACATTTGGGAGGCGACTGAGCGACGGGAGTACGGCGGCCCGAGAGAGATCAGCAAGCTAACCCGGGACAGCGTGCTGCCGGGCCACGGTGGCGAATGTGTGGGTCTCGGGCAGATTGCGGGACAGTGTGGACGGTTCAAGCCTAAGTCCAAATCGCCGATTCCGGGAGTGTACTTCGCGGGCGCCGACGCCGGTGCCGCCGGCATGGGCACCCACCAATCGGCCCTCTCGGGCATGGCGGTTGCCGATATGGTCGTCGAATATCTGGACGAGCAGAAAACGGATCCGCGAGTGGCTGCGTCCGGCTAGTTCGCTCGTCAGCTACTGGGGTGGTACCGAAAAGCCGTCCGTCACCGGCTCGCGCTGTTCGAAGTGCGGCCCCAGTTGCTGGTGCAAGGCGTCGACGGTCCAGGGGGCGTCGGCGGTGTTTTCGAAGCGGGTCTCGAGGGTAGGGCGACCGACGACGGTGACCTGCTTGCCCCAGACCACGAACACCTCTCCTGAAATGCGCTGTGCTTGGGGCGAGGCGAGGTAGGCGACAAATGGCCCGATGTTTTCCGGATCATAGACGTCAAAGCCGGACTCGGGTTTGGCGAACAGTGCGGCGTAAGGCCCGCTGTCGTTCATGCGCGTTCGTGCCCGGGGGCAGATCACGTTGGCCGTCACGCCGTACCTGATCATCGCCTGGGCCGCGGCCATGGTCATCGCGGTGATGCCGGCTTTGGCGGCGGCGTAGTTGGGTTGTCCCACCGAGCCAAAGAGAAAAGCCTCCGATGAGGTGCTCACTAGGCGCCCGTAGACGGTTTCGCCGGCTTTGGCCTTCTTACGCCAGTACTCGGTGGCCAATCGCATGCTGCAGAAGTGGCCCTTGAGATGCACGCGGATCACAGAGTCGAATTCTTCCTCGGTCATGCTGAAAATCATGCGGTCACGGAGGAAGCCGGCGTTGTTGACGACGATGTTGAGGTCGCCAAAGGTATCGACGGCTTTTTTGATCATCGCGGCGGTGTCGTCCCAGCTCGCGACGTCGCCAAAGGCAACGATGGCCTCGCCGCCGAACGCCTTGATCTCTTCAACCACCTGCTGGGCCGGCTCCTCGTCAGCCCCTGAGCCGACACTTGTGGTCCCCAGATCGTTGATCACCAGGCGCGCGCCTTGTTTGGCCAGCGCAATGGCTTCCACGCGGCCGAGTCCGCGCCCGGCGCCGGTTACGATCGCAACTTTTCCGTCCAAGTCTCCCATGTCTCTCTCCTTTAAAGACGCTCGATAATCGTGCCGGTGCCCACCGAGGCGCCGCAGCACATGGTGATCAAGGCTGTGCTCTTGTCGGAACGCTCGAGCTCGTTGAGCGCGGTCACGATCAGACGCGTACCCGTGCACCCCACCGGGTGGCCGAGAGCCATCGCGCCGCCGTTGACGTTGAGCTTGCTGCGATCCGCGTCGAACTCCTTGAGCCAAGCCAACACGACCGAGGCGAAGGCTTCGTTGACTTCGTACAGATCGATGTCGTTTAGCGTCATGCCCGATTTTTTCAGGATCAGCTTCGTGGCGTCGACCGGGCCGTTGAGCAGGTAATAGGGGTCTGTGCCGACGAGCACGTCGGCGACGATCCGGGCGCGTGGCCTGAGGCCCAGCGCTTTGGCCTTGTCGGCTGACATCCAGAGGATCGCGGCGGATCCATCGGAAATCTGCGAAGAGTTACCGGCGGTATGAATGCCACCTTCCGCGACCGCTCTTAGGCCGGCGAGCCCTTCGAGGGTCGTCTGACGCAGCCCCTGATCCCTGTCCACCACGCGGGTTTCACCGCTGGGCTTGCCGTCCTCACCCAGCACCGGGGCTTCTACGGTGAGGATCTCGTTCTCGAAGCGGTCTTCCTCGACGGCGCGGGCTGCCTTCTGCTGTGACTCGAGCCCCAACTGGTCCGCTTCTTCGCGAGTGGTGTCGTATTTCTTGGCTAGGCGTTCGGCGCTGGCGAATTGATCAGGGGTGGAATCCCAGGGCCAGTCTTTAGGCAAGAAGAATCCCGGGCCGTTCATTATGTTCTGCCCCAAGCCCACACGACTCATGCTCTCTACGCCGCCGGCGATGCCGCAATCGATGCTACCGGCCTTGATCATGGCCGAGATGAGATGATTGGCCTGCTGGGCTGATCCGCACTGGGCATCGATGGTCGTGCCGCCCACCTGGTAGGTGTCGCCCACGGACAGCCACGCGTTGCGCACCACGTTGCCGGCCTGCTCGCCGGCCTGGGTCACGCAACCGCCGATAATCTGGTCCAGGTGCTCCCTGTCGACCCCCGCCTTTTCCAAGACCCCCCGCAGTGAAAGCGAGAGTAGCTTGGTGGCGTGCAGCCCAGACAACCAGCCTTTCACGGCTTTGCCCCGTGCGATCGGTGTTCGCACTGCCTCGATGATTACCGCTTCACGCATCTCTGTTCCTGCTTCCTGCGAGCAACCGTTGCCCGCGCTTAAAGATGACCCAAAACCATGGCGCTGGTCGGAATACCGATCCCCGCGGTGACCAGCACGTGCTCGCATTGCTTCGGTTGATTGCGAGAATCACCGCGGATCAGCCGCACTCCCTCGTTGACCCCGTTCATCCCATGGATGTAGGCCTCGCTTAGTTGGCCACCGTGTGTGTTGGTGGGTAGCCGGCCGCCTAGCGCGAGGTTGCCGTCTTTGACGAAATCTTTGCTCTCACCCGGCTTGCAGAAGCCGAAGGACTCCAGCTGCCAGAGCACGATCGAGGTGAAGGCGTCATAGATCACCGCCGCGTCGATGTCTTTTGCGCTGAGCCCAGAGGTTTGCCACACCCTCTGTGCAACGCGATCCATCTCAGGGATCGCGGCCATCTTTTCGCGGTAGAAGCTGGTCATGACCTCCTGGTCGTCTCCAGCGGCCTGAGCCACCCCCCGGATGATCGCTGGCTTCTGCTTGAGGTCCTTGGCGCGCTCGACGCTGGTCACGATGCAGGCCGCTCCACCGTCGGTTTCGAGGCAGCAGTCCAGCAGATGCAGCGGATGCACGATCCAGCGCGACGCTTGGTGATCTTCGAGAGACATCGTCTTGCCGTGGAAGATCGCGTCGGGGTTTTGCTGCGCGTGCTTGCGCGTAGCCACCGCGACCCGGCCCAGATCCTCGCTGGTGCAGCCGGTGTCGTGCATGTAGCGCTGGGTGAACATCGCCACCCAGCTGGTCGGCGTCATCAGTCCGTAGGGCATGTACCAGCCCCAGTGGATCAGGTCTGAGGTGATCAGGTCGCCGGCTACGCCCGAGCTATAACGCTGACCCGAACGACCGTTGAGCGCGCGATAGCAGACGACCGCGGTGGCTTCACCCGTCGCCACTGCCATCGTCGCTTGATGCAACAAGCCGATGGCCGCTCCGCCACCGTGAGGCATGGTGGAAAAGAAAGTAAGCTCGCCGCAACCTACCGTGCGTGCCAGCTCGATATCGTCGGTGGAATCCAACGTGAAGCTGGTCATTCCATCGATGTCGTCAGGTTTCAGCCCTGCGTCCTCGATAGCCGCCTTGACGCACTCGGCGGCCAGTTGCAGCTCCGAGCGCCCGGAGTTCTTGGAGTACTCGGTCTGCCCGATGCCGGCGATCGCCGCCTCATTCTTCAATGTCGTTGGCATGAGCTTAGGCTCCTCTCGGCAGTGCGACGCTGACGCTGGCGGTGGCGTGCGCGCCCCACGAGTTCTTTCCGATCACTTCGATGTCGACCACGCTCTGTTCTTCGTCCTTTTGCAAGACCTTGCCGGTGAGCTTCATCGTGTCGCCTGGCACATTGGGAGCGCCTAGCTTGACCCCCAGCTTCTTGATCACCGCGTTGGGCCCGGCCCAGTCGGTTACATAACGGCTAACCCAGCCATTGGTGGTCAGCACGTTCATGATCACGTCCGGCAAACCCTGGGCTTGGGCGGCCTGCTTATCGTGATGCACGGGGGTGTAGTCGTTGGAGGCCAATGCCCCGGCGATGATCAGCGTTGAGGTCATTTCGATCGCCAACTCTGGCAACACGTCGCCCACCTCGACCTCTGCGAGGGTTCGGGTCTTCAAGCTGGACATCACATTACCTCCTGCAGATCTTGCGGTGGATTGGCCGCCATCTGCGCGCCCAAGCGGCTCAATTGCAGCGCAGCGCCTCCTAGCATCAGCTCCAACGCCTTTGCCCAGAGGAAGTAGCGGTGGATCGGGTAGTCCAGATCCACGCCGATGCCGCCGTGAAGGTGCATCGCGCTATTGGCGATGCGCGATCCTGCGTCGGCGGCCCAGAACTTGGCGATCGCTATTTCGTCGTTGGCCGGTCGACCCTCTTCGAGCAGCCAAGCTGCGCGCCAAGCAGACCAGCGTGTCGCTGCAAGATCGATGTAGTCGTCGGAGCAGCGATGTTGCACCGCCTGAAACGATCCCACGGGCACGCCGAACTGAACTCGCTCCCGCACATACCCTGTGGTCATCTCCAACGTCCGTTCGGACACACCAACTTGGAGGAGGCAGAGCGCGGCTAGCGTGCTCTGATAGATCCACTCGAGGATCTCGCGGCCATTTTCGGCGTCGCCCAAGAAATCGGCCGGTCCGACGGGCAGATCGGTCAGCTCGAGCAAGAAGAGGGGCTCACCGGTGGAGGTGCGGCTTTTCGTGGCGCGCAGGCCCGGCGCCGCCGGGTCGACGAGAAAGATTCGCAGACCTTCAGCACTTTGGGCCGGGATGATGATCCGCTGAGCAAGGTCGACCGCTGGCACCTCGTGCTTGGCGCCGCTGAGCTTGTAACCATCGCCATCTTTGACGGCGCGGGTGGTCGGCTCCAGAGGATCCTGAGCAGCCGGTTCCTCGAGCGCCGCGGTTAGGATCAACTCGCCAGCGGCGACGGCCGGTAGGTAGTCTTGCTGTTGTTGCGGCGAGCCGAATTTTGCGATCGGCAGCGCGCCCATCACCAAAGTTGGAAGCAGTGGAACGGGCGCCAGCTCGCGGCCTTGCTGCTCCAGCAGCAAGCACAGCTCCAGTAGCCCATAGCCCATGCCACCGTGCGCCTCGGGGACCGGGATACCAAGAAGGTCGGCCTCGGCCAGTTGTTTCCACAGTGCGTCGTCGAACCAACGGTCCTGGCCTTCAATCTGCTTGAGCCGCGCGCTGGTCACCTCGGCCTGGAAGATCTCTCCGGCCAAGTTCCGCAGCATCTCTTGCTCTTCGGTGAAGTTGAAATCCATCGACTGCCTCTAGACTAGCCCTTCACCGGTCGAAAGAGCGGCAGCGTCAGCTCGTCGTCGACCTGCTCGAAGTACAGCTCTACCGGCATACCGATCTCGATCGCGTCGAGATCGTTGGTGACGAGGTTGGAAACAAAGCGCGTACCCTCCTCGAGGTCGAACACTCCTATGGCGTGGGGATACTCGAAGGGCGGAAACTCCGGATAGTACATCAGCACGTAACTGTGCACCGTGGCCTTGCCCGACGCTTCGATCGACCCCCATTTGAGCGACTGACAGTGCGGGCACATGGGGCGGGGAGGGTGACGAAGCTTGCCGCACGACTCGCACTTTTGGATCAGTAGTTTCTCGTTGGCAACGCCTTGATCCCACCACCAAGCATTGTCGTGGCCGATCGCCGCGCGCATCCGCTTGGGCTGGGCCGGCGCAGACGCGGAGGAGGAATCCTCGGACGCTGCTGGTTTCTTGGCGGGCTTGTACTTGAGCACCCGGAAGGTCATCGAGCCCACCTGCTCACCGTGCTGATCAACAAAGGTGAGGCGGGTGTTGATGAAGTAGCCGATGCCCAGGCCCGTGGCCTTTTGTTCGGAGATCGACTCGATCACGGTGGTGGCCGAAACGCGATCGCCCGGGCTTGAGGTAGCGATCGTATTGCTGGTCGCAGTTGGTCGCGACCACGCCGACATAGCCATACTCGCTCGAATACCGCGTGTAGCTGCTGCTGCAGATCTTTGGGTGCGTCGGGGATCAGGGCCGCGCCATTTCGATGCCCTTGAGGGTCCAGGCCTGCAGCATGGTGGGCGGCGCGACGAGACCGCCAAAGACCGATTCCTGGGCTGCCTCCGGGTCGACATACACCGGGATTGCTGTCGAGCATCGCGTCACACCACTGTCGGATCGCTGCTTCGCTGACCGCATCGCGCGCGACGTCCGCCGGGCCGATGGCCTTGCCGACGAAGGTTTGGATTTTGCGCTCTAGCTCTTCTCTGCTCATGGCATCCCTCGACGCGCGCCTAGCGCCTGCTCCTTGGCAGCGACAAACCCACCGTCGCGATGATGTCGCGTTGCACCTCGTTGACGCCGCCACCAAAGGTCAGCGTCGTTGCACTGCGGTAGGCGTGCTCCAGCAGCCCGTCGAAGAGGCAGCCGGGTTCGCCCGTCAGCTGGGTCCCTGAACGACCGGCGATCTCCAACAGCAATCGATAGCATTCGACGAAAAACTCCGAGCCAAAAACTTTGACCGCCGAGGCTTCTTCCATTCGCGGGGTGCCGTTGGTCAGGCTCCAGGCCGAACGCCAATTGAGCACCTTGAGCGCTTCGAGACGCGCGCGGACCCGCGCCAGATTGTGCTGCACCCAAGGCTGTTCGATCATCGCTCGGCCGTCGGGCCCCGTGAGCTTTGCCGCCCAACTCCAGACCTCGTTGAGCACACGATCCGCCGGGCCCGGAGTGGCGAGGGCAATGCGCTCGTGGTTGAGCTGCGAGGTCAGAAGCCGCCAGCCACCGTTGAGCTCTCCGACGAGGTTCTCTTTGGGGATGCGGACGTTCTCGTAGTACGTCACGTTGGTGCGCTCGTAGCCGACCGTATAGATCGGAGTGCAGGAAAACCCCTCGGCGTCGGTGGGTACCAAGAACATCGAGATGCCTTTGTGTTTGGCCCTCTCGGGATCGGTGCGCGCGGCAAGCCAAATGTAGTCGGCGTCGTGGGCGTGGGTCGTGAAGATCTTGCTGCCATTGATGACCCAGTGGTCACCATCCAATTCTGCCCGGGTGCTCAGCGAGGCGAGATCGGTACCGGCCTCCGGTTCGGTGTAGCCTACGCCGAAGAACAGCTCGCCACGGAGGATCTTGGGTAAGAGCTCTTCCTTTTGGGCCGCCGAGCCAAACTGCATGATCGTTGGTCCAATGGTGTTGACGCTGATCACCGGCAGCGGTGCTCGTGCGCGCCATGTTTCGTCCCAGAAGATGAACTGTTCGAGAGCCGTCATGTTCCGGCCGCCGTACTCTTCGGGCCAGCCCAGTCCCAACCAACGGTCCGCGCCCAGCTGCGCTACGATCTGACGAAAGACGGGTCCGCCCATCTGCAGGCGTTCGGCGTCGTAGGCGCGCTGAAGCTCAGGGGTGAAGAGGGTCCGGTAGTAGTCGCGGATCTCCTGC
>PVMK01178716.1_pt1 | contig 12800 bp, 10 predicted proteins | sample 1853481 | NCBI WGS metagenome assembly PVMK01 (sample SAMN08533507, study PRJNA380276) | Marine sediment metagenome, whole genome shotgun sequencing project.
CGGTGAAATCTTCATTGTGGACCCCTTATTCAAAATCGAAAACCTGGTCCTGCGGGCCTCCGGCTCGTAGCCTACGCCTCGGAGAGCCAGGTCAGAGATGATCGGCTCTGCTATAGATCAAATCTGTTCATGGTTTCAGGTGTCAGGAAAGGATCGTAAACAAATGTTGGAGGTTAGAGGTTTGAGGCAAAGCCTTCGGCTGATGGAGGTTTAGAGGTCTGAGGTTTGAGGCAAATATAGTCCGATTTTTTTAGCCTCAAACCTAAAGCGCAGCGCTCCTCCAACCTCTTACATCGTCGTGTGGCCTCCAACCTCAAACCTAACGCATTCGTATGAAGATCCTGAATTCCTCAATTTTCCCTGAAACCTGACACCTGAAACCTGAACCCTGCTTTACTCCGGTTCACGCCGCATTCCTATCCAGTCTGAATGGAAAACACCCTCCTCATCGAGCCGTTCATAGGTGTGCGCTCCGAAATAATCTCGCTGGGCCTGCAGCAGGTTGTGGGGCAGTCGCTCACATCGATAAGCGTCGAAATAGGTCAGGCCGGCGCTGATTGCCGGAATTGGAATCCCGATCCGGGCTGCCGTGCTTACGGTATTACGCCAGCCGTTCTGGCTCGATTCCACGGCCTCTTTGAAGTAAGGATCGAGCAGCAGGTTTTCCAATTCAGGTTTCTGGTCGATGGCTCCACGAACCCGGTCCACGACAGCCGCCCCGAACACACCTCTCCCCCGCTAGAGGAGGGGTATTCCGCCATCTTTTAAATCCCAGCCATATTTTTCCGCCGCCGCCTGCAGCTCGAAGAATCCCTGAGCATAACTGCAGATCTTGGAAGCATAAAGGGCCTGTCGAACCGACTCGATGAACTCTTCGCGATTCACCGATTTACGGAATTTTTTCTATGGCAGCCTCCGGTCCGGAGAGGACCTTGCTGGCCCGGACGCGCATCTCTTTCAAAGCCGACAGGTTACGGGCGAACACCGCTTCAGTGATCAACGTCGTCGGAACGAACAGATCAAGAGCAGATTGGGCCGTCCAGACCCCGGTTCCCTTTTGACCCGCCTTGTCCAGGACCATATCGACCAAAGCGTTTCCAGTCTTCGGATCCACTACCGAGAAGATGTCTCTTGTGATCTCAATCAGGTAGCTGTCGAGATCACCTGCATTCCATTGGGCGAAGACGTCATACAATTCATCATTGGAAAGACCCAGGCCGTCCTTAAGAAGGCTGTAGGCTTCACAGATGAGCTGCATGTCGCCGTATTCTATGCCGTTGTGAACCATCTTTACATAGTGACCGGACCCACCGGCACCGATCCACTTGCAGCAGGGAATATCTTTGTTGGGACCCACCTTGGCAGAGATCCCCTGGAAGATGGCTTTTACGTGGGGCCATGCATCTTCAGACCCGCCGGGCATAATGCTGGGACCATGACGCGCGCCCTCCTCACCGCCGGAAATTCCGGCTCCCAGGTACAGAATGCCGGTCGTTTTGAGTTCTTCGAGCCGCCTTTCGGTGTCGGGATAATAGGAGTTGCCTCCATCAATGATGATGTCCCCGGGTTCCAACAGCGGTACCAACTGCTTGACAGTCTGACTCACAGGCTCGCCCGCCTTTACCATCATCATAATGCGCCGTGGCCGCTTGAGGTTTTTTACAAGTTCTTCGAGGCTGTGGCAGCCCACAATTGACTTGCCTTGAGCCGGACCCGCTATAAATTCATCAACTTTGGCGGTCGTCCGGTTGTAAGCGGCCACCTGATAACCATGGTCGGCCATATTCAAAATTAGATTCTGACCCATCACGGCCAGACCGATGAGTCCAATATCGCAATGTTCCGTCATTTTTCTATCCTCCTTTGTTTTCGGGATTAAAGATAATACTCTCGTAAAAAGTCAGAAAAGCAAACTTTTTACGAGTGTGTTTTGTATTTGGTATTTAGTGTTTAGTATTCTAACATACCGGTATTGCATTATATATTTCATACCAAACACGAAACACCAAACACCAAACACTTATGAATTCGACTTTTTACGAATTCATTGCTGATTTTTCAAAACAATTCACCTATCCGCCAGTCCCCCGGTTGTTCCTTCCTTGACGGCCTCCAGGTACAACGCGGGTCCGTAAAGCGCGGTGCGGTCGTTGAGGATTATCTTTACCGGCATGGTCTCCAGCAGCGGCTGCATGCGCCCCTTGTCGAGGAAGCCTTGCATGAACAACGGGCCTTTGAACCGCTCGAGGTTTTTGGGCCCGATACCGCCTCCCAGATAGACCCCGCCGGTGGCCATGATCTTCAGGGCAAGGTTTCCCGCTTCCACACCGTAAAGATAAACAGACAGGTCCAGTGCTTCGGCACACAGGGGGTCCCGATCGTCCATTGCGGCTTTGGAGATGGCTGCAGCCGGGTCTCCCGCCGACATCTCTTCGCGTAACCGGGATGGTGCCGGTACACCCCGGTGTGACCGCAGGAAATCATGCACATTGACGAGGCCCATACCCGAAACAACCCGCTCCCAGCTCACGCGCTCGAAGCGCTCACGCAGGTATTTGAGCAGGGCAATCTCCAGGTCGCTTGAGGGGCTGAAACCCGCGTGGCCGCCCTCACAGGCAAACGGCCAATGGCGCTGTCCGTCCCAGTACAGGCCCGCCTCGCCGAGACCGGTACCGGCAGATATGATGCAGGCATTACCCCCGGCATCGGGGCTGCCTGCATTGAGTGGACAAAAGTCGTTCTCGCGCAAAGCACCGATTCCCCAGGCATTGGCCTCAAGGTCGTTGATCAGCGCAACGCGCTCAAATCCGAACAACGCCGCCATGGCCTGTTCTTCAACAATCCATGGCAGATTCGTGGCCTGTGCCCGCCCGCGTTGTACGGGGCCGGCGATGCCGAAACAGGCCTGCCGGCAACCGGCACTGTCATCACCGAGGAAATCCCGGACGATGTCTTCCAATCCGCTATAGCTGCTACTGGAATAGCTGCGTTCCGTCACGGTCTCCAGGTGCGTGCCGTCAACATCGAACACTGCCAGGCGCGTCTTGGTCCCACCGATATCCCCCGCCAACACCTTCATTTTTCCTCCTGCTTGCTCATCATCGCCGTTGGTAAACGGCAGTCATCCGCTCTTTATCAAATATTGGCATCTGGAGTACTGGAGTATTGGAGTGTTGGAGTAATGGAAAAACCAAATGACAAAACCCCAGAAATTCCGTTAAATATTTTTTTGCATACATTCTTTGTGATTTCAATACTTCACCACTCCAGCACTCCAGTTCTTGTTCTTTTCCAGCTGTCACGGATATTCCAATAACCAACAGTCTTGTTTCACACCCTCTTCCGCCAGAGGCGGAAAATTGACTATTGACTATAGAATATTCAATAATCAATCGAAAATTATCAATCAGTCATTTTATCCTGAAACCGACTAAAGTTTTCACCTGATCTGACGATATCAATCATAATGGACGATCAAAGAAAAGAAACCATTCTCTTTGTCGATGATGAAGAGAGTATCTTGAATGTTGTCACTGATTTTTTTAAGCGTCAGGGCTATCGAATCCGCACCGCCGTTAACGGTGTGGAAGCCATGAAAATTATCGGCAATGAAAAGGTGGACTGCTGTTTCACCGATATTAATATGCCGGTCATGAACGGGCTGGATCTCGCCGAAAACATCAGATTACATGATAATACCATGCCGGTCATCGTCATGACCGGGTATCCGTCCCTTGAAAACACCATTCAAACCATCAAAAACGGCGTTGTTGATTTCCTGATTAAACCGGTCAGCCTCAAACAGATGGAGCTATGCATGCGGCGTGTGCTGCGGCAACGCGGGCTTTTTATCGAGAACGTCCTGCTAAAGGAGGAGGTCCGGAGCAAAGAACGTCTTGAGAAATTGAATCAGGAGTTGCTTTATAAAGTGGACGAGCTGAACATGTTAAATAAGATTATGAGCAGCTTTACCAGCATTGTTTCCAGCGCCGATGTTTTCAAACGTGCGGTGGACATTGCTCTCGAAATCACGCATGCCGACCACACCATGTTTCACATCATCAACGAGGCAGTCAAGCAGCCCTTTGAAGTTGCCTCGGCGGTTACGCCTCCGACTCAAATAGGTGATAAACATACGCAAAATCACCAATCGCCTCGACCAAAATCCAACGGCGGGCAACCGGCTGTGGATCAATCGTCCATTTTGGACCTGATTATGGAGGTTGTGTCGGATGAAATACCGCTGCTTATTTCGCAGAATAATGGTGTTCGCGGTCTGCCGACGGATCTCTTGTCCGCGATGCTCGTACCCTTGAAAATTCGTGACAAAGTTTTCGGCATCCTGACCGCCGGGATCCGGGAAGGTGACAACCGTTTCAGCGAAAAGGACCTATACTATTTGTCTTTTATGGCTCAGAGTGCGGCCCAGTCCATTGAGAATCTGGCCCTGTACGAAAATATTTATGAGAATCTATTCGCCACGCTTTATGCATTTGTCAACGCGGTTGAGGCGAGGGATCTTTATACCCGGCAGCATTCCAGCCGCGTCACCGGGATTTCGCTGATTATCGGCAAACATTTGGGGTGCAACGTCGAGGAGCTGGATGTTCTAAATTTCGCCGGGCACCTTCACGATATCGGCAAAATCGGAATCCGCGATGATATACTGCTTAAGCCGGGCCGGCTTACCGACGAGGAATTTGAAAAAATTAAGCAACACCCGGCTATCGGTGCCAACATACTGGAACAGTTGGGTATGTGGGAGAAAGAAAGGCAAATAATTCGCTGCCATCATGAACGGTTCGATGGAACCGGGTATCCGGACGGCTTAAAGGAAAAACAGATTCCCTTTCTGGCTCGAATTCTGTCGGTGGCAGATGTGTATGACGCGATGGCATCGGATCGCGCCTACCGCAAACGCATGGAAGAAAGAATAATCCTCAAGGTAATCCATGAGGGCTCCGGCAGCCAGTTTGATCCGGATATCGTGTCTGCTTTCGATGCGGTGTATCAACAGGGCATAATATTACGTTACATGGAAACCGGTCAAATGGAAGACATTGAACGGGTTCATCCTAGTTAACCCGCCCTGATAAACAGCAAATCCAGGCTTCTATAAAAATAGTCGGAATCAGATTCGCTTCATTGTAAACCAAGTTCCCCTCTTGATTTGACATCCCATTCTTTCTAAGCCATACTTATTCTTAATAATTGGTCGGGGCGAGAAGATTTGAACTTCCGACCCCTTGAACCCCATTCAAGTGCGCTACCAGACTGCGCTACGCCCCGACACAAAAATAGCTACTAACATGTTGATTGCAGTCTGTCAAGAAAGGATAGGAAGTTTTCGGTTGCGAGATTTAATCAGGTAATCTGATGAATTTAAAAGAGATAGTTACTTCCTGGGATATTAATGTTCTAAACCTTCTGATTATTTGCATGATCACGGAGGGATTTGATCGATGACGGAAATGCAAGACATCAGGGTGCCTGCCCGTCTCAGCCCGGGTGATACGATGGGAATTGTAGCGCCGGCCGGCCCTTTTGATCGAGATACCTTTGCGCGGGGCACCAGATCTTTGCAAGACTTAGGGTTTAAGGTTTTTACCCCGCCGGGGTTGCTGGATGCCAATGGTTATCTTGCCGGTTCCGATCAACATCGGGCCCATTTTATCAATCAACTGTTTGCGGATAAAAGTATTGATGCCATTATCTGTGCCCGGGGGGGGTACGGTTCGATCAGAATCCTTCCCTTGCTGGATTACCCGACGATTGCCGATAATCCGAAAGTTTTCATCGGCTTTAGTGACATTACCGCCCTTTTAGGCGTTCTGGCGGATCGCTGCCGACTGGCAACCTTTCATGGGCCCGTGGTTACCTCACTGGCTGATGCGTCTGCCGATACCAGCCATTCTTTGCTGCAGGCAGTATCTTCGGGCGCCAAACTTGAATTCATGGGAGTCGGGGGGATAACCATCAAGGGGGGATGCGCAGCGGGAATTGTGTGCGGTGGCAATCTGACAACCCTGTGCCATCTGGTCGGTACCCCTTTTGCTCCGAGTTTTACCGATAAAATTTTATTTATAGAAGATCGAGCGGAAGCGCCTTACAGAATCGATCGAATGCTGGTGCACATGAAGTTGGCTGGCTGTTTCGAAAATCTGGCCGGGATTGCACTTGGATCCTTTGAAGAATGCGGTCCCATCGACGACCTTTACAATATCGTCGCAGAAATCTTTCAGGATAAATCGTTTCCAATCTTTGCCGGGCTTGACGTCGGCCACGGGAAGAACAATCTTACGCTTCCCGTCGGAATCGAAGCGACACTGGATGCGGATGGCCATTCTTTGTCATATCATCGGGCAGCGACTATGAAGGCAGAAGGCAGAGGGCAGAGGACAAAGGACAGGATTCAGGTATCAGAAGACAGAGGACAGATGACAAAAGACAAAAGACAGAAGACAGAGGACAGAGGACAGAGGACAGGATTCAGGTATCAGAAGACAGCGGACCGATGACAGAAGATTGAATTGGGAAGTCGGAATTAGGAAGTCGGAAGTGGAAAAACAGAGCGCCTAGGGCAAAGGGCATAGCGGAAAAAGCTGAAGGTGAGAGGTTTAGAAGGTGGGAATGACTGGAAGTGGGAAGTGGGAATGCGGAAGTGGGAATTGATTGAAGTCGGAATGCGGATTGAAAGTAGGGCGGGCCTCCGCCTGGCGCGGCGTAGCTTAAGTGAAGACGGGTGGCCGCCTATAGGGTATCGCGAATCTATTAAGATGGTCAGCACAGAGGCCGAAATCAAACGATTCCAACATTCCAGTTGGTGTGAAGCCCCTAACTTGAACCTTTGAACCTCGGAACGTCTTTTTTCACAATAGTATCATTTTTTTGATGATTATTTTTTCTTGCGATGGTATGATAATTTTGATATTAATCGACTGAATTTTATCTATTATATTTTGCATTGGTTCTGCGCTATAATGGTCCTTAACTCTTTTCCAAACTTATGAAAAACCAGCTTCCGGCGAACCAAACATACGTCACCACCGTGTTCATACGTATCCCAGCAAAAAAAAATTGAACCCGAACAATCAACGTTCAGTGTCATTGCTAAAGGCTGGAGAGTTAACCATACATTTTACCAAGTGCCGCGATTGCGCGCGCGATAACGGGGGATTATGATTTTATTAGATCGAATTTTAGGTATGTTTTCCAACGATCTTGCCATTGATCTGGGGACGGCCAACACGCTGGTCTACGTGAAAGGCAAGGGAATCGTTTTGGGTGAACCATCCGTTGTCGCAGTCAGTACCGGCGACCGTTCTAAAAACCGGGTGCTGGCCGTCGGTCTGGAAGCTAAAAATATGCTGGGGAAAACTCCTGGAAATATTCGGGCGATTCGACCCATGCGTGATGGGGTGATTGCCGATTTCGAAGTAACCGAGGCCATGCTCAGGCATTTCATTCATAAGGTGCATAATCGCCGAACATTTGTCAGGCCCCGGATTATTATTGCAGTTCCGTCAGGAATTACCCAGGTTGAAAAGCGAGCGGTACGTGAATCGGCCGCATCTGCAGGGGCCCGGGAAGTATTTCTGATCGAAGAGCCCATGGCGGCGGCTATCGGAGCCGGCCTGCCCATTACGGAACCGACCTGTAACATGGTAGTCGATATTGGCGGCGGTACCACCGAGGTGGCCGTTATTTCATTAAAAGGCATCGTCTACAGCCGTTCCGTGCGGGTTGCCGGTGATAAAATGGATGCGGCGATTATTCAATATATCAAACGCAAATATAACCTGTTGATCGGTGAACGGACGGCCGAGGTAATCAAAACCACTATCGGCAATGCCTACCCGGATCCGCAGAATTTGGAAACCATAGAAGTTAAAGGACGCGATCTGGCTTCGGGTATTCCCAAAATATTGTCTATCGATTCGGAGGAGATCCGAATCGCCATATCCGAACAAATTGATGCCATCGTTGAAGCGGTCAAAATTGCTCTGGAACAGACCCCGCCGGAGTTGTCCGCCGACATCGTCGATCGGGGCATCGTCCTGACCGGAGGCGGGGCACTTCTAAAAAACCTGGACCGTCTGCTGCGAGAGGAAACCAGCCTACCGATCACGGTCTGTGAAGATCCCCTGTCTACGGTGGCCCTGGGGTCGGGCAAGGCGCTGGATAATCTCGATATTCTAAGAGAAGTTGTTATTACCTGAAATTTGCATGAAAATATGAATTTATTTACGCTCCAGGATCCCAATATTCGCCCTGTCTGCAGGGTGGGGCTTAGCGTGGCGAAACAAATCTATGTTCTCCAAAAAAATGGTGTTTATCGTTGGCGTCATCGTTTTGATAGCCGTCAACATAATTTTCCTCTCAGTTAACAGCAGACGTTATGCGACATTTGGTCTTGAGCGCGTTGCCATTTCATTTATTTCCCCCTTCCAGGAGCTGGTTACCCGATCGATTAGATTCACCAAGGACATCTGGTATCACTATTTTGCGTTGGTTACGATCGCCAAAGAGAACAATTTTCTGATACGCCAATTAAACCAGGCATCCGAAAAAAACAACCTGTGGCAGGAAACCGAGCTGGCCAACTCCCGCCTGCGCAATTTACTCGATTTTCAAAAAAACATTCCCGAACTGGTCGTAGCGGCTGAAGTCATCGGCAAAGATCCTTCGGCCTGGTTTAAAACGGTTATCATCGATAAAGGCCAGGCCGACGGTTTAACCAAGGGATTGCCGGTGGTCATGCCCCAGGGTATCGTCGGACAGGTGGTTGAAGTTGCCAATCGCTATTCCAAGGTAATGCTGATTCTTGATCGTAACAGTGCCGTGGATGCACTGGTTCAACGAACCAGAGCCAGGGGCGTTCTCAAAGGTGAATCAACGGATCAAATACGCCTGGACTATGTTCTGCGCAAAAAAGATGTTCAGGTCGGAGATATTGTTGTGTCATCCGGTTTAGACGGCATATATCCCAAAGGACTGCGGATCGGGTTGGTGTCGGAAGTTATTGAACATGAAGCTGATATATTCCATGAAGTATTTATCACACCTTATGTGGATTTCGAGAAGCTGGAAGAAGTATTGGTGGTCATGGATGTCCAAAAGCATAATATCGTGAGCCGGAAATGAGTTATTTTTTCAATATCAGTGTCTGTCTTTTTCTGGTGATTCTGCAGACGACTGTGATGCCCACTTTGCCGTTGCTGGACAGTTTCTATGATCTGTTGATTCCCGTCATCGTTTTCCTTGGTCTTTCCCGTCCGGTTCGCGAAAGTTTGCCTTTTGTTTTTTTTCTGGGATTCATCATGGACAATCTTTCCGGGAGTCCATTCGGTCTGTATCTGACGTCCTATTTCTGGTTGTTTATCGCTGTCAAAGGTGTCACCCAATTGCTTCAGGTCGGAAATCGGCTGCTTATTATTACACTGATTGTGGCAGCCGGGGTGCTGATTGAAAACCTGATCTTTTTAGGAACGCTGACCATTTTAGGCCCGGACCAGCAATTAGCCGGCAATGCCGCCAAAACCGTCACCATTCAGATACTCTGGGCCATCTGGACCGGCGCCATATTCCTGATGGTCCTTAGAAATTTGCAGAGTGGACTGGATACCGGTTTTAGAGCGATATATGCCCGGAAAGGCGAATCCGGACTAAGGTAAGAATGACCATTCGTCATTATTCATTTATATCATGTCCGATAAATACTTAAAAACAGCAGATGCCGATTGGTATCGACAACGCATTACAGGTGTTATGATATGCGTGGTGGCCGCTTTTGCTGTTCTCATTTTAAGGCTTATCTTCCTGCAGGTGATCCGCGGGGATGAATATCGACTGCTCTCATTAAACAACCGGATCAGACTGCAGAGCATAGATCCCCCCCGGGGGCTGATTTATGATCGGAATGGTGATGTTCTGGTGGAAAATCGACCGTCCTTTGATGTCGCCATTACTTTAAAGGATGCCCGGCCGGTTGAAACCACGATCGACAAGCTCTCACAGCATCTCGTGGTTCCTTTCGAGGAACTGATGTTAAAACTGTCTAGCAGCAGGGACGTATCGGCTTATAAACCGATTGTTATCAAGCAGGATATCGGCCGCAATGCATTGGCTTCAATTGAGGCTCATAAATACGACCTGCCCGGAATCGCGGTTAATGTTAAGCTGCGCCGACATTACCTCAATATACAGAATGCTGTGCATCTGATCGGATATCTGAGTGAAATTAGTCCCGGGGAGCTTGCCTCAGGAAAATATCCGGGACTGCGCCGCGGCGATTTAATCGGCAAGTTTGGGGCTGAAAAGGCCTTGGAAAGTTTTCTGCAGGGTGAACGCGGTGGGCGTCAGGTCGAGGTCAACGCCAACGGCCGGGTGGTCAGAGTGTTAAAAACCGTGGCCGCCAAACCCGGGCAGAATGTTCATTTAACCATTGATTTCAGGCTGCAAAAAAAGGCCGAATCGCTTTTAAGAGGAGTCGCCGGTGCTGCGGTCGCCATGGAGCCCGCTTCGGGTCGTATCCTGGCTCTGGCCAGCAGCCCTTCCTTTGATCAGAATTATTTTGTTGACGGTATGTCGCATGAGCAGTGGGACCTGTTGATATCCAACCCTTTCCGGCCCATGGAAAATAAGGCTATCCAGGGTGAATATCCGCCGGGTTCAACCTATAAGATCATCACCGCCATAGCCGGTCTGGTTGAAGGGGTTATCGATGAAAATACCGAAGTCTTTTGCCCCGGTTATTACCGATTCGGCAATCGTGTATACCGGTGCTGGAAAAAAGGCGGCCACGGTCGGGTAAAGATCATCAAGGCCATTGCCGAATCCTGCGATGTTTATTTTTACCAGGTTGGAGATCTGCTGGGTGTGGATCGACTGGCCTGGTATGCCAAGGCGGCTGGTCTGGGCTCTTCGACCGGGATTAGACTGGATAAAGAAGCCGAAGGCTTGATACCGACTGCCGCCTGGAAGAAAAAGCGCACCGGGGTTGTATGGCAGAAAGGTGAAACCCTGTCGGTTGCCATCGGACAGGGCTTTAACCTGGCTACGCCCCTCCAGATCGCGAGTATGATCGCGGCCATAGCCAATGGCGGGACGCGGTACAAACCCATTATTTTGGATTCAATCAAAACTGCTGATGGGCGTTTGGTATACCAGAATGAACCGCAGGTTATGGGGAAAATCCCCCTCACCGAACGGGCCCTGAAATTGGTCCGAAAAGGATTGTGGGAAGTTGTTAACAGTGATCGGGGAACTGCCCGCGGCAGCCGCCTGGCCGATATTTACTTCAGCGGGAAGACCGGGACATCCCAGGTGATCAGCCGAAAAAAGGATGATACGCGACCCGAGAATGAAAGACCGATCCATTTGAGACCGCATGCCTGGTTTGTGGCCTACGCACCCTCGGATGCGCCCCAAATAGCCATTGCCGTATTAATTGAACACGGCGAACACGGCTCCGGTGCTGCGGCGCCCATAGCAAGGGAGATGATCAAAACCTATCTGCGAAAAGATTGGCCGGTCGACCAAATGGCCAGGGATGAAGATCGGATTATTGAAGAAGGCCAAAGCGGCTAGATGATATAAAGAAAATGCCTAAAATGCGCTAAATTGCCTAAAGTGCCTAAAATTGTGGAATCGCTTCGCTCTGTCTTTTAAAAAAGCTGATGGTACCTGACCTCCATTAAACTAAGTATAATTGGAGCTAAAAATGATGAAGTTGCCGAAGTCTTTCAAATTATAATGATAGGATACCTTAATTTTAGTCATTTTAGTCAATTTAAATTTTAGTTCATTTATTGCAATAATTCACAACAACTCAATCAACAGCGATAAAAATTGTCGATACCGAACCACTAAGTGCTGATAAACCATGTTTGACAGAAGACTTTTACAATATTTTGACTGGGGACTTTTGGGCCTGGCTGTTTTGATTGGATGCTGCGGGTTGGTTATCCTTTTCAGTGCGGTGACCGCTGAGACGCCTTATCCCCAAAAAATCATATTTTACAAACAGCTCATCTGGTTTTCGGCGGCCCTGATAGCCATGGTTACCTCATTTTCAATTAACTATAAACTGCTGGATCGGTGGGGACAGGTCATTTACATCGGGTGTATTATTCTGCTGGTCTGGGTGCTGTTTTTCGGCAAATCGGCCGGCGGTTCAAGACGCTGGTTGATACTGGGACCCATATCCGTGCAGCCCTCAGAACTGGCCAAAATTTCCATTATGATTATTCTTGCGCGGTATTTTTCCAAGGATGCGAATACCAGGGGATTCACGCTGCGCGAGCTTTTTCGACCTTTTATCCTGATTCTAATTCCTTTTGTATTGATTGTGAAGCAACCGGATCTGGGGACCGCCGGTTTACTGGTATTGATTGCCGGATCGATCATTTTGTTTGTCAAAATTGAAAGGCGATCCCTGATTTACCTGATGATTTCATGTGCGGCGGTTATCCCGCTGGTATGGTTTTTCCTGAAGGAATACCAGCAGCGGCGGATATTGACGTTTCTTGATCCGGACCGGGACCCTCTGGGTGCCGGATACCATATCATTCAATCAAAAATTGCCATCGGTTCGGGCATGATTTCCGGCAAAGGGTTTTTAAAAGGTACTCAAAATGCCCTGTCTTTTCTGCCGGAAGAACATACTGATTTCATATTTTCTGTTTTGGCTGAAGAATGGGGCTTCATCGGGTCGGTTGTCGTAGTGTTGTTATTTTTGGTGCTGATTTTTTGGGGACTCAACATCGCGCAGGGTTGCCGGGAACCTTTCGGAACCATTT
>PVMK01174806.1_pt1 | contig 12798 bp, 12 predicted proteins | sample 1853481 | NCBI WGS metagenome assembly PVMK01 (sample SAMN08533507, study PRJNA380276) | Marine sediment metagenome, whole genome shotgun sequencing project.
AGGCTGCCCAGCGTAGTTTATTGGACAGATTAGGGTGTTCGATGGACATAGGTTGATTGGCTTGTCGATTTAGCGCTAATCCAGCCAAGAAACTGCGCTGGGCAGCCTGGGGATTTGCTCTTTATGGCATAACCCAACTTTTTGTTACACTTGCTACTTTCTTTCCGGCAAATATCATAAATGCGGAAATTTTTTTAACCGCTACAGGATTGCCCATCCAGGTTGTGCGAGCAGCAACTGCCATATTGATCATGTTTAGCTTGATCCGAGCCACCCAAATTATAGAAAAAGAGCGTCAGAATCAGTTATCCGCTGTTCAAAATGAGCGACTGGAGGCCTTAGAGCTCGTGCAAGATGAATTGGTAAAACGAGAGGCTTTGAGGCAAGAATTGCTTAAACATATTGTCATCGCGCAAGAAGAAGAGCGTGGACGAATATCGCGCGAATTGCACGACGAAACTGCGCAAACATTATCTGCGTTCGGATTAACTCTTGGGGCGCTAAGACAACGACTTGCCGATCAGCCTATTTTGATTGATCTAATTGATAAGTTGCAAACATTGAGCAATCAGATGTCATCCGGTATTTACCGTTTGGTTCATGATTTGCGTCCTACCCAGCTTGACGATTTGGGTTTAATTCCCGCTATTCAACATCTCACAAGTGAAGACCCGCGATTTAGCGGCCTAAAAGTAAATCTGGAAATCGAAGGGGAACTTCTGCGTATGGATCCTTTTATTGAAACCGTGTTATTTCGCGTGGTGCAAGAAGCCCTAAATAATGTTAAGCGCCATTCCCAAAGCGAGGATGTTGACGTACATTTTATATTTGAACCGAACCAAGTAATGCTATGTGTGCAAGACAAGGGAAAGGGATTTGAAATTAAACGACAAATAGAAAATGGAAATGGGTGGGGCCTGGCTGGCATGAAGGAAAGAACGGAATCCGTCGGCGGCATATTTAAAGTGGATTCCGCACCAAATTTTGGCACCCTTATCGAGGTCACTATCCCTTGTACAAGCACTGAGCATCATCATAATACGGGAGAAGTTCTATGAGCAGTATCCGCGTTGTGCTAGTTGACGATCATGAAGTAATCCGTACAGGTTTAAAAACATTTTTGGAAACGCAGGACGATATTGATGTTATTGGTGAGGCTAGCAATGGCCTCGATGCCGTAACAATTACTTTGGCGATGAGACCTGATGTTGTGGTGATGGATATCAGTATGCCCGAAATTGATGGTATGGAGGCCACGCGGAGGCTAAAAGAGCAATGCCCTAATTGTCATGTGCTGGCGCTAACGGTGCATAAAGATAAACAATATCTCTTTGAGATGCTGCGAGCTGGAGCAACTGGCTATATCACAAAGCAAGCTGCAGCGGATGAATTGGTATCAGCGATTCGTGCTGTATCGCTGGGAAATGTTTATTTACAGCCCACGTTGGCGCGTTTTTTATTGGATGATTACCAGCGATTAGAGTCACAAGCCGCTCAAAATGATGTCAAACTTACTAGCGATGATACCAGCCTCGATGTGCTGAGTAAGCGTGAGCGCCAAGTGCTGGAACTTGTTGCCGAAGGATTAACCAGCCCTCAAATTGGAAAAAAACTGGCCATAAGCCCGAAAACAGTTTCTCGGCATCGTGAGCGAATCATGAATAAACTCAACTTGCACTCCAGCGCAGCACTGGTCAAATTTGCTATTCGCACTGGGCTAATTGGACTTAATGATTAGATTTGGATGTCGAATTGTGCGGAATGATATCCAAAAATTGCGAGAATTCATCTATCAACCAATCAAATGTTGGCGGTTCCGGAGGTTGGTGATAGGGCAGCGTGAAGGTTTGGACTGTCAAATCAGTAAAATGATCCCGAACAATATTCAGCGTAGTTTCATAATCCAGCATGTCGTCGTAAATAGACATGCCAAAAAAGCATGGTTGGGGGAATGGACCGGTCGAACTGGCGTATTCCATATTGAAAATCTCGTCCATGGTATAGGCAAGAACATCTAGTGTGGAAGGAGGAATCTTGAGGGCATCTTTGCTGTTTAAGATTGATTTCTCTATTTTGGTAGCTTTGTGCAATACATTGATCAGCGCATTATCAAAGCGTCGACTATTCATCACTCGTATCAAGCCATGCTGCACAGATGGTATTTTAAATACTGAAGAGACTTGTCGAAATCCCCACTGGCGCACAGGCGAATACAATAAAGCACGTTTACTGACTAGTGGCGATAGCAATATTACTTGATTGATACGGTGCTCTAACGCTTCCAGGGTGCGTAATGTAAGTAAACCACCAAAAGAAAATCCCATTAGATTGAAAGTATCATGACCCATTGAATCCATAAAGGATGCCACTGTGGGGGGTAATAGACGGCTGTTAAAATGATTTGGATAAGGTGTGGATTTTCCATGGCCAGGCAGCTCAAAGAAATAAGCCGTATAGAGCTGCCCCATAAATTGTGTCAAGGGGAGCCACTGGCCAATTAATGAAACCGTTGCTGGAATAATTACCAGAGGAGGTCCGCTGCCGGCCTTGACATAGTGAAGTGTCGTGCCTGGTAATCTAACGGTACCAAATGTGGGGTGTGGAGGAGTATTCATAAAAAATCATTTAGTAGCTTGGATATTGGACATTCCAGAAACACTCATACGACGATTATTATTTTGAGTTTTCTTTCATGCGTCAGGCATGGTAACGGGGTATTGGAAAATGATCACATAGAGTTTGAACTTCATGCCTAACAGATAACTTGACTTTCTCATCGAGCGTATAATGACGATCATCAATCGCCATTACGGATGCAAGCACATTGTGGATTAGTGCGGCACATTGGATCATTTCTTTCGTGCCCATGCCGCGCACGGCCAAGCAATTAGTTCCCAGTCGCACGCCACTAGTTACCATTGGTGATTTCTTATCGTCAGGGATGCTATTTTTGTTGACCACGATATTACATTCTTCCAAGGCGCGCTCCGCAATCACTCCTGTAAGCCCTTTTGAAATTACATTGAAAAGGATGATGTGATTATCTGTACCGCCGGTGATAATTTGATAACCCTGGCGATTGAGATAAGCGGCTATGGATTTTGCATTTTCGATGATCTTTCTTGCAAGCATTTTGAATGCTGGAGTAATCGATCTGTCCAGTGCGCGCGCCTTGGCAGCAATTCCGCTTAAATTAGGTGTTCCTTGAAAGAATGGAAATACAGCTCGCTGCATGAGCTGTGATAAGGTGCCCTTACCATCGCGAAACAATTGATTATGATCGCGCCCCATCAAGATCAAACCGCCTCGAGGACCATATAGTTGTTTGTAGGTACTCGTTGTAGTGAAATGAGCGTGATCGATAGGAGAGGGATGCTCCCCTGCAACAATTAAGCCAGAAATATGCGAAATGTCGGCTAACAAATAAGCGCCAACTTCATCAGCAATGATGCGAAAACGCTCAAAATCAATCATGCGCGGATAAGCGCTGGCACCACAAATTATCAACTTCGGGTGAAGGAAATGTGCGATGCGAGCAACTTGATCGTAGTTTATGATGCCATTTTGATCTAGACCATAGCTAACGGGGTCGAAAATAGTGCCGCTGGCTGAGGCGCGGGAGCCGTGTGAAAGATGACCTCCTGATTTTAAATCGAGGCCAAGAATGGTGTCGCCGGGTTGTAGGAGGCTAAACATAACTATTTGATTGGCTGTTGTTCCTGAATGTGGTTGCACATTGGCGTATTGTGCCTGGAACGCTTGTTTTGCTCGGTCTACAGCAAGTCGTTCAATTTCATCAACCACCTGACATCCCGCGTGGTAACGTTTGCCAGGGTAGCCCTCAGTTGAGACATTGGTGGTTGCCATTCCAGAGCAGTAAAGCACCGAGGGATCAGCAATGCTGGAAGAAGCGACCATTGATAAAACATTGGACTGACGCTGCGTTTCACGTTCCAGTAATTCGTATAGGGTTGGATCTTCTTTGAGAAGATAAGTATTACCCCGGTTTGATAAGTTTCCAAGTGTTGTTTTAGGCATGTTTTTTTTATTAATCAGCGTAGCATATGAATAATTCCGAATCTAAAATATCATGAGAAGTGCTCTAAGATCTCAAAATCGAGCGTCGCAAAGTGATCGTCCATGGTTTCAGCACGACGAATTAGCGCGATTTCTCCATTGGCACGCAGTAACAACTCTGCCGGGCGCAGTTTGCCATTGTAGTTGAAACCCATCGCGTGGCCGTGAGCTCCGGTATCATGGATTACGAGTAGATCACCGGCAGCTAATTCAGGCAATCTGCGATCTATTGCAAATTTATCATTGTTCTCGCAAAGGGAACCCGTAATATCGTATAGTGTATCGGAGACAAGAGACTCCTTTCCAAGTACGCTGATATGATGGTAGGCTGCATATAAGCCTGGGCGCATTAGATCGGCCATACAAGCATCCAGACCTGCGAAGCGCTTAAAGGTTTTCTTGATATGCCGAACACGTGCGATCAAGTAGCCATATGGACCTGTGATCAATCTGCCACATTCCATAAATATTTTTATTGGTGCCAAATTATTGGCTTCAATTCTTTTTTGATAGCATAGATGGATCTGCGAACTAAGTGCTACTAGATCAATGTGCCGCTGCTCCGGTCTATACGGGATGCCTATCCCGCCACCCATATTAATGAATTCGAAGCGGATGCCTATCTTTTGCGATATAGCGACAACAAGACTGAAGAGCATATCCGCAGTCTCAACGAAATACTTCAGGTCGAGTTCGTTTGATGCGACCATGGTATGCAGTCCAAAGCGCTCGATCCCCATTTCGCGCAGCATGCGATAGCCTTCATAAAGCTGTTTCTGCGTCATTCCGAATTTGGATTCTTCGGGGTGCCCAATGATCAAATTTCCTAATTTTAGCGTTCCGGGATTAAGTCGCAAACAAATAATTTTGGGTAACTGGACGTGTTTTTTTAAATATGCGATATGTTCAATGTCGTCGAGATTGATGATTGCTCCGAGGCTGGCCGCTTTTTTAAATTGCTTGGATGGTGTATCGTTGGAACTGAACTTAATATCTTAAGTGCGCAAGCCAATTTTTTCTGCCAAGGACAATTCAGCCAAAGAGCTGCAATCAACACCGAAGCCCTCGAGGGCTAGTATTTTAATTATGAAAGGGTTGGGAGTGGCTTTAACAGCAAAATATTCCTTGAAGTCAGGACTCCACGAGAAAGCTTGTTTGAGCGCGCGCGCCTGCGCGAGAATTGCTTTTTCGTCATAAATATGGAAGGGTGTTGGATATTGTTTGGCGATCGTTTCGAAGTTTTCTTTAGACAGCGGTGGGTGTTTCTCAACCATGCAATTAGCCTTGTATTAATTTTGAGTATGGGAACAAGGGAGTGTGTATGTGTAGCATAAGCATAAATCATTTTCGATCTCGAAGCAAGGAATACGCAATGTCGTTCAAATAGATGTATCTCTGATCACAAATTGCTGAAAAAAAGCCTTGACAGATAGCGATAGCTCGCATAAAATCTTGCACAATATTGAATTAAGTTGAATTTCGAAGAAAGCCAGCAACATATTTCACGTTATCGAACCAAATAGAGCAGCTCATGTCGGTTTACTCAATCATTATTAGCCTTATTAATCTTATTAGCCTCGTCCTTATTATTGGGATCAAGGAGAATCGACTCGTTTGGGAGACTGAGAAAGCACGAAGCAGATAAGAGCTTAGAGCAAAGTCAGAAGAGATAAAAAGCTACCCAAACCGGGTAGCTTTTTTTTATTAGTTTGAGGTAATTATGCGGTCCGACATCATTAAGAAAGGTTTTGAACGCGCCCCTCATCGTGCATTGCTGAGAGCGACTGGTGTGCGAGAGCAAGATTTTGATAAGCCGTTTATAGCGATTGTAAATTCTTATATCGATATCATCCCCGGCCATGTTCATTTGCAAGATTTTGGGCGCCTTATAAAAGAAACTGTGAGAACAACTGGCGGAGTACCTTTTGAGTTCAACACGATTGGTGTGGATGATGGCATCGCAATGGGCCATGCTGGGATGAAGTTTAGCTTGCCTTCACGCGAATTAATAGCAGATAGCGTTGAGACCATGATCCAAGCGCATCAATTTGATGGGATGGTTTGTATCACTAATTGTGACAAAATAGTCCCCGGGATGGCAATGGCGGCTTTGAGAGTGGACGTACCTACGATCATTATTTCAGGTGGTCCAATGGCGGCTGGAAAAACACCGGAAGGGGAGACCGTGGATCTAATTTCGGTTTTTGAAGGTGTAGGCGCGTATAAGGCTGGTGCCATAACTGCTGAACGTTTAAATATATTAGAGGAATTTAGCTGCCCAACCTGTGGTTCTTGTTCTGGTATGTTCACAGCCAATTCGATGAACTGCTTATTGGAGGTTTTAGGATTGGCGCTGCCGTTTAATGGCTCAGCGTTAGCTTTGAGCGAAGAACGTGAATTAATAGCAATTCGAGCTGCAAAAAAAATTATGGAACTAATTAAAACCGATCTTACGCCTAGAAAAATAGTTACCGCAGAGGCCATCGACGATGCTTTCGCACTCGATATGGCTATGGGTGGCAGCACGAATACTGTGTTGCACACTTTAGCCTTAGCGCATGAGGCTAACATTAATTACGATCTTGAACGAATAAATTTGGTTGCTGATAGTGTTCCTCATTTGTGTAAAGTAAGCCCCTCGGGCCAATGGCATATGGAGGACGTTCACCGTGCAGGAGGCGTGCCTGCAATATTGAATGAGATAGATAAATTAGAGGGTGTTTTGCATCTAGACCGTTTAACTGTTTCAGGAGAATCACTGCGAGAATCGATCAAAGGGCACGATATAAAAGACAACCAAGTGATTAGGTCCCTCGATAAGCCCCACTCATCGACGGGTGGTCTTGCAATCCTGTTTGGCAATTTAGCTCCTCAAGGAGCCGTCATTAAAACAGGTGGCGTATCAACCTCGATGCGAAAACACACTGGTCCAGCCCGAATCTATGAAAGTCAAGATGAAGCTATGCGCGGCATTCTTAACCACGAAGTGCGGTCCGGCGATGTGGTCGTTATCCGATATGAAGGTCCGCGTGGTGGCCCCGGTATGCAAGAAATGCTCTCTCCAACCTCGGCAATTATGGGTATGGGGTTAGGCGAAGAAGTGGCCCTAATTACCGACGGTCGTTTTTCGGGCGGCACACGCGGCGCGTGTGTTGGCCATATTAGTCCCGAAGCGGCTGCTCGCGGTCCGATCGCAGCGATCGAGGATGGTGACTTGATTGATATTGATTTGGATCGTCGTACTCTCAATGTACAACTGAGTGATCATGAAATTCAGGTCCGCCTAGATGCATTGCCTGAGTTTTTGATTGAAATTGAAAGTTCTTGGCTGCGACGTTACTCTCGATTTGTGACCAGCGCCGATAAAGGTGCTGTTTTATTTTAGAATTATTTTTATTATTTGGTTCGCGCTGAAAAAATTACCACGATGATTTGGAGGAGAGTATGAAATTAACTGGCGCAGAAATTATGATGGAATGTCTCGTGCGTGAAGGTGTTGATACCATCTTTGGCTATCCTGGTGGTGCAATTATGCCGGTTCATGATGCCATGTTGAAATATCCTGTGCACCACGTATTGACTCGACACGAGCAGGGCGCAGCCCATGCCGCCGACGGCTATGCCCGGGCTTCGGGTAAAGTTGGCGTCGCAATTGCTACATCGGGCCCTGGAGCGACTAACTTGGTAACCGGAATTGCCACCGCGAACATGGACTCATCACCCATTGTGTGTATCACTGGACAGGTTGCCGCTCATTTGATCGGCGGTGACGCGTTTCAAGAAACCGATGTGACTGGTATCACTTTACCAATCACAAAACATAATTACTTGATAACCCGAGCAGATGAGATAGCTCAAGTAGTGCGGGAAGCATTTCATATTGCTCGCAGCGGACGTCCTGGTCCGGTGCTGATTGACATATGCAAAAACGCCCAACTTGATGAAGCTGAATTTGAATATCCAGAAAGCATTTCGTTACCAGGCTATAGTCCACCGAACAATGCTTCAATAAAAGGTTTGCAAGAAGCTGTTGAACTAATTGATCAAGCTGAGCGTCCGGTAATATTGGCCGGGAATGGTGTTTTGATGTCAGGAGCAATGGATGAACTCCAGATGATGGCAGTAAAGACCCAAACACCAGTTGCGATGACGCTGTTAGGACTGGGTGCACTGCCTTCTTCGCATAACCTTAGCTTAGGTATGATGGGGATGCATGGCGAAGCTTATTGTAATCGGGCTATACAAAAAGCTGATTTATTATTAGCTTTCGGGATGCGATTTGACGACCGGGTTACCGGAAACTTGCGTACATATGCACCGCGTGCTCGAAAAATTCATATTGAGATAGATCCTACCGAAGTCCATAAAAATGTACATGTTGATGTTCCTTTGATCGGCGATCTAAAAACCGTGCTCAAAGATTTGATTCCCATGGTGGATGAATATGATCACGATGAATGGCTCGCACAAATCGCTTTATGGAGAGATGAAACCGAGCAGCGTAGTATTATGTCTTGGCCTGATGATGGAAAGCTTTATACAGCTCATGCTATACGATCATTATGGGAGGCGACCAGCGGTGATGCGATTTTAGCGACAGGCGTTGGACAACATCAGATGTGGGCTGCTCAGTACTACCATTTTGAGAAACCATACCGATTAATTACTTCTGGGGGTGCAGGCACGATGGGTTTCGGCTTGCCGGCTGCCATTGGCGCATGGTTTGCCCATAAAGATAGAGAAGTTTGGTTGGTTGATGGCGATGGCAGCTTTCAAATGACTCAGGCTGAATTATCCACTGCAGTGCAGGAAGGGGCAAATATCAAGATCGCGATTATGAATAATGGTTTTTTGGGAATGGTGCGGCAGTGGCAGGAGTTTTTCTTCGATAGTCGGTATGCTGCGACACCGATAACAGGACCTGATTTTATTAAACTAGCCGACGCGCATGGTATCCCTGCTAAGCGGGTTACCGAACCTGATGGCGTGTTGGATGCGATTAAGTTTGCTCGCAGTACACCAGGACCGGTCGTTATTGAATTCCAAGTGCAGCCAGAAGAAGCTGTTTACCCCATGGTGGCTTCTGGTGCTGACCTGGACGATATGATTAGGCGTCCGATCCGCGAGAAATAAGGAGATATGAAAATGCAGCACACAATAATTGCTTTAGTAGAGAATAAACCTGGAGTACTCAATCGAGTTGCCTCGCTGTTTCGGCGTCGTAACTTTAATATTGAATCTTTGAACGTGGGTCATACCGAGAAAGAAGATGTTTCTCGTATGACTATTGTGCTTGATAGTCAAGGAATCGACGCTCGGCTCGTAGAAGCAAATTTATATAAATTGGTGAATGTAATTGATGTGCAAGATGTTACCAATCAGCCTGCGGTCCATCGCGATTTGGCGTTAATTAAAGTCAAATCAACTCCTGAGCAACGAAGCGAAATTTCCGGGCTGGCAGCTATTTTCCGTGCCAAAATTATTGACGTGGCACCAGATTCGGTAATTGTCGAGATCACTGGCACTGAGGAGAAGATTGAAGGATTGGTTGAATTATTGCGTCCGGCCGGTATTTTAGAAATGGTACGCACCGGTCAAGTTGCCATGATGCGTGGTTCAAAGGTGGGTATACGTTATAGCCCAGGTAAGAATGGGCAAGATGAGATCAAGCAAAATTAATTATTGTTAATTAAATCAATAAATCAAGGAAAATTTTCATGGCTACAATTTATTATAATTCAGACGCAAAACCAGAGTTAATTCGCAACAAGAAGGTTGCTATTATCGGCTACGGATCGCAAGGACATGCGCATAGCCAAAATCTGAATGACAGCGGTGTTAACGTACAGGTTGGTTTGCATGAAGAAAGTAAATCACGGAACATAGCCGAATCAGATGGGCTGATTGTAAACTCAGTTAGAGATGCTGCTGCCTGGGCGGATACGATAATGATCTTGGCGCCTGACACGATGCAACCCGCCATCTATGAAAGTGAAATTGCACCGCAATTAACCCCCCGGAAAAACATTAATGTTTGGACATGGTTTTAATATCAGATACGGCACAATAACACCTCCAGAATATGTCGATGTCAGCTTGGTTGCGCCCAAGGCGCCTGGTCATCGGGTACGAGAAATGTATGTTGAGGGGGAGGGGACACCAGCGTTGTTGGCAGTACACCAAGATACTAGTGGTACTGCCAAGGATAATGCAATTTCTTACTCCTTTGCTTTAGGTGCAACTCGTGCTGGTGTTTTAGAAACAACCTTTGCAGAAGAAACCGAAACAGATCTTTTTGGCGAGCAGGCGGTACTTTGCGGAGGCGTAAGCGCACTGGTCAAAATGGGTTTTGAAACCCTGGTGAATGCAGGTTATCAACCCGAATTGGCATATTTTGAATGTATGCATGAGCTTAAATTAATTGTTGATTTAATGTATCGGGGAGGTCTCAATTATATGCGATACTCGGTATCCGATACGGCCGAACATGGTGATTACCACGCAGGCGCAAAAGTAGTGACAGAGGCATCTCGAATAGCAATGAAGAATTTATTAAATGATATCCAAGATGGAACCTATGCCAAAATCTGGATTGACGAAAACAAAACTGGACGAAAATGGTTTAATGAAATTCGCCGCAGTGAACAAGATCACCAAATCGAAAAGGTTGGCGCTGCGCTACGTGCCATGATGCCATTTGTTGACTCGGTTACGATCAAACCTGGAGATTAATGATGCAAGACAACTATGTCCGATTTTTTGATACTACGCTGCGTGATGGTGAGCAATCTCCCGGCGCATCGCTGACTTCCAACGAAAAACTGGAGATCGCGCGTGGATTGGCTCGATTGGGTGTGGATATCATCGAGGCAGGATTTCCAGCTGCTTCTCCTGACGATCTGGAAGGCGTCCGACGCATCGCTATCGAAGTAGGAAATGGCTCCAGTGGGAATGTGCCCATCATCTGCGGTCTTGCGCGTACGACAAAATCAGATATAGACGCCGCTTGGGAGGCAGTTCGCCACGCGAAGAGACCTCGCATTCATACCTTTTTGGCAACTTCTCCCATCCATATGGAGCATAAGCTGCGCATGACGCCCGATGAAATTGTGGATCAGGCCTGCGAGATGGTGGCTTACGCGAAATCATATTGTGATGATGTTGAATTTTCACCAGAAGATGCTGGACGCAGCGATCCCGAATTCCTTTACCGCGTGCTGGGTGAAGTCATCAAGGTTGGTGCTACTACCCTCAACATTCCTGATACAGTTGGCTATACAATGCCAACCGAATTCGGGGGATTGATTGCTGGGATTATCGCTCATACACCTGGAATCGAGGATGTAATTGTTTCCGTCCATTGCCATAATGATCTTGGTCTGGCTACTGCAAATACCTTAGCCGGAATTCAAGCCGGAGCCCGGCAAACTGAAGTGACAATCAACGGTATTGGCGAGCGAGCGGGAAACACCTCTTTGGAAGAGGTAGCAATGGCTTTGTACACGAGACGAAAAGTATTTAACTTTGAAACCGGCATAGACACCACTCAAATCACGCGTATCAGCCGTACGGTAGCTAACTATACTGGCATGTTCGTTCAAGCAAATAAGGCTATAGTGGGGGCTAATGCTTTTGCCCACGAAGCAGGCATCCATCAAGATGGGATGCTCAAACACGAATCTACCTACGAAATCATTCGTCCAGAGACAATCGGCTTAAACCAATCTCGGCTTGTATTGGGTAAACACTCTGGGCGTCACGCTTTGAGAGTACGTTTATCTGAGATGGGCTACGATTTAGAAAAAGATGAGTTGCACGATGCATTTCTGCGTTTTAAGGACCTAGCTGATAAAAAGAAAGTCATAAGCGATGCCGATTTAGAAGCCTTGGTGGAAGATCAGCTATATCAGGCTGATGAGATATTTCGCTTAGATGGATTACAAGTTGCTTGCGGTACGATTGGCATGCCTACGGCGACTGTGCGATTGCTTGGACCAGACGAGGAATTATTCGTGCAGGCTGCTATTGGCACAGGTCCGGTGGATGCCGTTTACAAAGCTATTGACGCGGTTGTGAAAATGCCAAACACATTACAGGAATTTCATATCCATGCAGTAACTGAAGGTATTGATGCGATTGGTGAAGTTACTGTGCGCTTGCTTGCCGAAAATGGGAGCATTCACAAGCGCACTTCGCCTCAAAGCGGACGGTCTCATAAGCGTACATATGGTGGCTACGGTGCGGATACTGACATTATTGTAGCTGGTGCAAAGGCATATTTGGCTGCCCTGAACAAATTACTGGCTGCGAGTGGTCGTTTTGACTTGGCAATAAAATCCTCGGTCATCGCTGTGTAGAAATGAACAGGAATATTAATTAGTATTGGATCCAGCCTCATTTAATCTTGAAAAATGCATTTTTCGATGCGCATAAAAAGTCGTCGCACAAATCAAGATTTTGAAATTTTATTTTAGAGAATACAAATTTTAGTAATTCCTTTGGAGAATTAGATGAAGAATCAAAATAAAATAAATACTGAAGAGACGAAAATTATAGACAGCGGCTTTGAGAAATTTCCTAAACCTAGGACGTTGCCAGCGCAATGGGATATTACAGAGTTGACTTCCTCTAAAACGAATTCAAAGACAATGCCCTCCGAGGTACCTGAAATATTTGAGAAATTTCCTGTTCCGAGAACAATGCCCGGTAAGTGGGAACCTG